>Ga0187892_10000725_pt1 | contig 83135 bp, 68 predicted proteins | sample MA1701073metaG_FD_139345 | JGI IMG/M metagenome (GOLD analysis project Ga0187892, IMG submission 139345) | Bio-ooze microbial communities from a basaltic lava cave in the Kipuka Kanohina Cave System on the Island of Hawaii, USA - MA170107-3 metaG ... | reverse complement strand
CGAGGTTCTCAAATGCATCGGCGAGGGGGGGATGGGCATTGTGTACGAGGCCCGCCAGGAGAATCCGCGCCGAACAGTCGCCATCAAGATCCTCCGCAGCACTTGCGGCACCGTTTCGGAGGCGCTTCTCCGCCGTTTTCAGCGAGAAGCCCAGGTGCTGGGCCGGCTGCAACATCCCGGCATCACTCGGATCTACGAGGCGGGCACGGCGGAACTCGCCGGACCGGACGGCGCATCCGTTTCACGGCCCTACTTGGTGATGGAACTTGTGCAGGGTGAGCCACTCCAGCGTTACGCGGAGCGGCACGATTGGACGATCCGTCAGCGTCTCGAGTTTGTGCGAAGGGTCTGCGAAGCGGTTCAACACGCTCACGAGCATGGCGTAATCCACCGGGACCTGAAACCCGGCAACATTCTCGTGGACGCGGAGGGCAACCCCAAGGTTTTGGACTTCGGCATCGCCGCCGCAGCCGACGCCGATCTCATGACCGTGAGCCTCCAAACGGACGCAGGGCGACTCTTGGGCACCGTGCCGTACATGAGTCCGGAACAAGTGATTGGGGGCACCGGCACGCTAGACGCGCGCTCTGACATCTATGCGCTCGGCGTGGTGATGTTCGAGCTGCTGAGCGGGAAGCTGCCTTACCCGGTGCGAAGCTGTTCGATCCCCGAGGCCGTGCGAGTGATCCGCGATGAGGAGCCCTCATCTCTGAGCTCAGTCAATCCTGCGCTCCGCGGCGACGTCGAGACCATCGTGAGCAAGGCCCTGGAAAAAGACCCAGCTCGCCGATACCAATCCGCCGCCGAGCTCGCCGCTGATATCAGCCGTCATCTCCGCGATGAGCCCATCGTCGCTGTTCGCCCAAGCACCTGGTACGTAGTGCGGAAGTTCGCCAAACGAAACAAAGCCCTCGTCGGAGGCACGCTGGCGACGATCCTCGCCCTTGGCCTTGGTTTGGTGGCCGCCTTGCGGCAGGCTGCGATCGCCAATCAGGCACGGCTGGCGGAGCGTCGCGAGAAAGAGAACGCCCAACGGCAGGCCTACCGCGCCAGTATTGCCGCCGCCACCGCGGCCCTGAACAGCGGGGATGTGGCCACCGCCAGGCGAAGTCTTGAGGCCGCCATGGAATCGCTCCGAGGCTGGGAATGGAAGTACCTCTGGGCGCGTCTGGACGAGAGCCTCATGTCCATTCGATGCGGTCCGCTGCGTTCGCGATGGGAGTTCAAGATCGACGGTACGACGATCTGTGCCGCTCCGGAAGGCCCACCGCCTGTCCTTGCGCGGTGGGACATTGATACAGGTGCCAGGCTTCCGGACCAATCCTTGCCGCCCAACGGCTTCCTGCCAGTGCCGACTCAATCGCCTGCGATCGAGGCTTGGCTGGAAGCTGACGAAACAACCCTTGTCGTGCGGGTTCGTTCCACAGGATCCGAACGCCGCTATCAGCTCCAAGAGTGGATGTCGTTGGGACAAGGTACTTGGCAAGGGCAGGTTGGCGCGGATGGCCGTCACGCGGCCTTCGTGAGTTCGTGGCGAAACCGGGTCTTGGTCGTCGACTTGGCCACCGGATCGGTGAGGACCCAATCGCTGGGCAACACGTGGGGCCGGGCGATCGGTTCCATGGCGATGAATGCGAAGCATCTTCTGGCACTCCCCACGGCCGTCGACGGAACGCCGCATATCTGGGACCTGGTCTCAGACACGCTGAGGCCATTAATCGTGGACAGTGACGTGATCGCCTTCGACTTCAACGCGGACGGTTCAAAGCTCGCTGCGGGCATGGCGGACGGGACGATCCGTCTCTGGGATGTCAAGACTATGGCACTGCTGGCCGTAGGCAGCGGCCACTCCGATGCGATCCGGGCGCTGGCCCATAGTCCGCAGGGGCGGTTGATCGCGACGCTCGGGCAGGATCGGACCGTTCGGCTGTGGGACGCGGATACGCTTGTGGCTCGTCAAGTCCTACACGGTCATGCTTATCCGGTCCGCTGGCAGGCCCCGGTTTTCTCAGCCGATGGATCGCGACTCGCCACGGCCGATGCTGAAGAACTCCGAGTCTGGGATGCGACGTTGGGCGACGATCCCTACGTACTGCCCGGACACACGAGCTATGTTTATCCCGCAGTGTTCTCGCCGGACGGTGCGCTCATTGCCAGCGGAGGCTGGGACAACACCGTGCGATTGTGGGATGCCAAAACCGGGAGGCCAGCGGGCGAACTCCGCGGACCGACGGCGCACATTGGGGCTTTGGCCTTCAGCCAGGATGGCAAACGGATTTCCTCGCGAGGGCCTGCGGATGGCATTTGCGTCTGGGATGTAACCGCAGGCCTGCTCTTGGCCAGGCTGGATCGCCTCGATGAAAAGAACTACACGAAGGCGGCATTCCACCAAGACGGCCTGCACGTGCTGCTCGCCGTGGACTCTCGACGGCGTTCCGCGACGTTTTGGAATACAAACACCGGACACATTCTTGAGCAACCCTGGGCATCGCTCCGCGAAGTGTGCGACCCAGCCTTGAGCTTCGATGGCCGGCTCTGGGCTACGGCGGAAGAACCGGTGAGGATTGTCGATTTGACAACAGGATCGCTGCACTGCGCAACGCGGGTTTCCGTCGGAGCCAGCCGGTGCCGCGTGTTTAGCCCGCGCGCCGCTGGGCAGCTGCGGCTGGCGATTGTGCAAGGCGGAGCGGATAAGAACGTCCTGGCGATCTGTGACCCGCGGACGGGCAATACGCTCAGTGAACTGAGAGGTCACTCCGATGAGGTCTTTGCCGCTGCGTGGTCCCCCGATGGCACTCGCATCGCGACCGGCGGGCGCGATTCGGTCATCCGCCTGTGGGACGCCGGGACGTACGAGCAGATGGCTGAATTCCGCGGCCATTCATCCTATGTCTGGTCTCTGGACTGGAGCCCCGACGGTGCAGTTCTGGTGAGCGGATCAGGCGACCAAACCGTGCGCATCTGGGAACTGAAGCCTCTCCGTGAACGCCTCCAAGCTCAGGACAGATGAGCAATCAATCATCGGCGGACGCGCATCCCCGCGCTTTTCCGAAGAATGGTTTCCGGTGCGCAATCGGGGGCAAAAACGAGTCATCAGCCTTTAAGACCAGCATCGCATTCAGCATAAATCAACCCTCCGGCCAGCGTGGGCTGCGTGCCAAGGGCGGCCTAAGATTCGCGGGATCGCGACCTACCTAACTTCGCCGCTAGCGCAATCAGTTCCCTTGTGGACAGGTCCGCCAGTCTAGGGACGACGCGATGCGGCACAGAACCGCTGCCCTGCTCGAAGGCCTCCGGTGGATGCGTGGTGAGCAAGGCAACGACCCACGCTCCGGCGGCCCGCGCCGCCTGCACGCCAGCGGGAGCATCCTCGATCCACCACGCATCCCTGCGGCGACAAATGCAAGCGCGCCGCCGCCGTGGCAAAAACTTCCGGATCGGGCTTCCCGCGAGTCACATCTTCCGCGCTCACGATCACCGGTATGATATCCGCCACCCCCATGGACGAAAGGATCAAATTGATATTGGCCCGCGGCCCCGACGATGCCACGGCCAGCCCCGCACCCAACTTCGCCAGATCGTGGATTAACTCCGCCGCTCCTGCCATGACCGGCGGGCACCCCCGCACCAGTTCCCGATAGATCTCTTCTTTGCGGTTGGAGAAGCTCAACCAGCCGAGCTTCGGGCAACGGCCCAAAAAACATGGGCACGATGTCACGATTGTGTCGCCCGAACGAATGAGCGAATTGCTTATGAGTGACGGTCGTCCCAATCTCCCTGGCCAGAATCTGCCAACTTTGAAAGTGCGCGGGCGCCGAATCAACCAGGACTCCATCCATGTCAAAAACAACCCCCACGCCGGCCGATTTGATTTCCATGTGCGTTTCCCTTCGCCGATTCTTCTATTCGAGTGTCTCCTGACGAACAGCCCAAGTGAGTGCGATCGGAACAGTGAGGATCCCTATGCGACCTCGGTGCCCTCGTTGATCGTCAGTTCGTGGAAAAGCTGTGTTAGGCGTTGAGTTATGGGGCCGGGATTACCGGTGCCGATGGGGCGGCCGTCAACTTTGGTCACGGGGGCGAGTTCACCCATGGTGCCCGTGCAGAAGGCTTCGTCGGCGCGGTAGAGCTCGGTCAAGGAAAGATCGGCCTCGACGCCAGGGATGTCGTTCGTCCGGCACAGGTCCAGTACCGTGGCCCGGGTGATGCCTTCGGGGCAGGCCACCGTCCGGCTCGTCCAAACCTGCTCGGCATGAACGAGAAATACGTGCGTCGCATTCGTTTCGGCGATGAAGCCGCGCACGTCGAGCATCAAGGCGTCGTCGGCTCCGGCGGCGTTGGCCTCGATCTTGGCCAGGATCGAGGGAATCAGGTTGCAGTGGTGGATCTTGGGGTCCATGCAGTCGGGGGGTGGGCGGCGCACGCTGCTGGTGATCAGGGAGATGCCGCTTTTGTCGTAGACGGGCGGTTTGTGCTCGGCCAGCACGATAAGCGTGGGGCCGGATTGGTTCAGCCGCGGGTCCATGCCCGAGGTGATCTTGACGCCGCGGGTCAGAGTCAGGCGGATGTGCACGCCGTCGCGCATGCCGTTGGCGGCGAGCGTGCGGCGGATTTGCTCAATGATCTGGTCATGCGTGGGGATTTGCGCGAAGGACAAAGCCAGGGCGGAGCTTCGCAGGCGGTCGAGGTGTTCGGTGAGCTTGAAGATGCGGCCGCTGTAGAGCCTTAGGCCCTCCCACACGGCGTCGCCGCCCTGGACGGCCGAATCAAATGGGCTAATGCCGGCCTGGTCGCGATGGATCAGCTTGCCGTTGATGCTCACGAGGATATCGAAGTTTTTTTCATTCAACGTTTGCAGCATGCCAAGCCTCCTGGGCATCAGCATACATCGCATCGGAATCGTCAAATAGGGCCGACTAGCCGTACTGGTATTGTTTCGGATGGCATGGGTCGGCCCCGCCGACCCGTGCGTCGCTCGCGCCGGCACGGCGCTGCAAACCTACTTCGACTAGTTGCCGTGGACTCGGGCGGCTGGCGGGGATGATCGCCAAAACATGCTGCGCAGATCGGCTTCAGTTGCGTGCTTGCGGTACAAGGCGCAGCGCGTAAAGCCGGTCGTAAAGATCACCGCACGCCAGGTGCAGTGGCTCAAGGTAAGCAGGCAGAGGATCAGGCTTAGGCTGATAGGGCTGGAAGCCCGTCGATTTCTCGACCACGTCATACCAATATTTGGCCCAGATGCCGTCGGTCTCGCGCCGGCCGGGTGGCCAGGAGAGCATCGCCTTGGTGAAGGCCACGCCCAGCGCGTCGCAGAGCCGTTCCAACATCGCCAGGGGATTCAGCAGGATGTCCTTGGCATCGAGGACGGGCGGAATGCGTCCTGTCCGCCGGCGGACCTGCTCGAGGATTTCCACCTGTTGCGGCAGCCCGGTGTCGGAAAGCCGAGGATGGGGAAGATTCTTCACCAGCGAGACTAGCATTTCCGCCGGATCGCGAATGAGGAAGCAGTTCTCCACTTTGTCGAGCCAGCCCCGGCCGATCCCCGGGAGCAGGTGGTGAGCCATGTGTTTTTGATAGAAGACCGTCTTGCCGCCGGGTACGTCGCCTAACAGAGAATCGACTACCTTCCGCCAATCGGTTTCGTGATGGGCAATGACCTCGTCGGCTCCCGGATGGGCGATACGCGTCGTGAGCAGATAGTGAGCGTACAGTGGCTCGTCACAGACGTGCGTGTCGGGCCGATTGCCCCACGAACGCATCAGCGCTGTGGAGATGTTCCTCGGCCCCGACCACATGGCGATTCGCAACGGTGCCTGAGCCAGATGCTACCCTTTCGCGGCTGGACTGATGCCGGGCTCGCCGGAACTATCTCAGCCCGTTAACCTCCCCGGACGTCCGGATGCCAATGGTTGACCATAAGGCGGCATGGTCGAGTTTTTTGACCATGCCGCCCCTGCTCAGAGTCAGCTTCGTTCGTGATACGGCCCGATGACCGTCGCGCGGACAAATTGCTATCCGCACGAGTGCAGACAGTTCGCTATGCCAGCAAAGCCGTCCAACAGACCGAGAATATCTCCAACGTCAATGCTACCGTCGCCTTCGCAGGGAAAAATGTCTGCCTGCGGACAGAGGCTCTGGTTGGCAAAGCCGTCAAGCCCGCACAGCAGATCGGAAAGATCGCAGATCCCGTCACCGTTGGGCGGCGGATAAATGTCGCCGTAGCAGGGTCCCGACGGCGGCATGCAAACGCACAGCCCCGGATTGCCCACGCTGCCCGTGCAACTTTTGGCATTGGGCGGACAATCCGCAAGTTGCTGACAGGGAAGCGTATTGATGTTGGGGTGTGTGCAGGTGCCGGCGTTGCAGACATCGTAGGTGCAGTAGACGCCGTCGCCCGGGCAAGGCAGCCCATTGGCCGCCGAGGCGCTGTGCACGCAGGTTCCGTTGCTGCAGAAATCGACGGTACAACTATTGCCGTCGTTGGCGCACGGGTCCCCGTTGGCGGCGGCTGCGTCGTGGACGCACGTTCCGTTAAAACAGGTATCGTGCGTGCATTCGTTCCCGTCGTCTGGGCAGAAGTTGCCGTTGGCTGCTTCGGCATCGTGCACGGCCGGGTACACGTCGTTCTGGCAATAGTCCTCCGTGCAGGGGTTCCCGTCATCAATCGGGTCCAGCGGTTGAACACCCAAAGGATCACAACAGAAGCCATTGGGCACGTTGTCCACGTATAGGCACCCCACCGAATTCGAGAACGGGTTGCCTGGAGCGCAGAAGTTGTTGGTACAGGCGTTGCCATCGTCGCAATGGCTGTCATCCGAGCAAGTGCACGATCCGACCGGAGGTACCACGCAGGATGACTCCGGTTTGGACAAGAGACCCCCCTGCACGTTGCGGCAGCAATAGGGGTTGAAATCGCCCAGGCATGTGCTGCCATTGCTGCAACAAAGGCCGACATCGACCGTGATGGTCGCGATCGAGTCCAGCACTTGCTGCGGTGTTCCCGAGGTGTTGACCGCCCGCGTCGCGTCGTTGGCGTTGGGAGGAGTACTGTTCCCGACCTCATTGAGACTGAACGAACCCGCGGCGCAGTCCGACACGCGATAGCGGAACGTGCCGACGTACTTGGGCGGATTGCCCGGACCCGTGGGTGTCAGGAGCGCACCCGTGCCGGCCGGCGCCGATCCTCCCACGAACGGAAGCGTTCCCGGACAATCATCCACGCCGACGGTTTCGACAAAATCAGTGACCCCCCGAAAGACATAATCATCCCGGATCGTGTCGATCACCGGACTGGGGTCGGAGCAGGTACCCGAATTCTCGCAATACCGTACGCCCGGGTTCATCGGATCCTCAAGGCAGGGATTGCCCCCGCATTGAGCGGAAGAAAAGCAGACCGTGGGATTCCCACAAATGGCCTGATACCCGTCGATGTAACACACCGGGTCTTCCCCGGCAAACGTGCAGGGCACGGTCACAATCGAAAGATGGCCAACGGACCCCGTGGTCCCTCCAACCGGCGTGGCCAAGCAAGGATAGGTCACTCGATACGAGTTTAAGGTAAATGTCGTATCGGTCTGCAGAAAACACTCGAGTGTGACGACGTCGTTTCCGTTTGGCGCCGTCGAATCCAGCGTGCACACGAACGTAACCGCACCAAGTGCTGAACTACTCGAAACCCCCCATACCCCAAACAAGAGAACCGCAACACCACGCGGTCTACGCATTATCCACCTCCCTATAAAGGAGCCCCCCATCTCGCACCCCTGTGCGAATCACGTACCGATAAGACTTATAGTATATCCGATTGCTTTCTGGGAGTGAAGAGCGCGTTCAGATCGATCGTCGACCTTTTTTCGTTCTCTTGAATCCAAATCGAAAGCAAAACGGAGCCTGAAGCGGTTGAAGCTGGGAATCGTTTAGTCTTACTTCACAGGCGGCGATCGGATTCGAACCGATGAATAACGGATTTGCAATCCGTCCCCTTAGTCCACTCGGGCACGCCGCCACCCCTAGCCTTTTAGGTATAACCTCGGTGCGGTTCAAGGGCAAGCATCGGGTCCAAAGTGCGGTTCGATTCGCGCGTGGGTGATGTCCGGCGATTTCGTTCCCCCCGATCCGTGTCCTGCGGATTCCCAAACGAACAAATGTGCCGAGGCGTCGCGAAGTTCAATGGCATCAAGAAGTTGGTACTTCGCCAGAAGACGCCCCAGCCACTGGTCATGTTCGCTCTTCCAATTATGGGCGAAGACGAACCAAACGCGCCGATGGTCAGCGATCCATTGGTGAAAGCGATTGGCGAAGGCCGAAGGATCGCCCCGATCCGAATCCGGCTCAACCAAAACCGGCATTTTCGTGTCCCGCCAGTAGAATCGGAATGCATCCTCGGCGAAGTAGTACAAGAACATCGCGTCGCCGGGTTGGCGGCGGTCCAGGACATACTCGAAGACCGGCCGGATGTGTTCGTCGGCGGTCGGCGCGACGACGGTCGCTTTGGCCGCCCGGACCGTTGGCACGACGAGGCACGCGAATACGATAAGAATCGACGCCAGGGAAGTGCCCAATCGGGCAATGAGCCGCGTCAGCCCGCAACCGACGGCAATCAATACCAGCGGAATGAGAAAAGTCGCGTGGCGTATGTTGCCGAAGGGCCACAAGCGCAGGGCCCCAGCCGCGATCGTCGCAACGGCCAAGACCATCAGTAACCAGAAAAAGGGGCGGCCCTGTTGCCAGAGCGGGGCAATTCCAGCGCCGAGACCCAGCACAAACAACGTGCCCAAAAACCAGTTCAGGGGCGCCCATGTGTCCGACATTCCCAGGGCGAAGTGCATCGCTCCGTACGTCGAGGCAATCAGCCATTGGGCCAGCGGTGCAGGCGAACCGTCGGTCGGCCAGACGACTTCCACGGTATCGTAATAGCGAATCAGTGTTTCTCGATCCGGCACGCCAGCCAACCAAATGTACCAGCCGAGGCCGACGACCGTTAGCAGGCTGGTCACTCCAGCTAAGGAGAACATGGGCTCTTGATTCCGCGAAACAAGTCGGGCGGACAAGAGAACCAGCAGGCAGGCGGCCAGGCACAATGACGCGGTGAAGGTCAAGGCTAAACCCAAGACCCCGATGCCTGCGAAAACAAGCCATCGACGAATCGACGGATCGCGATGCACTTCCAACGCAGCCCACAGGATCCAAACCGAAGCACAAGCTTCCAGGCTGTACTCCAATTGCCGGCGTGAGTAATAGACGAGCACGGGGTGAGACATGGCCAGCGCCGCCGCGACCAGCCCTTCGGTCTTGCCGACGTGCCGAGCGCACAGGACGTATACGCCCAGGACGCAGAGAATCCCGCCGATGGCATATGGCAGGCGCAAGGGAACTTCGTTTCGGCCAATGATCCGCTGGATCGCTCGGCCAAGCAGGAACTGAAGCGGTGGAAATCGGCGAGCTTCGCTGGCGGAGCCCTGGTACGTGGTGTTCGCCCGCCATGCTTCGGTGTGGGTGAAGCTCGCATGGCCCAGGTTCGCCAGTCGCAAGCCGGCGGCCAAAGCCAGAATGATCAGGATCGCGGAGAGCGTCCACGGGCCCGTGGAGGATCGAGATGCGAGGCTCGAAGATGGAAACGCGGAATCTCCGCTTCGGCGTCGTCGAATTCCCATCCGTGAGCTTTGATCTTCACCTAGAGAGGGGAGGACGGCGCCGTGCATTGTGCGGTTATCGGTCAATGGTCGAAAAGCCTTCATTAAGCGGCGCGTCACTCTGAAACCCACCGGTGAGTAGTTCCGATAGTAAGGCGAAAGCGACCGAACCCGAATAAAGGTTGATGCCAGGCGTTTCTCGCCCGGTCGCAAACCGGTGCAACAAGGTATGGACAAACTCACCATCGCCGTGATTGGCTGCGGTCATTGGGGGCCGAACCACGTTCGGGTGTTTTCGTCCCTGGAGCGGTCGCGGGTCCTGGCCTGCGCGGACTTGAATCCCACACGCCTCGATTGGATGAAACAACGTTACCCACATCTGCGGACAACGAAAGATTACCGAGAACTGCTGGCCGACAACTCCATCGCGGCGGTGGTGGTCGCCACGCCAACCTCGACACATGCGCGATTGGTGCGCGAGGCCCTCGAGACCGGCAAACACGTGCTCGTGGAGAAACCGTTGTGCGCTCGCGGCTCCGAGGCCGAGGACCTTCCGCCGCTGGCCGCGCGGCGTGGCCTGCAGGTGATGGTCGGCCACGTGTTCCTGTACAACAACGGAATCCTCAGGCTTCGCGAGGCGGTGGCCGCAGGAGTGCTCGGGCGGGTGCATTATCTCGACGCCGTGCGCACCAACCTTGGGCCGATCCGGGGCGACGCAAACGCCTTGTACGACTTGGGCACGCACGATATCAGCATTTTCAATTATCTTCTGGACTCGGTGCCGGTCGAGGTCTCCGCTCTGGGCCGGTGCATTGCACAGAAAGACGTCGAGGATGTGTGCTTCGCCACGTTGCGATACGCCGACGGGACGCTCGGTCATATTCATGTGAGCTGGCTTAACCCGCGGAAAGTCCGCACCGTCACCGCCATCGGCGAACGAAAGATGGCCCACTGGGATGACGTAGATCCGGTCGATACCCTTCGCCTGTACGACAAGGGCATCGCCGAGCCGCCCCACTACAACACCTTCGGCGAATTCCAGTACTTGCTTCGCAGCGCGGACGTGCATTTGCCCAAGGTCGACCTCGTGGAGCCCTTGATCAATCAGGCCAATGCCTTTTTGGACAGTGTCCTTGAGGGCAAACCAAGCCGTTCCGGCCTAGGAGACGGCCTAAGTGTCGTAGCCGTGCTGGAAGCCGCGCAAAGGTCTTTGCGAAGCGGGGGAGGCCTTTGCCGAGTCGAGGTTCCCCCCTGGGATGAACGCGGGGTTTTTCCCTTTGAAGAACGGATGTCCGCGGGTTCGGCGAAATCGGCCGGCGAAAGGAGGAAGGAAATACTTGTCAGTGCGCGCTAAGCGACGGACGCTGGTCCGAGATTCTCCTCTCGGCCCGCCATCGGCGGCGAATTCAACACGCGGGAAGGGATTCCCGCAAGCGGTCTCGTGCGAGAAGGGATTCTTGCACGAGCGATTCTCGCACGAGGGATTCCCGCGCGAGCATGCGGGGGAGGGCGTGTTCATTCATCCGACGGCCCTATGCGAGAGCTCGCAAATCGGCACCGGCACTCGCGTTTGGGCCTTTGCGCACGTCTTGGACGGAGCGGTCATCGGGCGCAATTGCAACATCGGCGATCACGCCTTCATCGAGGGCGGGGCGCGGATCGGCGACGGTGTGATTGTCAAGAACGGAGCGATGATCTGGGAAGGCGTGACCGTGGAAGACAACGTGTTCGTCGGTCCGGGGGTGGTTTTCACCAACGATCGGTATCCGCGAAGCCGCCACCTGCCGGAGGCCGGGGCGCGTTATTCGGGTCGCGACGGCTGGCTTGTGCCGACCAAGGTCCGCATGGGCGCCTCGATCGGTGCGGGTGCGATCGTCCTATGCGGTGTGACGATAGGAGCTTTTGCCATGGTAGCCGCGGGCGCTATCGTGACCAAAGATGTCGCGAACAACGCCTTGGTGGCTGGGCAGCCGGCGCGCCCAACCGGCTGGGTTTGCGGGTGTGGAGTGCCCATTGACGGCATCCAACCGTGCTCGGATTGCGGATCGCGGATTGCGGATTGCGGATCGTAAATGGCTTCGTCCCTTCGTCCCTCTTTCCGTGCCTTCGTGCCTTCGTGCCTCTGTGCCTCTTGGGTTTGGTGGGCCTCAGTTTCGGCGTCTGGATGTTCGACGAGTCCGACCGTTCAGCCGTCATTCGCCGTGTGAATGGCATGTACAAAGGCCGCCGCGTGATTGTCCTCATTCCTGCGTTCAATGAGGCCGGCAAGATCGGCCGCGTCGTGGAACGAATTGACCGTCGAGTCATCGATACCGCACTGGTCATCGACGACGGCTCTACCGATGGGACCGGCGAAATCGCCCGCGGCAAAGGCGCGGCAGTTCTGAGAGTCGAGCGACGCAGCGGCGTGGGAGCTGCCTTGCGCGGCGGAATTGAATACGCGCGAAACCACCGCGAAGACATCGCTATTTTTATGGCCGGCAACGACAAGGACGACCCTTCCGAAATACCGCGGCTTCTAGATCCCATCTGCGACCAGGATTTCGACTTGGTGATGGGGTCACGGTACCTGGAAGGAGGGAGGGCCGGCGGTGACATGCCGCTGTATCGCCGGTTGGGCACGCGCTGGCATCCTTGGCTGACCGGCTTGTTGGTGGGCAAGAGACTGACCGAGAGCACCAACGGGTTCCGGGCATTCCGCTTGAGCCTGCTGGACGATCCGCGAATCAACTTGAACCAACCATGGCTCGATGCCTACGGGCTGGAGGTCTATTTGCTTTGGAAAACGCTACGCCTGGGCTACAAGCATCTGGAGGTGCCCTGCACGAAGACGTATCCGGCCCGGGCAACCGGTTATACGAAAATGACTCCGATTATCGGCTGGTGGAGTATCTTGCGGCCCGTGTTTCTCTTGAGCTTGGGTCTGCGTCGGTAGACCCAGCAGACCGCTGGGCCGGCCGGGCTGACATTGCCAAAGCCCGTCCGGGGACCGCAATCGGCAGGCTGGAAAGCGTTTCCACTTCCGGTTTCGCGCCCAGTTTCTTTAGTCCAGCCTTCTGCCTATGCGGACGATGGAAAATGGGAAGCGGCTTGGGATGGGTAAGGCCATCGACTGCTCAGGATTTTGGCCTTATTGGGTACTTAACCGGCGGCAATAGTATGGGACGGCGGTCCTTGGATGTTTTGTTAATCAACCCCCCGTGGGTGACGCGGGATGGCAATATCTGGCACGGCGTGCAGAGCACTTCGCCGCCGCTGGGCCTGCTGTACGTGGCCGCCTTCGCGGAGTCCGTCGGAAAAACCGTTCGCGTCGTGGACGTCAACGCCGATCGACTTGGCTTGGAAGATCTCGAGAAGATTGCCGCCGAACAACGCCCCGCGTTCGTTGGGCTGACCGCGGTGACGGCCCAGATCGGCAGCGCGCATACGATCGCGGCAAGCGTGAAACGCGTCTCGCCCAACACCAAAGTTGTGGTCGGCGGCGTGCATGCCACGGCCTTACCGGAGGAGGTCTTGCGGGACGTGAATATCGACTTCGTTATTGGCGGCGAAGGCGAAAAACCGTTTGCCGCCCTCATCCGGGACGAACCTCGGGAAACCATCGGCGGACTTTCCTACCGCGGGGACAACCCCCTGCAACCCATCCGGCACAACCGGCCGGCCGAACCGATTGAAGACCTCGATTCACTGCCCACGCCGGCCTATCACTTGATCCGCTTCGAAAACTACAAGCCGGCCGTGGGGGCCTATCGACGCCTGCCGAGCATCAACATGACCATGACCCGCGGTTGCCCGGGCAAGTGTACCTTCTGTAATTCCGCGGAAACAGCCCTCCGGACGCGCTCGCCCGAACACATGGTGACCGAGATTCAGGCGCTCCAAGCCCGCTACGGCATCCGCGAGGTGAGCTTCTACGACGACACCTTCACGATTTATAAGCAGCATGTCCTACGGCTGTGCGAACTGTTGCTCGAACGGAAGATCGATCTGACTTGGTCCTGTTTTGCCCGAACGGATTGCGTCAGCCCGGGGCTGCTGGCGAAAATGCGTGCCGCAGGGTGTCACCAGATTCTTTTCGGCATCGAATCCGCCGACTCGGAAATCCTGCAAAATATCCGCAAGCCCATCAACATCGAGCAGACCAAGAAGGCCGTGCGCATGGTCCAGGAGGCCGGCATCGCGGTTCGGGCGGCGTTTATGTTCGGCAACCCCGGCGAAACCGTGGACAGCATGCGCCGCAGCATCGACTTCGCCAAGCAACTCGACCCGGACATCGCCGTCTTCAACATCACCACGCCCTATCCCGGCACGCAGATGTTCGAATGGGCCAGGCAACGAGGGCTCCTGCGGACGCTGGATTGGAGCGAATACGATCTGGGCAACGCGGTCATGGAACTGCCCACCGCTTCCACGGACCAGATCAACCAAATGTACCGACGGGCCTACCGGGAATTCTATCTTCGGCCGGGTTACGTGTGGCGGCGTTTGAAAAGCATCCGTGGCTTCGAGGATTTGAGGGTAAACCTCAGGGCGCTACGCTCCATCCTGCACGTTCGGTCCACCGACCGCGTGGAGCCGAAGACTCGTCGGTTTGAGCCGGAATCGGCCGGACCTTACTTAGGCCGCGTCCGCGAAGCCGTAGTGGGCACATGTTAGGACGCACGCAGCGCTCATGGCCATGATTCCTTTGGTTAATCTACATCGAGCACACGATGAGTTGGGCGACGAAATCCGTCAGGCCATAGACCGAGTCATCCGGGGAAGTGACTTCATTCTAAGCAGCGAAGTCGAAGCGTTTGAACAGGAATTTGCCGCCTATTGCGGTGCCAAGCATTGCGTCGGCGTGGCCAGTGGGTTGGATGCCCTGACGCTTACCTTGACGGGGTTGGGGGTCGGCAAGGGCGACGAAGTCATCACCGCCGCCAACACGTTTGTCGCCACGGCGCTGGCGATTGCACGCGTCGGGGCCACGCCCGTGCTGATCGATCACGAAGCCTCCACGTATAACCTCGATCCGCGGCGTTTAACCGCTGCCATTACGCGGCGCACGAAGGCGATCATCCCCGTCCACCTCTACGGGCAGCCGGCCGATATGGACCCCATTACCGCCATTGCCGAGGAACACGGTCTGGCGGTCATCGAGGACGCCTGCCAGGCCCACGGTGCCCTGTACAAGGGCCGGCGCTGCGGCAGCCTGGCGAAGGCGGCAGCCTTTAGCTTTTATCCCTCGAAAAACCTGGGCGCCCTCGGCGACGCCGGCGCCGTGGTCACTGACGACGATGATCTGGCCCAATGGCTGCGCACCGCCCGCAACTATGGATCGAAAGAGAAATACCACCATATCCTGGCAGGATGGAACAGCCGTTTGGACGGCGTTCAAGCGGCCGTCTTGCGGATCAAGCTGCGTCATCTGGATCGTTGGAACCAGCGGCGCCGGCAACTAGCCGACGTCTATCGCACCCTGCTCATCGGCGCCGAGGTCATCTTGCCCGCCCTTCAGGATGCCGGTGAGCACGTATATCACTTGTTCGTCATCCGCACGTCTCACCGCGACGCCATGTTGGCGCGGCTTCAAGCCGACGGCATCGGTGCGGCCATTCACTACCCCATCCCCATTCCCAGTCAGGAGGCGTTTCGTCACCGCTGTCTCGTGCCTGGTCCGCTGGCCCACGCCGCCGATGGTTGTGGCCAAATCCTGTCACTTCCAATGTGTCCCTATCTTAGCGAGGCCGAGGCGGAAGTCATCGCCGAAGCTGTTCGCCGCTTGCCCTCCGCCACCTCCCGTCATGCAAAAGCCATGGCAGCGCGTTGACTCGCGATCCCCAACCGCGCGGCCGAAGGCGCTCACGTTTTCCTGGCGATGATGAAAACAAAGAGGGCGGCCCACCGGAGGAAGCCATTTTCCAACCACCGGTTGAGTCGGTCTAGCATGGCAAACGGCAACAGCACGATATGTTCCAGGCGAGTGACCTGAAACCGGTGTTCTCCAAGCAGTTTCAGCAGGTCAATCAGGGCCATGATGGGCGGCGAACCATCGTCAAACCACATTCGCCGCAGCCCCAGTTTGCGAAAAAGAGTTCTGACCCGTCCCAGCGCCGCAGCCACAGCGCTGTCATAACAAAGGAGCAATCGGCCGCCGGGCCGCAAGACACGGTACATTTCATCAAGGCAGTGGCGCGGCCGGTCGAGATAATAGAGCATTTCGGAGCTAATCACTGTATCGATCGAGGAATCAGCCAAAGGGATCGCTTCGCCGTCCGCGCAGACGGTGCTCACGGCAAACCGTCGGCGAGCCAGATCGCGTGCGCTGGCTGATCACCCACCCGCAGCATTGGAATTGCCGCCGGACGGCGCCGCCCGATCACGGCGCCTTTGACTGGTGGGAAGCGATGGAGGCGACGCTCGATCATGAAGCGCATTTGGCGGCGGAGTTCCCACACCTATCCGATTTCCGCTGGGGATTTCTATCCGAAGGCTGGGGTCTGGCGTTCTTGCCCGAAATGATCGAGGGGCGAGCCGGTGTCATCCGCATTTACGACCTGCAACGCCCGCCGAGATCACGTTGCGATCCGGCTGTGGAGTCACGGTACTCAACGGCTGTCCGGAGGTTCGAACGTGTTCCTTGGCTGACCGGTTTTGATGTAGGTCTGCCGCTTTTGGGCATACTCTTCGGCGGCCAGAGCATCGAGGGTGAAGGCGTCGGGGTCAGCGGCGATTTTGACGAGGAAGGGAATGCACCAGCCACACCCCGTCCCCGCCCCGAGGCATTCAGTCATCTGGCTGGGCCGTTTGGGGCGGACGCGACGGCTGAAGTTGACCAGCTTGCGCATGGTCACCCCGTAGCAGTAACAAATCTTATCGTCCGCTTGCATAGTGCACGGATTTTGCGGAAATCACAATCGGAATCCACCATAGAACTTTAACACGAGAAGCCCCCATTGGCCAGCAAACGCTGGACAAATGGCGGCCGAACCCTGGGTAGATTGCAAAAACACCCAATCGCCAATCAGAAAAAGGGGTATTGCCGGTCCGGGAAGGACCGATATACTACGTGTGGTTGGTTCGACGAGCATGGCGCGAAAGTGACGCGTGAGGAACGAGTTTTGAGTGCCTGTATCGCGCTCCTACCTTTACTGGGCCGAAACGTTGGCCCGCTTTCATTTGCGACCCTGAAAGAGAAATACCGGGTCGAGCCGTGATCAACACGGGAGAGTGTGATGGGCAAAAAGTTGTATGTCGGCAACTTGGGTTACGATGTGAGCAGTTCCGATCTCCAAGAGCTGCTGGCGCGCTTCGGCACCGTCCGCAGCGCGGAGGTCATTAGCGATCGGGTCACCGGTCAGAGTAAGGGTTTTGGGTTCGTTGAAATGGAAACCGACGAAGACGCCCAAGCGGCCATTACGGGACTCAACGGCAAGGAGCACGGCGGTCGAGCGCTGGCTGTCAACGAAGCAAGACCGCGCCCGGCGCGCAGCGGCGGTGGCGGTGGTGGTGGTGGCGGCGGACGAGGTGGTCATGGAGGTCCGAGGCGAAGCCGCTACTAACACAGCAGTCTCACGGCAAAACCGTCTAAACAGACGCCGGCATCGTGCCGGTGAATCACGACAAACAGCACGGGTCCGCTGGCATGCCAGCGGGCCCGTGCGGCTTTCGGAGGGGCGCTGACCGTCGCGAATGTGGCTTGGCTCTTGGCGGCTCTTTGCCGAAACACCGCGACGATCCTTGCGGGAACGGCGCTCCTGCTCGTCTCTCACACGTTGTGGCAAATGAGCGCCTCGGCCGATTGTATCACCTTGTCCACCGCGTTGATGACGGGCGAACTCATCGGACTCATCAAGTTGATGGGAACGGGTCGGTGGCGGTGGCTGGCCGCGATTGCGCGACGATCCCACTGACAAGCCCACCGCTGACGATATCCCCTGCCCCGCCACCGATGATGGCCAACGAGCCCGAGGCCGCAACCCCTGCATCACTGAGGTCAATGGACCCTGTCCCTGTAAGCGTCCCGTTGATATTGACAGACCAGTGGTCCTCAATGCCGGTCCGAAGGATCAGGTCACCCGCAAAATCCAATTCACCGCGGGCGCCTCCCGTGTTGAAATCAATGTTCTGTGAAGCTACCTCTGCCAGGTCGACTATGTCGATGATTGCGGTCGAGGCAATAGTCCCCCCCTACCGTAAGGCCGCCCTCCAGACGTTGCGTGATCCTCATCTCGCTGGAGAGGTCGCCCGTGATGGTGAGGGCTGTGACCTTCGGGACCGTGATGTTGCCGATCGCGTCGCCATCGATTGTCAAATCGACCTGGCCACCGCTGCTGCCGCTGGCGACGACTTCGAGATTGCCGGTCACGTCGCCGGTAATGCGCGAGCCGGCGGCGATGGAGGAGTGCCCGGTCCAACTGGTCAGGTCCTTGAGCACGGCCGACTTGAGGTTGGCCGCACCGGGGTTGCACGTTCCGCCTGAGCAAACGTTGGGGTTCTTGATTTCCACCGTATAATTGTCAGTGGAACCGGTCGATTCGATGAACAAATCGCCCAGATTCGCCGGTGTCGTGTTCGAGGCATGGACCTGTGACACACGCCATGCATTTGTATTGTGACCGGTCTTGAAGGTCACGTCCGGATTTGAAGACTCGGAAAAGTCGAACACAACGTCTGTACCTTGAACGGGCGTGACATCAGCTCTTTCAACACATACGCAGGGACTATTTGTACCCTGGCACGGGCTATTTCCCGCGCTGTCTATGCACCGTTGTCCGCCTTCCAGTGAGCCTACGCTCACCAGTAAGACCAACGCCGCCACAATTGCGAACTTGCCGGTCCCCCAAAAATATTCGAGTGCAAACATCGCAAATTCCTTTCTTTCTGTTAAACTACCAAAAGGTATCGAAACGTCGTCTTGTTGAATTAGTTGCCCACCCCCGGAGGGGTCTCTCGACGAAGGAGTAAGTCGTGAATATCCCAGAATCCTGCCTAAGTGTGCTCGCCGTTACTCTATTGGCGGCGCGCGTGCACGGTTCCGTGGAGGCATCAGAGTTCTCGTCCTTTCCGACAGTCGAGGGTTGGGAGATCGACGTTCAGGAAGGAGATATGTCCACCTGGGTTGTCCAGGGCTACTATCAAGATTTTCCCAACAACTGCCCGCCGGGCGGCGTTTGTGTGACGCAAGCATGGACGCGATCGATAGCAACGTTCAACGGTCAGGCCCGATGGTTCTTCGAATACCGCGCGGCGGCGACGGGAAGTCATACCGAGATTCAGGCGGGCGCGCCTACGGTGTTGGCAGCGTTCAACGCCTTCGGCAACCTTTATCATGCCACGCTCGCCGCCGATCGGATCAAACTTTCCGGTGACGCCGACTTGCCGATCCTGTTCTACGAGGTCGAGCCCGGTGTCCCGCACACGATCCGGCTGGAACTTTACAACGAACCACCACCCGCCACGTTTGGTACGTCGACTCTGTTCTGGTTCTTGAAGGCTTGGCCGACAGCCCGTTTCCTGACTTCGACTCGCGCATCACCTGGCAAGGTCGAACCTGGATGCAACCGACACTCAACTCCTGGTTTTACATTAGGGCCGGGGATATCGCGCTGGATGCCTCCGGCGACTTCGATTCCAACGGTACGGCCGATTCGTTTGACCATTTTTATTTCTCCGAATGCATGGAGCGCAGCGCCGCGGGCGAACCGGCCCAGCCAAGCTGCTCCTGGGCCGATTTCCACGCCGACAATACCGTCGACTGCGCCGATTGGGACGCCTTCCGCGCCGCCTGGTCGGGCGCCGAACCCCCGCCGCCTTTGAGCGCCTGCCCCGAACCCGCGCCAGCCGTCTCCCTTTGGGGTATGCTCATCATGGCGCTTCTTGTCTTCACTTCAGCTTCGATCTTGCATGCCCATCGCCGCCAAAACGCGTCGGCGCCGACGATTGATTGATCTTCATGCGTCTGCCCTTTTCCATGCTTCCGTCGGTTTTCCTTCCAGCGGTGCCCGTGCTCTCTCTTCGCACGCCCAAGAGCGCGCGCCATTGACGTTATTGTCTTGGGAGAGGGCGCGTGTTGCGGTGCGGTGGATCGGGACAAAAAAAACACATATGCTGCCGAACAAACCCATCTTGAAGTGCCGCCGCAACAGAAACGGCGGGCCGGCCAAACATGAGAACGGTCGTCACCCACATGGGGTCATGCTACAGTTGAGATTAAGTTCCAGGGGAGACGCGGCATGGAAATCAAGAGCTCCCGCGTGGGAGTCATTTTCGATATGGATGGGGTGCTCGTCGATTCCGCGGCAGCGCACTTTCGTAGTTGGCAGATTCTGGCCAAGGAAATGGGAACCACGGTTACTCGGGAGCAATTCGCTCATTCGTTCGGGCGACACAATCGTGACATCGTGCCCATGTTTTTTGGGCCGATGCCCGAAGCCCGTCTGGTCGAACTTTCCCGTCGCAAGGAAGAAATATTCCGTGAACTAGTGCGGCATCGTCCACCCATTATGGCCGGAGCAACGGAGTTGATTCATGGTCTGGCGAAATTGGGAGTGAGGATGGCCGTCGCTTCCTCGGGGCCGCGGGCCAATATCGACTTGATCCTCTCGGCCATGAACGTGGCGGTTCTCCTGCCGGTGATCGTGGGTGCGGAGGATGTGACTCGCGGGAAGCCCGACCCGGAAGTTTTTGCGACGGCCGCGGCTCGATTGGATTTGCCGCCGCGGCGATGCGTGGTGATTGAGGATGCTCCCGCCGGTGTTCAGGCGGCGCGGGCCGCCGGTGCGTGGGTCGTTGCGTTGCTCACGACACATCCGGTGGAAGCCTTCGAGCGGGACCCCGGGAATTCCGTGCCGCATCGTGTCGTCCCTCGACTAGCGGACCTGTCGGCAAAGGAACTGATTGAGCTACTGGGGAATTAACAAGATGCGAGGGTAGAGGACACGCCAGCGCCCCTTGACACGCCGCCCGGGCTAAAGCCCGCGGTGCCCTGCGGCGAGTCAAGGAGTCTTGGGCAATGGCACCCATGCCACGTCATGGCATCCGAAAACATGACTATGACGTGCAACGAGTGTCGGCTACGAAAGCGTTTCGTAGAAACCGGCGTAGGCGCGCACGGTTTCTCGAAATTCAAAGGCCGCGGAGCGAGTCCGGGCCGCCGTCGCAAATCTTTGGCGAAGGGCCTGATCACGAGCCAATTGGGCCAAAGCACCAGCCATCGCCCGAGGGGCTCCGGGTGGGACCAAAAGCCCCTCGATGCCGTGGCGAAGAAGGTGCGAATGGTCTCCAACCGAGGTCGCCACGATGGGCAGACCCGCGGCCATGGCTTCCAACATGGCGTTGCTCATTCCTTCCGATTCGCTGGCGCAGACGAAAACATCCATTGCGGACAGGATCGCTGGGACGTCGTCACGCCATCCCGTGAATCGCACGCGGTCAGCGACCCCCGCAGCCTGTGCCTCTTGAGCGAGCGTGGCCCGCAACGGCCCGTCGCCGACGATGAGGAGTCGAAGATGGGGGTTATCCGCGGCAATACAGGCCGCCGCGGCCAGCAAGGTGTCGTGGCCTTTCACTGTGGTCAAGGAGCCGACGATCCCGACGACCCACTCCTTTTCAGAGTATTCGAAAGAGGTCCGCGCGACTTGACGGATCGAACGACTTTGCGGTTTGAAAGCCTCGCGGTCCACGCCATTGGGCAGCACGGTGATGCGCTCCGCGGGGATTCGTGCCTGCTCGACCAAGAGTGTCTTGCCGGCCTGCGAAACGGTGGTGAACTTTGCTCCGGTCCGGCAAGCCCACCCGGCGATGCGGCGGCGCCGCGGGGGAAGCGGCGTTGCCGACTCCAGTCCGTGAAACCCGAGCACGAGTTGAGCGCCCGGCGTCAGCCAAGCCGCCAGCGTTGCGTCGGCCCAGCAGCCGGTGTTGCGCGCGTGAATGATCCTCGTGCCGAAGCGGCGCGCGTAGCGGGCCAGGCGAACGGACACAATCCGACTTGTCGGCGTTAAGCGGCGGGCCCTTAAGGCTCCGATGGGCCGGCAGGCAATCATATCCGGCAATTCGGCGGCGAGGGGCCCGGCCTCGCGAAGCGTGGCCACGGCGTGGCGAAACGGTCCGGTGGCCAGGGCGCGAAGCAGGGCAATCAGCGTGCGCTCTGTGCCGCCTTGGGTCAAGGAATGGACGACGTGCAGAATGCCGGGCGAGACAACATCCCCGCGCCCGGCTTCGCCGAGTGCCGGCGTGTCGCCGGAACCGAGCCGCGCCCGTAAGGAAGTGGTGGCGTGAAGGCGAATCAGCTTCCGCTCCCTCTCGGTCGCGGCTCGGATCGGTGCAGCACGGAAGACATTAAACATCGTGGGTGATTCAATTGCATCAGCAGGCATCGGGCGCGGACCTTACCGGCTTACGTCGTGAGTGAGTATCGGTGAACACTTCGGCCGTCGCGAATGGCCCGTGCGCCTCGCCAATTTCGTTCACAGCCAGTCGGTGCAGGCACACCGGCAGGGCCAGCACCCACCAAAACGACTCGCAGTAAAACCGCTCCGTTCCCAAGCCGGTGACGAAATAGGTTACGCAGGCCACCAACAAGCCGTGTGCCAGAAACTTGGTTTCCAGGGGTTGGCGTGTGGTGTCTGCAAGCCGATAACTTTCATAGACGTACAGCAGCGAAAGGCCCACCAGACCCAAGAACAGCAGCCCTCCCAAGACCCCGAGTTCGACGAAACAAACCACCACCGTATTGTGCGTGGAGCGCTTGGCGTACCGCGGCTCGTATTGAGTGATGACGCGAGCGAAGTTCCCCACGCCGATTCCCAGCGGATGGTCGGCCAGAATCTGCACGGAAGTGGACCAGATTTCCGTGCGGCTGACCGCAGCCATATCGGTTTGCATGGTTTCGCGGTGAAAGAGCGTTTTCATCCGGTTCCAAAAGTGCTCGTCGGTCAAGGTGAAAGAAAGGACTACGGCCATGGCCAACATGCACTGAATGCGAAACCTTCGCGCTCGGGGCGCCAGCAAACCCGCGGCCAACGCCCCGACGAGCAACCCGAGGAAGGCTGATCGCGTCCGGCACAGCACGATCGTATTGACCGTGAAGGCTCCGGCCAGCGCCGCCAGTCCCTTGGCAAGCCAACTTGGTGTGCACAGGAACGCGGCCCCGATGATCGGCAACATCGCGCTCATATGGGCCGCGGTTCCGGAGCTGGTGGAGAAGTCCGGGCCGCCGATGCGGTTGAGCCGGCCAAAAAGAAAATCGGAGGGGTTGGCCGTGTAGGCGTCGTAGCCGACGTAGAGGCTGCCCAGCACCAGGCTCCAGATGATCAGCCGCAGATGTTCTCGCCGGCCTCCCATCCGGGTGAGGATGAGAACAAAGAGCATGGTCTTCCAGAACTTGTCGATGGCGTTGCGCGAACGGTGGTCGAACGTCACTTCCAACAGAAGGCTCAAGAAAGCCATCAACAAGAGCCCGATCGCGCACCATTCCCACGCCGCGAACATGGGGCGGCTTTCGGGAACGTGCTTGCGGCCAAAGAACAGCCCCAGAATGGTGAAGCCCGCCGCGAACAGCGAAAACCTCATGCCCATGGCTTCCAGCGGTTCGCCCCACCATGTGTTGGTGGGGTTGGTCTGATAGGCGAAAAGGTAATTGACGACGCCCCAGATCGGATTGACCAGGGCCATCAAACAGGCCGCCCAGAATAGGAGGAAGTAAAGCGAGGTCTTGATTGGCCACATTACAGCATGAGCCTTAGCAGGGCGCTGAAAACCGGAAGAGCGAAAGTCAACCTTCGATCCATAGTCTTCGACCACACGCACCGATAACTCAAGCCCACTCATTGGGTCTCAGTTCATTCTCGCCCTTGTGCGGACCGATAAACCGGCACCGATGGTTTGGTCCAGGCGTTCCTGATGCAGCGAGTTGTTCAGAAGTCGGTTTTGGTAGCCCGACGGTGCTTCCACCGCGCCTTTGGCGATCGATTGCCCGTCACCTACTCGACGGAAGAGTTTCTTGCTCGGCGAGTAGGTCTTGGCGCTCGAACGATCACATCGGATGCGGAAGCCCGGTCGGAGGTAACCCGCCGGCTATTTGACTTAGTGCCCGTGCTGGAACAACCTCTCGAAACGCTGGCCCAATATGTGAAGGAGGGATCCTCGATAGAGCTTGCCGACGAAACACCATGCGATCGGCCGCCTTTGCCTTCCCCCATGAGCCGCCACGATCGTTATGTGCTCTTTGTTGTCGTGCGCAGCCTGCACCCGCGTAAGGCCGTGGAAACGGGTGTGGCAAACGGCTGCTCGTCGGCCATGATTCTGGCAGCCATGGAGCATAATGGGACCGGAGAGCTCATAGGCCTTGATAATCTGCTAGCGGAGCGGGACCGCCTCGGACAACGAATTCCGACGCAGTTGCGTGCCCGCTTCACGTTCCGTCTGGCGGATAGCATCGCCGAGCTTCGAAACATGATCCAAGCCGGCCAGACCATTGATCTGTTCTTGCACGACAGTTTGCACACTTACCGTCATGCGCGCACGGAATACGAATTGGCCTGGAAGCTGCTTGCCCCTGGGGGCGCTTTATGCTCGCACGACATTCTATACAACAACGCCTTCGACCGTTTCGTCGCCGCGCACGGATCCGAGATTTCCGGGTTTGCCAAGCTGGTGAACTTCGGCATCACTCGAAAGAAGTGTTGACGCCGAAGCCAATCCGTACCGCGACCGTAAGAGAGCGGACGATTCGTCGAACGGCATCGAAAACGCTATGAATTACCGGTCGGAGCCCGCAGGGATATCAACTGAAGTCGCCGGACTCAAGGGGATACGCAGGGTTCGGCCCTCGCGGGCGATTGCGACGTCCAGGTAGTCGACGCTGCGTTGCGTCGCCTGCGCTAGTTCGTAGACATCGATGGTCACGTCGCGATGGCCGGGGTGGCCCTCCGCTTGTAAGGCGTGGGAATCGATCAGGCGATAGGCGTCGCTTTCGGCCAGGAAGTTCCGCAGCCAATCTTCTTGCGCGACCCCGACTCTGTTGGCCCGTTCCACGAATATGTAATCAAACGCGAATCGCAGCAGAAGCGGTGCAACCTCCGCCGGTGCGGCGATGGACGGCACAAAACCCAGATTCGGCCGGCCGTTGCAGGAGTAGAGGAGTTTGCTGCTTCGCACTACGATGGCGCAGCGCCACGGAAGGTGCTGGCGGACGGCGAAGACGAAATCGCCCTCGCGCAGCCCGCTGAACAAGACCGCGCGGCCTTCGATGTGGGCGCGATGCGCCTGGACCACCGATCCGTAATCGGGCCGATGGCGGATGGGTACGGCCCAGGCATTTGCGCACGCAAGCAGGACCGCGGCGATGGCCGCGCCTGTTCGCAGCCGGGGGAACGGAATGCGGCGTAGCAAGTCTGCGGCACCAAAAGCCCCCCAGACCGCGAAGGGAAAAAGTCCGACGAACAGGTAGCGATTGTATTTGAAATCGGCGGCCGTGAGCATGCAATAGCATGTCACCCACCAGCACACTAGCAACGTCCAGGGCGCCGCCCGTTCTCGCCAGCCGGTGACCAAGCCGATGGCGGCGCAGGCCAGCAGCGGCCAACCGACCTGATCCGGCACGATTTGCAGATAGCCCGTGAGCACAACCCAACTCCAGCGGTCCGCGTAGGTCGCATTTCCACGAAGCAATTGCGCTGCATGACCGCCTAAGGAGAGGGCAACCAACGCGGTCATCCCGGCAGCGATCAACACGGCAGACATTGCAGCCGAAGGCCGAACTCGTCGACATAGGGCGCCGGCGAATAGGGCCAGCGCCACGGCACTGAACGCGAACACGGCGGTTTGCTTGAGTAAGACAGCGGCAAGAATCGCCAGATGGACCCTCGCGAACCGCGGCCAAGTGGGTTTCCGCAGAAAACTCAAGAAAGCAACTCCGCTCCAGATCAGGATCGCCAAAGTTGGCAGTTCGAGCATCGTCTGGCGGCCCCATTCGACGACGGCGGGCATGGCAATGAGGGCGACGCCGGCCAGCCCGGCCGTGCACGTATCGCTCAAGCTGCGCACAAAGATGTACGTTCCACTGAGCGCGAAGAGGCCGAAGAAGATGACGGTCAATCGCGAAACCCAGGCAGAGATTCCAAAGAGGCCGAAGAACACGGCTTCCACCAAGGCGAAGCCCGGCGGATAATCGCGCCCGATCCCCATTGTGGGATAATGGGCGTATTGGTGTTCCGCGAATCGGACCGGCTCGCCCCAGGCCGAAGGGCCGGCGGCGATCCAGTCGTGGATCAACACGCCGTCCATCGCGTGAACGGCCTCATCGCCGTAGCGAAGCCCGCCGACGGAAATGTCCTTGCCCAAGACGATTGCCGCCGCGCAACACAGCAAGCCCAGTAACACGTAATCCAGCCGGTGGAGTTGCACGAGACTGGCCCTCGCGGCTTGCGAGCCGCTGACTTCAGTCAGCGCGGGCCTTGCTGAGCCGGAACGTCCGCGTGAACTGAAGTTCGCGGCCCGCCGCGCCTGGTAGGCTTGTAGTAAGTGCGCTGCCAAGAGCTTCGCCTCGAAGAATCGCAATAACCGGCATGGAGATTATCGGTTTTTCGCGATGCGAGGCTCAAATGGCTGCACGAATTCGCCTTCGAAGCACCCCTACGAGCAACTGACTTCAGTCAGCGCCGACCATACTGAGCCGAACGTCCGCGTGAACTCCGACCGACACAGTCGGACTGGTCCGTCGGCCTCTCCCGACGTACGTCGGGATTCGCGGCTCGCCAACGCGGAGCAGTCCGACGGTGTCGGTAGACTCTTGGAGTTGGAAACGATACCCTTGCCTGACCTTTTAGCGACAGGAGCAGGAAACGCGTATGGGTTCGTCACTAGATACATCGATCGTGCGACATGTTGCCACGTTGGCGCGATTGAAGCTCACCGAAAGCGAAGTCGCTCAATTCGCCGAGCAACTTTCGGATATCCTCAAGTACGTTGAGCAACTGAATGAGCTGGACACGCGGGACGTTGAGCCGACGGCTCACCCACTGCCTGTTTCCAATGTTTTCCGAGAGGACACGGTCCAGACGCCTTGGCCCGCCGAGGTCGCTTTGGCCAATGCTCCCGAGCGACACGGGGAGTTCTTCAAGGTGCCCAAGGTGCTGGAGCAGGAAAGCGCCTAGTCCTTCGCTTTGGAGGCGGATGTTCGAGAGCGCTTACGAGACCGCCGAAGCCGTTCGTAACCGAACAACGTCCGCGGAAGAACGCGTGCGCGCGTCGCTCGATCGTCTGCAACAAATCGGCCGGCGGTTGAACGCTTTTTTGAGTTTTGATCCCGACCGGGCCTTACGCCTCGCGCGGCAAATCGACGCGGCCCGGGTCCGGAGCAATGGCCTGGGACCGTTGGCCGGCGTTCCCATCGCCTTGAAAGATAATATGTGCACGGCGTTGGGGGCTACGACGTGTGGTTCGCGGATTTTGCAATCCTTCCGATCTCAATACGACGCCCACGTTGTCCAACGCTTGGAAGCGGCCGGGGCCGTTGTGATCGGCAAGACCAACCTCGACGAGTTCGCCATGGGCAGCAGCACGGAGAACAGTGCGTTTTTCCCCACGCGTAATCCGTGGGACACAAACCGTGTGGCCGGCGGGTCGTCCGGCGGATCGGTCGCCGCTGTGGCGGCACGCATCGTTCCCGGTGCTCTGGGGAGCGACACAGGTGGTTCCGTGCGTCAGCCGGCTTCGTTCTGCGGCGTCGTGGGGTTGAAGCCCACCTACGGCCGCGTCTCGCGTTATGGGTTGGTCGCCTTTGGGAGCAGTCTTGACCAAATCGGGCCGATCGCAACTAACGTCCGTGACGCGGCGCTCTTGCTTTCGGTCATTGCCGGACACGACGCGCGCGATTCCACGTCCATCGACGCGCTGGTTCCCGATTTCGTTGCCGCGTTGCAGAGACCTCTGCGCGGATTGCGCGTGGGCATCAGTGAGGAGTATTTCGGCGAAGGTCTAGACACCGACGTGCGCGCCGCCGTCCAGTCGGCCATTGAAACCATGCAAGGTGCCGGGGCGACGACCGTGTCCATTCATCTGCCGCACACGAAGTACGGGGTTGCGTGCTATTACCTCATCGCCACGGCGGAGCTCAGCAGCAACCTGGCTCGTTTCGACGGCGTGCATTACGGCTATCGCACGCCCCGGCCCAAGGACATTCATGACCTGTACACGGCCTCTCGCGGCGAAGCGTTCGGAGCGGAAGTCAAGCGGCGAATCATGCTGGGCACCTACGCCCTGTCCAGCGGATATTATGAGGCCTACTATCTGAAAGCCTTGAAGGTGCGAACGCTCGTCAAACGCGATTTCGAGCAGGCGTTTACAACCTGCGATCTCATCGCCTCGCCGGTGGCACCCACGACGGCCTTTCGGCTCGGAGAAAAGGCCGACGATCCGCTGGCCATGTATCTAAGCGACATCTACACGATCTCGGCCAACCTGGCGGGAATTTGTGCCGTCAGCGTGCCGTGCGGCTTCGATCGAAATGGGCTGCCGATCGGTTTGCAGCTCATGGGCCCGGCCTTCGGCGAGGAGACCGTGTTGGCCGCGGCCCATCAGTATCAGCAATTGACGGACCATCACCGCAAGATGCCGCCGGGGTGCCTCCTGTGATGCAACGATCAACCGTTGGTTCACTGCTGCGATCGACCCAGGCTTTCTGCGGTCAGCTTTGCGAAAAGGAGACGCTGGAATACGGCATTGCCTTTTATTGCCCGCGATATCCCGACCTCGTCGAGGCCAACCAGTTCCGCGAGGTGATGATGCCGAATTCGGCGCCTCTTGCAAGAGCATTTGAGCAATGCGAAGCCTGGTTCGCGGAGCGGAATCTGCGCTGCCGGCGCTGGGCACCCGCCGGCGGAACCGCCGCACCCGAGCTTCGCGGATTCTTGCTGGAACATGGCTTCCAAACACGCGAGTGGACGGCGTTGGCGGCTGTTCGCTGGGTCGACCTTCGGGCGGGCGGCGACGTGCGCATTCTGCCCGCCCGGGCGCTGCGGGCCGCCTATCGCGATACATTTTTGCAGGCGACTTCCCCGGCGTCGGAACATGAGCGTGTCGTCCTCGCCGACGCCTATGCCGAGCGCTTGGACGATCCGCCCTTTGACATGTTCGTCGCCCTGTGTGAAGGCCGCCCGGCCGGCCGGTGCGCCCTGTACCAAGTTGGCGACATCGCCCGGGTCATGGACCTCACCGTCCTGGATGCTTTCGAAGGCCGCGGGGTGGAGACGACTTTGCTAGCCCACGTTTTGGCCTTAGCCAAGCGTTTGGCCATGCGAAACATCTGTGCCCAAGTCGAATCCGGCGAAGCCCACCAACTAGCCTGGTTCACGGCCGCCGGCTTCGAGCCGGACGGCGCGATCAGCGAATTTGAGCGTCCGAAACAGTAGGGTTGCACACCGGGCAGGCATTTCACGCCCCGGTTGGCTATCGCCATCGTCTCAGTCGACTTTCTTGAACGCTACGGAGGTTTCTTCGTCGGGCACGAGGCCGCTGCGGAGAGTGTTTTCGGTGATGCAGCGGGCGTCCATGAAGTGCAGCAGGTAGTCCGGCGAGCCAGCCTTCACGCCTGTGCCACTCAAGCGAAACCCCCCGAACGGCTGAGCGTCGACCTGCGAGCCGGTGATCTTGCGGTTAATGTATAAGTTGCCCACGGCGAACTCGCGCCTGGCCAGCTCAATGTGCGACGGGCTGCGCGAGAACACCCCCCCGGTCAGGGCGTACCGCGTATTGTTGGCGATGCCGAGGGCCTCCTCGAATTCGGCGGCGCGGTGCACGCTCAGCACCGGCCCGAGGATTTCTTCTTGAGCGATGCGAGCCGTGGGTTTGACATCCACGAAAACCGTGGGCGGGACGAACCAGCCGTCACGGCAATCGTCCGGCAACTTCGCCCGCACCAGCAATCGGCCTTCCGCCATGCCCAGCTGGATATACCGCGTGATGCGTTCTCGGGCCGCCTCGTCGATCACCGGGCCGACAAAAGCCGCCGCGGCTTCGGCGGGGCCGATGGTCACGCTTTCGACGGCCTCGCGCAGACGGCCGCAGAGCGGTTCAAAGATACCGTCCAGGACAACCAGCCGGCTGCAACTGCTGCATTTCTGCCCGGCATAGGCAAAGGCGGAGTCAATCACCGCTGCGACAGTTGCGTCCAGGTCAGCGTCGTCATCGACGATGATTGTGTTCTTGCCGCCCATCTCCACGATCATCTTGCGGATGAAGCTTTGCCGCGGCCGGACCGCGCCTCCTTCGCGCAGGACCGCGGTTCCCATTGCCGCGGAGCCGGTGAATGCCACAACGCTGACATCCTCGTGCTCCACGAGGTGGCGCCCCATCGTGGCCCCAACGCCGGGCAGGAAGTTGACGACGCCCCTGGGAAAACCTGTCTGCTGAAAGGCCTCCATCAATTTGGCGGCGGTCACCGAGGCGGGCCGGGCGGGCTTGATGACCACTGTGTTTCCCGCGGCCAGTGCCGCCGTGGTCATGCTGGTCAGAATCGCCAGCGGGAACGGCCACGGGGACAACACAGCGCACACGCCCTTGGGTGAATAAGTCAACATGTTGTTTTCGCCTGGGAGATTCCGCAGCCGCGACCGCGACTCGATTCGTCCGATCTGCTCCGCGTAGTAGCGGCAATGATCAACGGCCTCGCTCACATCCGCGTCGGCCTCGCGCCAAGGCTTGCCCACTTCGAGGATCATCCAGGCGGCCAATTCGAATCGACGTGCTTCCAGCCGGTCGGCTAGTTTGTAGAGCAGATCGGCCCTTTCAGCGGCGGCGGTCGTTCGCCACTGCCGGAAGGCTTTGTAAGCCGCGGCGACGGCCCGATCGGCGTCCGCGATGCTCGCGCAAGCCACTTTGCCGATGAGCTCAGCTGGATTCGAAGGATTGACCGATGAAAACCACTCTTGGGTGGCCACCGGCGTGCCATCGATGACCAACGGGTAGCTTCCGCCCAGCTCGCCGCGGATGTACTGGATCGCCCCTTTCATCTTCTGCCGGTTTTCGGAAGCGGTGAAGTCCGTATTGGACGCGTTCTTGAATTTGCTCATGGGTTCCTCCGGGTCCGTGTTCTGGTAGTATCGCGCCGGAAGCGGGGCGCTGGGCTGCCGGGCGGCCGCCGGATCGGCCAACAGCCGATCATGCCCGCCCCCCTCGTCAAAACTCTGTTTCAGGAATCCCTCGTTGGAGGTGTTTTCCAACAATCGCCGGATCAAATAGGCCATGCCGTGCATCAAATCGCCGTAAGGGCAATAGACCCGCACGCATTGGCCCTTCGCTACCATCGCGGTCTTCAGCGGGTCACCCATTCCGAAGAGCATCTGTACTTCGTAACGGGTGGGCGGGAGTTCGAGCTCTTCCGCCGCGGCAAGGACGACGGCCAGTGAACGAATGTTGTGGCTGGCAAACGCCGCGCGGACCACGTGCGCATGTTCGAGCAACACGCGGGTCATTCGTTCGTAGCAGGCGTCGGTTTGCCACTTGTGTTGCCAGACCGGCGGTTCTTTATGGTTGCGAACCGCGGCCGTCGTTTCCGCGTCCCAGTAAGCGCCTTTGACCAGACGAATCGCGAAGCGCGTCCCGCGGGTCTTTCGCCATTCGAGCAGATCGGCCAAATCGCCTTCACCCTCCTTCAGATAGGACTGCACGACGATTCCGACGTCTTCCCAATCCCGGAATTCCTTCTCGGCCAGAATCTGTTTGAACACTTCAAGGGTGATGATCCGCTGCTTGGTCGACTCCATGTCGATGTTGACGAAGGCGCCCAGGGCGCGCCCCTGGCGAAGCAGCGGCCGCAAGCGGGCGCCGATTTCCCGAACGGCCCGGTCGGGGTCGATGGCGTCGCAATGCGGGTCCAGGCCCGTGAGTTTCACCGAAAGGTTGACTCGCGGCATCGGAGCGTAATCGTCGCGATCGAGGATCGGCACCGTCGGCCATCGTCGCGTCAATGGAGCGAGGCGATCCATCAGGTCGTGATAAACCCGTGCGTAACGGTCCGCCTGGGCGTAGCTGGTCGTCGATTCGCCGAGCACGTCGAGCGTAAAGCCCATGCCTTGTTCCCGAAGACGCGTCATCGTCTGGATCACGCTGGGAACGTCGTATCCGGTGATGAAACGGCCGGCCATTAAGGCGGCCCCGAATCGAGCGGTCCGGCCGACGAGTCCTTCTCGCCATTTCCGCAATGGACCGGGCCGCAAAAGGGCATGAAAGGCGGCGGGCAGGTCGACGTAATTCGGGTCAAGATACTCCGCGAGGTGCCGCGTGACCGCCGCGTCGCTTTGCAGCAAAGGAAGACAGTCGACGAATTGAAATGTACGAGTTTTCAGTTGCGCATTTTGGTCGACCCATCGCGTGACCTGCTCGAGCCACCAGCCTTTTTGCCACACGTGCGGCCGCGCGGCGTCGGCCAACTCAAAGATCTCCCGGCCGATCTCATGCACGCGTTCGTTGAAGCCGTTCTTAGCGTGCATGGAGGCCCCCGCGGTGCAAGTCCCGCCATGCGAATATCCGCTCCGCGGCCAAAAACACCAGATGCGCCGCGACGACCGGCTCTTGCCACATTCGGGCCACGGCACGGGCGTACAACTGCACCTGCGGGCGATATTGCCCGGCCTGCGCCGGCACGTCAGTCGCCGTGATCGCATCCGTCTTAAAGTCGATGATTTCAATTCCGCAGTCGGTGGGCAAAATACCGTCGATCACTCCTCGCACCAGCACGAAATCATCGGGCGAGGGCCCAACGGTGGGATCAAAATACTCCGGCAGCTCGGCAGCCAAGTAGGGAAACTCCCGCCGGTACCTTGGCCCCGCCGCGCGGATGGCCTCTGCCAACGGCGTCGAGACAAACCAAAGCAAAGACCCTTCATCCGTCGCCAGCCGATCATCCGCGCTGAGCCATCCTGCCGACGACATTCGCTGCAATTCCGAGGTGAGACCCGCAGCGTTCCGCGCGGCCTGGAAATCCAGGTGTTGCATAATGCGGTGAGTTATCACGCCTCGACGAATGGCGAAATCGGCCAATCCACGAGTGTCGATTTTCGGTTTTTGCTGGTCGTTTGCCGCAAGCGCATCTCGAACCTGCTTAGCCTGTGTATGCGTCTTGTGACCGTTCATCGTCTCAAGAACATCCTCGCGTTCCTCGAGATTGCGGGTGAAGTCGAAGGCGCCCTTAAATTCGCTGGCAGTGACGGCCGCACGGAGCGACGCCGCCGAGAGCGCGGGGTAAACGAACTTGATTCGTTGAAAAATGCGCTCGCCTTGAGAATCTTGCAAGCCAACCGGCTCGCCTGGAGGAAGCGGCAGGCCCTGGGCCGCGGCTTGGCGCAACCCGGATGCGTCGGGAGCTTGCTCTTCGGCCCGCCAGCGCGATATTTCCGCCGCATCGTGAAGATGCACCTCGACCAGCGGCTCCTGCACCGAGCGATCGCCAAGGCCGCGGACGGTTCCCGGCGGGGCGGCCCGCAGCGCCGGCACAATCCAGTCCAGTGCATGGGCCGCGATGATGATCTTCAGCCGGGAAGGCCTGCGGCCGATGACGGGCTCGTGTGCTGCTCGGAGACGATCCACGTCCCGCAGGGAACCGACGAGCACCAGTTTCTCCCGCGCCCGGGTCACGGCCACGTACAGAATCCGCAGCTCTTCCTCGCGAGTGCGCCGTTCGATCTCCAGAGCCGCCAGGATATGCGCGGCGGAGGGGTATTCAATCAGCCGATCGGGATCCACAACGCGTAGGCCGATCTTGGCGCTTCGTTCGAAGATGATCCGACCCCGCCGATCATCGAGATTGAACCGGGTTCCCAATCCGGCCACGAAGACCACCGGAAATTCCAGGCCCTTGCCGTGATGCACGCTCATGACGCGAACGACGTTTTCGCCTTCCCCCATGCGAGCCGGGGAAGCGAGCGTGCGGTCTTCCTCCTTCATGGCGTCCAGGAAACGAAGAAACCGATGCAGTCCCTGGCGGCGAAAAGTCCCGAATTTGCGGGCCAGCTCGTGCAGCCGGAGCAGGTTGGCCTCGCGTTGCGCTCCGCGCGGGAGGCCGCAAACATAGGCGAGGAAACCATGTCGGTCATAAAGGCTCCAAAGAACGTCCGCCAGCGGGCGACGCCGCATTTCATCGCGATAACGGTCGATCCGCTGCAGAAGGGTCGTCAACCTGCGGCGCAGGTCGGGCTGGTCTCCTCGTTGGGCATACGCCGTTACGGCCTCGTGGAAGGCTACCTCGCGATCCAGGCAACGAACGGCCGCCAGGTCATCGTCGGTCAGAGCCGGACCAAGAACTCCGCCGCGCAGCACGGCGGCCAGCGGGATGTCTTGCTGGAGATTATCGAAGACTCGCAACGCGGCCAGCACATCGCGAATCTCGCGGGCATCCAACAGCGAGCCGCCAACGTCGGCAAAAACGGGAATGCCCATCATGCCCAGGATAGCCGCCATTTGCTCGGCATTGACCTTGGCCGAACGCAGCAGAATCACGATGTCTTTGTAGTCAAGCGGCTCACCGAAACCCAACGTCGCGGTTCCGACCAAATCCAAAATACGAGACCCAATGAGATACGCTTCGCGCTCCATGGCCGACCACATCGCGGGGTTGCCCGGATCAACCAGGGCCCGTCCGGGGGTTTCGGTCTCCACTTCTTGCGGAGCGACGCCCCGTTCGAGCAGGTGCAACTCCACGGCTTGTCGGCCTCGGGCTGCCGCGTCCTCGCGGCCGGGCAACAGCACAGCCTCCTGGTCATAAACCACGTCGCCGGTGTCGGCGCGCATCCACGCCGAAAAGAGCAGGTTCACGACGTCGAGGATTTCCTTGCGGCTGCGAAAGTTGCTTTGCAAAGAAATGAGGCGGTTGCCCTGGCGTCCGTCGCGAAAGCGACGCATGCGGTCGACAAACAGCGCCGGCTCGGCCAAGCGGAAACGATAGATGCTCTGCTTAATATCGCCGACCGCGAAGAGATTGTCGGCCCGTGTAGGGTCCGACTCGCGGCTGACCAGCGAGAGAATCGCCTGCTGCAGGGGGTTGATGTCCTGAAACTCATCGACCAGCACATGGGCGAATCGGTCCTGCAGCCGCCGTGCGACTGCAGAGGGCTTGGCCCGGTCATGGCCGTCGGTTAACAGATCAAACGTCAGCCGCTCCAAATCGGCAAAATCCAGGACGTTCAGTTGCCGCTTTTTTGTCCTGTACGCCTCGCGAAAATTGCGAACCAGCCGAACCACGGTCCCAACATAGGCGACCGTTTGGGCCAGTCCGTCCAGACGTTCGGCCACGGAGAACAAAGCGAAACGATTCTTGAGCCGCTCTTCAAAGAAGTCCTTTTTGACCGTATTGAGTTGCTCGCGCGCCGCGTCGCGCGCCACCCGCAAGGCTTCGTCTTGGTCCTTGCAGAGTCGCGGCCCCTGTTTTTGGTTGAATTCGAAAGCCGCGATTTCCTTGCACACGTCGTCCAGAATCCGGAGCGCCCGCAAATCCGTCGCGCCGTTGCCCTGGGACATTTGCGTCCATCGTCGAAGTTGTTGAAGATAGTCCTGAATTTGTGCCCCGTAGAACTCGACCACGCACGGACCATTTTTGAGATCCGCAAGGATTTGCTCGCATTCTTCCGCCTGAGCAACGAGTTCGCGGGCCAGCTCTTTGCCCAACCGGAGCACGAGTTGCTCCCGGCGGGCAAAGATAGCTTCGGCCTCAACCAGCCACGCCTCCGGATCAGGCAACGAATCCACAAAATCAGCGAGCTTCAAAACGAGTTTGGCGACTTCACGGTCTTCTCCCAAACCGTAGTCGTCCACGAGCCGCACGAACGCCGATCCGAGCGACTCAACCCCTTTCCCCTCGGGCTCCGGCGTGGCAGTTCGCCCATCGGCATAACAAGAGGAAAACAACGAATCCAAAACCTCCCGCCGCAGGAGGACGGCCTCGTCTTCGTCGAGTACGGCCGCGTTGGGATCCACGCCCAATTCGCTGAACCACCGGCGAATGCACCACAAACAAAACGAGTGAATCGTGGATATCTGCGCGACTTCGACGAGATACACCTGCTCACGCAGCCGGGCGTCGCTCGGACGGGTCTCCACCCGCTGACGAATCGCGTCGACAATGCGGGCACGCATCTGCGCCGCAGCCGCTTCCGTAAAGGTCAAGACCAATAACGAATCGGCGTCGCATCGTTGGTCGGCCGGCGCCTCGCAGACCAAGTACGCGCACCGTTCAGCCAGCACGGCCGTTTTCCCCGAGCCGGCCGCGGCCGAAACCAGAACGCTGCACCCGGCCTTTCGCACGGCCTCATGCTGCGCGGCTGTCCAGGAAATCGGCTGCATCGACGGTCCGATTATAGCCCCTCGTCCCGGGCAGGCATCCCCCACCCTCGTATCGTAGATTTCGATTGAGGGGGACGAAGCACAGAAACCATCCGCCGGAGGAAACGGTGGGGTTCAAAACAACTCTTCGGGAGGGGTGAAAGCTGTGTACGTCCAGAATAGAAGCGACTGTCCGACTCTGCGCCGTGCAGGGGCTTTGGTAATCGCGGCACTCCTTTCCAGCTGCGGAACGTCTCTGGTCCCCGAAGCGGGAGAGAACCCACGGCCGACCCTACCGTTATCCACCATCGGCTTTGACCCGACGTCGACCTATCTCGAAAACGCCGCCAACGACCTATTCGAACGAGCGGAGGAAGTGGATCTCTCCGGGCAAGCCCGAGTGATCGTGGGGTCCATAACCGGCACGGAGGACGTCGACGTCTACAACCTCGGCCCTGTCTCCGCGGGCCAGCACATCCTAGCGACGATGGAAACCGATTCGACCCTCGATGGGGCGATTGCCTTGTTTGACGAACGTGGGACGGCCTTGCTCGTCGACGACCACCGCAATGTCTACCTCGGCCGAGCCGAACCCTTCATCGACGTCATCGTCCGCCGTCCGTCGGCGGCCTGTTACCTGGCGGTCTCGGCTGCCCACGGTTACGGCGCCGATGGCAGTTACACCCTCACGGCCTCCAAAGAGACCGGTGTGGCCGTTCCGGCTCCCACTCCCGATACCGTGCTTTTGGTCTTCCATGGCGGTAGCAATGTTCGCATCGGCGGACGTCCGACGGTCGATGTTCCGTCCTTCAATGCCGCGGGCATTTCGCCCGACTACGCCGGGCAATCCGAGGCCGTGATGGCTCAAATCGTGGCCAAGGTGCGCGAGGACTACGAAGGCTTCGAGGTGACGATTCTCTCCACCAGCGAAGGTGCCGCCTTCGAACCCGACATGAGTCGCGTATTCTTCGGAACGTTCGACGACGCCCTTCTAGGCATTGCCCAGGGGGTCGATGAATTCAACTCAATCAAGGGCCAAAGCGCCATTGTCTTCACCGACACCTTCGAGGCCTTTTTGATTCTCCGCCCGTCGGTGGCACAGATGAGCCAGGCCATTGCCAACGTGGCCAGCCACGAGATCGGCCACTTGCTCGGCCTGGTACACAGCGACGACCCCGAAGGCATCATGGACGTGACCGCGGGCCTGAGCGAACTGCTGCTGGATCAGGTCTTCCGCCGTTCGCCCATTTACGTGGAGGTTTTCCCGGTCGGCTTCCAGGACGAGGTCCAGTCTCTGCTGGACAGCGTCGGCGGCGATCCGCTGCTGGTCGGCCACGAAAAACCGCACACCGGCCGCGAACCGGTCCGGGCGCGCACAAAACCGCACGGCCTGCCTGCCCGTCAATCCCTTCCGCTCAGCACCTGCGCCTTGTGTGGCCTTGACCGCCGTTAATCCGAGCCGCGACCGTCAGAACGCGTTGAAAAACGACCTTCACGGAGTCGCGCCCGCCTTGCCCTTTACGCAGGGCGTCAAGGGTCAGGAGGCGGTCAGGTTCTTCGTGAAAACGCTCCCCACCAGAATGTGGGACCGACTTTCCAATCGGGCGGGCATTGAGGCCATCTCGCCAGTCCGGGCTTAAGCACCCGTGCGGCACCGTTTTGTAAACGATGACAACACCGGGTGAGAATTGTTTTCAACCGGTGCCACACCTCAAGTAATTATCCCGCGCTACGGAATCGAACTTTCGCGGCCGCCAGAATAAGCAGCGCCATCGCCACGAGGCCCCAGGTGGAGCGTGCGGCGGCGAAAAAGCAAGCGCGGCCGCTTCTGTTCTCGCGGCGTCTCGTAGCCATCGAAGCGTTCGCTTGAAAAACCAAGCGATCCCAACCCCGCTTCGCTGCGTGGAAAGGCGCAGCCGCGTGCGCAAAACGGCGCAGCGTCATTATTCCCTTGCCTGCCGCTCTTGGCTTTGCCTGCCGCCTCCTGCCCCTTGCCTTCTGCCTCGTGCCTTTTGCCTCCGGTTAAACAGGCGTTCGCTGTCACCCCCCTACGCGGGAGATCAGCAATGACGTTATTTAGGCGGAGGGAGAGTAGCAGGGATTTGTGGGTCGGCTCGCGGTTGGCCGGGCGACTCGACTCCCGATTCGGTTGAAAATAAGATCTACCGTTGGATGGCGGATACGGTCCCGTGACTACGAAGTTTCGACAGACGTTCATCGCGGCGTTGGTTGTGACTGCACTGGGAGTGGCTCTGGCCGGCTGGTGCAGTTGCTTCGCGTATCAATGCTTGGTGGTCCGCGTGGGACCCCGGCATTGGCTGATCCCGCACATGGGCGACGGCCTGGTGCGTCTGTTCTGGATGGAATCATCCGACGAAAATGCGGAAGTGCTGCCCCGCCTGCACAACCGCTACCTTGGTTTTTTGATCGCCGACGCAAAGAGCAAGCGTGATCCGGCGTTGTTCCGCTTGACCACGGATCGGGGCGTTCGCATTGCCAGCCGCGGCCAGGTGCCGGCGTTTGGTTTCCAATGGCGGTTGCCCTGGCCGTCGGGCGCGCCGTCGGGCGTGGTGTTTCGCTTAAGCTTGGTCCGTGTTCCGCTTTGGGTGCCGGTGGTCTTGCTGCTAATCTACCCGGCGGCGGCGTTTTTGTTAGGTCCGGTCCGCCGTCGCCTCCGGCGAAATAGAAACCAATGCCTGGAATGCGGCTACGCCTTGGTCGCGCTGTCCGAACCACGCTGCCCGGAATGCGGGAAAGGCTTCGACATAGCCGCGGTGAGTGCCGAGAGGATTTGAGCGATGAGCCATTTGGTTCGTTACCCTGGAGCGCGCGACTTGTTGATCTACATTTTGCTGGTTGCAGGCTGTGATCAGTGCCGGTCGCAGTGCGAGTTGGCTGCCGGGGATTGTGTCGAGAGGGACATCAGTGAGTTCCCGGATTATGACGCCGCCCTGGCCGATCTGCGGGCGGCCGTCGGCGGCCAAAACTGCGAGGCCGCATTCCCCTTTGCTGTGGCGGGCAGTTGTGGCTCCGGTCGTTTTCTGTTCTTGTACAGCGGGGGTGGGTTCACCACGCTGGCACAGTACTACGAGCCGCTCACGCGGCGCTTTATTGCGTTGACTACGACGACCGATGTCATTGATCCCGTTTGCTTGGGGCGGGGCTTTTGGCCATTCTTGATCGACTGCCCCGGCGCGATCGTGACCGAGGTGATTTGCGGCTCGCGGTTCGACGCCGGCGACGAAGTCGACTTGCCATGAGCGGTGGCTTAGTCAATCGTGGTTGACAGAACCGGCCATGGTTCATTAGGGTGCGCTAAAGTCCAAGCGGGAATTGACTTGGGGGCGGATCAAAGGGCAACACGCATGGCCGCCGAGCCGTTTCGCACGCCGATGTACGATTTTCACGTGAGCCTTGGTGCTCGCATGGTGGAATTCGCCGGCTGGTCGATGCCGCTGTCCTACCGCGGAATCACCGAGGAGCACGTTCACACGCGCACGGCGTGCAGCGTGTTCGACGTCTCGCACATGGGGCGGCTCCGCCTGACGGGCAAGGACTGCGAATCATTGTTGAACCGCATCTGCACGCGGAACCTGGCCAACGCGGAAATCGGGCGCTGCTATTACTCCCACATTTGCCGCGACGACGGCGGTATTCTCGATGACGTGATTGTCTCGCGATTCGAAACCCGCTGGGGCATCGTGTGCAACGCTTCCAATCGCGAGAAGATCATCGCCTGGCTGAAATCCCATGCTGCTGGCCTCAATGTAGAGGTCGTCGATGAGACCTTTTCCACGGCCATGCTGGCGATTCAAGGACCCAAGACGCTGGATTTGGCGATCACGCTGACGGGGCTGGATTCCTCGAAGCTCAAGCGGTACCACTTGGCTGAATACGGTTATCTGGGGATGCCGATCGTCGTGTATCGAAGCGGCTACACGGGCGAAGACGGTCTGGAGGTGGTGTTTCCCAGCGGGGCTACGAAACCGTTAGTGCCTTTGTTGCTGGGCACGCCGGAGAAGCCGCACCCGATCGTTAAGCCGGCCGGTCTAGGTGCCCGCGACACCTTACGGATCGAGGCAGCCATGCCGCTGTATGGGCATGAGCTGACCGAGGAGATTGACTCGCTGACGGCGGGTCAAAGCTGGTGCGTCGATCTGAACAAGGATTTCATCGGAGCGCTGGCCATGCGCCGAGTCAAGGCCGAGGGGTTGCCTCGACACCTGGTGGGGCTTGAATTAGAGGGGCGGCGAATTGGGCGGCAGCACCAGAAGGTCATCGCCGGTGGATCGGAAATCGGCGAGGTCACCAGCGGGACGTTGAGTCCCACCTTGGGCAAGAGCATTGCCATGGCCATTGTTCGTTCGGAGTTTGGGAAGCCGGGGACGGCATTGGCAGTTGAACTCAGCGGCAAGCACGTGGCCGCCAAAGTAACGCCATTGCCGTTTTATCAACGACCAGGCAAGCGATAGGATGGTGGAGCGGATCGCTCCGCGGGGAGCCGAGGGAATCCATGAAAGCGCCAAATGACCGCAAATACTCGGAAACGCATGAGTGGTTTCTTCTGGATGACAAGACGGTTACGGTGGGGATCACGCAGCACGCCGCGGACGCACTGACCGACATCACCTATGTCGAGCTGCCCGAAGTCGGAAAGGTGGTGTCACCAGGTGACGCCGTCGGGGAAGTGGAATCGGTCAAGGCTACTTCGGAAGTATTCTCGGCCGTTGGGGGAAGGATCGTGGAAGTCAACACCGCCTTGGCCGACCGGCCGGAACTCATTAACGAAGACGCATTCGAAGAGGGCTGGCTCTTCAGAATGAGAGTCGATTCGGATGACGCCCTGCAATTGCTGATGGACGCCAAGGAGTACAAGACTCTCGTGCGCAACGCGGGGTAAGAGCCCAGCCGAACCCCACGCCTTGCCTCTCCCCATGAGGAAGGGGAGGAATGGTCCCGGGTGGAACGATGTCAACCGGGTATTCATGTCCAGGACAAGCCGTCGTGGAAGCGCACGCGACGGGCACGCTCCCGGTCGTGGAAGGCAGGGCCATCGATGACCATCTTTCCGAATGTCCGGGCTGTCTCGATCGATTCCTCGCGCTGACTTCCAGTTCGCTTTATCCGCACGTCCCCGACTGCCGGATCGTAAAGGAAATCGGCCGTGGGCGTTTCGGCGTCGTGTACAAAGCCTGGTGGCTGACGGACCGTCCGCGGCTTGTGGCCCTCAAGGTCTTAAGCTCCTTCGGGGCCATGGAGGCCGGGCGGTTTGACCGGGAGATCGCCGTTCTGGAGAGGATCCGATCCCCTGGTATCGTGCATTGTCTGTTCGCGAGCCGGACCGCGGATACGCGTTACTACCTGATGGACTTCATCGAGGGCATGCACCTGGACAGCTACCTTGCCGAGTGTACGACGGATCTGGCCGGCAAGTTAACCGTCTATCAGCGGGTGTGCCGTGCCGTCGCCGACGCTCATGCCCAAGGCGTGGTTCATCGAGACCTGAAGCCCAGCAACATTCTCGTGGATGCCGGGGGCAACCCGCACATTCTTGATTTCGGCATTTGCACGGTTGCTTCCGACGAATGGACAAGCTGGGCGCGGCATACACTAACCCATCGCGGGGATGTCATTGGGACACTCAAGTACATGTCTCCCGAACAGGCTTGGGGCGGCGTGGCCAGTCCGGTGACGGAACGATCCGATGTTTGGGCCTTGGGGATCATGCTCTACGAGATCGTCACCAACGGTGGCTATCCTTATTCGCTCGGCTCGACGCCGGACAAGCCGGCCCACGAGGCGCTGTTGGAGCGAATCCGCAAGGAGCTTCCCCGACAACCGCGACTGGAATCCGCTCCCCGTTCTCGGGATCTGGAGGTACTCCTGGAACGCAGCCTGGCGTGGGAGCCTCATCGGCGGCTCTCGTCGGCCCGGGCGCTGGCCAACGACCTAGAGCGCTATTGCCGGGGTTTGAGAATTCAAACGCAGCCGTTCTCAATGTCCTATCGGCTTCGGCGGGTGGCAACCGGCGCGGCAGCACGCTCGCGGTGGACGTTTACGGTCATTTTCGTGGCCGCCACGGGCCTTGCCCTTGCCCTTGGCGGATACGTGTTCAACGTCGGTTGGAGCGTGACGGGATACGAATATCAGGTGGGCCGCGTGCTTTCCACGCGAACGGCCGCCGGCGGTGCGGCTCGCGACGAGATCATCGTTGTTGGTGTGCTTGATGATACTCCCTCGGCCATTCGCGAGTTTGCTTCAGGCGGCGGCTTCGGCCAGGTGACCGACAACGCAGCCACTTGGCGTGCGGTCCATGGGCACGTAATGAAACGGCTCGCTTCAGCACGGCCCAAGGCCGTCGTTTGGGACTTCTTCTTCCAAACGCCCCAGCCGGAGGACGCCCGCTGCGCCGCGGGCCTTACGGAATTGGAAACCGCCGGTGTGCCGGTCGTGCTAGCATCTTTGCAATATGAAGACGACGGCGTGCCGCGCCTGAGTCCGGAATTGACCCGTGCCCACCCCGGGCGCTTCCGCCATGGGGCGATCGTCGCTCGCGACATGGTGAAAGCTCCCGGAGAGGTCATCGTCGCCGTGAAGCGCGGCGAGAGCACGGTCATTCCCGGCCTTGCCCTCGCAACTCTGGCGGCAGTGCTCCATAAGGAAACGCGCCCCGACCTTGAATGGCCGGACCGCAGGCTCGCCTTGGAGGTCCTTTACCAGACTCCGTCAGGAACCTACATACGCGAGCGGGACCAGTTAGAGCTGACCAAGGTCTTCAAAGCCGGCACGCAAGATGCAACGGTCCGCCCCGATGACCTGCTGGCCTCGATGCGTTTCGAGCTCGATCCGCCGGAGCGATGGTCGCAGCGGACGGTTGCCTACCAGGAGTTGCTGAATTGGTCCGACGACCGGCTTCGGGAGCGCCTGCACAACAAACTAGTGGTTTTCGGAAATCTGCGCACCCGTCAGACCGACCCCGCGCCCGACCGGCACATGGTTCAATACGGCTCTTCCGTGATTGCGGATGTGCCCGGATGCTTCGTGATGGCCGATGCCATTGCCGGTCTTCTGGACCGCCGCTATCTGCAAGCGGCTTTTCCGATGCAGCCGAAGACGTTTCTTCCATTGCTGCTATTGGCCGTGATGGGCTGCCTGCTGCCGATCCGGCTGGTGACGGCGGCGGCCTTCGATCGCCCGCGCTATCGACGCGCGCTTTGGATCGCGGTGGCCGGGCTCGCCGTCGTGTCGCTGCAGTTCATGGCAGGCGGGAGCCGGTTTGCGACCGTTCACCTGGGCCTGGCCGGCTTCGCGTTCTTCGCGCCGATGTCGGGGGCGTTGTGGGTAGAGTTTGTGCGCGGCCGGCACCGCGTGCTAGACGCGGGCCGCCGGGAACTCGAACCCGTGCACCCGGCGATCGAGGGTACGATTACCCTCGCGTCGCGGCAAAAGAGAACGCAGCCAGGAACAGAAGCAAGGCCAGGGCCATCGCGGGAATGATCCGCACGGTCCAGCGGATTGCCTTATCCTCGGCCTGGGATAGTGGGTAGATCACCATGCGGCACCTCCTTTAGCCCGGACTTCCAATGGTGATCAGAGGGACCAATCCCTCAAGAAGGTCAATGATCCAGTACACAAGATCCATAACAGTCCTCCGCAAAACGTCGGTTCCGTCCAACGACTATCTCTATCGCGGCGGCGCCCCGTCGGGGGGACTTGACGACAGCCGGCCGCGATGACGCACCGGCGGGGTTGACCTGATATCCATCGGTCGCGAGGGATGGGGTTTAGCAATTAAAACGAGGAATCTTTCCGTGGCCTGTGAGTCGTGTGCCATCAGTGCCGCCGGCCGTCATCAAACCCGTTGCGCACAGGGCGAAAAGGGCGTCGGTAAAACCCCTATGAGTGATAAATCTTGCCCGGATTTCGCAGGATGCGAGGTGTTAACGCAGATGCACCACAAAACCTGGGCTGCTAGGACTCGAACCTAGAACCTTCTGATCCAGAGTCAGACGTGCTACCGATTGCACCACAGCCCAACACCATCCACATTTCACGCGAAAGGCGGGCCTTTGTCAAGAAAACTGCGATGGTCGCTTTTCGGTTGTCGATTGAAGTGCCTATTGGCTATTGTCAGGTGGATTTGGGCTCCACTCTCCAAGAGCGTCTCGGTGCAACGACAAGGAAGACCAACAGGATGGCCAAAGGCAGCATGATGTTCTGGCCGCAAATCTGGATGGTGACCGGCTCAGGCGGCGGTGGCGGCTCCGGCTGGTCACACACGGTGGGGTCGTCCCAAAAATCGCACCCGTCACAGGCCACGTTGCGAAAATCGGAGGGGCGGAGGTTGGTGGGCGATGGAGCACCGGTGAACTCGTCGACCTCCACGACGTTGCCGGTCAGGCCGGTCCACCACAGGGTGCGGAAGCCGTTGCCGTCTGTCTGAAACTCAACGACGCCCGTGGGCTCGCCTTCGAAAATCACGTTGCCCTCCTCGTCCACGAAGGCGTCGCTGAGCACGACGTCCGGCCCGCCTACCAATACGAGATTGCTGGAATCGGCGTGCACGACCAACTCGGCGTTGGATGCGTGCACGACGTCGCAGACCGACGACGAGACCGCGTCCTCAAATGTGATCCAAGGCAGGGTTTGTGCCCTGGTTAGTGAGGCGAGGATCAGAAAAACGAGTGATGCGTGCCATGCCCGAGGCGCTGGGTGCCATGGGTGCCATGCCCGTCGCGCAGCGCGGGCATGCTGTCGAGAGAGTGCGGTTTTTCGAATGGACATGGCCGCTTGTAGGCGGCCATGCCACCCAAGCCACGCCCGCCCTCTGTCTTCGCCTCGATCAAACGGTGGTGTGGACGGCTCGTCGCAAGACGGCCCAGCGCTCGGAGTCGCGTTGCCCGATGCCCATCTGCAATAGCTCTCCCGCATGATCAGGAATATTGCCCAAATGGCGCTGCAACGCAATACTGTCGATTTCCGTGGATTCCGGGGGGAGGCTCCATTCCGAAAAGGCGCCCATGAGCGTAAACGACGCGATCGATGGGTCCGTGCGGCCCAGCCGCGGCAGCCAACGGTCCCACTCCTCGATGGTCAAAACGCCCTGGTGGATCAACTCCCGCATGTCCAGGAATTCCTCGGCCAAGGTCGGCGCCTTGATTTCCGTCGCCCCCATGATGGTCAAGAAATAGTGCCGCGGGACGGTGACGTTGCCCTCTTTTTCCCGCTGGCGGTGTTCGAGAATCTGCTTGGCCAATGTGGGCCGCGTCATCTCTTGGGCGCCCATCAGGGTGACGTAGAATTTCTTTTCGGGCCTTAATCGCCCCTCATGCCCGGCCATAATGCAAAACTGAATCATGCGCTAACCCTTATCGTTTACGTTCGTCTTGTTGGGATATTCGCGTTTGCGGGCCAATTATTCAAGGAAGAATAAGTCCCTACAGCGAGATGCCGGTAGTCGGGCGGCCCTCCCCAATTTCCGACGGGCCGGTAGCCCTGGTTGGGTGGCATCTATGGCGTCCCGATGAATCGGGAATGCCGAATAGATGCATGGGAAAATCCCGAATTCTTCCCGCGACCCCTTGACGGAGGCTTGTTCATAGATGCCACCGGGCCGTTACGGGCCGAAGCGTTGTTTCCAGTCGGAAAGGTGTTGGTGGGCCTGCTGGGGCGTCAGTTGGTTGGGGTCGCAGGCGCGGAGGGCTTCGAGGAGTTCCTCGCCGGGCTCGCGAAAGAGCGGCAATTGCTCCACGTCGCGGGTTTTCTTGCGGGCCAACTGCGGCGTGTGTGATTCGCGAGTGAAGCCGCGCTCCAACTCTTGAAGGATCTCGCGGCTCCGACCGATCACGCCCGAGGGAATGCCGGCCAGGGCGGCTACGTGAATGCCGTAGCTCTTGCTCGCCCCGCCCTCGACGATGCGGTGCAAGAAGACCACCGCCTCTGATTGACGCGGGGCCGGGGTGTACTCTCGCACGGCCACGTTGTAGTTCTTTACCCCGGTCAGCAATCCGGCGAGCTCGGTGAGTTCGTGATAGTGCGTGGCCACCAGCGTCCAGCAGCGGATTTCGGTGGCCAGATGCTCGGTAATGGCCCAGGCCAGCGAGAGGCCGTCGAAAGTGCTGGTGCCGCGGCCGAGCTCGTCCAAGACGACCAGCGAGCGCGGCGTGGCGTGACGGAGAATGTTGGCGGCTTCGATCATCTCGACCATGAAGGTCGATTGGCCGCGGGCCAGCTCATCGGCCGACCCCACGCGAGCGAAGATGCGATCGACGATCGACCAGCGCATCGTCCGGGCCGGCACGAACGATCCGGCTTGGGCCAGCAGGGTCAAGAGGGCGATCTGGCGGATGTGGGTGCTCTTGCCGGCCATGTTCGGCCCGGTGATGACCAGCACGCGGGCGTCCTCGGGGGTCATGAGCGTGTCATTGGGAACGAAGCGCTCGGCCAAGGTCTGTTCCAGAACCGGATGGCGGCCGTCGCGAATCTCGATCCGCCCGTCCTTGGCGATTTCCGGCCGGACATAACGGCGCTCCACGGCCAATTCGGCAAAGGAAGCGATGCAGTCCAGCCGGCCGATGGCGTCAGCGGCGCGGAGCAACGCCGGGATATGGGCCATGACTTGCTCCCGCAGTTGCTCGAACAAGCGGGATTCCAGCTCGTTGGCCCGGTCCTGGGCGGTGAGCACCTCATCTTCATGCCGTTTCAGTTCGTCGGTGATGTAGCGTTCGGCGTTTTTGACCGTCTGCCGCCGGACGTATTCAAGTGGAACCCGTTGGCCCGCGCTGTGGGGCACCTCGATGTAATAGCCGAAGACGCGATTGAAGCCCACTTTCAACGAGGTCAATCCAGTGCGCTGTAGTTCGCGGCGTTGGAATTCCGCCAACCAGCTTTGCCCGTCCTGGCCGATGGCCCGCAGGCGGTCCAGCTCGGCGTCGAACCCTTCGGCAATGAAGCCGCCCTCTCGTAAAGACATCGGCGGATCCGGCCGAACGGCACGGCGGAGCAGTTGCGCCAGATCGTCGTGGCCCAAGAGGTCGCCAGCGATTTCTTCCGAGAGCGCCGGCCGATTCCCCTTGAGGCGATCCACAAGCTCGGGCAAAAGATCGAGCGTTCGCGACAAACCGGCCAGGTCGCGCGGCGAGGCCCGACCAAGGGCGACGCGGGCCACGATTCGCTCGAGGTCGGCCATGCTCTTGAGCCGGATGCGCAGGGCGGTTCGCCCGGCGTCGTCGTGGACCAGATCGGCGACGGCGTCCTGGCGTGCGACGATCGCGCTGGTGTCGGTTAAGGGGGCGGCGAGCCATTGCTTAAGCCGCCGCGTGCCGCCCGGGTGTACGGTTCGGTCGGTCGCATCGAACAGGCTTCCTTTCCGCGAGCCGCCACGAAGGGTGCGTTCGATCTCCAAAGCGCGAAAGCTGTGGTGATCGATTCGCAAGTACTCGCCGGTTTCGCGGCGCTCAAGATCAACGATGTGGGGCAATGAGCCTTTTTGGGTTTCCTGCAAGTAGTGAATGGCCGCTCCCGCGGCGCAAAGCGAAACGCCCATATCGTCAAACCCGAAGCCACTCAGCGTCGCCACCTGGAAATGATCCAGTAAAGAACATTGGGCTTGATAGACGGAGAATTCGTGGGCCGGCCGGCGCGTGATGGCCGCCCCGGCGAGATCGTGCAATTGGCCGGCGAGCTTTTCGGCCGGACTGCCGCGATCGTCGTCGATGAGCAGTTCCGCCGGGCGCAGGCGCACCAGTTCGTCCAGCATCAGCTCGGCAGGGACGTCGATCACTTCGAACCGGCCGCCGGCCAATTCGACCCAGGCAAGCCCGACGTCCCCCCCGCGCACGCATAGCGCCGCAAGCACGTTGGAGTCCTTGTCGTCGAGGATGGCGTCTTCGGTCAGCGTGCCGGCCGTGACGATCCGCACGATATCGCGGCGGACGACGCCCTTGGCCTCCTGGGGATTCTCCAACTGCTCGGAGATGGCCACCTTATAGCCCGCCGACACAAGCTTGCGCAAGTAGTTGTCCAGGGCGTGGTAAGGGATGCCCGCCAGAGGGATCGGTTTTTCGCCTTTATTCCGTGAGGTCAGGGCGATGCCGAGCGCTTTCGAGCACAACACGGCATCGTCGTAAAAGGTCTCGTAAAAGTCCCCCATGCGGAAGAGCAGAATCGCGTCGCCCACGCGCTCCTTCTGCTCGACGTATTGCCGCATGGCGGGAGTGAGCGCCTCCGCGGCATTGCTCGCCGGAGCGGGCTTCGCGGAGGTTGGCGTTTCGCAATCGGTTGACGTCATGGACCGTGGTCTCGCGCCCGGAGTACTCTGGCCTCCCTTGGAAACGGCGGACAGTCTACCGTCCAATCACCCGGCGGCAAAGGCGCAATCAGCATTGGGACGGCGGCGGCCGGGCATCGGCGAGCGATGCCGGTATGGCGAAGCCCGCGACCATCCGCCCTGTGCAAAGCTATAATTGGGCTAGAGCGTTGGAGAGAATGAACATGAGACTTCGCGGACATATTCGCAACGGCCGGGTCGAGTTGGACGAGGAAGTTTCCCTTCCGGAGGGAGCCGCTGTGGAAGTTTAGCTTGCCCCCATGGAAGTGGCTGCTAAGAACAATGAAACTAGCATTTCGTCGCTGTATGAGCGGTTGAAACCGATCATCGGTCAAGTGACGGATGCGCCTCCGGATGCTTCCCGAAATATCGGTCATTATCTCTACGGCCATCCCAAACAGTGCAGGCAGTCTTCGTTGACACTTCCTTCTACATCGCGCTCGCCAGCGATCGCGGTAACGACCATGCCCGGGCGGAAGAAATTGCAGCGCAAATTAGGCGCCCATCGGTAACGACGGATTATGTCCTTATCGAGGTTGGCAACTAGTTTCGCGATCGCGCCAGCGGCGGACATTCTTGGATCTGATGGACAGGGTGCAGACCGATCCGCACGCGACGGTTGTCCCGGGCACTCGCCGCGTATTTGTGGACGGCTTTGAGCTTTAACGCAAAAGGTTGGACAAGGACTGGTCCGTTACTGCCTGCATTTCCTTCGCGGTGATGGAACGGCTGGGTATCCGCGAAGCCCTCACCACCCGACCGTCATTTCGAGCAGGCCGGCTTTACCATCCTCTTGAAATAGGGCGATCCCTCGAGTTGACGCGGTTCGATCCGGGCTCTAAGCTGAGGACTTTGGACGTTAACATCAAAGGGAACTCACTATGCGCAAAATGATGAGCTTCGCGACGATCATCTTGACCGTTTTGGCTTCGACGGCTTTCGCCGACGAAGGCATGTGGCTGCCCAACAAGCCGCCGGTCAAGCGGTTGAAGGAAAAGTACGGTTTCGAGCCCACGCCCCCATGGTTGGAGCACGTGCAGAAGTCGGCGGTGCGGTTCAGCACCGGTGGGTCGGCGTCATTCGTCTCGGCCGACGGCCTGGTGATGACCAATCATCACGTCGGCTCGGATAACCTGCAGAAGTTCAGCACGCCGGAAAAAAACCTGCTCAAGACCGGCTTCTATGCCAAGGCGTCCGCCGACGAGCTCAAATGCGAAGACCTGGAAATCAACGTCCTCTGGACGATCGAGGACGTGACTGACCGCGTCAAGGGCGCGGCCACGACGGGTATGTCCACGGCCGAAGCCAACACCGCACGCCGAAAAATGATGATCACCGTCGAGAAGGAGTGCGAGGAGAAAACCAAGCTTGACTGCCAAGTTGTGACACTCTACCACGGCGGCCGGTACCATCTCTATCAGTACAAGCGTTACACCGACGTGCGCCTGGTGATGGCCCCGGAAAAAGAGATCGCGTTTTTCGGCGGGGACACCGATAATTTCGAATTCCCGCGCTACGACCTGGACATGTGCTTCTTCCGCGTCTACGAAGACGGCAAGCCGCTCAAGCCGCAGCACTACCTGAAATGGAGCGAAAACGGCGCGGCCGACAACGAGCTGGTCTTCGTCGCCGGCCACCCGGGCCGGACGCAGCGGCTTTACACCGTCGATCACCTGAAGTTCATTCGCGACGTCGAGGCCCCGCTGAGCCTTCAGCGGCTGTGGCGGCGGGAAGTGCAGTTGGCCTCCTTCGCGGCTCGAAACGAAGAGTTCGAGCGCATCGCCGACGAGGATTATTTCGGAGTGCAAAACAGCCGCAAGGCCCGCACCGGCATCCTCGCGGGTTTGCACAACCCCGCGCTGATCAGCGAGAAGCTCGAAGCCGAAAAGAAGCTCCGCACCGCGGTCAAAGGCAACCCCGATTATCAAGGCCAGTGGGGCGACGCCTGGGACAAGGTGGCTGAGTCACGTAAGAACTACCGCGAGTTTTTCCTCCGGCATCGGTTGGGGATTGGTTCCGACTTATTCTCCATCGCCCGGCACTTGGTGCGGCTTGCCGAGGAAAAGCCCAAGCCCAACCCCGAGCGGCTGCGGGAATATGCCGATTCCAATCTCGATTCGCTTTACCTGGAAATCTACTCGCCCGCGCCCATTTACGACGACTTGGAGATCGACCGGATTACCAGTTCACTGTCCTACGTGGCCGAGATGCTCGGCGGCGATGACCCGTTTGTGGTCAAAGTTTTGGCCGGCAAGTCGCCGCGGGCGCGGGCCGATGAACTCGTCCGCGGGACCAAGCTGAAGGACGTCGACACTCGCAAGAAGATCGCCGAAGGCGGGAAGGAGGCCATCGAAAAATCCACTGACCCGATGATCCGCCTGGCCGTCGAGATCGATCCAGAGTCGCGGGCCTTACGCAAGCGCTTCGAGGACGAAATTGAAGGGGCGGAACGCGACGCGTACGCGAAGATCGCCGCTGCGCAATTCGCGATTTTCGGCGAGGATACCTACCCCGACGCAACCTTCACGCTCCGTCTGGCCCTCGGACCGGTCAAAGGCTACCGCGAGAACAGCCAGACCGTCGCCCCCTTCACCGACTTCGCCGGTTTGTATCAGCGAGCGGCCGAGCGCAAAGGACAAAAGGGCTTCGATCTTCCTCAGCGATGGATCGACGGCAAGGACAAGCTCAACCTCAAGACGCCGTTCAACTTCGTGTGCACCGCCGACATCATCGGGGGCAACTCCGGCAGCCCGGTGATCAACAGGGCCGGCGAAGTGGTGGGCCTGATCTTCGACGGCAACATCCAGAGCCTCGTCCTCGACATCGCCTACACGGAAGAGCAAGCCCGTGCCGTCTCCGTCGATTCGCGAGCGATCATTGAGGCCCTAAGAAGACTCTATGACGCCGGAGCGTTGGCGGATGAACTCACCCGTGGGTAACCTTCCCGTGGCTGGTAGGCAGCGGTTCCGTCTTCAAGCTCGCAATTGAGTCAGGAGATTCGACCATGCGAGCGCATCGCATCATCAAGCGCATTGAGCCGTCACGTCCGCGCTCTTGTCAATTAGACCGGAGCGGCGTCGAAGCAGTGGCGGACGAGTTCATACACGGCCAAGTCTTCTAGGTCGGCCGTCGAGAGGATATGTTCAGGGTCATGGACTCGTGCACAAAGGCCTTCAAATCGGTCATCCGGGGTGTGGCGATCAGTGCCCTGCCACTGGTATTCTCGGAGTTGCGTGCCGCGGATTGGTTGCAATGGGGCGGACCGAGGGGCGACTTCACCGTGGAGGTCTCCGGGCTTGCGGAGAAATGGCCCGAAGGCGGGCCGACGCAGCTCTGGAAGCGTCCCGTGGGGGACGGCTACTCCAGCGTGCTGGCCAAGGGCGACCGATTGTTCACCATGTATCGCGACAAGAATGACGAGATCGTGGTGGCGTTGGATGCGGCCACCGGCGAGACGCGCTGGGAACACCGCTATCCGCGTGACCTTTGGCCCGACATGACCAGGGAATTCGGCGAAGGCCCCAACGCCACTCCGGTCATCACCGGCGAGCGAATCATCTCCGTGGGTGTGGCCGGGCAAGTCCGATGTCTCGATCTAGGTACAGGCGCGCTACTCTGGAAGCACGACCTTCCCGCCGAGTACGGCCGAAGAAAAAGACGGGAGGAGTATGGCTACTCGATCAGTCCGCTTGTATACCACGAGCGCGTCATCGTCGCGGTCGGCGGCGACACGCACGGCGTCGTCGCCTTCGAACCCAAGGACGGTTCGGTGGTCTGGGCGAGCGAGCCCAGTGGAGTGAGCTACGCACAACCGCTGTTGACGACCCTCCAACGCCGCGATCACTACATCTTCTTTTCGCCGACGGAAATCATTGCCCTGGATCCCAAGACGGGCGCGTTTCTCTGGCGGCACCCGATCGTCTGCGATACCGAGAACAACCTCACGCCCGCGGTTCGATGCGATGATTCCCACGTGTGGGCGGCCAGCCAGTTTGCATCGGGCGGGTCGCGGCTGCTCAAGCTGTCGCCACGCGACGGCGGCTATTCCGTCACCGAGCTATGGTTCTCGCCGAAGCTGCAGGCCAGCCATACGCCGTTCATCCGGCTTGGCGGCCACTTGTATGGTTCGATCGGCAGCACGGGACTCTTTTTCTTCGTAGCGTTCGAATGGCGGACCGGAAAGCTCGCGTGGCGGCAACGAGGCATTGCCAAAGCTTCATGCCTGTACGCCGACGAGAAGCTCATCGCCCTCGACGAGACGGGTTTGCTCACCCTGGCGAAGATATCCCCGTCCGGCTTGACGCGCCTTGACTCGGCGCAAGTCACCGAGTCCGTCTCGTGGACCTTGCCGACGCTCGTTTCCACAACGTTGATCGTGCGCGACCGAAAGCACATCATGGCCCTAGACTTGGCAGGACGCCAATGAGGTTTGTCCGTGTTCTTCGCCGTTTCCGCGCGTGCAAAGTTACGCTTGCCCGTGCTGCCTTATGATACCCGGCGATTTCAATTCACGGCGGGTTAAGAATCCGCAAGGCCTGTTCATAAGCTGCCGAATCATTGAGGTTGGTCAGGGAGTCGAGTCGAGGGTCAATATCCGCGAAGCGCTCGGCGGAAACGAACTTTGCTCCGCAGCGATCGGCAAAGCTCCGGACGGAAAGGCAGTCACTTTGCAATACGTCCTCCAGAATCGGCCGCACGCCCAACCGATAGACGGCGGTCACGGGGAATGGTTCACCGTTTAGGACCGGAACCACGGCTGGCCAATCGGCGAGGCATTCAACCAGACGAGCGATGAAAGCAGGCTTCAGCAGCGGGTGATCGCACGAAGTCACAAAGGCCGCGTCACATCGGCCGGTCAGAGCGGCGAATCCCGCATCGAGGCCGGCCAAGGGACCCCGATCAGCCACGCGATCGTTCACAACTCCGACGCCCAACGGCAACGGCGGTAATAGTTGGCCGGGCCGAGCGGCCACGACTACGGGTTGAACGACGCCCTGCACGATCCCAACGATGTGCCGCAGCAGTGGCTTCCCGCCGAAGTTGAGCCACTCCTTGGGCCGGCCCATTCGCCGGCTTCGGCCGCCGCACAGCACAATCCCACCAACCTGTCGGCTGCACGGTGAATCTGTCGCTTCAAGAATCATCCGAGTTTGATCGAGCATCCATTGCAATTCCAGTCTGAGCCGCGGCTGTTATGCCGCGCGCGTCCGAGGCGGATGGCACCGGCGGTTGGTATGGTACAATGCCGCCTTGCGGTGGAAACTGGAAAGCGGCGGACGACGGACTGAGGCATACATGGGCAAGGTCACTTGGAAACTGGCGAAGGGTAAGACCTGGCGGCAAAAACTCGAGCAGGAGCATCCCAACCATGGCAAAGTCGTGGCCATCCCGCCGCGGATGCAGAAGCGGTTCGGCCCGGGAACCATGCTGATCCCCAAACCACTCGACGTCGACGCAATCATGCGCAAAACGGGAAAAGGCAAGTTGATCACCCAGTCACAGATTCGCCAGCGGCTGGCGCACGCCGCCCGGGCCGATTCGGCATGCCCGCTGACGACCGGCATTTTCATTCGCATCGCCGCGGAGGCGGCGGAGGAAGATGCACGCGCGGGCAAGACGCGCATCACCCCGTACTGGCGAACCATCAAGGATAATGGGTCTCTCAACGAGAAGTTCCCCGGCGGGTTCACGGCCCAGGCCGCGCGGCTCCGCGAGGAAGGCTTCACCATTCAAGCCGCCAAGGGCAAGGGTGCCCCGCGGGTTAAGGACTTCGGGCAGTATTTGGTCGGCCCATAGATCGACGCTCGATTGCCAATCGGCCGTCTTTTCCTCTTGCCTTTTGCCTTCAATTCTTCAATTGAACATCCGCAATTGGCCGGGTTCCAGGGCGAATTTGTCGATCGGTGCCTCTACGTCGATCGGGTATTGGCCTGAAAAACAGGCCGTGCAGTACCGGCTCGGAGCCATTTGGACGCACGACAACATGCCTTCCTGTGACAGATAATTGAGCGAATCCACGCCGAGAAAATCGCGAATCTGCTCGACCGTCCGCCCATGCGTGACGAGCTCCTTCGGATCGGGAAAATCGATGCCAAAGTAGCATGGGTGGCGGATCGGCGGGCTGGCCACTCGAAGGTGAATCTCAGTCGCCCCCGCCTCGCGGAGCCGGCCAATCTTACCGCGAGTCGTCGTGCCACGAACGATGGAGTCCTCCACGACAATCAGCCGCTTGCCGGCCACGGCCTCCTGGATCACGTTGAGTTTCATTTTGACGGCCAGGTCGCGCCCGGCCTGGGTCGGCATGATGAAGGAGCGCCCGGAATAGTGGCTGGTGGTAAACGCACGGCCATAAGGGATGCCGCTTTCCCGCGAGAAGCCGATGGCGGCGCATTGCCCAGCGGTGGGAATGGGCACGACCAAATCGGCTTTGACCTTCGGAGCCTCCTGGGCTAGGCGCCGGCCCATGGCCACGCGAACCAGGTGGACATTCTCGCCGAAGACGCGGCTGGAGGGATCGGAGAAATAAATCTGTTCGAAGATGCAGGCCGCCCCGCGGCCCTGCATGTCACCGCCGAACCTCCGGCTGTGCACGCCGTTCTTATCGAGGGTGACGATCTCGCCGGGCTCGATATCGCGAACGTAGTCGGCATCGATCATGTCGAAGGCCCGCGATTCTGAAGCCACGACCATCGCCCCCGTAGGCATCCGCCCGAGGCAGAGCGGACGAAAACCCAGCGGGTCGCGCACGGCCACCAGCCGATCGGCAAAGAGCAGCAACAACGAATAGGCCCCTTGCAGATAGTTCAGAGCGCGGCCCATGTTCCCCCAGGGATCGTGTGTCGCCGGGTCGGCCAGGACGTGGATGATCACTTCCGTGTCGCTGGTGGTCTGAAAAATGTGCCCCAATTGCTCGTACCGGCGGCGCAGCAAGGCCGTGTTAATCAAGTTGCCGTTGTGCGCGATGGCCACCTGTCCGCCCCCGTAGCTGGCCAGAATGGGTTGAGCGTTGGTTTCCGTGTTGGCCCCGGTGGTGGAATAGCGCACGTGCCCGATGGCGATAGGGGCGCGGAGCCGCTCCAGATTCTGCTCGTTGAAGACTTGGCCCACCAGGCCCAGCCCGGCGTGCCGGCGGAGCTGTTCGCCGTCGCTGGAGACGATGCCCGCCGACTCCTGCCCGCGGTGTTGCAGGGCATACAGCCCCACGTGCGTGAGGCGCACGGCGTCGTCATCTCCAAAGATGCCGAACAGCCCGCAATGATGTCGCAAGGAGGAACCGCTCATAGTGATTCAACGAGCAACGCTGTCAGCCGTCCCGGTTTCTCACGCTGAACCGGTTGCGCTCTTTCGCCCCGCCGACATCGTAGTAAGGGGGTACGAAAAGGACAACGCCGCGCGCGTCGGTTTCCCAGGCAAAGCGCTTTATACTATCGCAACGGTTTTCCGGGCCGAATACGACCGGCTCAAGGCTGGTTTCCGCGCCGAAGAAATCGAGCAGGCCCGTGCCCGCCGAGACCGCGCCGCCGCCGTGCTGCAAAAGCTCGTAGCGGGCCCGCGGCTACAGGAAATCGAGATCGCTCAAGAACAACTCAACGTAGCCCGCGCCGATCTCGAGCTGGCCCAATCGGAATATGATCGGCTGGTCGGCCTCCGCGCTGGCGACCAGGCCGCCAAACTCGAATTCGAGCAGGCCGAACGGGCGCTCAAAGCCTCGCGGGCCAAACTGATCGCGGCGGAAAAGGAACTGGTCCTGCTCAAGGAAGGCACCCGGTCAGAGGAAATCGCCGAAGCCCGCGCCGCCTTGGCCGAGGCCCAGCAAGCCCTTGGCCTTCTTGAAGCGGGCTACCGAGGGGAAGAAATGCGGCCCCACGGGCAAAGTCGCTCCTCCCATCGAGGCCCGGACCCGGCTCTTGTTTAATCCTGACCTGCAGAGCGCGCACTTTTTCGTGCCCGGATTGATTGCCATCATTCTGCAACTCGTGCTCGTATTTCTCACCGGTTTCTCCATTGTACGAGAACGCGAGTTGGGGACGCTCGAACAGCTCTTCGTGACGCCGGTCGGCCGCCTGGGCTTGTTGCTGGGAAAACTGCTGCCTTATGCCCTGCTGGCTTTTTGCGAACTGTTGCTCGTCTTGGTGTTGATGGTCGGCGTTTTCGGCGTCCCCATTCACGGCAATCTGTGGCTGCTCTTGTTGCTTTGCGGGCTGTTTATCGTCACGGCCTTAGGTTTGGGTCTGCTGATTTCGACCTTGGCAAAGACCCAATTGGAGTCCATGCAGTTGGCGTTTCTGGTGATGTTGCCGTCGGTCCTTCTATCGGGGTTCATGTTCCCGCGGTCGGAGATGCCTTTGCCGATTTATCTGGTGAGCTTCCTGATTCCCGTGACCTATTTCATCGAGCTTCTGCGCGGCGTGATCCTGCGCGGCGCCGACTTGCTCGACCTCGTCCCCTCCGTTGCCGGCCTGAGCGCCTGCTGTCTGACCGTCCTGACGCTTAGCCTCTTGCGCTTTCGCAAACAGCTTGATTAAGAAGGCACGGGAGGCGCAAAGGCACGAACGGCGATTCCCCGAAGGGTGGCATGGCCGCCCAGCAGCGGCCATGTTCATGCATTTCGTGGCAATGCCGCTGGGGCGAAGCGCTGCCAGACCTTCGTGGCTTCGTGGCTTCTCATTATCACGCCGCCGTCGGCTTGGCCGCCAGCAGTTTGCGGACTTGCTCGACCAGCGCTCGCCGGTCGATGGGCTTGGTGAGGTAGTCGTCGGTCCCGCACTCGGCCGCCCGCTCGATGTCGCCGGTTTCGTTGAGGGCCGTGACCATGATGACGATGATGTCGCGGGTCTTGGGGTCGGCCTTGATCCGCTTGCACACCTCGAAGCCCGACATCTTGGGCATCATGATGTCCAGCAGAACCAGATCGGGCGACTCCTTGGCCACCTTCACCAAGGCTTCCAGCCCATTGGTGGCCGTGACCACGCGAACCTCGGGCAAATCCTCCATGTAGATGCAGAGCAGCTCGAGGTTCTGGGCGTTGTCGTCCACCACCAGCACGGTGTGTCCGTCGCTCTTGACACTCTGAGGAGTTGTCTTTCCGTTGGCCATCAGCGTTGTCTCTTATCAGAACGGCGACGCCCCGTTATCCGGAGCCGCGACCGTGAGGGAGCGGTTGGAATTCGAGATCGCACCCTTCACCTCCCGCTAGGGATAGCAATGATGCCCTGACGGTTTGGTCGGAATTCGCACGCCCGCATAGAGAAAGGCACGTGCGAAACTTCGGTCAGCGCTGCTAATGCGCCTGTCGCCATTCAAGTCTTCTCGTCGATCGTCGCCACAGCCTAACGCAACGCAGTACGCCGAATTGATCAAACTCATGTCGATGGAAGACGTCCGGTTGTCGTTACTTATATCACCTCGCTGCACAAGCAAATCCACCCTAAACGGGGCTACATCGGTCCACCCGTTGCTCACCACGGTGTACCATGCCCGATTTACCAGATTCGAGTGGGGATCATTAACCTCCTGCATTCGCAACACGTTTTCTTCAACGAGGGAGAACGTGAAGTCACTCGAAGAATCCGGTCCGGAAAACTGCCCGCCGTCAGCCAATCTCAGCACCTGCACTTCGCCAGGCCCCGGCAAACCGATCGGACCGTCGAAGGTCAAGATGATGAAACTCCGCCGTATCCGGCACAAACTCTGACCGCAGGCTGGATAACTGGAAACCAGCCGAACACCTTTGCCTTCGAAGTCGAATCTCCACACGCCGCCAGGGAGGCCGGCGCCGGGGCGCAGGATGGTGACCGGATCGTTCGGTTCGAGGCCGAAACCAAAAAAGACGATCGCCCCCAAGTTGACGTCAACGGTGTCCCTGTTCATCACGTCCAGCACGTACATCCCAGGCCGCAGCGGCATGGTCACATTCAGCGTGGCCACTTTCATGGCCGACCCGTCGGCTGGGAGGTTGATCTGCACGTGGGGATTGGGGCCTAGGTTCGACGGATCGGTGAAAAAGTAAACCATCGACGCGGTATTGGGCCCGAAGCTGTCGGGACCCAGATCCATGTCGAGGATGTGGCCTTCCGTGCGCTCAAACGAATCCACGGACACCTCCAACGCCGGATCGGTGTCGGAGAAATCTAGTTGGATCGCACGAAGAAGCTTGAGCACCCCAGTGTCCTGGCTGACCAGCACGTCCACGGTGAATGATTCACCGCCCAGATAGGGTCCGGGATGCGCTGGCACCAAGCTGATCGTCGCCCCTGCCAGCCCGATCCGCGCCATCAGGCAAAACAGTCCCAGGGCCAAACCGCATCGTAACATGACCATTGCTCCTGAAAGCCTCGATAACTGTTGTCACTCTAAGGCCCGCCAAGGGGCCGGTCAAATCTCCCGACCCCTCGCGCCGCCATGGGGACCCGCGCACGCGACCGCGCCGCGTGTTCCCACCTTGCTGCTGGTTGGCCCCGCATCGTTGAAATTCGGCGTCGCAACGAGATAACGTGTCCGCGCAGCCGCGGGTCGCGGCGACGGATTCCGTTGCGGCAGGACCTTTAAGATGGGTTCGTTTCATAAAAAGTATGTTTTTCATCCGACCCGGTCCTCCCAAAAACTCGCGGCTTTTCGAGTTCCCCAGAGCCCGTTACAGCTAACGCGCTTTGCTCGCCGAGCGCGAAGCGAGCGCGCGTCCCACACCCATAATAACGTCATGGGTGATCCCTACCCGACCCGCCGAGAGGGATCACCCACGAAAATAACGAAGCCTCACGTGTTCGCGCGCTCGCGGGGCAGGTCACTCCACCGCCGCCCCGGTGCGTGGGAGCAGCCGGCGTCACGTGTTCGCGCGCTCGCGGGGCAGGTCACACTAGGAATTGAAGGATGCCAACTAACAGCCGAGCGATCGTCCTCAACGTCAAGCCCGGCCCTTGCAAGAGTTTCTTGACCGGATCATGCTACGCCGAGTCAAAGGCCCGGGGAATCGATCGAAAAAGGATTGCCGTCAATGGAGCCCATTGAACAACGTATATCCGAGGCAACTCGACGGGACATTTTCGATCGGATCGTGCTCGAGAGGATTTCATGGTGGGGGCGACTTCATGAACCCGGATTTCCTTGCACGCCTTTACGACCTGAAGGAAATGGGCTCGACAGATCGTCGCTTCGGCGATGCCTATGGCGACATTTGGCAGCATCGGGTTCGCAATTGGGATTGGGAACCAGATTGGGTGTTCACCGACCCTCGCTTTGCTCTACTTCATTGCCCCGATGAGGAAATCCTTCGCTTCCTGCGCGAAATGATTCACCCAGTGGTCCAGCCGGACGAAGAAATCGTGGCCAAACTACTTGACATCTTCACTGATTCACTTGCGAATGAGGGCTTTCAAATCGTCGAAACAACACGAATCTCAATTTAGCAGGACGGGAGGGTGGACACGGGGCCGGGCTTGGAGACTTTGGTGCCGCATTTCTTGCAGGTTCGGCGCTGGTCGTCTTTCCAGAAGGCCTCCATCGTATCCTTGAAGTGCTCGACGATGTCCTTGCAGGCGAACTCGATGTCACACACCAGCTCGCCGCATTTCTGGCAATAAAACACGAGGTGTTCCAACTCATTGGGCGGGCGGACACGCTCGACGACGATGCCGATGGTATCCGGCGGTCGCTGGGGCGAATGCGGTACGTTGCCGGGGATGAAAAACGTGTCGCCCTCCCGGACTTTGTGGTTGACGATCTTCCCGCCCTCGCGAGTCTGAACCACAATGTCGCCCTTGACTTGGTAGAAGAACTCCTCCGAGTCAGTGACGTGAAAGTCATTGCGGGCATTGGGGCCGCCCACGACCATCACGAAGAAATCCTGCCCGCGATAGAGGTATTGGTTGCCCACGGGCGGCTTGAGCATGTGCCGGTTTTTATCGATCCACTCTTTTAGGTTAAACGGCGATAAGGTTGGCATGGAACTGCCTTTCGAACTCCGAACCCAAAGCCCTGGCCACTCACTCTGGAGGCTATCAAGGAGGGGAGTCTAGCCGCGTGGGTTGTGAATGGTCAATCGCGCACAATACCTGTTATTGCGTCTACACTTGCTTAATAGAATTGTGACTTTTTCTTGGCCCAGGTGCCGGCGCCTCCTGGGGGAATAACGCACCGATGAACCAACGGCGGTTTTTCCGGTCACAACGGCTCGTGCCAGTGAGGCGCGGCCAGCATTGACAGGCAGACGGTACAGACTAAACTTACGTGGCTCGGAATACCGGCACGGATTGAAATCTATCCTCGCAGCAGCGGTTTGACGGTAACCTGTTTCGACGACGTTGATCGAAGAGTCGATAAAGATTTCTTGCGTTGTCGACCAGAACGGATAGCCTACCAGGGATTGAAGTCGCGGGCATGCGGTCCAACGACGGTGGAAGGCAGCAAGGTTCACGTTGCTGCTGTAGCTCAGCCGGTAGAGTGCGTCCTTGGTAAGGACGAGGTCACGGGTTCGATCCCCGTCAGCAGCTTTCCTTATCGGCGGATGAGGCCCGGGGTTTTTGGATGGACTTTTTAGTCAGGCATTGCGTCTGGGGAACCATTAGGTCCCAGGACAGAGACGTCGAACGACGGAGGTAGTGTTGAATGGCCAAGGGTGTATTTGAGCGAACCAAGCCGCACGTGAATGTCGGCACGATCGGCCACGTGGATCATGGCAAGACCACATTGACAGCGGCGATCTGTACGGTGCAGTCGAGCAAGGGTCTGTGCAAGGCGGTCACCTACGACGAGGTGGCGAAAGCCTCCGCGGCCCACGGGCGCCGCGACGCCACGAAAATCCTGACCATCGCTACATCGCACGTGGAGTATGAGTCTGAAAACCGGCACTACGCCCACATCGACTGTCCAGGACATGCCGACTACGTGAAGAACATGATCACGGGGGCGGCGCAGATGGACGGGGCCATTCTGGTGGTTTCGGCCGCGGACGGCCCGATGCCACAAACCCGCGAGCACATTTTGTTGGCCCGGCAGGTCAACGTGCCCTATCTGGTCGTTTTCCTGAACAAGGTGGACCTAGTCGACGACCCGGAGCTTCTGGACTTGGTCGAAATGGAGGTACGCGAGTTGCTCACTAAGTACGAGTTCCCAGGCGACGAGGTACCGGTGATTCGGGGCTCATCACTGCCCGCGCTGCAGAATCCCAAGGATCCCGAAAAGACCAAGTGCATCACGGAGCTGGTCGCGGCTCTCGATAAGTATGTTCCCATTCCCAAGAGGGAGATCGACCAGCCGTTCCTGATGTCGGTAGAAGACGTTTTCAGCATCAAGGGCCGTGGAACGGTGGCTACTGGCCGGATCGAACGTGGCTTGGTGAAGGTCGGCGATGAGGTGGAGATCGTCGGGCTGATGGATACTCAAAAGACGACCGTGACCGGCGTGGAGATGTTCAACAAGACTTTGGATTCTGGGCAGGCCGGCGACAACGTGGGATGTTTGCTGCGTGGAACCAAGAAGGACGAAATCGAGCGCGGACAGGTGCTGGCCGCCCCCGCCTCGATCACTCCGCATACGAAGTTTGAGGCCCAGGTATACGTATTGACGCAGGAGGAAGGCGGGCGGCACACGCCGTTCTTTACCGGTTATCGTCCGCAGTTTTACTTTCGAACCACGGACGTGACCGGCTCCTTGAGCCTGAAAGGTGCGGAAATGTGCATGCCCGGGGACAACATCGGCATGGACGTGGAGCTGGGCAAACCGATCGCCATGGAACAAGGTCTGCGCTTCGCCGTGCGGGAGGGGGGCCGCACCGTCGGATCGGGTGTGGTGGCCAAGGTGGTTGCATAGCAGCATGCCCTCCGCGAAAGAAAGGGTCTGACCAATGGCCAAAGCCGCAAAGCGAGAATACGTCTGGCTTCAGTGTACGGAATGCGGCGGTTTGAACTACCGGACCAGCGTGAATGTCTCCGGGGGGACACCGAAGCTGGAACTGAAGAAGTTTTGTAAGCGGTCCCGGACTCGGACCGCCCACAAGGTCAAGAGAAAATAGCGGTAAGGGCACCGGAACCATAGGGGCGTGGCTCAATTGGTAGAGCACCGGTTTCCAAAACCGGCGGTTGGGGGTTCGAGTCCCTCCGCCCCTGACCGTCTCGGGGGCGGGATCACCAAGGGGCGGTAAGGGGCTTTTAAGAGCAAGGACGATTGATGGCCGACGTCGGATCGACAACCGTAGCAGCCGGACGCCGAGGCGGATTCACCGAAGTCCCGCCGGCACGCCCGGTGGCCCCCGAAGGGGGGTTCTTCGAGCGGTACAAACCCGAGCAGGGTAAGTGGACGCGAACGGGGACGTTCGTCGGCTTGCTGGCCCTGATCGTCTGGGGCGGCTTGTTCCTCAACGAACGTCTCGACGTGTTCGCCGGCGACGCTTGGTGGCAGCTTTTGATTACGCCCGGGATTCCGTTGATCCTGGTCACGGTCTGCGGTTTTGCGGCCTGGTGGATTTCGTACTGCCGCCCGCAAAGCAGCGACTTCATGATCGCCACCGAAGGTGAAATGAAGAAGGTCAGCTGGTCCTCCCGGCGCGAAGTGATCGGCTCGACCCGCGTGGTGATAGTCATCACGCTTTTATTGGCTGTCATGCTGTTTAGCGTGGACCTGTTGTTTCAAACGTTTTTTCGCTGGATGGGCGTACTGAAAGTATGAGCGACATCGAGCCGTCGTCTGTGGCCGCTCCCGCCCCGGTCGCGCCGGTCTCGGCCCTGCCGATGAAGTGGTACGTTCTGCGCGTGGCCTCGAACAAAGAAGATCAGGTGTGCCAGGCCCTACAGCGCAAGGTCAAGATCGAGGCCCTGGAGGACCGTGTCGGCCGCATCCTGGTTCCCACGGTGAAAGAACGGCGCATGCGCGGCGGGGCCTTGAAGATCGTGGAGCGCAAGCTTTACCCGGGCTACGTCTTCGTGGAAATGGCCTGCGAGGAAGACGGGTCGGTCAATGAAAACGTGTGGTTCCTCATTCGCGAGACCAGCGGCGTGGGGGACTTCATCGGGTCCGACGGCAAGCCGACTAGTATGCCCGACCACGACGTTCAGCAGATGCTCTTGGCCACGGCCAAGGCGGAAGAACAGCCCAGCCTTTCCGGCCTCAACATCAACAAGGGCGATCACGTCAAGATTACGGAGGGCGCCTTCGAGAGCTTCGAAGGGGAAGTGGAATCGGTTGACGAACGGCGAGGCATGGTATCGGTCATCGTTTCGATTTTTGGCCGGTCCACCCCCGTCGAGGTCGAGTATTGGAAACTCGAGAAGGTCGAATGATCGTGCGGCCTGGTGCGCGAACCGCGGCAATGGCTGGAGACCACCCGCCGATTCTGGCGGCGTGCCGCGCCCGGGTGCGCTCGTGAGTATGAGGGGGTTAACATGGCGAAAAAAGAACTGGTGACCAAACTCAAGCTTCAAGCTCCGGGGGGGCAGGCCACGCCGGCGCCGCCCATTGGACCGGCGTTGGGGCAACACGGCGTGAACATCGGGCAATTCGTGCAGCAATTCAACGCCGCCACCACCGCCCTGAACGGCATGACGGTTTCGGTGCTCATCAACATTTACTCGGATCGGACCTTTACGTTTGAGGTCAAGAGTCCCCCGGCGGCCGTTCTGTTAAAGGATGCGGCCAAGATCGCCAAAGGCAGCGGAGTGCCCAACAAGGAGAAGGTAGGCCGGATTACCAAGGAACAGCTACGGGCCATCGCCCAAAAGAAACTGCCTGACCTTAACGCGCGGACGATCGAGGCAGCCGAGCGGGTCGTGCTGGGGACCGCCCGATCAATGGGAATTGAAGTCGCCGACTAGGGCACAGCGGAAAGGAGCTGGAAACGGGTGTGAGTGATCGAAGCGTACTGTATCGCAAGCAAGTGGAGGCCCTGGGGGACCGCACGCAAACGCTGGGCCTGGAGGAGGGGGCGGCCAAGATCAAGGAACTGGCCCAGATGCGTTCGGACCGCGGCTACAAAAACGGGCGGAAGCGAAAAGCCAAGGACCAAACGGTGGAATTGGTCGTCCATTTGGGAATTGACCCCAAGCAGGCGGATCAGATGCTCCGCGGGGCCGTTTCATTGCCGAAAGGGATTGGCAAGTCGCGAACGGTCATCGCATTTTGCGATGGAGCCCTGGTGGAGGCCGCCAAGTCGGCCGGGGCCATCGAAGCGGGGTCCGACGAATTGGTTGACAAGATTCAAAAAGGATGGACCGAATTCGACGTGGCCGTGGCCCATCCTTCTATGATGGGCAAGGTGGGGAAGCTCGGACGCGTCTTGGGTCCGCTCGGCAAGATGCCTACCCCCAAGGCCGGGACGGTCACGCCGGATGTCGCCACCGCCGTCAAGGAATTCGGGGCGGGCCGCATTGAATTCCGCAATGACGATGGCGGCAACGTGCACCTTCCCGTGGGCCGGGCGAGCTTCTCTGTGCCCGACCTCGTGGAGAACATTGACGCGGCCATCAAACACTTGCTTCGCATCAAGCCGGCCGCGGCCAAGGGCCATTACATCAAACGTGTGTGTCTATCGGGAGCACGGACTCCCTCGGTGCGGCTGGCGGTTGGAGCGTAAGGACAAGAATCCGCCGCGGTAGATTCGTGGTGGGCGGAGTGATCGCATGAGCAAAGCTGTCAAAGCACTGGTCTCGAAGGAGTTGAAACACCGCTACTCGGGCGTCGAGAGCGCCTGCGTCGTGGAGTTAACCGGGCTGGATGTGCCTGCCCAAGAGAAACTCCGCCGGACACTGGCCAAAAAGTCGGCCCGGCTGGAAGTCGTCAAGAACAGTCTCGCGCGGGTAGCGTTCAAGGGCGGCCCACTGGCCCCGCTGGGTGAAGCCCTATCCGGGCCCTGTGCCTTGGTGACCGGCGGCGATTCGCCCGTGGAAATCGCCAAGCTGTTGATCGAGGCGGCCAAGGAATTCACGACCCTTAAGCTCAAGCGGGCGATCTACGAAGGCGAGCCGACGTTGTTGACCATCGACGCGCTGGCGAAGATGCGTTCACGCGCCGACCTGCTTGGCGAGGTGGCCTTCCTGCTCACGTCGCCGGGACGCGCGGTGGCGGGTTGCTTGCGTTCGCCCCAATCGAAGATCGCCGGGTGCCTGAAGGCGATGATCGACAAGGCCGCATAAGGAGTATCCGACAGTCCCGCAAGCGGGAGTGACAACTTCCCTTCGGGGCTTGCGAATAGATCAGAATCGATTGTGTCTCGACTGGTCCGTGCCAACGGATGAAATGACCCGCAGCGGGCGGGTCGCCTATCGAGCCGTCGAAAACCCCCAACGGGAAGGAGTAAGGGATATCATGGCTGAAGCTCCGGCGATAGAGTTCAGTGCGGAAATCACGGCGCTGGCGGACAAACTGGTGAAGTTGACGGTCAAGGATGCCCAGTCGCTCGTGGATTGTCTCAAGAGTGTTCACGGTATCGAACCGGCTGGTGGTGGCGTGATGATGGCCGCGTCCGGTGCCGGCGGCGCCGCCGCTGCCCCGGCCGCCGAGGAAAAAACCAGCTTTGACGTTATTTTGGCCGGGTTCGGCGACAAGAAGATCCAGGTGATCAAGGTCGTCCGGGCGATCACCGGCTTAGGTTTGAAGGAAGCCAAAGACCTTGTCGAAGGGGTGCCGAAGCCCTTGAAGGAGGGCGTCACCAAGGAAGAGGCTGACAAGATCAAGAAAGATATCGAAGATTCCGGAGGCGCGGTGACAATCAAGTAGCGCCTTTGCAGTAATGTTCACGTCCACCCCGGGGCGGGATCGACCGGTTTTTCGGGACGACCGGTCCACCGGATGCTCCGCGGGTAACGGCTTTGTCCCCCTGGCGGGCATTGGGTTCGCCGACGAGTGAATTTGAAAGGGTGACTTCGTGCGCTGGAACGCCCGCGGTTGGGGGTCCAAAGTGCGCGAGTCGGTGCTTGTGTTCTGGGAAGAGACGCTATGGACGCTGTGTTTCCGGTTCGGAATTACTCGCGGGTGGGGGACGCCCTCCCGGTTCCCGACTTGATGGGCATTCAGACGCGCTCGTACGCGCGTTTTCTGCAAAAGGAATTAGCGCCGCAGGATCGTGAGCTCCTGGGGCTGGAAGCCCTGATGCGGGAGATGTTCCCCATCGAGAGTTACGATGGGAATCTATCGCTGCACTACATCAGCTATGAGCTCGGCAAGCCGCGCTACACGCCGGATGAGTGCCGCGAACTACGGCTGACGTTCGGCATGCCCTTCCGAGTCCGCCTTCGATTGGTCCGCAAGGACAACGACGAGATTCAGGAAGACCTTGTGTACTTGGGCGACATCCCCGTCATGATCGGCGGGGGCGAGTTCATCATCAACGGCGCGGAACGGGTCATCGTATCACAGCTTCACCGTTCGCCGGGCGTGGATTTCATCAAGAACCAGGCGGAGGGCGACCGCGCCTTGCACGCCTGCCGCATTATTCCCGAGCGAGGGAGCTGGATCGAGATCGAGGTTACCAAGCGAGACCTGCTCGTGGTCCGCATCGATCAGTCGAGCAAGCTGCCGGCCACGACTTTTCTGCGGGCGATGGACGCGGCTTATGCTACGGACGAGTCCATCGTAGAGGAATTCTACAAGACCAAATCCATCAAGCTGTCGGCGGCGACTCCGGACATGTACGCCGCCGAAACCATCCTGGACGAAGCGGGGGGCGAAGCCCTGATCCGGGCCGGTTTCCCGCTTGCAGACGCCCTGGAACGTCTTCAGGATTCTACGGCCAAAAACCTGAAAGTGATCAGCAAGGTTACCGATCCGCTGATTCTCAATACCCTTGCCGAGGACAGCAGCCGCACGCACGAGGAAGCACTGCTGAAAATCTACGCCCGTCTGCGCCCGGGCAACCCGCCGCAATTGGACAAGGCCAAGAAGCTCTTCCACGAGAAGTTCTTCGACCCCAACCGGTATCGGCTGGGCAAGGTCGGCCGGTTCCGACTCAATCGCAAGTTCGAGATCCAAGACGACGGGGGCGATATGATTCTCTCGGCTAAGGACATCGTCCATTGCTTGAGGTACTTGCTGAAGCTCCGAACCGGCGAGGCCGCTTTCGCGGTGGACGACATCGACCATCTGGGAAATCGCCGGCTGCGGACTTTGGACGAGCTGTGCGCGGACGAACTTCGCAAAGGATTCTTGAAACTCCGGCGGACCGTGCAGGAGCGCATGAGCCTCAAGAACCCCGACGAAATAGGGCGAATCGCCGAATTGATCAATAGCAAGTCCATCAGTTCGGCGCTGGAGTTTTTCTTTGGCCGCGGCGAGCTGTCGCAGGTCGTCGATCACACCAATCCCCTATCGCAATTAACGCATGAGCGGCGCCTTTCGGCGCTCGGTCCGGGCGGCCTGAACCGCAAGCGGGCAGGGTTCGAGGTGCGCGACGTACACATCAGCCACTACGGGCGTATCTGCCCCATCGAAACGCCCGAAGGCACCAACATCGGCCTCATTGCTTCTTTGAGCCTGTACAGTCAGGTCGACGATTACGGCTTCCTAATCACTCCTTACCGCAAGGTGGGCAAGGACGGCCGGCTGGGCGAAGGAACGTACCTTCGCGCCGACGAAGAGATGCGGGAGATTCTGGCCCCCCCCGAAGCAGTCGATCCCCAAAACCAGCGGCTTCGACAAGGCTCCGTCATCGTGCGGGCTTACGGTGAGCTCGGCCAGTTCGACAGCGGCCAAGTGACCTACGTCGATATTTCGCCGAAGCAGACCATCGGCGTTTCGGCGTCGCTGATTCCTTTCCTGGAGCACGACGACGCCAACCGGGCTTTGATGGGTTCGAACATGCAGCGGCAGGCCGTGCCGCTTCTGACCCTCGAGCCTTGCCTGGTGGCTACGGGCATGGAGCGAGCCGTGGCCCAGAACAGCGGCATGGTCGTTCGCGCCCGGACTTCCGGCAAAGTCAGCTACGTCGATGCCACACGGATCGTCATCGACGATACCGATGAGTACATCCTCCGTAAGTTCCAGGGGCTCAATGAACGAACCTGCATGAACCAGAAACCGCTGGTCCGTCAGGGGCAGCGGGTCAAAGCCGGTGACATCATCGCGGATGGGCCGGCCACGCTGCACGGCGAGTTGGCCCTCGGGAAAAACGTACTGACGGCGTTCATGACCTTCGACGGGCACAATTTCGAGGATGCCATCATCATCAGCGAACGGCTGGTGTGGAGCGACGCCTTCACCAGCATCCACATCGACGAGTACGACGTGGAAGTGCGCGAAACCAAACTGGGCAAGGAGGAGTTCACCCCCGACATTCCCAACGTGGCCGAGCGGGCCCTGGCCAACCTGGATGAACGGGGCATCTGCCGGATCGGCACCCGCGTGCTCTCCGGCGACATTCTGGTGGGCAAAGTCTCGCCGAAAGCCAAGACGGAATTGTCTCCCGAGGAAAAGCTGCTGCACGCCATCTTTGGCCGCGCCGGCGAGGACGTGAAGAATGACTCGCTGGAACTCCCTGCCGGCGAGGAAGGCATCGTCATCGGAGCCAAACGCTTTTCCCGCCGGCTCCACCTCACGGACGAGCAGAAGAAAGAGCTCGATGAGCAAATCGCGGCCTACCTGCACACGATGAATGGCCGGATCATCGGCGCCTTTAAGCAGATGTGCGAGGAGATCGAACGCGTTCTGGACGCTCCCATGATCGATCCAAACACGCGGCAAAAGGTGGGCCACAGCCCGGTGGAGGCGGTGATCCTGGAACAAATCGAGACGTTCCGCGAGCATGTACGCAGCCGGGACCCCAAATGGGTCAAACCCGCCTCGCGACGGGCCGACGCTATGGTCATCGTCGACCGCTTCTGGCCGCGCATGGAGGAGCTTCTGGAAGAGCGCGACCGCAAATCGGCGCAGATGAAGCGCGGCGACGAACTGCCCGCCGGTGTGCTCGAGATGGTTAAGGTCTATGTGGCGGCCAAGCGGGCGATTTCGGTCGGCGACAAGATGGCCGGCCGGCACGGGAACAAGGGCGTGATCGCCCGTATCTTGCCGGTAGAAGACATGCCGTTGCTCGACGACGGCACTCCAGTGGATATCCTGCTCAACCCCTTGGGCGTGCCTTCGCGTATGAACGTCGGGCAGATCCTTGAGACTCACCTGGGCTGGGCGGCCCACGTTCTGGGGTTTCAGGCGATTACCCCGGTGTTTGACGGAGCCAGAGAGGAAGACATCCATAAGGCCATTACCGACGCCAACACGGAGGCGATCAAACGGCGGCAGGATGCCGAAACGGTCTGCGAGGCCGCTCGCCGCGATATCCGCTTCGCCACCGTTCCGCCGGGCGGAAAAGTGCCGTTGCGCGACGGGCGGACAGGGGAGTACTTTGATCAGCCGGTAACGGTCGGCTACATCTATATGCTGAAGTTGCATCACTTGGTGGATGACAAGATCCACGCCCGAGCCACCGGTCCCTACAGCCTCATCACCCAGCAGCCGTTGGGCGGCAAGGCGCGGACCGGCGGGCAGCGGTTCGGTGAGATGGAGGTTTGGGGTCTGGAAGCCTACGGGGCGGCTTACGTCCTGCAGGAGTTGTTGACGGTCAAGAGCGATGACGTGGAAGGCCGGACGAAGATATACGAGGCCATGGTCAAAGGGAGGAACACCTTGGAAGCGGGAACACCGGTTTCCTTCGACGTGCTTTGCAACGAGATCAAGGGCCTGTGTTTGAATATTTATTTGGAGAAGCGCCGAGTGGGGTAGACCGGCGAGTTGGCGAAACAGCCAAAAAAGGGCAAACCACATGGAAACAATGCAAACAACCGCGCGACGCAACGAGATCGAATTCCAAACGGATGCCAAGCTCCGTCCAGAGGAGCTGTCCGCCTTCTATCAGCGCCAGCAGCACCGCACCACGCATTCCCTGATCAAACTGCAACGCATGCTGGACAACACCTTTTGCGTGGTGACGGCACGGGTGGATGGAGAGCTCATTGGCTTCGCCCGGGGGGTCACCGACGGCTTATGCGGCAGATTGGTGGAGTGCAAGCTGGATCCCACCTATCAGGGTCCGGCCTGTGTGACCCGCACCGACGGACGCATCGAGCATGATTCCGCCGGGATCGCCCGGCGAATGGCCTTGATGGTGATTGAGGCGTTGCGCGTTTTCGGCGTCGAACGAATCGACGCCGTGGCGTATGGCACGGAAGTCGATTTTTGTGAAGAACTTGGGTTTCGAAGAGTGCCCGGCGTGGTCGCCATGGACCTGGCTTCCGACGCCGCGGATCAGGATGTGGAGGTTTCGTTCGCCGCCCACGCAGCCCGCTAACAAGCGGCAAGAACGGTTCCCGGAAAGGGCGGTTCGACGCGACGCTGGATTTGCGACGGAGGATTCACGGCCGATGCTCGATAGCATGTACGATTGCGTAAATGACTATGCAAGGGTGCGTATTTCGTTGGCCTCGCCCAACGACATTCGCGCCTGGTCGTTTGGCGAGGTCAAAAAACCGGAGACGATCAACTACCGCACGTACCGTCCCGAAAAGGACGGTCTGTTCTGCGAGCGCATCTTCGGCCCGGAACGAGACTGGGAGTGTGCTTGCGGGAAGTTCCGCGGCACGAAGCACAAAGGCATCATTTGTGACCGATGCGGTGTCAAGGTCACCCATTCACGCGTCCGTCGAAAACGCATGGGGCACATCAATCTGGCCGCCCCGGTGGTGCACATCTGGTTCTTCAAGGCCGTGCCCTCGCGGCTCGGCGCCTTGCTGGACATCAAGACGACGGCCCTTGAAAAAGTCGTGTATTTCCAAGACTACATCGTCGTCGATCCGGGCGAAACGTCGCTGAAACCCAAGCAGCTCCTGACCGAGGAGGAATTCCGGTCGGCCGTGCAAAAGTACGGCCACTCCTTTACCGCCATGATGGGCGCCGAAGCCGTCAAGGAGCTGCTCGGGCGGCTCGAGTTGTCTCAGCTTTCCGCGGAGCTACGTGAAGAATTGCTGAAAACCGGAAGCAAGCAGCGGGAAAAAGACCTCGCCAAGCGATTGAAGATCGTCGAGGCCCTGCGCAATTCCCCCAACGATCCGACCTGGATGGTGCTCGAGGTGATACCGGTCATTCCGCCCGATCTGCGGCCGTTGGTGCTATTGGACAGCGGGAACTTCGCCACCAGTGACCTAAACGACCTATATCGGCGAATCATCAACCGCAACAGCCGGCTCAAGAAGCTCGTGGACCTGAATGCCCCCGAAGTCATTATTCAAAACGAGAAGCGCATGCTGCAGCAGGCCGTCGACGCCCTCTTCGACAACGGGCGATGCCGCCGTCCCGTGCTGGGCTCGAGCAACCGGCCGCTGAAGTCCATGACCGACATGATCAAGGGCAAGCAGGGCCGCTTCCGCGAGAACCTACTGGGCAAGCGGGTTGATTATTCCGCTCGTTCGGTCGTGGTGGTCGGGCCGGAGCTCAAGCTGCACCAGTGCGGACTGCCCAAAAAGATCGCCCTCGAGCTGTATCAACCGTTCATCATTCGCAAACTCAAAGAGCGCGGCCTGGCCGACACCATCAAGTCGGCAAAGAAGATGCTAGAGCGCCGCGACCAGGAAATCTGGGACATTCTCGAGGAAGTGATCTACCAGCACCCCGTGCTGCTGAACCGTGCCCCGACTTTGCACCGCATGGGCATTCAGGCCTTTGAGCCGGTTTTGGTCGAGGGCAACGCGATCAAGATCCATCCCCTGGTGTGCAAGGGGTTCAACGCCGATTTCGACGGCGATCAAATGGCCGTCCACCTGCCGCTTTCCGTCGAAGCCCAAGTGGAGGCCCACGTGCTGATGATGTCGACCAATAACATCTTCAGCCCGGCCAACGGCAGCCCGATCATGAGTCCGACCCAAGATATGGTCATGGGTATTTTCTATCTAACCACCGACCACGTTTCGGCGCTCATGAAGGAGAAAGATGCGCCGCGATTTGCCAATCCGTTCGAGGTCCTGATGGCCTATGACCAGAAGAAAATCGGCATTCACGACCGTGTCCTGGTCCGGATCGACCGCGCGAAAGCCGTTTCCGCCGCCGGAGGCAAAGCCGAACCGATTCCCCCTCACCGGCGCCTGCTCACCACCGTGGGCCGAATTCTCTTTAACGACGTGCTGCCCGGCACCATGCCCTTCTACAATTGCGCCCTATCGCAAAAAGGGCTGGTCCGTGTCGTGGCCGACTGCCATGAAATGCTAGGCCGGTCAGCGACCATCGATCTTTTGGACGAAATCAAGACCACCGGATTTAAGAACAGCACCTTGGCGGGATTGTCCTTTGGGGTCAACGACATGCGCATTCCGGCGGCCAAGCGGCGCATCATCGAAACGGCCCAGAAGGCGGTCGATCAGATTCAAAAGGCATTCGATGAAGGCACTTTAACCCGTCTGGAGCGATACAACCAGGTCATCGACGTGTGGATTCATGCCCGCGAGCAGGTCACCCAGGCGATGATGACCGAGCTTCGTGAAGATTATCGCTTCGATGACGGTCGTTACGCGTCCCACGGTGAAGCGGGCGCGAAGCCTTATCTAAACCCCATCTTTCTCATGACTGAATCCGGGGCTCGAGGCAGCGTCGATCAGATTCGGCAACTCGCGGGCATGCGCGCGTTGATGGCCAAGCCCTCGGGGGAGATCATCGAAACGCCCATCAAGGCGAACTTTCGCGAAGGGCTGTCGGTGCTCGAGTACTTCAGTTCTACCCACGGGGCCCGAAAGGGCTTGGCGGATACGGCCTTAAAAACCGCGGACTCCGGCTACCTCACCCGCAAGCTTGCCGACGTGGCCCAAAACGTCATCATCAACATCCCGGAATGCGGCACGATCAATGGGGTTACCAAGGGGGCTACGTACAAAGGCGAGGAAATCGACATTGCCCTGCGGGAGACGATCGTGGGGCGCGTGGCCCGCGATGAGATTCGCAGTCCCGTTACGGACAAGCAGATCGTCGCGGAAGATCAGATCATCACCAAGGAGATCGCAGCCCAAATCGAAGAGCTCGGCTTGGACAAGCTCCGCGTTCGAAGCCCGTTGACCTGTGAAAGCCCGCAGGGAATCTGCGCTCACTGCTACGGCATGGACATGTCCAGCGCCCGGTTGGTGGAAGAAGGCATGGCCGTGGGGATCATTGCCGCCCAGTCCATCGGCGAGCCGGGTACGCAACTGACCATGCGAACGTTCCATACTGGTGGCGTGGCGCAGAAAACGGCGCTGGAGAACGTGCTCAAGGCCCCGGTTAAGGGCATTGTCCGGTACCACGACCTGAGTCCGGTTCAGGTTCCGCTGGAAGGGGGTGCGATGCGGACCGTGGCCCTGCGGCGCAACGGCGAGATTGTGATCGTTGACGAGAAGGGCCGTGAACTTTCCAGGGATAGGGTTCCGTACGGAGCCGTTCTGCTCGTCCCCGATGGCGGAACCGTCTCCCGAGGCGACAAGCTCTGCGAGTGGGACCCGCACCTGACGCCCATTCTCGCCGAGGTCGGCGGCGTCGTGCGTTTCCAGGACGTGGCCGACGGCGAGACCGTTCGACTTGAGCAGGAAGGCGGCAGCGCAAAGTTCGTGGTCATCGAACACAAGGGAGAAAAGCACCCGCAGATTGTCATTGAGGACAAGAATGGCAACGTGCTGGATTACCATTATTTGCCGGCCAAGGCCCGCATCGAGGTCGAGGAGGGCCAGAGCATTCTTCCCGGCATGCTCCTGGCCCGCCAACCGCGTGCCATGGGCGGGACACAGGACATCACCGGAGGTCTGCCCCGCGTCACGGAGCTCTTCGAGGCCCGCCGGCCCAAGGATCCGGCGGTGATGGCGGAGATTTCCGGGGAAGTGAAAATCAGTCCGGACAAGCGGCGTGGCAAGATGACCATCATCGTCTCCAATCCCAGCGGCATGGAGCGTGAACATCACGTCCCCCAAGACCGCCATCTGCTGGTGCACACAGGCGATCATGTGGAGGCCGGAGATCCGCTCATCGACGGACCGCTCATTCCTCACGACATTCTCCGTATCAAGGGCGAAGAGGCCCTGCAGCAGTACTTGCTTGCCGAAGTGCAAGCCGTGTACCGTAGCCAGAACGTGGTCATCAATGACAAGCACATTGAGATCATCTTGGCCCAGATGCTGCGCAAGGTAAAAGTCGAACATCCTGGCGACTCGAAGTTCCTGCCCGGCGAGGTCGTCGATAAGTTCCGCTTCCGTGCGGAGAACGAGGCCCTGGCCAAGTGTGTGGTGATCGTCAATGCTGGGGATGCCAAGATCTCCGTGGGCGAGGTGCTGCTCAAAAGCCGGCTGGCCGAAGTGAATGAGGAAGCCGAAGGAGCCGGCGGCGAACCCGCCAAGGGCCGAAAGCCCAAACCCGCCTCGGCCACCACCTTGCTGTTGGGGATCACCAAGGCGAGTTTATCAAGTGATTCGTTCATCTCTTCGGCGTCGTTCCAGGAGACGACGAAAGTCCTTACCGAAGCCGCGTTGGGCGGGTTTTCCGACGAGTTGCGGGGTCTGAAGGAGAATGTAATATTAGGCCACTTGATTCCGGCGGGAACCGGTTTCAAACAGTATCAGCGTGCCCGAATCCGCCAGTTGGGTCAGCCATTGGCCTTCCCGGCGGAGACTCCGGCGGACCTGATGTCCAAGACCCTACGGGCAGGCGCTCCCGTCGCCGCGGGAATCGGCGAAGGACTTATGGCGTTTGAAGCCCTGACGAACCAAACGATCGATCCGTTGTCGGATTTGGCCGACAACCCCGCGGGTTCGGTATGATGATGGGGCGATGGCGAGAAGATCCGGATTCGATCGCAAACGGTCAAAGAGGTAATTGTCGATGCCGACGGTGAATCAATTGGTTCGCAAGGCCCGCCGCAAGGTGGTCAAGAAGTCCAAGGTTCGTGACTTGGATCAATGTCCGCAACGTCAGGGGGTGTGCCTGATCGTCAAGACACAGACACCCAAGAAGCCCAACTCGGCGCTGCGCAAAGTGGCCCGCGTCCGCCTGACCAATGGAAAGGAAATCACCGCCTATATTCCCGGCGTGGATCACAACCTCCAGGAACACTCCATCGTGTTGGTTCGCGGGGGCCGCGTCCGTGATTTGCCGGGCGTGCGTTATCACATTATTCGGGGATCGTTGGACTGTGCCGGCGTGGAAGCCGACAAAGACGGCCGTCCACGCAATCGCAGCCGCAGCAAGTACGGCGTCAAGCACCGCAAGTAGCACTCAAAGGGCAAGGATTCCTCGGCCGAATGGCAACAGACACGTTGGTTTCTAAACAACCGCAGTCCACGCTCGGAATGGCGGGAGCAGGAACCGCGAGGTTCTTTCCGCCATTCGCGATTCATTGGATCGCGACGCTTGCTCTGCCCGTTGTGTTCTGTCTTCTCACGGCCTTGGGTGCGCAACTTCGCGTGCCCCTGCCGGGGACACCGGTCCCCTTGACGTTGCAACTTCCGGCGATGCTTTTGTGCGGACTCGCCCTGTCGCCCGGCAGGGCGAGCCTGGCCATGATTCTGTACCTAGCCGGCGGTTCCGCCGGGTTGCCCTTTTTCTCTCCGGAATCGGCCGGCTTGATGGGCCCAACCGGCGGTTATCTGCTTGCGTTTCCCCTGTCGGCTTGGTTGGTGGCCAAGTCGAAAGGCCGTCGAGGAACTGAAACCACCGCTGTGCGCGGCTTTTTCGCGGTTGCGGCCGGTGCGTTGGTCGTATTTTTTCTGGGCTTAGTTTGGTTGGCGGTTTGGCTGCGGGACATTTCGGCGGCGGCGACGCTGGGAATGTTCCCTTTTCTTCTCAAATCGCTGGTGGAAGTCTTGCTGGTCACGACCGTGGCCGAGGTCACTAAGAGGCGCGTGGGAGACCGTGCGGGCGGCAACCGGACAGCCGGACTTTAGACGCGGGGTGAAAACGGGGGGAAAACTCCTTTAGGCTTTAGGAACGAAATCGACAATGGCATTCAAGAAGTGGACCCATTCGGCCAAGCAGTTGGAGCCGGACACGCGATACAACAGCCTGTTGGTATCGAAGTTTATCAACTCGATCATGTACGAGGGCAAGAAGAGCGTGGCCTCCCGCGTCCTGTACGATGCCCTGGACATTGTCGCTTCGCGCGTCACGGACGTGCCCGTCCTGGAGGTTTTCGAGCAAGCGATCAACAACTGCAAGCCAAACGTCGAGGTGCGCTCCAAGCGCGTCGGCGGCAGCAACTACCAGGTGCCCATGCCCGTGGATCGCCGGCGCCAGCAGTCCCTGGCCTTCCGGTGGATTCGCGAGGCCGCCCGCGGCAAATCCGGCAAGCCCATGAAAGACCGCCTGGCCCAGGAAATCCTGGATGCCTACAAAGGCGAGGGCGCCGCCGTCACCACGCGGGAGAACGTGCATCGCATGGCCGAAGCCAACAAAGCCTTCGCCCACTTTGCGTGGTAACCCTGCCAGAATCCCCGAACCTGACCGGCCGGCAACTGCGCGACTCGAAGGCGAGATTACGCGAGTGGGGGCAGGGGAGCCTAGGCGTCGCGCATGAATAATTCAAGCGGTTTGTCCGCTGATGAACCGGTATTTTGGTGGTTTCCTCAAAAGAACGTTCAGTTTATTTGCGCGCGGCTCCTTAACTGGACCGATAGGCGTACGGACAAGATTCAGCGTGCAAATCTGGATGGTTCCAACATCGAAGACGTGATCGCAACGGGCCTTTTGGGGCCCTCCGACATTGCGCTGGCCTTGGATGGCAGTGACGTTGAGGTGCTGCTCTCCGGCATCCAGCGATGCAAGGGGGATTGCGCTGGATCTAACCTGCTGCAGACTCTACGGTGACGTTGCGCCTGTCCTTTCCCCGCCCGGAGACTGTGCGGTGGATGTCGGCGACATCCTTTGCCTGCTGGACGGCTTTGCCGACGGCGCCCTCTGTCCCGGATCCGACCTTTTATCCCTGCGGCGGCGACGGAAACGTCGACATCGGCGACATCCTCGCCGGCCTAGACGCCTTTTCCGGCCTCTTCCTCTGCCCGCCACCCTGTCCGCCGTGAGACTGTCTTGAGCACGTCACCTCCGGCTGGGTTTTCTGTGAGGATTGAACTCTTTGATCCCACCTTGGAGCTTATACGGAAAAGACTCAGCCCGGCCCTCTCCCGGGAAGGGAGTAGGGGTTATTGGGATTGTTTGTTAATCTCGGTGGCTGGATGAACGTCGAATTATCGAAAATCCGCAACATCGGCATCGCGGCCCATATTGACGCCGGCAAGACCACGACCACGGAACGCGTTCTTTACTACACCGGCCGAACCCATCGGATGGGCGAGGTCGACGAAGGCACCACCACCACCGATTACGATGAACAGGAGCAGCGGCGCGGAATCACCATTTACTCCGCGGCGGTAACCTGCCCTTGGAAAGACCACACGATCAATTTGATCGACACGCCCGGCCACGTCGACTTTACCGCGGAAGTCGAGCGTTCTCTCCGCGTACTGGACGGGATGATCGCCGTCTTCGACGCCCGCGAAGGCGTGGAGCCGCAATCCGAAACGGTCTGGCGGCAAGCGGACAAATACCATGTCCCGCGCGTGTGCTTTATCAACAAGATGGATCGTTTGGGCGCCGATTTCGAACGAGCGGTTCAATCGATTCGGCACCGCCTGCACCCCCACCCGCTGCTCCTCCAATGGCCGATCGGGGCGGGAGACGAATTCAAAGGTCTGGTCGATTTGGTGACCATGCGGGCCGTCTACTATCGCGCTGACGAGCTCGGCGCCAACTTCGATCTGGGCGACATCCCCGCCGGCCTGGAACGTGTTTGTCAGGATGCCCGACGCCGTCTCCTGGAGGCCGTGGCCGAAAGCTCCGAAGCCCTGATGGAGAAATACCTCCGCGATGAACCGATCCCGGAGGAGGACATCCGCCGCGCGGTGCGCCAGGCAACGCTTGAACGCCGGCAGATACCGGTTTTTTTCGGGAGCGCCTTGCGCTACATCGGGGTTCAGCCGCTCTTGGACGCGGTGTGCGACTTTCTACCGAGCCCCTTGGACGTGCCCCCCGTGAAGGCCGGCGATGCCAAGCGTCCGGGCGTCGTTCATGAGATCACATGCGATCCCAAGCGTCCGGTCGTGGGATTGGTCTTCAAGATCGTCGCGGAAAAACCGGTTGACCTTTTCTTCTTGCGACTCTACTCGGGAACCCTCAAGGGCAATTCCCGTCTGCTCAACACCGCTACCGGAGACAAGGAGAACATCAGCCGGATCTACCGCCTGTTTGCCAAAAGAAGGGATCAGTTGGACGAGGCCTACGCGGGTGATATCGTCGCGGTCATCGGACCGAAACAATCCCTGACGGGTCATTCGCTGTGCGATCCTCGCCAGCCGGTGGTCTTGGAGTCCATCTCGTTTCCCGAAACCGTGATCAGCGTGTCCGTGGAGCCTCGATCCTCGAAAGACCGGGACCGGCTCTTCGATGCCCTGCAAGCCGTTGTCCGGCAGGATCCAACCATCCGCGTTGCCGCCAATCCCGAAACGGGGCAGACGTTGATTTCCGGGATGGGCGAGCTCCACGTGGAGGTCGTAATCCAGCGAATTCGGTCCGAAATGAACGTGGAGGTGACCGTCGGCAAGCCACGCGTTTCGTATCGCGAGACGGTGACGGCCATCGGGGAAGGCTCAGGGTCGTTCGACCGACAAATCGGAGGGCGGCGGCACCTTGCGTCCCTCGAATTGAAGATCGAACCCCTCGATCCAAAAGACGGCGATCGAAAGTCCGAAATCGTGCACGGCGCATCCGAACCTCCCCTGAGCTCCGAGCACAGCCAGGCCATCGAGCGGGGCATTTTGGACGCCGCCCAAAGCGGGGTGCTGGGTGGATATGCGGTGATCAACTGGCGCGTCACGATTCTGGAAACTCAGGAAGACGAGGCTGACAGCTCGGAGCTGGCCTTCGAAAACGCCGCCCGCATCGCCTTCTATGCCGCCATGCAGGCAGGCCAGCCAGTCCTGCTGGAACCGATCATGGATGTCGAGGTCATCACTCCGGACGACTATTTTGGATCCATCATGGCGGATCTGAATACTCGAAGGGCCTCCGTTCGGGATACCACCGTACGAGGTCAGGAACGAGTCATTCTGGCCAGCGTGCCCTTGTCGCAGCTGTTTGGGTATGTAACCCGGCTTCGAAGCCTCTCCCAGGGCCGGGCAACCTGCTCCATGACACCTTCGCATTACGCGCCGGTATCTTCAGTGGAGATGAAATCTTTGGTCGGTTGAGGAAATCAAGATCCAAAGGCTATTTGGCGCTGCCTTTTGGGTTGAGATCGACCTAAGAGAATCTTATAAGAAGCCGTCAAACGGGCCTGTTGACAGCCGCCGTAGTTGGGATACGCTTACCCGTCTGTCGCTTTTTTTAGCGAAGAGGGGAGTCGCGGAGAAAACGAGGGTTCGGCGGGCGTGAATAATAAGAGCAGAATCCGCATCCGGATGGAGGCATACGACGCGCGGGCGTTAGATGCTTCAGCTCGAGAAATCGTCGAGCAGGCCAAACGGACCAGTGCCAAGGTCCACGGGCCGATTCCGTTGCCGACCCGGATCGAACGGTACACGGTGCTTCGAAGTCCACACATTGACAAGAAGTCCCGGGAGCAGTTCGAAATGCGAACGCACAAACGGATCATTGACATCAGCGAGCCTACGGCGCGGACGGTTGAAGCGATCAACCGCATCCAGGTTCCGGCTGGTGTGTTCGTGAAAATCAAGACGTAGGTTCGCCCTCGCGGATGGGTGCGAAGAAAAGCTGAGGGCCAGGAAAGTGCCGTCGGCTTGGTTTGTCGAGACTGTAGATCGTTGAACCTTAGCACGCCGAACGATACGGCGGCTGGTCAAGAAAACGGAAGGATCAATCACAATGACCCCCGGCCTGCTCGGGACGAAGATCGGCATGACCCGCGTCATGGATGAGCGCGGAACGGTGTCGCCGGTGACGGTGATCAAGGCCGGTCCTTGCGTGGCGTTGCAAGTGAAGCGACCCGACACCGATGGCTATCATGCGGTGCAGCTGGGCTTTGAGGACGTCAAGCCGCACCGCTCCACCATGCCGATGATCGGCCACGCGGGACGCGCCGGCACCGGACCAAAGCGATATGTCGCCGAGATTCGCCTGGAACAAGAGACTCCCGTGGCTCAAGGCGACGTTTTGACAGTGGAGCTGTTTGCCGAAGGAGTGCAATTCGTCGATGTGACCAGCACCACCAAGGGCAAAGGCTTCGCGGGGGTGATGAAGCGGCACGGGTTCGGCGGCATGTGCGGGTCGCACGGCACGGAGCGAAAGCACCGCTCTCCCGGAGGCATCGGTGCCCACGCCCCTCGCGGTACGGGTCAGTCGGTCAAGAAGGGTAAGCGAATGGCCGGCCACATGGGCCATGGGCGGCAAACCGTCGGGCCGTTGCGACTGTTGAAAGTCGATCGGGAGCACGACCTCATGATCGTGCGGGGCAGCGTCCCCGGTGCCAACGGCGGGTTGGTTATTGTCCGAAAGGCAAAGAAGCACAAGGGGTGAACCAAGCAATGTTGGCCATTCCGGTTTTCAATGTGCGGGGCGAGCGCGTCGGCGAGGAGACCATCGATGCCGAATTGCTCGGCGGAGCCGTCCGGCCAAAACTGCTGAAGCAGGCGATCGTGGCCTTTCTCGACCGTCAACGGCAGTACAGCGCTCGCACGAAAGGCAAGTCCGACGTCGAGGGGTCCACACGAAAACTGTATCGGCAAAAGGGGACGGGCAATGCCCGCATGGGCCAGGTCCGAACCTGCGTTCGCCGGGGCGGCGGGCGGGCCTTCGGCAAGCGAGTTTCATCCTCGGCCCTCGGTTTTCCCAAAAAAATGCGGCGTTTGGCCCGCAACAACGCTATTCTGACGAAGATTCAGTCCAACGACGCTCTCATCTTGGAAGACTTGGCCTGCTCAGAGCCGAAAACGAAAGTAGTTGCCACCGCGTTGTCCGCCGTGGGTGCCGAGCGCGGTTGCACGTTGGCGACTCATGAGCTGGACCGCAACGTCTATCTTTCCGGCCGCAACATCCCCAGAACCGATGTTCGCGTCGTAGATGAGCTGACGGCCTACGAAATACTCCGGCGGCGCAAAATGGTATTCACCCGTCCGGCCTTTGACCGTTTTCGGGCGGGCCTCGCCGGCGAGGCATAGATTGGTGGTAATGCTCGTGGTGAAGCCATGAATATTTATGAAACCGTGCGGCGTCCCCTGGTGACGGAGAAGGGGAGCCACCAATCCCAACAATCGTTCAAAGAGTCGCGGCATAAGCCGGCGCGGGGCGGCTCCTATGCCTTTGAAGTCCACCCCGAGGCTACCAAGGCCATGATCAAACAGGCGGTCGAGCGGATTTACCACGTGAAGGTTCAATCCGTTCGCACGGCCAACCGGCAGGGCAAGCGGCGGAGAGTGCGGTTCAAGTTCGGCCAGACACGACATTGGAAGAAGGCGGTGGTCGTCCTTCACGCCGATTCACACATTGACCTATTCTGACGAAATGGAGCTGCGACTTCGATGGGCATGACCACCTATAAGCCTACTTCGCCCGGACGCCGGGTTTCCACGGTGAACGACTTCTCCGAGTTGTCGCCTGGGTGGAAAAAGCCCGAGAAGTCGCTTTGTGAACGCCTGCGGAAGAACAGCGGGCGCAACCATCACGGTTTCATCACCGCGCGACACCGTGGCGGGGGGGCCAGGCGCATCTACCGGCGGATTGATTTCAAGAGAAACAAAGACGACGAAGTGGGGACGGTTCGATCCATCGAATATGATCCCAACCGCACGTGTCACATTGCTTTGATTCAATATGCCGACGGAGAAAAACGGTATATTCTGGCCCCGGTCGGATTAAGGGCCGGGCATCGCGTCGAAAGCGGATCGGCCGTGGAACCCAAACTGGGCAACACCCTGCCGCTCAAGACCATCCCTCCGGGGCTGGAGATTCATAACATCGAGATGAACCCCGGGCAGGGAGGCAAGCTCGTGCGCAGTGCGGGAACCTCGGCCCGCCTGCTCTCGCGGAACAATGACTGGGCGGTGATCGTGCTGCCGTCCGGCGAAATGCGCGAACTGCGGGTCGAATGCCGGGCCACCATCGGGCAGCTCGGCAACCTGGACCATCAAAACCTGCGCTGGGGCAAGGCCGGCCGCATCCGTCATAAGGGCAGGCGCCCTTACGTGCGGGGCACCGCGCAAAACCCCGTTTCCCATCCATTGGGCGGCGGCGAGGGCCGCAGTGGTGGCGGGCGACATCCGTGCAGCCCGACGGGGGTCTTGGCCAAGGGTGGCCGAACCCGCTCGCCGAGGCGCAATTCGAACCGTCGGCTCTTGCGACGCCGCAAGAGCCGTCGATATGGACAGTTGCCCGTACCCGGCAAATAAGGAGGCGTCGTGACCCGCTCACACAAAAAAGGCCCTTACGTCGATGAGAAGCTTTTCCGAAAGGTGATGAAGCAGAAAAGCACGGGCGGCGGCGCAGCAATCCGGACGTGGTCGCGGGATTGCACCATTGTGCCTGAATTTGTCGGACAACGGTTTGAAGTTCATAATGGCAAGATCTTCCATTCCGTTTACGTTTCGGAGGAGATGGTCGGCCATAAGTTAGGCGAGTTCAGCCCGACGCGGCTGTTTCGGGGCCACAGCGGCAAGAAGGCCGCCGCGGCGAAGACTTGACATTAGATGGGTGGTTTCTCACGCGAGGGAAGCAGCCAATGGCAGCACGAGAAAGTTGGACGGCCGTACACCGCTTCGCCCGGATTTCACCCTACAAGGCCCGGCTGGTGATGGGATTGATTCGGGGAAAGATGTGCGCCGACGCCGTCGAGCAGTTGCGCTTCAATAGCCGGCGAAGTGCTCGGATGATTCGGGATGTTTTGCGTTCCGCTATGGTCAACGCGGATG
>Ga0187892_10000724_pt1 | contig 83153 bp, 65 predicted proteins | sample MA1701073metaG_FD_139345 | JGI IMG/M metagenome (GOLD analysis project Ga0187892, IMG submission 139345) | Bio-ooze microbial communities from a basaltic lava cave in the Kipuka Kanohina Cave System on the Island of Hawaii, USA - MA170107-3 metaG ... | reverse complement strand
CTGAGCGCCAAACCAATTCGGCCAAATGGCCGAAAGAACCTTCTCGCTTCCGACCCAAGCTATCGCCCAGGCAAAAAATCCGGCAATAACGCCCAAGACGATTCGTAGCATAAATTTCCCCCCTATTTATGTCTTTGAAATGTCTTCACCAAGAATCAGCGCGTAACCGTTAGGCGCCGTTCCGTGACTCGTCGCGACATCCTGGCGCCTCGTAACGAAGCTCCACCATGCCATTCTTGTAGGCTTTGACCTCCGCCAGATGGAGGGCGATGTCTCTGTCGAGCTTCTCGAAGAATGGGATCCCGGCGCCAATTAAGATCGGCAGGATCGAATAGCGAACTTCGTCGGCTAGCCCGAGGCGAAGGCATTCGGCGGAGACCATACCGCCTCCAACAAACCAGATGGTACGGAACGTGGGCCGCAGGCATTCATTCACGAACTGCGCGAGATCGCCTGAGTGGAACTCGACGGTATCCCGAGTCCGTGGCAGATCGCGACTGGTCAGGACGAACGTGGGTTTGTCGCCGTACGACCACCCCAACCCTTGGGCTTCAAAACGAAGCGCAGTCTCATAGGTTCGCGATCCCATGACGTAGCAGTCGATTGTCTTGAGGAACGCCTCGACGAATCCTGGGTCCAGGGTGTCCCCGCCTGCGAATTCGTCTGAGGTTTCGAGCCAGTCGACGCTCCCGTCCTTTCGAGCGATGAAGCCGTCGAGGCTCGCCGCCATGTGGATCGTTACGCGAGAATCAGGGTTTGTCATCGTACCGATTGTACGAGATGAAGAGCGCAACGGCCAGGAAAACGGAGCGCCAGGGCAATTGCCACGAGAAGGTTGCCCAGGCTATCTTCTAAGGACACCATCTCTCTCGCCGAGAGATTCTAAAGAAAGTCAGGATTGAATGAAGACGCTCATAATTTTTATCTGGCTGACGCTGATTGCGACCGCCGCCTCCGCTCAAGAGGTCGCCGTCATCGTGCACAAATGGGACAACTCGGTCGGCTTTTACGACGCAAACACCGGACAACAACTCGCCAAATTTGAGGTCGGCGTGAAGCCACACGAGATGGCGCTGTCGGCGGACAAGCGGTTGGCTTACATCACCAACTATGGCGTCAACAGCTACACGCAGACCGAAGAAGGCGGCAACACCATTTCGATCATTGATCTGGTCGGGCGCCGTAAGCTCGGCGAGATCGAGCTGGGCAAATTTCACCGGCCACACGGCGTCGAGCGTGGGCGTTCGGGATTGCTTTACGTGACCACCGACTTCCCGCCGACATTGTTGGTCGTTGATCCGGCGCGGGAGAAGATCGTACGCGAGATCACGGTCGGCCAATCATTGCCACACATGGTTGTGATCACGCGCGACGATCGCAAAGCTTATACGGCCAACTCCGGATCGGGCAGCGTCACGGCGATTGACCTCAAGACGAACAACGTCATCAAGCACATTTCAATCGGCGGCGTGCCGATGGGATTGGAGTTGAGCCACGACGGGCGGACGCTTTACGCCGTCAATCGCACAGGCGATCAGTTGCTGGTGATTGACACGAGGAAGGATGAGGTCACGAGGAAGATTGAAATCAAAGGCCAGCCCGTCAGGTTGCGGCTGACGCGCGATGGAAAACATCTGCTCGTCCCGTTGATCCAATCCGGCGAGGTGGCGATTGTCGAGACGGCGGCGCTGAGAGAGGTTCATCGCTTCCGCGCGGGCGCGAACGCCGAGGGCGTGAACATTGATGACGCGGGCAGGTTCGGCTACGTGTCGGCGCAGGGCGAAGACAAGGTGATCAAGTTTTCGCTGCGCGATTGGCAGCCGGCGCTCGAAATCAAAACGGCGGCCCGGCCCGACCCAATCGTCATCATCCCGGCGGCCAACTGAAATGGCGCCCGTCTTCAGGGCATTCCCATCCGCCTCAGCAGATTCCGGAAGCGCGCATTTTCACTGAGGTCCTCAAAGACAGGATCCACCTTTACGTAAATGAGTTTGAACTCGCGGTTCCGATAGGCCTTTTCGAGCCGGTCGAGCGCCAGTTCCCGCTTTCCCAATCGCGCGTAGTACTTGGCCGCCTCGTACTCATCCTGCGGATACCGGCTCAAAATTCTGATTCTCTCCCGCCAGAAGCCGTGGACGCCGCCGGTTTGATAAGTCTGTCTGAGCGATTGCAGGGTCGCCGGATCGCTGTTTTTAAAACGTTGCGCGAGGTAGAGGAATTTTTCCACGGCTTCGTCGTACAGCCCTTTTTTCGAGTAGATGTCGTAAAGGTAGGCGTGGGCGTTGATGAAGTCGGGATCGAGCGCGAGCGCCTTCTGACAGGCGGCGAGCGCCTCGTCGTAATTACGCGCGAAGTATAAAATCTGTCCCAGATCGGCATGGAGCACGGGCGAGAAAGGCTCCAGCTCCAGCGCCTGCCGCATCCAGTTGATGGCTACCGCAGCCCCGGGAGTATTTCCAGCCGTGATCGCAAAATAGAGCGCGTGCCAGTGGTAAGCCGTGGCGTAGGTTGAGTCGAGCGCCACCGCCTGTTTGAATTCTTTATCGGCCTCGACCCAATTCCGCTCCCAGAACAATCTGACGAATCCGAGCATGGCGTGGGGTTCGGCCAGCGTGGGATCGAGATCGAGAGCCTTCCGCGCCAAATCCTCAACGCGCGGCCAGCGCGTCCCGTCGAAGGCGTAAGCGGAGGCCAGGCCAGCGTAGCCACGCGCGAAGCGTGGGTTTTTCTCGACGGCCTGCTCGAAGTAGAGCATGCTTTGATACAACCCTTCGTGGCTCCGGTCGTTCCAGTAAGATCTTCCTTTCAGGTAAGCCTCAAAAGCCTCGATGGCGCCGGCGTCATGCTTGCGCAGCAGTTCATACTCGCGGCGCGTCAGCCGCAGTCCCAGGGCCGCAATCACCCGCTCAATGATCGTATCCTGCAACGCGAAGAAGGTCTCTAGCCTGCCGTTGAAAGTTTGCTCCCACAATCGCGCTCCGCCAGGCATTCTCAGCAAACTGATTTTCACGGAGACTTCATCGCCGGCGCGCCGGAACTCGCCAATCAGCGCCGCTTCCACTCCCAATTGGCGTGCGACGGCGAGGGCATCCCCGCCGAAGCTTTTGTAATTCTGAAAGGCGCTCGTCGGGCGCACGGTGAGCTGCTTGATTTTGCGCAACCTGGCGATCAAGGTCTCAGCCGTCCCCAACGCCAGGTATTCATCGCCCGGACTGCGGCTGGCGAAGGGCAGGATCGTGATTGAGCGAACCTGCGCCCCAGCCGCGCCGTCGCCCGACGGGCGCGCAATCAGGGCATAAACCACCACGCCCAGCGCGCCGCCGAGCAGGATCAGCAGCGCAAGAGCTTTGCGGCCCGTCGCTGTCGGGATTACTTTGCCCACCCGATGCCGCACGCCAGGCGGCGTTGACGTAGTTCCGCGCGGAGCTTCGGTTTCTTTCTCCGACAATTGCGGCTCAGCCGGATTCTCCCGCCCGGGCTTTTCGTTCCCGGGCTTTTCGAGAAGGACAGTCCCGGCGCCAGCCAGCGCAGTCAATTCCAGACTGTCTTCTCCAAACGTCCTCACCTCGGCCACGAATGAGTAGCCGCGCCCAGGAATTGTCACGATGTAACGGTGGTCGCGCGGGTGTTCGCCGAGAGCCTTGCGCAGCAGGGAGATATTGGACGAGAGGTTGCCTTCTTCAACGAAGCTGTCGGGCCAGACGAGCTTAATCAGTTCTTCTTTCTCCAGCGCCTCTCCACCGTGTTCGATCAGCGCGAGCAGTGTGTCGAAGACCTTCGGCGTCAGTGGCAGCGCCTCGCCATCGCGCAGCAAAAGACGCTTCTTCACATCCACGCGGAAGGAATCGAACCCGTAGAAATGGATGGCTGAACCGCTCATCGCCGCTCCATGAAATTCCAAGAAAAAATCAGAGGAGTTCTAAGGACTTTTTGCCAACTCCGGAAATAACCTTCGGGGCAGGGCGGGCCGGTGATGAATCTCTTTCACTCGTCATCGCGCAGCCGCGTCCGTTCTTATCGCTGAAATATGCCCGGATTCTATGCCGGGCATCTGGCCTGGGCAAGTGATCGCGCTCAGCCTATAACCAGTTCGCTCCCCTCAGCGTGTCAACCAGAAACAGAAAAGGCGGAAAGGCCGGAAGGAGAAATCAAATATGAAACGAATGACGTTTGTGTCTCTACTGATCGCGATGGGCGTGTTGCTGATGCAATCGGGCGTCCAGGCGGCGCGCGTCGAGCCGCGCCACCTGCTGACCACACTCAATCACCAGCAGCAACTCGAGTTCTTCCAGTCCCTGATAAATCGCGGCTATGATCAACAAAGAGCCACGCAGATCGTGCAAAAAGCGATTGCGATCCAACCGCCGAACGAGAATTCGCGCGTAGTGCGAATCGTCATTCGCGAAGACTCGCCCGCCGAATTCCCCGGCGTACTTGGCGTCGTGGTCGTCGGCGATTCGGTCGAGGATGCGGACGTGCTTCAACTCACCGGCGATGGCGCATTCGGCGGTCCGGCCCGCGACATCTTCCGATTGCCGTTTGGTGGCGCGGCGATCTTTCAGGGCGTTCCGTCAGTCAACGACCCGTTGCGGTTGTTGGTAACACTCAGGTTCCCGGCGACGAATGTTGTGTTTCAACATTTCACCATACCGCCCGGCCACCACACCATTCAGTTTTCCACAGGCGCGCAGCCCCCGCTCGATATTCTGCGTTTTATAGCGATTGGCAGACCTGAGCTGAAAATCAGCCGTTTCTCTGGTACCCAGGGATTTCCGGACATTATCTTTAACCCCCCGGTAACGCCGTCCGAGTTTAATTCCCAGCAGCGGCCTCTCTTCAACTGCCCATCCACGGATTTCATATTTTCTGTGGCAAATGGTGGAACCCGAGACCAGACTATAAATATCGGGGCCATCTTCCGCTGAGGAGTTTCTCCGCCTGTTTATGGCAGAGGCCAACAAGGAGATTGAATGTTATGAACTCTCGATACCTGACGCTTGTTTTAGTCGCGCTTTGCCTTATCACTGCCTGGACGGTGAAGAGGACATGGAACCATCCGGAGCAGTCGTATGCCCAGCAACCGGATAAACTCAGCGGGGTGGGGGCCAGTCTCGATGTGGAGCGAGTTCCCGCCTCGCGCAATGCGCAAGGCAGGCTGCTTTTTCCGGTGAAGTTCCTCTGCGGCGGGATCAAGTCGGACCCGGCCATGCCGGAGTTTGGCGATCCGCTCACGCCGGGAACTTACTTGACAGCGATCAACATCCACAACCCGAATCAAAACGTGATCCGCTTCCGCAAGAAGGCGCTCATCACCAATCCGCAAGGCAAGCCGCGGGGAAGGGTGGGCAGGTTTGTCAACGAAAGTCTGGAGCCGAACGCCGGGCTGGAAGTGGACTGCAAGAACATCATTGATCTTTTGGGCGGCGATATTTCATTCCCCAAAGAGTTCACCAAAGGGTTTGTGGTGATTGAGACGATCCCCGCAACCGCCTTTCTCGATGTGGTAGCGGTCTACACGTATAAGAACATCGAGCCGAGACCGCGCTAGTGGACAGGTTCAAAAGTAACCTACCCACTTTCGGCTCTTATTTTCCTTTCCTGCATTTTCCTTTCCAGCCAGTCGGCGATCAGAAAGGAAAATGCAGGAAAGGAAAATAAGAGGCTCTCCGGAAGGGGAATTTCTGAAGCTGTCCGCTAGCTCCAAGCTTGATCGTGGCGAGACAGCCTCAAAGTCTCTCAAAGCCGCGATAATGCAGCGCGCGATGCTCCGCGACCGCCCGGTTGGCGGCGGCAAAGAGTTCGCGCGCCCGATTGAAATCGCGCGCATCCAGCCCATCTTTGAGCGATTGCAACTCGGCGATCAGCGCGCCAAGCGCGTTTGAAATGTTCGGCTGATTGGTCAAACAGATGTCGCGCCACACGCCCCACGAGCTTCCCGCCAATCGAGTCATATCCCGCCATCCGCTTGCGGCCAGTCGTTGCGCCAGTTCCCGATCCGCCACTTCGCCGTCGTGTTCCGCGCCGAGCAATGACGCTAGCGCGCTGGCGACGATTTGTGGCAGATGGCTGATCAACGCGACCGCCACGTCGTGCGCTTCGGGTTCAACCAGTAAAACTCTCGCGCCAATTTGTTCAACCATTGTTTTGAAGCGATTGAATTGAGCCACATCAGTTTCGCGCTCCGTCATCAAGGCATAGGTTGCGCGGTCGAACAGATCGGCTTGGGCGTATTCGACTCCGGTGTGTTCGCTGCCCGCCATCGGATGGCCGCCGATGAAAGTCACGCCCGCCGGCAGGGAAGCGCGAGCCACGCGGCAGATTTCAACTTTCGTGCTGCCAGCGTCGGTCACAATCGCGCGCGGCCTGATCTGCTTCGCTCGCGTGCGCAGGAAGTCAATGATCCCGCCGATGGGCGCCGACAGATAGATCAAATCAGCTTCGCAAACTTCGCCGCGATCAAAACTCTCCTCGACGGCGTCAACGACTCCGCGTTCGACCGCGAGTTTCGGTGACCGTCTGCCGCCGCAAGCCGTGATTCGCCCCGTGAAGCCGGCGCGCCGCAGCGCGAGCGCGAACGACCCGCCGATCAATCCGCAGCCGACGATGCAGACGTGTTGGAAGCTGTTAGCGGCGCTCACAGCTTCCTTTCCACCGCCGAGGCGATGACGCGAAGCTGCCCTGTAAGTTTGTCGAATTGTTCAAGCGTGAGCGATTGCGCGCCGTCCGAGAGCGCGTGGTCGGGATCGTGATGGACTTCGATGAGCAGACCGTCGGCTCCGGCGGCGACAGCCGCGCGAGCCATCGGCGGAACTTTGTCGCGGCGCGCCATCGCCCGGCTCGGATCAACCACGACCGGCAGATGCGAGAGTTTCTTGATCACCGGAATGGCCGAGATGTCCAGCGTGTGTCGGGTGTAGGTCTCGAACGTGCGGATGCCGCGCTCGCAGACGATCACCTGGTGGTTGCCGCCGCGCATCACGAAATCCGCGGCCATCAGCGTCTCCTCTACGTTCGACGACGCGCCGCGGCGCAGCATCACTGGTTTGCCCAGCTTCGCCAGTTCCTTCAACAAACCGTAATTCTGCATGTCGCGTTCGGCGACTTGAACGATGTCAACGTAGCGCGCGAAAAGCGGCAGTTGCGCGCTGTCGAAGATCGTTGAGTGCGTGATCATCCCATGGCGATCAGCTACTTCCCGCAGCAGCTTCAACCCTTCTTCGCCCAAACCCTGAAAGCCGTAAGGATCGCCACTGGTTCTGAACGCCCCGCCGCGCAACACGGGCACGCCCTGCTTGGCCAAAGACGCGGCAATCGTCTCCATCTGCTCGCGGCTTTCGACAACGCCTGGGCCAGCCATCACGACCACCTGCTCGCCGCCGATCACCACGTCGTTGATTTTTACCCGCGTGCCTTCGGGCTTGAATGCGCGCGCGGCCAGCTTGTATGGCGAGCTGACGCGGACGACCTTGTTGACGCCTTCGAGCAGCTCCAACTCACGCGTGTCGGCGATGCGCGAACCGACGGCGCCGAGCAGCGTGTAACGCGCGCCCGTTGAACGATGAATGTCGAAACCCAGATTGACCAGACGATCCACAACCCGGACGATCTGTTCCTCAGTCGCGTTTTCTTCCATTACGATGATCATAAAAATAGTGGGAGTAGGGAGTGGGGAATAGGGGGGCAGGACCCACTCCCCACTCCCTACTCCCCACTCCCTTCTTCTTTACTCGCTTCGATGCGTTCAATCCTTCGCGCTTCGTCAATCACGCGCTCGAACAATCGGCGGATGGCTTCGGCGTCGAGCGGGCCGGTGTTGGCGGCGGTGACGTTGGCGATGACCTGAGCTTCGCGCGACGGCGAATAGATTTCCAGCCCCAGTCGTTTTTTGATGTGGCCGATCTCGATGGCGCACTGCGTCCGCTCGTTGAAGAGTTTGACCAGTTCGAGATCAATCTCGTCAATCCGAATACGCCAATCGTCAATCGTCTTTTCGCCGCTATTGTCTTCGCTCATAACTCACTGCGAACGCCTCAGCTCGCGCGCCAATTGCGCGACTTTCTCAACCAGTTGCGGAGCACTCAAATTGTTCTCAATCTCAAGCACCAGCCGTGTGCCGACCACTGCGCCGTCGGCGTAACTCCACACGTCGCGCACGTGCTCCGGCGTTGAAATGCCGAAGCCGACCGCGACTGGCAGGTCTGAAAACCTCCGCACACGCTCAACCAGACCGCGGACTTCGGCAGAGACGCTCTCGCGCATCCCGGTCACACCCGTTCGCGCTACGACGTAAATGAACCCGGTCGTATGTTCAGCGATGAGTTCGATCCGCTCGTCGGTTGAAGTCGGCGCCACCAGGAAGACTGTGTCCAACTCGGCGCGGCGCATTTCAGCCACGAAGTCTTCAGCCTCTTCGGGAATCAAATCGGTCACGAGCGCGCCGTCAACGCCCGCCCGCTTCAATTTCTCACCAGTGTTTTCTCTGCTGAATTGCAGTAGCGGGTTGAAGTAAGTGAAGAGCAGGATCGGAACGTCGCTGTGTTCGCGCACGCGTTCGACGACGGGCAGAATGTCTGCAACTCCGACCGGATTCTTCAAAGCGCGTTCCGAAGCGCGTTGAATCACCGGCCCGTCGGCCATCGGATCGGAGAAGGGGACGCCGAGTTCGATCACATCTGCGCCGGCCTCATCCAGCGCGAGCAGCAGGCGCTCCGTCGTCGCCAGATCAGGGTCACCAGCGGTGATGTAGGGGATGAAGGCTTTGCAGCCCACGCTTTTCAGTGCCCTGAACTTTTCGGAGATGCGGTTCATTCTCAAGGAATTTTGTGAATTTTGCCCGTCGCCGGATCAGTGAATTGAATGAAGCTTTTTGCGTGTGTTTTGATTTTGCCGGGAAAGATCACCAAGTTTTTGCGATCGGGCGCTTTTGCAGAGATGGTCAAGAACCCCTGAAGTTTGGGGAAGCGGTAGAGCGTCGCTCCCAGTTCCTGAGTCGGAGCATTTCCGACCGGCGCGGTGATTGTTGCGCCAGATCGTGCTCTCAACTTGTACCCCGCCCAATCACCAGTCAGTTCTTGCGCCGAGGTATTCAGCGCCGCTTGCGCCGAAGGATCGGTGAGATCGGCAACTTCATGGAGATTGACCGCGACATTCAGAATAGCCCACGCGGAGCGAGGATTTGACACGACGATCCCTGATCCCGGCGAACCAAGTATCGCTTGCACCTCCAAAAGCGATACTTGGTGATTCTCAGCCAGATAAAGCAATGGATATGCAGGTTTGGCGGTTGTGCCGGAGCCAAATCTGCTGGACTCTGTCGCGGTGTGCGAATACTGCAATGCGGTGGGAGTAAATTTCAATTGAATTGCCCGATACCAGGTTCCGATCAAAGGATTGGTATGAGGGGCCAGCAGTTTCTTAAGCGCCGTCAGGGTGATCGAATTGAAATTGATCATAGACCCATGTCAACTGAACGATCCTGATTTGATCAACCGGATCAGGTTAAGAACTATCTCTTTGCCTTCTTTCCCTGAAAGAGCCAATTCAATCGGCTCTTTCCCTCCCAGCATTGCGTGCGGAGTTTTCAGCCAAAGGTCGGGTTCAAGCACAACCTCTTCCAACTCACGCCGCAATTCCTCTATAACTTTGTTGTTGGTAGTTGATTTCGTTCCACTAACTGCTGATTTGCTCATCCCTACCTCCCGCTGAGAGAAGGTAGAACAGGTTGCCAACCTGTTCTACCTTCTCTCGTGAAATGATGATTCGACCACCAAAGAATGAACTATTTCTTCCTGTAAGTCACGCGCCAGACCTTCCTCCCGCCATCATCAACCACCAGCAACGATCCATCGCGGATCATCGTCACTCCCACTGGCCGTCCCCATACTTCCTGCCCCGCCTCGTCGGGAACCCAGCCCGTCAGGAAGTTTTCGTAACCGCCTTCGGGCTTGCCTTTCTCGAACGGGATGCGGATGACTTTGTAGCCGGTGCGGTTCTTGCGGTTCCACGAACCGTGCAGCGCGACGAAGGCGTCACCCTGGTACTCTCGCGGAAACATCCGGCCCGTGTAAAAGACGATGCCGAGCGCCGCCGAATGCGGCTCGATCAACACGTCGGGCACGATCACCCGCTCGACCAGATTCATTCGGGGATTTTTGACGCGCGGATCAATGTTCTTGCCCATGTAACAATCCGGCCAGCCGTAGAAGCCGCCGTCCTTGACCGAAGTCGCATATTCGGGCACGAGGTCGTCGCCGAGCAGATCGCGCTCGTTGACCGCTGTCCACAATTCGCCGTTCGCCGGATTCCAGGCCAGCCCGACCGGGTTGCGAATGCCTTCCGCGAAGATGCGGTGGCCCGTGCCGTCAGGGTTGTATTCATTGATTGCGGCGCGGACGGGCGGTTCGCCTTCATTGACGTTCGACGCCGAACCGACGGAAACATACATTTTCTTTCCGTCGCGGCTGAAGAGGATGTCGCGTGTCCAATGTCCGCCGGTCGGGATTTCGAACAACTTCTCCGGCGCGCCTTCGACCTTCGTCTGGCCGATGGTGTACTTGAAGCGCACCACCGAATCGGTATTGCCAACGTAAAAATAAGTTTGAGCGCCGACCTTCTGAATCGCCATTCCGAATGGGCGGTTCAGGCCAGTGGCAAACGTGAAGCGCTCGGTCGCGTTATCAATCTTCCCGTCTTTGTTCGCATCGCGCAGCAGATAGATCGTGTTGCCCCGCGAATCGGCGAGAAACAGGTCGCCGTTCGAGCCTTCGATGACCCAGCGCGGCTCTCTGTAGTCGCCTTCGCTGAAGACGCCGATGTCAAACCCCGGCGGGACTGCAAGCTTCGCGCCGTCGGGTTGTGGAACCACTTTCGGCGGATTGCGCACCGATTCGGTCTGGAACGGCTTCGGCAATCCGTTCGGTTGAATGACGATTCGCTCGCTACTCGGCGGAGCGCTGGCGCTGGTCGGCGCCACTTTCGGTTTCGCTGTTTGCCCGGCAATAGCGGCGGCGAGCAGCAATGTTGAAGCGATAGCAATTGAAACACGCATCAGCGGATTCATCACAATGTTCCTTCCTTTCATCTGTGAGTTGTAAATTATTTCTCGCCCAATAGCTCGGCGACCGTATTGACATCTTTATCGCCACGCCCCGAAAGATTGACCAGAACGATCTCATCCTTCGACAGTCGCGGCGCGAGCTTCATCACGTGCGCGATGGCGTGCGACGACTCCAACGCGGGAATGATTCCTTCGAGCCTCGCCAGCAATTGAAAAGCTTCGAGAGCTTCGTCGTCGCTGGCTGAAACGTATTCGGCGCGGCCCAGGTCATGCAAGTGCGAGTGCTCTGGACCGACGCTGGCGTAATCCAATCCGGCTGAGACCGAATGCGTCAACGCGATCTGACCGCGATCATCCTGCAAGACGTAACTGCGCGTTCCTTGCAGCACGCCGATGCGACCGCCGCCTTCTTCCAGAAATCTTGCGGCGTGTTCGCCCAGCGCGAAACCACGACCGCCGGCTTCGACGCCGATCATCTTCACGTTCGCGTCGTTCAAGAAAGCGTAGAACAACCCCATCGCGTTGCTGCCGCCGCCCACGCAGGCGACCAGGTAATCCGGCAATCGCCCGCAACGTTCGATCATCTGCTCCCGAGCTTCGCGCCCGATCACGCTCTGGAAATCGCGCACCATCATCGGATACGGATGCGGCCCCAGCACGGAGCCAAGCAGGTAGTGCGTGCCGGCGACGTTCGTCACCCAATCGCGCAACGCTTCGTTGATCGCGTCCTTCAGCGTCCGGCTGCCAGAATCAACTCCGACGACTTCCGCGCCGAGCAAGCGCATACGGAAAACATTCAGCGCCTGCCGCCGCATATCTTCCGTGCCCATGTAGACCACGCACTTCAATCCCATCAGCGCGCACACCGTGGCTGTTGCCACGCCGTGTTGCCCCGCGCCGGTTTCAGCGATGATGCGCCGTTTGCCCATCCGCCGGGCGAGCAGGATTTGTCCGATGGCGTTGTTGATCTTGTGCGCGCCGGTGTGATTGAGGTCTTCGCGCTTGAGGTAAATTTGCGCGCCGCCGAGTTGCGCGGTCAACCGTTCAGCGAAAGTCACCGGCGTCGGGCGGCCGACGTATTCGCGCAGCAGAGTCTCGAACTCGCGCTGGAACGATTCATCGTCGCGCGCTTCGGCGTAAGCGGCTTTCAACTCTTCGAGCGGATGCATCAACGTCTCCGGCACAAAGCTGCCGCCATAAAGACCGAAATGTCCGCCCGCATCTGGCAGGACAGTGAAGTCCGGCGCCGTGTTGGTCGTTGGTTCGAGCATTGATTTTGTTCCGTTCCCTTCGACGCTTGATCAAAAGCAACTCGAACCATCCGGCGACGGCGTTTAGAGTTCCGCCTTCAGGCGGATACGCTTCGGCGCCGAAGCGTATCCGCCTGAAGGCGGAACTCTAAACGCCGTGGTTCGTGAGTTGCTCCTTCAATTCCTTCAGTCTGTTTCTGTCTTTCCGTCCCGGCGCGCTTTCGACCCCGCTGTTCACGTCCACCGCGAAAGGCTCGACCGCGCGGATCGCTTCAGCGACATTGTCTGGCGAAAGTCCGCCCGCCAGAAAAATCTTCGCCAACTTTGCGGCTTCGCGCGCGGCCTCCCAGTTCGCGGTCTTGCCCGTGCCGCCGTAGAGTTTCGCGTCGTAAGCGTCGAGCAAAATCGCCGTCGCCGGAAAATCCAGAACCCGTCGCGGATTGAAATCAGCGCCAATGCGCAACGCTTTGATCACCCGCTCCGCTCCGACGCGCGCACAGTAATTGGGCGATTCGTCGCCGTGTAACTGCGCTATCCTTGCTCCGCTCGTCTCTAAAATTTCGACCACGTCTTCCGGCTGCGCTTCATTCACGAAGACGCCGACGGAGATGATTTCGTCCGGCAATTGTTCGATGATCGCTCGCGCGGATTGCGGCGAAATGTATCGCGGACTTTTCGGATAAAAATTGAATCCCAGATATTCGGCGCCGCATTCAATCGCGGCGCGCGCGTCTTCAATCGAAGTGATCCCGCAAACTTTCAGCCTGACCGTCATTGGATGCCTCGCGGCTGCCCGCGTCTGATCGGTTGGCGACCGCTCGGAACGACGCGCGCGACGGTAATCGCCAAAGCTTTGCTCTCGCGGCCTTGCGCGTTGACGACGTAAAGCAGCGCGCGACCCGCCTGCAGCGAGGCCGGCAACTTCGCGTTGATCCGCGACGACGATTCGCTCCAATCGCTGTTTTTCTCGACGACGTATCGCTCGCTTCCTTGTTCGACGATCACGGAGTTCCCGCTGGTCGAAAACCTGTCGCCGGAAATCGTCACGACCGCGCCGGGCGGGAAGTTCTCCGACCCGGTGTCGCGGTTGACGACGCCACGTTTGATGGCGATCACGGGCGCGCAAGCCGGGCATTCCGGCGTGATGCCCTGATATGGCCACTGACGCAGCGGATAAATATTCGATTCAAGCCCATCTCGCGCCGCCACAACGACGAACGTGAATTTGTAGCCAGCCAGATCGCGTGGCAATCGGACGCGGATCAAATCGGTCTTCTCTTCCAACACGTCGGCGGCGGGAACGACGAAGCGATATTTCTTCGACAGCGCATCCTGCTGCTCAATGATCACGGTGTTGCCCGACGGCAAAAAATTTCCGCCACTGATCGTCACCATCGCGCCGGAATGAAACTCGCCGAGCTGTTTCTCGGTATCAATGACTTCGCTGACTACCGGGCAGGCCGCGCAGTTGAAGACTACGTGCTGTCCCTGCGATTCAACGCCGTCGCCGTCGTAAACCTGCATGAAAGCCGGTCCGGGTCTCAGGCCGCGCGGCGCCGTGGCGGAGATTTGCGTCGCCGATTCGGCGAAATCCGGCGTACTGTCGCGGGTGACCAGGAAGTGATTGATCATCTGCTCGATGTTGACGCGATTGCCAGTCGCCGTGAACGGCTCGCCGTCGCCGGCAAACACATGGACGCGGCTGTTCGGATTCAGTTGCAGTTCCGGCTCTCCTGTCGCGGCGTTGACGATCCCCGGCGGCGAGCGGCGGATCATCGGGCCACCCGCGAGCGGCGTGTGCGGCCCGCCGGCCAGCCGTCTTTTGAATGTCTCGCCGACGAGGTTCATGCGGAACAGCCCGTGGCGCGACGTGAACAGCCCGAAGCCTTCGGGCCAAACGATGTTGAACGGCAGGTTATCAATGATCTGCCACCAGACTGCATATGAAACCTGAAAACCGTCCGGCGCAATCACGGCGTCAATCATCTCGCTGACGAGATTGGCGACGATCTTTTCGCCCCACTGCATCCGAATGATGCCAAACTCGCCGATGATGAAATTCCGTTCCTGAACTTCAGGCCGCTTCTCTCTGATTTTGGCCAGCGCAAAACTCAGGTCGCGTTTGAACGTGTCTTTGTAACTCACATTCGGCGCATTGAGTCTTTCATTCACCGTCTGCCACGATGAATAGGAGTAGTAATCAACATTGACGCGCGGCGCGATGTAATCAACGGCGCAACGGTTCTTGAGCGGGTCTTCGCGGATCGGATCGGCCACGGGCGCGCCGCAGGGAGAGCCTTCACTCGTCCTGACCTGGCTGAACTCGAAACCTGAAAAGAGTCGCGCCTGGCTGTTCGGATTGCGATTGCGCGCGTCTCTGACGCCGTCGGCGCGCGATTCGATCCACCCGGTAAAGGCGTCCCAGATCGTCCGCTTCTCCCGGTAGAGAATGATCGCGTTGTCGGCCTCCCAGTTCAGAATGATGAAGGTCTTGCCGGCGTATTTCGGATTTCCGAGCAGGTAGTCGCCAAGCCTTCCGATCTCCGCTCGCGTCGCGTCGTATTCGGCCTGCGTATATCCATCAGTCCACGAATATTCCGAATCAAGGAACGCCCCGGTCGAGGCCGCGGTCAGCAAATAGGTCTTGAACCTCGGATCGCTGAACAGCCGGTCGTAAGCCGGGCTGGCGGCCACTTGAGCCAGATCGCCCGCATCCGGCAAGCCGTAAACCGCGCCGGGCATCGCCACACGAATTGTGCGGCTGCCGATCTCAGCCACTTTGTCCGCCGCCCAGTTCAAACGATCAACCGACCCGCCGGTCTGGGATTGATAAGCCGAAGATTCAAAGCCCCAGGCGTAAATTCCCAGGCGGTCCGCTGTCTGCGTTGGCGGCGGCGGAACGTTTTGCCCGTTGATGTTGATGAAAGCCAGTGTGGCGAAAATTACCGGCAGAAGAAAGAAGCGATACTGCGCGCTTCCCGACATAGCTTATACCTCAATCGGGGCCTCTTCGGTTGATTTTATGCGACCAGTTCCTTCAGCGCCTTTCCCTCGTCCGCAGCCCGCATCAACTCTTCGCCGATCAGGAAGGCGTGGAACCCGGCGTCGCGCAAACGATCAATGTCTTCGCGCGTGCGAATGCCGCTCTCGCTGACCAGCGTGAGCGATTTGGGCGCTACGAGCGCAAGCTCTAACGACGTGTCGAGCGTCGTCTCGAACGTGCGGAGATTGCGGTTGTTGACGCCCAGCAGCCGCACGTCGTAACGCATCACCTTGTCCATCTCTTCGCGGTCGTGGACTTCGACCAGAACGTCGAGTCCCAGCGCGTAAGCCGATTGCAGCAGATCATTGAACCGTTCGGCTTCGAGCATCGCCGCGATTAGCAGAACGGCGTCCGCGCCCGCGTGAACGGCTTCGTATAGTTGGTACTCGTCGAAGATGAAATCTTTGCGGAGCAGCGGCAGCGGCGTCGCCTCGCGTACAGCCAGCAGGTGATCGAGCGAGCCGTCGAAGAAATCCTCTTCGGTCAACACTGAGATCGCCGCCGCGCCGTTGTCAGCGTAGCTCTGCGCAATGCTGACCGGATCGAAGTTTTCGCGGATGACGCCTTTCGACGGCGAGCGGCGTTTGATCTCGGCGATGACGTTGATTCCGTCGCGGCGAAGTTGTTTGGTGAATTGCCCTCCGCCGACAACCGTGGGCAGCGAAGCCAGCAATTGATCCTGCGGCAATCGCCGTTTCGCTTCTTCCAGCCGTTCGCGTTTGCGCGCGACGATTTGTTCGAGAATATCACTCATGATTTCAGATTGGATTTATGACGCGCTCCGGCTGAAATCCCGCAGGGCCTGCAACTTCGCCAACGCAGCGCCTGTTTCAATTGATTGCGCAGCCAGCTCGACTGCGCCGCGAAGATCGTGAGCCGCGCTCGCGATACGCAAAGACGCCGCCGCATTGATCAAAACCAGATCGCGCGCGGAGTCGTTGCGCCTGCCTTCCAACACGCCAAGGATGATCTCGGCGTTCTCTTCAGCGGAACCCCCGCGCAAATCTTCAAGCGGCGCGCGCCGCAAACCGAAATCTTCCGGCGTGATCTCGATTCGTTCCACGCCTTCTGGCGAGGCGGCGTATACAATGGTTTTGCCGGAGAGCGTGATCTCGTCCAGCCCGTCTTCGCCCCGCACGACCCACGCTCGCTGGGTTCCCAGTCGAGCCAACGCCCTCGCCATTTTCTCGCAGGCCGCTTCGTTCGACACGCCGGCGACCTGGAATGGCGCGCCTGCCGGATTGGTCAACGGCCCAAGCAGGTTGAAGATTGTTCTCACGCCGAGTTCACGGCGCACCATCGCCACACGCTTCGTCGCGGCGTGATGCAACGGCGCGAACATAAAGCAGACGCCGATCTCATCGAAGATTTCGTTCACTCGCTCGGGCGCGAGATCAACTTTGACTCCGAGCGCGCGCAGCACGTCGGCGCTTCCAGCCTTCGTCGTTACGCCGACATTGCCGTGTTTGGCTACTGGCACTCCGGCGGCGGCAACGACAAACGCGGCGGCGGTCGAAACGTTGAATGTCTTGGCCGCGCTTCCGCCCGTGCCGCAGGTGTCAATGAAGACCGAATGCTTCGACGCGACGCGGGCGCAGCGGGAGCGCATCGTCTGGGCGAATCCAGCCAACTCTTCTTCGGTCTCGCCTTTGGACGCGAGCGCGATCAAGGCCGCAGCGATGCGCGCGTCGGTTACGTCCTCCGCGAGAATCGCGTCGAGCAGCGCGGCGGCTTCGGATTGAACCAGGTCTTGTCGCGCGATCAGTTTGTTGAGTAGTTCGGTGAGCATAAGAGTCAACGTTTCTGTTGCTGCGAAAGCACCACCTGACGTAAATCATCAAAACGCTTATTCATGTCATCGAAGCGTTTGTTCACATCATCAAAGCGTCGGTTCGTGTTCTCCTCGCTTTTCTGGACTATCGTGGTCAGGTTTTTCTCCACTTGGTCAATCCGCCGTTCAAGGACGGCCGTGGCCCAGGAGAGTGTCCCATACAGCGTGCCAGCCATCACCAACACAAAGCCGATGAATTGCCAGTTGGTCATGCGATTGCCGCTGGCGATGGACCGGTTAAGCTGCTCGATCGTGCCTTCCGCTCTGGCGAGCCGATTCAGAGCGTCCGCGAGTTGAACTCTCACCTCACCAACTTCCGCTTTTAGTGTAAGGTCATCGTTATTCATTGTTCTCCTCCTTGGGGGTTATGTCAGTCACAGCTTAAGAAAATTCGAGAGCAATCGTTTACCCGCCGCAGTCATAATTGATTCGGGGTGAAACTGCACGCCTTCGCAGATGAATTCGCGGTGCCTCAACCCCATCACCAGTCCATCGGAGGTCGTCGCGGAAATTTCAAACGCTGGCGGAACGGTCGCCCGTTCGACAATCAGCGAATGATAGCGCGTGGCGGTGAACGGGTTTTCGATGCCTTCAAACACGGTGCGCCCGTCGTGCAGTATCTGGCTGGTTTTGCCGTGCATCAGGTAAGGCGCGCGAACAACGCTCCCACCAAACGCCTGTCCCATCGCCTGATGGCCCAGACAAACGCCGAGCAGCGGAATTTTGCCCGCGAAGCGTCGGATAACGTCAAGCGTAATGCCCGCGTCGTCCGGCGTGCACGGTCCCGGCGAAAGCACGATACGTTCGGGCGCGAGGTTTTCGATTTCGTCAATCGTGATCCGGTCGTTGCGCGCGACTTTCAACTCGGCGCCCAGTTCGCCCAGGTGCTGCACGAGGTTGTAAGTGAACGAATCGTAGTTGTCTATGACCAGGATCATTTCTTCTTCTTGCCCTCTCTGAAAGCCTGGCAATCGGCTTCGTCAACGCGAACGAGCAACGCGGCGGTCAGACGGTAACTTAGATAGATACTCTCCTGATTGACCTTCGACGCTTGATCGTTGCCGGTGTGCAGGATGTTTCTCCACTGATTGTTGAGCGAGTGAATCGTCACCGCCGGAATCTTCTTGTTGATGAAGGAAGCCGAATCGGAACTGGCGCCGTTAACCGTCGCCTGGGCGAAAGGGATGTTCATCTCCTTCGCCAGGCTGCCGGTGAGATCAATCATCTTCTTGCTCGAAACGTTGTCGAGCGTTTGTGGAATCCCCAGGCCCAGGCTGTCAACGTTGATCATCGCGCAATATTCCGGCGCCTGCTCCTTCTTGATCGCGCTGGTCATCTCTGACGACCCGACCAGCCCCTTCTCCTCTTTGCCGAAAGCGACAAAGATAATGTTCTTTTTCATCGGAACGTCTTTCAGGTTCCGGTAGATGTGGGCGATGGCGACGACGCCCGTCCAGTTGTCAACCGCGCCGCAACCGTTGTCGGTCTTGTCGTAATGCGCGCCGACGACGATCTTCTCGGTCGAATCCCCGGCGGCTGGTTTGCGAATGATGACGTTCTCGGCGGAGTTGAGCTTCTCGACCGTGATCTCTTCCGGTTTCGCGCCCATCTTTTCAAACAAGGCTTTGACAGCGCCGAGGCGGTCGTTGTTTTTGCAGGGGACGGAATTGAATTCGGATTTGATCTCGTCGGCGGTGGAGAGCCTGATCGCGCCGGAGCCGTTGCTGGGCGCTTCCTGCGCGAAGGCGATGAACGGCAGCGACAGCAGGAGGAATGCCGGGATCAGGCGGCGCCATAATGCGCAGGTGTTGTTTCGTAAGGTCATCGTTGTTTATAGCTTCTCCGGGTCAATGCCGAATTCACGCAACTTTGCCCACGCAGCTTCCCTTGCTGCGCGCTCAGTTTCCATCTGCTGTCGCGCCAGCTTGGCCTGCTGTCGCGCTGTTTTCGCCTGCTGTTGCGCTTCTTTGCGCTGTTTGATTATTCCTTCGAGGTCCACAAACGGTTCGCCGCTCGGATAATAGAGATTCCATTCGCCTTTGACCCGCCTGAAGGTCACCCCGAGTCGCGGACTGATCCAACCATCCATCTCTGCGATCTCGATCAAGGCCTTGTCCTGCCTCAACCATCCTTGCGCCGTCCGCTTGCTCGGACGCGGGTCAAGCGCATAAAACTCTTCGACGCCGTGACGGTCGTAAAATTCCAGCTTCCGTTCTTTATCGCCGCGGCGATTGGAATAGGACCAGATTTCAAACACGACTTGGGGCGCGACGTCGCCTTCGCGCCATTGAAGATACGAACGACGATGCCCCTTCGGCCGTCCGAAGATGACCATCGCATCGGGCGCCGCGCGAATGCCGGGGAACCCTTCGACCGGGTACCAGAAATGGTCGCCGGCCACGAACACGTTCGACTCGTCCGCATACATCGCTTCCAGTCCGCCTTTGATGCGAACGACCCAGTCCCATTGAATTGTGCTGTCGGCCATAGGCTCCCCGTCGCTTTCGGGATAGATCTCATCCTCTTCCGTAGGGGGCGGCAATGTATCTTTCGCCCATCTCGGAATATGCGCTAAGTCGCGTTTTGCGAATCTCACACTCATAAAAACCTCTGCGTGCTAAACCCGATCATCACGGCTTGATCGCGGCCTCGATCAATTCGATCCGCTCGACCGGCGTCTCGCCGTTGCGCTGAACTTTTTCAATCTTCTCCAGCGTGTCGAAACCGTCAACGACTTTGCCGAAGATTGAATATTTTCCGTCGAGGTTCGCCGCCGGGGCAAGCACGATGAAAAACGACGTGAGCGCCGAGTCCGGATCGCTCGCTCTGGCCATCGAAAGCACGCCGCGAATGTGTTTGCGCGTCTGGCTGAATTCTCCCTTGAGCGGGCGAATCCATTTGTCAGCGTAATGTGTTTTGTTGCTCGGACGCCCCTGGCTCAATCCTCCCTGAATGACGAAGTTCGGCACAACGCGATGGAAGACCGTGTGGTCGTACCAACCTGTTTGGACCAGCTTCAGGAAGTTGCGCACGTGTTCCGGCGCCAGATCGGGTTCGAGCGCGACGGTCAGGTCACCCAGGCTGGTGCGCAGGATGACCTCTTTGCGCATCTCGTCAACGCCCGCTTCTTTGAAAGGCTCTTCGCGTTTCGGCTCGATCTTGACATTGATGATTTTGATCGGCGTGTTGAGCTTTTGCTCGGCGTCGGCTTCGCCCGTCGAGATTTGATCAACGACTTCGATGCCCTCGGTCACCTGGCCGAAAGCCGAAAACTGGCTGTCGAGCGCGGGCTGGGCTGAACCGCAGATGAAAAATTGCGCGCCGCCGCTGTTGGCTTTGCCCGGAATGCGCACGGTCGAGACTGTGCCCGTCACGTGTTTGACATCGTTGAACTCGTCGGGCAGTTGATTCAAAGCGCCCGATCCCCACTTGGCGCGCGGAGTTTTCGGGTCTTTGAGCAATGGGTCGCCGCCCTGAATGATCCCCAGGCGAACTGCTCGATGAAACGCCGAGCCATCGTAAAAACCCGCGCGGGCGTTTTTGACGAAGGCCTGCACGTGCTTCGGCGCTTTGTTGGGAAAGAACTCGAAACGGATCACGCCGAGGTCGGTGGTGATGACGGCTTCGAGACTGGCGGCCTCTTCGAGCGAAACTGGCGGCGGTTCGGCGCCCGGAACCGGGGCGTTTTTCTTGCGCGGCGCCTGGGCGAACGCGATGGCGCTCGACGCGATCAGCAAGGCGGCGCACAGCAGGGCGTTCAATCCGACCCTGGAGACCTTTAGCCTGAGCGCCGAAAATCTCGACTTCATCCTCTCGATTCTCGCCGCCAACTCTGCGTCATCAACCGCCCAACCGGCCATTCGCGCCCCGAACTCTCCGGTCCGCAACCCCCAGTCGGTGATCACTAACGCCGTTCTCCAAAACTCCGGTTGGTAATCCAGGACCTGCAATCCGCGATCGGCGATCCACATTCCCAGATTGGCGACGCTCATACCACACCAGGCTATCGGAAGCACTGTCATAGCTCTTTCTCCGCGATTTCAATCGCGCGAATCAGGGCGCGCGATTTGTTGATCGTCTCCATAAACTCGGTTTCGGGGACTGAATCGGCGACGATGCCGCCGCCCGCCTGCACGTAGGCTTTGCGCCCGCGCGCGTACATCGTCCGCAGCACGATGCACGAATCCAGATTGCCCGAATAATCGAAATACATCACCGCGCCGGCGTAAGCTCCACGCCGCGTCGGTTCCAACTCGTCAATGATCTCCATCGCCCGAACTTTCGGCGCGCCTGACAACGTGCCCGCCGGAAAGGTCGCGGCCAGCGCGTCGAAACAATCTAGCTCTTCACGGAGCGTGGCCTGCAACGATGAAGTCAGGTGCATCACGTGTGAAAACCTTTCGACGAACATCAGGTCGGCGACTTTGACCGAACCGTATTCGGCCACGCGGCCCAGATCGTTGCGCCCCAGGTCAACCAGCATCACGTGTTCGGCGCGCTCTTTTTCGTCCGCCAGCATTTTCTCGGCCAGTTCCTGGTCTTCGGCTTCGGTCGCGCCGCGACGGTAAGTTCCGGCGATTGGGCGATATTCCAGGCGCCGTCCAGCGCAGCGCACCAGCATTTCGGGCGAAGCGCCCAGCAGCGTCTCGTCATTGCCCAGCTTGAGGAAAAACATGTACGGCGATGGATTGACCACACGCAGCGCGCGATAGACCTGAAACGGATGCGAAACCAGATCGGTCTCGAACCGCTGCGCGAAGACGACCTGGAAAGCATCGCCCGCGCGAATGTACTCCTTGATCCGCTCGATTGAAGCCAGGTAATGCTCCTTCGCCATGTTCGAGTTGATTTGCAAAGGCTCAACGCGCCGGGCTGGCGGAGGCGGTTCGACGGGCGCGGCCAGCGAAGCCTCCAACCGCGCGATCTCGCTGCAAGCGGCAATGTATTTCTCGCGCAAACTTTCGCCATCCTTCGCGCCGTCGGTGAAGACGTTGGCGATGATCTGAATCTGGTGTTTGACGTGATCGAACGCGAGCAGGCTGGAAAAGAACATCACGACCGCAGTGTCCATCCCCAGGTCGTCTTTCGCCCGGTTGGGCAACCGCTCGAACCAGCGCACCGCGTCGTAGCCGAAATAGCCCACGGCCCCGCCCGTGAACGGCGGCAAGCCCGGCAGGCTGACGGGCCTGTGTTTGCGCATCAGGTCGCGCAGCGTATCGAGCATTGGCGCCACCGTCTTCTCGCTCGTTCCATCGGCGCGTTCAATGGTGAGTTCCGCCTGGTCGCAATCATCGCCCGTGACGTTCCTAGCGCGAACGATGGTGTGCGGCGCGCAGCCCAGGAACGAATAACGCGCGATCTTTTCGCCGCCTTCGATTGATTCGAGCAGGAAGGCGTGCGGCGATTGGCGCTCGATGCGCAGGTAAGCCGACACGGGCGTCAGCAGATCGGCCATCACCGTCTTCACCAGCGGCACGACCGTCCCCTGCGCAGCCATCGCCAGGAACTCTTCGTAGGTTGAGGGGATGATTGAAGGCATAACGATTGATCTCAAATTTGAGATTTGAGATTCGAGATTCGAGATTCGAGAAGCTCAGGCTTTCAACTGTTCACAAGAAAATTCCAGCAGATTGCCGTCCGGGTCGGCGATCGTGCAGTAATAACCGACCACTGGCCCGGCGTATTGCGGCTCTTCGACCAGAATGCCTGCGGCGCGCGCGCGCGCGGCAATCGCGTCAACGTCGGCGCGCGACGTGACGTGGAATCCGAAATGATCCATGAATCCTTTGGGCCGCTGCCCAGCGTTTTGAATCAACACGATGATCAATCCGTTCTGGTCATCAGCCAGACGAACCCACGCGACTTTGTGATCTGTGTTCGGATCGCGGCGCTCGTGGATCACGCGCATCCCGGCCCAATCACAGTAAAACTGTCTCGCCCGGTCAACGTCCGGCGTGAGCATTGCGATGTGATCGAGTCGTTCGATGGCCATCTACTTTGCGTGCTTCGGATTCGCTGGTTTGCTTGCGCGATTGTTCAATTCGGCGACGATGTCCTGCAAACTGACTTCGCGTTCGACCATCAGCACCAGCAGATGATAAAGCAGATCGCTGATTTCCGCCGAGAGCTGCTGGCGGCCTTCTTCCTCTTCGGCGTTCTTGGCGGCGATGATCGTCTCCGCCGATTCTTCGCCGACTTTTTTGAGTATCTTGTCGAGACCGCTGTTGAACAAATAACTCGTGTATGAACCTTCCGGGCGTTGATCCTTACGTTCCTGGATCAGCTTGTACAAATCCTGAAGCAGGATGCCCAAGTCCATCGCGGCCACGCTGACCAGTGACAATGGCGATTCGGCGCGTTCGATGCGCGGCTCGTTCTTCTCTTCGCCCTTCGGCGGTTTCGGCGCTTCGAGTTCCCGCGCGTTCTGGAAGAAGCAGGTGCGCTGGCCCGTGTGGCACGCGGGGCCGTTCGGATTGACTCGCACCAGCACCGCGTCGCCGTCGCAATCCAGCCGGAGGTCAACCACGCGCTGCGTATTGCCCGACGTTTCGCCTTTGTGCCAGAGCTGCTGGCGCGAACGGCTCCAGAACCAGGTCTGGCCCGATTGCAAAGTCCTGGCCAGGCTCTCGGCGTTCATATGCGCGACCATCAGGACCTCTTCGGTGTCGTCGTCCTGCACGACGGCTGTGATCAGGCCGCTTTCATCGAATTTCAGATTTTGAATCAGCAGTTCGGACATTGAATCACTTCGACCTCTTCTGCATCCACTCGGTCAAAATCGCCAACAAATTCGCGTCCAGCGGGCGCGAAGTATCCTCATAGGACGACAATCCGGCGGCGCCTTTGTTCGTCTTCAGCAGGTGATCAACGTCGTCGAGCACGCGTATCGTTGCGTCGCGATGCTCTGCGCGTTTCATCGCCTCTTCAATGTATTCCGCGTCTTTGACCGCCACTTGAACGTCCTTCCGGCCCTGAAGAGCCAGCACTGGATATTTGATGTTGTTGACGATCTGCAACGGATCGTTGATCAGTAGGGCGATGATGATATCGTATTGCTTGATCAGACCGACGAGCAAAGCGTCGAACGGGTCTTTCTCGTTCAGCTTCTCACTGGAAAAGTCCGTGCGGCCGCTCGTCAACCCTCTAACCACGCGGTCGTATTTGGCGATGAAATCGCTGATCTCTTTCGCCGATTTGCCAGCCTCGGTCATCCGGTTCTGAAGCTGTTCACGCATCAATTTGGTCAGCGTGCGTCCGGGCATCGCCGCCAGGATAACACCGGCCAATCCCTGATCGTCATGTGAGCCGATGGTGGCGGCGATCAACCCGCCTTCGCTATGGCCGAAGAGGAAGATGCGTTTCTTCTCCACCTGCGGCTGTTCGCGCAGGTAATCCACCGCTCCGCGCGCATCGTCAACGTAATCGTCGAACGAAGAAGGCTTGACGCACTGGCTGGCGCCGACGCAGCGTTTGTCGTAACGCAGCGTGACGTAACCGCGAGCGGCCAAATATTCGGCCAGATCGCGGTAGATCAGTTGTTTCGCCGAGCCGAATGTCAAACCGTCACGCGGCGTTGACCTTGAACCGGCGATGATCAAGACGGCGGGCGCGCGTTTGCCGGCTTCGAGCTTCGGAAGGAGCAACGTCCCGGCGAGCGACACATTCACGCCGTTGAATTTGATCTCCTTCGACTCAAAAGCCAAAGAAGAAGACGATGGTGACAAATTGTTTTTAGCCTGGGCCGCCACAACCGTGGCAGTGAGGATCAAAATCAACAGTGAGGTTGTTATTCTGATTGACCACTTCATCTTGCTAACTCCTGATATTCAAATTTTCATCGCATCAGTATTCCGCGCTCGCGTAAGTATTGTTTCGCTTCGCCGATGGTGAATTCGCCGAAGTGAAAGATCGAGGCGGCCAACACCGCGCTCGCGCGGCCTGCGGCCAGCGCCTGATGCAGATGTTCAAGTGTGCCCGCGCCGCCCGAGGCGATGACCGGAATGTTCACAGCTTCGGCGACCGCGCGCGTCAGCTCCAAATCATAACCATCTTTGCGCCCATCGCAATCCATGCTGGTCAGCAGGATTTCGCCCGCGCCCAGTTCCGCCGCTTGCCGCGCCCATTCTACCGCGTCAATGCCGGTCGGGGTGCGGCCTCCGTGCAGATAAACTTCCCAAGCAAGTTTTTCGCCCGGCCGGCGTTTGGCGTCAATCGCGACGACGATGCACTGCGCTCCGAAACGCTCGGCTCCTTCCCGAATCAAATCCGGGTTCTGCACGGCGGCGGTGTTGACCGAGATTTTATCCGCGCCAGCTTTCAAAATCGCGCGGATGTCATCAACCGTGCGGATGCCGCCACCGACCGTGAAAGGGATGAAGACGCGGTCGGCCACCCGGCGAACCATGTCAGCGACGATCTCTCGACGATCGGATGAAGCCGTGATGTCGAGGAAGACCAGTTCGTCTGCGCCTTCGCGGTCGTAGCGCGCTCCCTGCTCGACCGGGTCGCCAGCGTCAACCAGATTGACGAAACTGATGCCTTTGACCACGCGGCCGCGATCAACGTCGAGACAGGGGATGATGCGTTTTGCCAGCATTTTTTACAGGCTGATCTGTTTAACTGAAATCATGTGCGGCGCCTTCGCCAATTCAGCCAGCGTCGCCGCATTGAGCGCGCTATCCACTTGATAAACCGACAAGGCGGTTCCGCCCGCGCGGTTGCGGCTCAGGTAAAGCTGCGCGATGTTGACGTGGTGGTCGCCCAGGAAAGTGCCCACGCGACCGACCACGCCTGGTTGATCGTCGTTTTGCAACACGAGCATCTGGCCTTCAGGCACAGCTTCCAGGCGGTATGAATCAATCGCGACGATGCGCTGTTCGCCGCGACCGAAGATTGTGCCCGCGACCCGGCTCTCGCCCTTTTCGTTGCGGACGATGACTTCGACCAGCGTGGTGTAATCCTGCGCCACGCGGGCTTTCGATTCCGTCACACGCAGACCGCGTTCTTCGGCGATCAGCGAAGCGTTGACCTGATTGACGCGGGCGCTGACCGATTTCAACAAGCCGGTCAACACGGCCTGAGTGATCGGCCGCACATCCAGATCGGCCACTTCGCCGCTGTAATTGATCTGCACCTCGCCGACCGGTTGGTTGAAGAACTGCGATTGAAACACGCCAAGCTTCTCGCCCAGGCCGAGGTAAGGCCGCATTGTCTCCAAGGCTTCAGCCGACACCGCCGGGACGTTGACTGCGCCGGTGATAGCGCCGGTGAGCAGGAAGTTGGCCACTGTTTCGGCAATCGTGATGGCGACCGAATCCTGCGCCTCGTGCGTCGAAGCGCCCAAATGCGGCGTGACGATCACTTCGTCCAGCGTCAGCAGCGGATGATCCGCCGGGACAGGCTCTTGTTCAAATACGTCCAGCGCGGCGCCAGCGACCTTGCCAGCTTTGATCGCATTGTAGAGCGCCTGTTCGTCCACCAAACCGCCGCGAGCGCAGTTGATGACTCTGACTCCGTCTTTCATTTTGGCGAAGGCCGACCGGCCGATGATGCCGCGCGTTTCTTCGGTCATCGGCGTGTGGACGGTGACGAAATCGCAGCGCTCGAAGACCTCGTCGAGTGTGGCCAGTTCGATGCCAGCGCGCGCCGCCACTTCTTTGGTGATGAACGGATCGTAGGCGACGACCTTCATCGCCAGCCCGACGGCGCGCGAGGCCACGATCTTGCCGATGTTGCCCAGGCCGATGACGCCCAGAGTTTTGCCGGCCAGTTCTGCGCCCATAAAACTCTTCTTGTCCCACACGCCGCTTTTCAACTTGCCGTGCGCCTGCGGGATTTTGCGCGCCAACGACATCATCAATGAAATCGTGTGTTCGGCGGTGGTCACGCTATTGCCGCCGGCGGCGTTCATCACGACGATGCCACGCTCGGTCGCCGCCGGGACGTTGATGTTGTCCACACCCGTGCCAGCGCGTCCGATGACTTTCAAATTGTCCGCCGCCGCGATGATTTCAGGAGTGACTTTCGTCTCGCTGCGCACGATCAGCGCCTGGTAATCGCCGATGATTTTTTTCAACTCTTCCGGCTTCAAGCCGGCGTTGAGGTCAACCTGGAACTGCTCGTAGCGCCTGAGCAGGTTGACGCCGAGTTTGGAAAGATTGTCGCTAATCAGGATTTTCATAACACCTCATCCAGCCTTTCTTGGGTAAATGATTGAAGTATGATTTTGAGGATCAGGGGGCGGCGCTCGTTTACCACGTACACAACGGGCGTGATGACGAGCCGCGCCACGAGCGGGACGAATGACCGGCAGGGGCTGATGAACGGGAGACGACGCGCGATGGGCGCGCCGCGAAAAACATCAGGTTGAATTCTCGATCTCCGGTCATTGATAGTTTTGATGACAGCTTCGATTGTTTGGAATGCGCTTGCAGCAGGGCTGCCGAAGCGAAGGCGTATGATACGAATCACCCTGGTAAAAATCAAACGAGCGGCTAAACGTGGGGCCATTCTCCATTTTCAATTCTCCATTCTCACATTTGTCGGGGGAAGGCTATGGGAGGCTGCCCCCTGCAAGAAATTGAAAATGGAGAATGGAGAATTGAGAATCTCCCCTGTACCTGTGCGAACAACTCCGCTATTCTTTCCCGGCCTTCAATCGCGGTATTCATTGTTAACACCAATACAACTGGGTTCATAAACGGCTTCGCAAGGGAGATTTGAAGATGAACGACGCCGGCAATGCTCCGAATGCGCCTGCTCCACCCTCTGTCTCAAACAACGGCAACGGCAATGGCCGATTGCGCCGATGGCTGATGCTGCTGGTCGCGTTTCTCGGCCTGATCGCCGCCGCGATCATCGTTATTGGCCTGATCCCGTTCACGCCCGACATCCCGCCCGCCGGACTGACCAATGGCAATCCGGGCAGCGGAGGTGTGCGTGGCAAGTTTCCTGAGATGAAGCTGCGCGCCAACAATCCAACCACTCAGGAGAAGATCGAATTGGGCCGGTTGCTTTATTACGATCCGGTTCTTTCGGGCGACAACACGCAATCTTGCGCCACTTGCCATCATCCCGACCTGGGCTTCAGCGACGGGCGCAATCTTTCGATGGGATTCGGCGGCGAAGGCGTCGGTCCTGACCGCAAAGGCGGCAAAGAAGTGAAACGCGCCGCTCCGACCACCTGGAACGCGGCGTTCAATCACAAACAGTTTTGGGATGGCCGCGCCAACGATCTGGAAGATCAGGCGCGATTTCCCATCACTTCCGCTGACGAGATGAACCAGAACGAGGATGAGCTGGTCAGAGAGTTGAAAGCGATTCCCGAATACACCCAGTTGTTCGACAAAGCCTTCAGCGGGAGCGGCGGCTCGGCGGTGACGTTTGACAACGTGACCTTCGCCATCGCGGCTTTCGAGCGGACGCTGGTCAGCAACGATTCGCCGTTCGACCGTTACGCGGCGGGCGATTCAACCGCGCTGACTGGGGAGCAACGTCGCGGCCTGACTCTGTTTCGTTCGCTCAAGACCCGCTGCTTCGAGTGCCACGGCTTTCCCACGTTCGCCAATCCCGATTTCAAAGTCATCGGCGTGCTCAAGATGCCCGGCTACCCGGACGATTTCGGACGGTCGGAGATCGAAGGCGGCGAGCCTTACAAGAACGCGTTTAAGGTGCCAACGCTTCGCAACGTGGCGCTGACCGCGCCATACATGCACAACGGGCGTTTCCAGACGCTGGAAGAAGTCATTGATTTTTACGCGAACGGCGGCGGCAAAGGACTGGGGCTGGATTTGCCGAACCTCGACGACAAGATCCGCAAATTCTCGCTGACGCCGCAGGAGAGGAGCGACCTGGTCGCGTTTCTGCACGCGCTGACCGACGAATCGAAGAAGCCGGCGATCCCGGAAAAAGTCCCGTCAGGATTGGCCGTCGTGCCGCGTCTGACGCCCGGAGTTCGTGGCTCCGCGCTGCTTCCGCCGGTCAACCCCGCTTTGGCTCAAGCGAACAAACCGCAGCGCCAGCCAACGGTCTGGCGCATCAATCCCGGCGAATCAATCCAGGCAGCGCTCGACCGCGCGATCCCCGGCGACACGATTGAAATCCGCCCCGGCGTGTACAACGAGACGCTGCTGGTTGACGTGGACAAGATCACCATTCGCGGATTGAAAGAGAACAACCAGCGCCCGATCCTTGATGGCCAGAACAAGCTGACCGACGCCGTGATCACTTCGAGCCACGACTTCACGATCGAGAACCTGATCGTCAAAGATTACGTCAACAACGGCATCACGGTGCATGGCGGACTGAACGCCGCGTTCCGCGACCTGGAGGTTCACAACACGGGCCTCTACGGCGTCTATCCGGTCGAATGCAAAGGCGTGACGATTGAGCGAGTGCTGGCCACGGGCATCAAGGACGCGGCGATCTACGTAGGCCAATCGCGCGACATCGTGGTCAAAGATTGCGAAGCGCACTCGAACGTCACCGGCATCGAGATCGAAAACTCCGTCAACGCCGTGGTCGAAAACAATTACGTCCACGACAACACCGGCGGCATTCTGGTCTTCCTGCTGCCGAACAACCCATCGAAAGTCGGCAGCGACACGACGGTCAAAAACAACCGGATCATCAACAACAACCACCCGAACTTCGGCGACCCGGCCGCGATTGTCGGCAGAGTCCAGCCGGGGACGGGCTTGCTGATAATGGCCGCTGATCGCACGACGGTGACCGAGAACGAAATTCGCGGCAACAATTCATTCGGCATCGCCGTGGTCGGCCTGGCCATCGCTTTTCCGAAGGGCAGGACGTTCGATGTCGGCGCGATCCCGGAAGGCAACCGGATATTCAACAACAAACTCGCGGAAAACGGCCGCAACCCAGGAGGTTTGGTCAGGCAGTTGGGCGCGGTCAATGTGGACATCCTCTGGGACGGCAGCGGCTGGGACAATTCGTTCGAGCAATCGGGCGTCAAGTCGTTTCCCGCGATGTTGCCGACCAGCGACTGGCCTGACGTCTTTCGCCGGGCCTATGCGCGCGTTTTCGGATACGTGCGAGACAAGATGATGTAACTTCGAGAGAGGGCGCTCGACTTGGGTCAAAGCAAAAAGCGCAAGGCAAATTGGCAATGGTCAATGCCTGAACTTAACGCCATCGAATTTAGGTTCCTCGCGCCGCATCTCTCCCAAACCAAGACGCATTTGATGAAAGCAGCTCAAAACTATTTTGATGAAACCTTGCGGTTGCTCGCTCAGATCCGCGAAACGCAGATGACGGCCATCGAACGCGCCGCCGAAATCTGCGCCGATTCAATCGCTGGCGGCGGTCTGGTCTTCCTCTTCGGCAATGGCCATTCGCGGATGATGTGCGAAGAGATGACGCCGCGCCAGGGATGTTTCCCAGGCTTCGTCGCGCTGGTTGAATTGTCGCTCTCGAACCACGCGGCGATTGTCGGCGCGAACGGTTTGCGCGCGCCGCTCCACCTGGAAAAATACGAAGGCTACGCCGAAGAGATTTTGAAGAGCTTCAAGTTCAGCCCGCGCGACTCGTTCATCGTCATATCAACCAGCGGCATTCGTCCGGTGATCGTCGAGATGGCGATCGGAGCCAGAGCGCGTGGCTTGCCCGTGATCGCAATGTGCTCGGTCGAGCATTGCCAACAATCGGTTCCCGCGCATTCGTCGGGCAAGAAGCTGATTGATGTGGCCGACGTGGTGATTGACAACGGCTGCCCGCCGGGAGATTGCGTGGTTGAACTGGAAGGTTTGGAGTGGCGCACCGGGCCGGCTTCGACTGTGACTGGCGGGATGATCATCAACATGCTGCGATGCGCGGTGGCTGAGAAGCTGCTCGAACGTGGCGTGAAGCCAGAGTTGCTGCCTTCGCATCAATTCGTCGGCAACACGAATGCGGCTGAACAGCTTGAACGGTTTTATGAAGCTTACCGCCGCAGCCTCGCGCATTTGTATCAATGAGTGGAAGACTTGCGAATATGGTTTGTTTGATCACCGGCTCGACGGGCATTGGCGCGGCGACGGCCAGGCTGGCTGCGAGCGAAGGCGCGCTGGTCTTCGTCGTCAGCCGCGATGAAGAGAGTTGCCGGTCGCTGAGCGAAGAGATCGGTTGCGGTTACTACGTCGCCGACCTGACGCTCGGTGAAGCTGTTGATCGAGTCGTCGCTGGCTGCCTCGCTCGACACAATCGTATTGACGCGCTCTTCAACGTGGCGGGCATCAGCGGCCGCAAATTCGGCGACGGCCCGATCCACGAATGCTCGGACGAAGGTTGGGACATCACGATGGAGACGAACGTCAAAAGCGTGTTCCTGATGTGCCGCGCCGTCGTTCGACAGATGCTGGATCAGCCTGTCGGCGAGAATGGCTTGCGCGGCGCGATTTTGAATATGTCGAGCGTGCTGGCGTTTTCTCCTGAACCGAAATTCTTCGCCACGCACGCTTACGCCGCCAGCAAGAGTGCGATCATCGGGTTGACCGAGGCGATGGCGGCTTACTACGCGCCGAGCAGGATTCGCGTCAACGCCGTCGCGCCGGGGCTAACGCGCACACCGATGAGCGAGCGGGCTCAACAGAATCCCGAACTGCTCGAATTCATCAAGACCAAACAACCGCTCTCGGAGGATTTGATCGAAGCGGATGGTGTGGCGCAGGCCGCAGTGTTTCTGATGAGCGACGATGCGCGCGCCATCACGGGTGAAGTCTTGAACGTTGACGCCGGGTGGCGCGTGAGTTGATTTCCTGGGAGCGCGCGCTTCCAGCGGGCGCTCCCAGGGTTTAACCAGCGCCCGCTGGAAGCGCGCGCTCCCAGGGTTTATGGTTTATGAAAGAACAACCTTTGCGAACAACCGTCATCGGCAGCTACCCGTTCCCCGGCTGGCTGGAATTCGCCTGCCAACACCTCGATCAATTCGGCGAAGCGGATCGCGCTGAATTGCAGGAAGACGCGGTGATCGCCGCCATCCACGATCAGGCCGCCGCCGGATTGGACGTGATCACCGACGGTGAGCAGACGCGGCTCGATTTCAACCTGTCGTTTTACGGTTTTCTCGAAGGGATCGAGTTGGAGCAAACCCTGGCGCGGCGTTTTGGCCCGCCAGCCCACGATCAACGCGGCAAACACAGGATCACCGGCGAACTGCGCGCGCCACGCGGTCTGGGCGTGGTTGATGAATGGAATCGGTTGAATCGGCTTTTCCAATCCGCAATCCGCAATCCGCAATCCGCAATCTCACTCAAAGCCAGCGTGCCTGGGCCTTACACGCTCAGTGGACGTTTGCTGCCGGACGGGGAATACCCTGATCGTTTCGACATCACCGAAGCTCTGCTGCCAATTGTGCGCGACGAATTGATCGCGCTGGTCGAAGGCGGTTGTCACGAGATCACTGTGGATGAACCTTCGATGAGCTGTTACGCGCATCGCGAAGACCCGTACCGCTTCGCCGACATTTTCAACCGCACGGTCGAACCTGTGGTCGGCAGATGCCGGCTTTCCACCCACGCCTGCTTCGGCAATTACAAAGCCCGCGCGGTCGGCAAGCGGACTTACAAGCCGATGTTTCCCGCTTTCCTCGACATCAAGGTTGACGAGATGCATCTGGAGATGGCCAGCCGCGAATTCGCCGAGATCGAGATCATCGCGCAGATTGCCGAGAAAATGGACGTGGCGGTCGGCGTCATTGACGTGAAAAGTTATTACATCGAAACGCCGGACGACGTGGCCGAGCGCGTCAGGCTCTGTTTGAATTACGCTCCGCCCGCCCGTCTTTCTTTTGCACCCGATTGCGGACTGAGCCAGACTGCGCGCTGGGCGGCGCGGTCGAAGTTGAAGAACATGGTCGCGGGAGTGAAGAAAGTCCGCGAAGAGTTGCAGATCAACTAAGAAAAGCGATAAAGGAATCGGCGAGAGAGAATACGGAACAAACGGAATAAACGGAACAGACGGAACTTATAAAGCCTTCCGTCTGTTCCGTTTATTCCGTTTGTTCCGTATTCTCCTCTCCTTTCTCATCACCACATCAATAGGCTGACAACCGAAGGAGTTTTGTTATGGGGAAATCTGAAAACAATACCGAAAAGAACTCACGTCGAAAATTCATCAAGACGGCTGCCGCAGGCGCTGTGGCCGCCGGTTCCTTCGTGCGCGCGCACGGCTCGCCGAAAACGTTTTTCCTGGAGCCTGAGCCGGAAACGAAGCAACAGGTCTCCGCCAACGACCGCATCCGCATCGGCTTGATCGGCGCAGGCGGAATGGGTTTCGGCGACACCGAGACCGCGCTGCGCGTGAAGGGCGTCGAGTTGGTCGCCGCCGCCGATCTTTACGACGGGCGGCTCGTTCGCGTCAAAGAGGTCTTCGGCAAGAACGTCGCCACGACGCGCGATTACCGTGAAATTCTCGCGCGTTCGGACGTGGATGCGGTGATCATCGCCACGCCTGACCACTGGCACCAACAAATTTCGATCGAGGCGATGAAGGCGGGCAAGGACGTTTACTGCGAAAAGCCCATGGTGCAAAAGCTCGAAGAAGGGATGGCTGTCGTCGAAACGCAGAATCAGACGAAACGAATCTTCCAGGTTGGCAGCCAGTTCGTCAGCTCCATCGTTTACAAGAAAGCCAAGGAGCTACTAGCCTCCGGGATTATCGGCCAACTGAATCTGGTTGATTCCAGCTTGTGGCGGCGCGGCGCGATGAGCGCGTGGCAATATTCGATTCCGCCCGACGCCTCGCCGCAGACCTGCGACTGGGATCGCTTTCTCAATCGCGCTCCCAAAGTTCCCTGGGACGCGAAACGATTCTTCCGCTGGCGCAATTACCGCGATTATGGCACAGGCATTGGCGGCGACCTGTTCGTTCACCAATTCACCGGCGCGCATTTCATCACCAATTCCAAAGGCCCCTCGCGCGTCTTCGCGACGGGCGGGCTGCGGCTATGGAATGACGGGCGCGATGTGCCCGATGTGCTGCTCGGCCTGTTCGATTACCCCAAGACCGACGCGCACCCGGCTTTCAGCATGAATTTCAGAGTCAGCCTGGCCGATGGTGGAACCGACCAGACGGGCTGGGGCACGTGGACATATCGTTTCGTCGGCAGCGATGGAGTGGTCGAACTCGGCGACGACCTCGTGGTCAAACGCAAGCCTCCGGCAAAAGAACCAGGGACCTCGATTGACACCTTCCCCGAAGCCGTTCAGGCGGCGTTCATGACCGAGTATCGCAAACAGTATCCGAGGGGCGAAGCCGAGTTGAGGGAGATTCCTGAGGTGAAGTACACAGCCCCGGCAAGATACGACGAACGACTCGATCATTTCAAAAACTTCTTCAAAGCGATGCGGACGCGCGAGCAGGTGTTGGAGGACGCGGTATTCGGCTTCCGCGCGGCGGCCCCGGCGTTGATGGTCAACGTCAGCTACTTCGAGAACCGCATCTGCGAATGGGACGCCGAGGCGATGAAGCTGAAGGGGACGAGGAGTTGATCGGCGCCGCGAGCGGTTTGGGGAGAAACATTCTCAATTTTCCATTCTCAATTCTCAATTTTTTGCAGGAGGCTCTTCATTCAATAAGCAGTGGCCCGCTGCAAAAAATTGAGAATGGAGAATGGAGAATTGAGAATGCTTCCATATCGAGCGTCCCAATCTTCATTGGTCTGAGTTGGGAGGAATCATGCCAGGAAAGCGTTCTCTCCTCGCCGCGTTGGCGCTCGCCTGTTTCTTCGCCGCCAGCGCGCAAGCAAAAGTCACACGCATCGAAATCACTTCGCGTGCGGATTTGCTCGGCGGACGATCATTCGGACTGGCCGGGCCTTACGAAAAGATCATCGGCAAGGCCCACTTCGCCGTTGATCCGAACGACCCGCACAACCGCGTCATCGTGGACGCGGACAAAGCGCCGCGCAACGCCCGCGGCGAGGTCGAATTCTCCGCCGACCTCTACATCCTCAAGCCGAAAGACCTGAACCGAAGCAACGGCGCAGTACTCGTGGAGATTCCCAATCGTGGCAGGAAGCTGATGCTCTCCACTCTCCATCACGCGGCGGGTTCGTTCGATCCGTCGAGCGAGGCTGAGTTGGGCGATGCTTTTCCGCTGCGCCAGGGATACACGCTGGTCTGGATTGGTTGGCAATTCGACGCGCCGTTGCAGAACGGCTTGATGCGGCTTTATGCGCCGGTGGCGACTGACAGTGGAAAAACCATCACTGGGCTGGTACGCGCGGATTACATCTTCGCAACCAAAACCTTTGACGCTTCGGTGTCTGAACGCAATCACATCGCATATCCGGCGCTCGATCCGTACAGCGGCGAGAACGTCTTGACGGTGCGCGACAGCGCGCTCGGCGCGCGGCACGTGATCCCGCGCAGCGAATGGCAGTTCGCGCGAATGATTGACGGCAAGTTCACGCCTGATCCGACTCACATTCAGCTCAAACCCGGGTTCGAGCCGGGCAGGATTTACGAACTTGTTTACCGCTCGCGCGACCCCAAGGTCGTCGGGCTGGGGCTGGCCGCCGCTCGTGACATCGCCTCCTATTTCAAATATCAATCCGACGCCGTCGCCACTGCGCGCCGCGCTTATGCCCTGGGCAGTTCACAATCGGGACGCTTCCTGCGCCATTTTCTTTATCAAGGCTTCAACGCCGACGAGCGCGACCGGCAGGTCTTCGACGGCATGTTCATTCACGTCGCCGGCGCCGGGCGCGGCAGCTTCAACCATCGCTTCGCGCAACCTTCGCGCGACGGCCAGCCGTTCCAATCGCTCTTCTACCCGACTGACATTTTTCCCTTCACCGACCGCGAGCAGACTGATCCGGAGACAGGCGAGACGGATGGGCTGCTGGCGCGCGTCAAAGCGCCTCCCAAAATTTTCTACACCAACTCGTCCCACGAATACTGGGGCCGCTGCGCGTCATTGATCCACACGACGTTGGATGGCAAAGCGGACGTCGAGTTGTTGGAGAACGTGCGCATCTATCTGTTCGCCGGAGGCCAGCACGGGCCAGGGCCGTTCCCGCCGGTCTACAACGCTGAGCGCGAGTATCTGGGCCAGCAGCGCCTCAATCCCAACGACTTCACTTGGGCGATGCGCGCGTTGGTTGTAGCGATGGATCGCTGGGTCAAAGACGGCGCGTCGCCTCCGCCGAGCCAGTACCCACGCATCGTTGACGGGACGCTGGTTCGCCCCGGCGACGTTGAATTTCCCAAGCTGCCCGGCGTCGGGTTTCCGCAAAGGCCGAAAGAAGCCTACCGCGTGGATTACGGGCCGCAGTTCAAGCAGGGCGTCATCAGCCTGGAGCCGCCGCGCGTCGGCAAGCCGTTTCCTATTTTGGCGCCTCAGGTGGATCGCGACGGCAACGAGCGGGCCGGGATCAGGATGCCTGAAATCGTTGCGCCGCTGGCGACCTACACCGGCTGGAATTTGCGCGACCCGAAGATCGGCGCGCCAGAGGAACTGGCGCGGTTGAGCGGTTCTTACATCCCTTTCCCGCGAACCCGCGCCGATCGCGAACGCGCGGGCGATCCGCGTCTTTCGATTGAAGAACGATACTCGAGCCGCGCAGCCTATCTCGGCCAATTTGCCGAAGCGGCGCTCAAGCTGATCAAAGACGGTTATCTGCTGGCCGAAGATTTGCCGGCGCTGCTCAACCGCGCGGGCGAGCATTGGGATTTCGCGACAACGTCAAGATGACGAATCCGGCCTGACACAAAATTAACGAAAAATTTACACCGCGTAGCTTTCTCCCGTGCATTCTCGGATTGGCTCGTCTAATATGCCGCCTACAGTTTTGTAGTTTCCATTTACACAGAATCAAATCAATTTAGCTTTGCTGGGATAATTTGGAGTGGCGCGGAACGCAATCCGCGCCACTAATTTCAAATCAACCGATCTCGCTTAACCAACGTGTGTCGATCCCGGAGGCAATTATGAAAACTCTGCGCATCTGCTTGCTCGCTCTTGCAACCACCTGCTTCTTATCACTCGTCATTCAAGCTCAATCGTTCACCGGCGCTATCGCCGGCACGGTCAAAAACCCCAGCGGCGAAGTCATCCCGAACGCCGAGATCATCATCACCCACGCGCAGACCAATAAGCAGTTCCTGGTCACTGCCAGCGGTGAAGGCTATTACGCCTCGCCGCCGCTCGCGGTCGGCGAGTACCGGGTCGAGGCCAAGATGACAGGCTTCCGTCGCGCCGTGCACAGCGGGTTGACGATTCAGATTCAACAAACCCTGGCAGTGGATTTCACGCTGGAGATCGGCGCCGTCACCGAAGAGGTCCAGGTCACCGCGCAAGCGCCCGTGCTCGAAACTACCACTTCGGTGCTCGGCAAGGTCGTGGACAACCGCCGCATCCTGGAATTGCCGCTCAACTCGCGCAACGTCTATTCGCTGATCTTCCTGACGCCGGGCGTGACGGGCAGCATCGGCAACAACTACAACAGCCTGAGCTATGCGGTGAACGGCGCGCGCCCATCAATGATGGACACGGTGATTGACGGCGTGACCGGGTCGTTCCCGACCGTCAACGGCTTCACTGGCATCTCGATCTTCCCGTCGGTGGACGCCATCCAGGAATTCAAGGTGATGGGCGCGACCTATCCGGCGGAGTTCGGACGCAGTCTGGGCAGCGTGCTCAACGTCGTCTTCAAATCGGGCACCAACCAGTTCCACGGCAGCGCGTACGAGTTCCTGCGCAACTCTGTCTTCGACGCCAATAACTTTTTTGAGAACCGAGCGGGCAGAGAACTCGGCAGCTTCAAACGCAGCCAGTTCGGCGGCCACGCCACCGGCCCGATCATCAAAGACAAGACCTTTTTCATGGGTTCGTATGAGGGCTTGCGTTCGCGCAGCCTGGCCACCACCACATTCAGTGTGCCGACGCTCGAACAGCGTCAGGGCGATTTCTCGAAAACCTTCAATCAGGCGGGGGCCTTGATCCGCATCTTCAATCCGTTCACCACCCGCGCCAGCGGCAGTGGCTTCATCCGCGATCAATTCCCGGACAACAAGATTCCGGCCAATCTCTTCGATCCGGTTGCGCTCAACGTGCTGAAGTATTACCCGTTGCCCAATCAGGCCGGCGACCCGGTGACGAATGCGAACAACTACCGGTCCAGCGGCTCGACGCAAATCAACCTGGACAACTACGATTTCCGCATTGATCACCGCCTCTCGGAGAAGCAGACCTTCTTTGCCCGCTACTCGCACCGCTACACGAACGATGTGCCGCTCAAAGCCTTTCCCGAAGAGATCACCATCGCCGAAGGGCGCATCATTCAGGAGAACCGCGCGCGCAACTTCGTCGCCGAATACACCCGCACGTTGTCGCCTACGACCGTTTTGACGGGGCGCATCGGGTTCGCCCGAACGCTCTTCGTCTTCTCGAATCAGGGACTGGGGTTCAAGCCTTCGAGTTTGGGGCTGCCCGCGAGCATTGACGCAGTGGTTGATCGGCAAATGTTCCCGCGCATCGCTCCGGCGGGTTACGTCTCACTCGGCGGCAACGACCACCGCTTCAATGCGTTTATGAGCTATCCGTTCATCGCCACGGTCACCCGCACGCAGGGCGCCCACAACTGGAAATACGGCGGCGAAGTTCGCCTGATCCGCGTCAACGTGTGGGAAGCGCGCAGCGCCGGCACTTTCGGTTTCAGCGCCGGCTTCACTCAAGGCCCCAATCCCAACACCGCCAGCAGCAGCGCCGGCAACGGCTTCGCCTCGTTCCTGCTCGGAACCGGCACGACCGGCAACGTGCTGATCCAGGGCTGGAAAAACGTCGCGGCGCAGAGCTTCTACTACGCCGGTTACGTGCAGGACGATTGGCGCGTGAACCGCAAGCTGACGTTCAACCTGGGGGTGCGTTACGATTACGACGCCCCGCGCACCGAGCGGTACAACCGCATGAATTTCTACGATCTCAACGCGCCCTCGCCGCTGGCGTCGAAACAGACCGCGTTCCCCAACCTGAAAGGCGGCGTCCGTTTCGTCGGCGTTGACGGCAATCCGCGCCACCAGTATTTCAAAGACACCAACAATCTCGCGCCGCGCCTCGGGCTGGCTTACCAAATCAACGAGAAGACGGTGTTGCGCGCCGGTTACTCGCACATCTTCGGCCCGTCGAATCAGGGGGCGCAGGGGACGGTCGGCCCCTTCGGCTTCCGCATCGAGTATCCCTGGCAAACGACGGTTGACGGCATCACTCCCTTGAACTTGTTGCGCAACCCGTATCCGCAAGGCTTCCGCGCGCTGCCGGGCGCGGCGGACGGGCTGTTGACCCAAGTCGGCGGCAACCTGGAATCCGTCTTGCAAACCACCATCACGCCGTGGAGCCAACAATGGAATTTGAACATCCAACGCGAGCTGCCCTGGCAGACAAACCTGGAGGTGGCCTACGTCGGCACACGCGGCTTGCATCTTTCACGTAATGGCGAGGGCGGACTCAGTCTGAATCAGCTCGATCCGCAATATCTTTCGCTCGGCTCGGCCTTGAATCAGTCGGTACCCAATCCGTTCTTCGGGCAGGGCACGCTCGGCTTTTTCGCGTCGCCGACGACCAGCCGGGGCCAGTTGCTGCGCCCCTATCCGCAGTTCACCGACCTCACCCCGCTCTATTCGAGCGGCGCTTCGTCGAATTACCACGCCTTGCAAGTCAGCTTCGGCAAGCGTTTGTCGCACGGTATGCACATTGACGGCAATTACACCTGGGCGAAGAACATCGAAGAGGGGCTGACGCATCAGGACAGCTACAACATTCGCGGCGACCGCGGGTTGGCCGGGATTGACATCGCCCACCGCTTCGTCGTCAGCTACCTCTACGAATTGCCATTCGGCAAAGGGCGCAAGTTTGGTGGGAGCGCGCCGGGCATCCTGGACGCTTTCATCGGCGGCTGGCAATTCAACGGCATCACCACGTTTTCGAGCGGCACGCCGTTGACGATCACCGCGAACAACACGGCGGGGCTATTCAATCCGCTGACGCGCCCGAATTCCAACGGCAAAGATCCCAACCTGAGCGGCAAGGTAGACGAACGGTTGAACAAGTATTTCGATACGAGCGTTTACAGCCAGCCTGCGGCCTTCACCTTCGGCAACGTCGGTCCGGCGGTGAACATCCGCAACGATGGCGGCAAGAACTTCGACCTGTCGCTCTTCAAGCAGTTCTCGCCGATCGAGCGGATGCGGGTGCAGTTCCGCGTTGAAGCGTTGAACGCTTTCAACACGCCGCGCTTCGGCGGGCCGAACACGAGCGTCATTTCGACGACGTTTGGCCAGATCACGTCGCAGGCCAATTCGCCACGGCAGTTGCAGTTCGGGTTGAAGCTGTTGTGGTGAGCGCTATTCGCTATGCTCGTGCTTATAGATGAGTCAGGGGATTCGGGGTTGAAAACTGAACAAGGTTCCAGCCGATTCTTCACGATTGGGTTAGTTGTCTTTGAAGACCACAATGAAGCGTAGGCTGTGGATTTCTATGAGTCAAATCGAAGGCTGATTTTTCTGTCTGGCATTTTTCTGTGGGAAACAGGTCCAACAGAAAAATGCCGGACATAAAAATGGCCACTTCCTGGACGCCTGATCTATGTACAGGTTTTTCCCTGGAGGCGTTACAACCCCGGCATTCGCAAGTTCGATCTGTCGTTGTTCAATGACTTCAAGCCGATCTCAAGCGACAACTGCCATATTGATTCTATCGGCCATATTTTGTTGGCTTTGCCGCTGGAAAACCTCAATGAATGTCCGCGCTTTTTGTAACTCTCCCGATAAATCAACGACTATACGCTCGCCAGGTTTGCTTTCAAATACCATAACCAGAGGAGCGTCTTCCACGTAGCCCAATGCCATACCTAATAATACCTGGGTGGCTAGCTCAACATTCGCCTGAGTTAAAGCTGAATCGTTGTATGTCCCATGAAAGATATGGGATTCGTTTGGTATTTGTGCTGTCAAAGTGGGATCTTCCAGTTCACTTGTTAGAAACTCAGCTAGAAGGTCCAGGTTTTTTTCTGTGAGGCCAATGTAGTTATTATTTTTCATAGTATTTGTCCTCGAATGTCTGGCGATAGGCGCGCCAGAATTGTTTGATATGGTCAATAGCTTCCTTCAAAGCGAGATTTATGTCATTTGCAGTTTGAGATGTCTTTTCCTGCTCACCCGTAGGAGACATTACATCCCTGTGAAAAAAGCCATGTGCCTCATCAAACCGTACAATCGCTCGCCACTTTCCGTCAATGTATGCCTCATATTGAATCACAACGATCAGGCAGTGAACGAGGCTCTCCGCGCCTTCCTTCAATTAATCGCGGCTGCAAAAGGACTGCGATTAAAGCTCCCGGCGCAGGCTTAGCGCGGAAGCGGTCATTTTGAACGGATGCGACGGATGGCGCCGGATTGATCCGGATTGATCAGTCGCATCCGCCTGATCTGCGCCGTCACATCGCGCCCTCGTCAGCCGACGGGCCGTAGATTGACGGGACCGGGATGTCGTTCAGCCGCAGGTAAACGCCGAGTTGCGCGCGGTGGTGAATGATGTGGTTCATCACGAAGCTGCGCAGACAGGCTATTTTGGGCAGCGCCAAAATGGTGTGTCCGCCGGAAAGCAGCGACCAGGTTTTGAACAGTTCTTCGTCGCTGGCTCCGGCGATTGCGGCTCGCGCGTCGGCGACGTTCTTGTCAAACATCTCCAGCGCTTCCTGCCGTGATTTCACCTCCGCCATTTTGAACGGCTCAGCGCCAGGCGGCGCCAGATCGAACGAATCGGCGTTGATCGTCAGTACTGCCCAGCTCGGCAGATTGGACAGGTGCGTTGTCAAAGCGCCCATCGCGTATGACTTCGCGTGCGGCTTCCAGCCGAACTTGTCATCCGGGACTCGTTCGAGCGTTTTCCGCGTGTTCGCCATCTCCTGGTCGAATTCAGGCAGTAATGATTCACTGATTGCCATGTGTTCCTCCGGTTAAGCAGATTGATTTAAGCAGACGTGATTTGCGGCAGGTAGAAAGTAATCGAAGCGAGCGGCGGAGTCCATCGCCAGTTCACGGTCGTGACGCGAAAATTTGGCGATGAATTCTCGGCTTATCTGACATTGACACCGACCAGATTGGCGATCATCCCATCCACAATCACGATCACGTTGACATCGCCGCGCCCCGCCAGATTGCGTGGCAAGCGCAGATTTATCTGATCCTGCCCGGCGAAACCGCCTTGAGCGCCCGCGTACAGGACGGACGCTTCAACTCCGCCGATGCTCGCCGAAACTCTCTCCAACGCGCTGCGGTGGCGGAAACCTGTGCCGAACAACAGCAGGAAGACCTGATCGTTCGCGTCGCCCAGGTCAATTGGCGTAGCAACGTATTTATTCGTTGACGGATCGAGGCGCGCCACCGGCTCGAACGTCTGCGAGCCGTCCGGTTTGACGCGTAACACAACTCCCGCCGCCACGCCTTGTCCATTGGCGTTGGCCGCGAAAAGTCCGGGCGCGACCGTGGCGATGTTAGCCGCGCCCGTCGAGATGGCGCCATCGCCGCTGGTCACGGTGATGGCGGCGATGCCGGGCGCTGCGCCTTGCGGAACCAGGAAGTTGATCTGGTTCGGCGCGGCGAAGAAGAGTTGGGACAGGCGGTCAACCCCGAGGCTGTCGCGGACGCTGACGGTCGCTCCGGCCAATGTGACTGGCAATGGCAACGTGTTTGCCGTCTGAGTCGTGGTGGCGAGATTCGAGCCGAACAGCGCCGCGATGGATTCGCTGGCCAGCCCCGTCTCGGCGTTGAGGCTCGCGGCTGAAAGGGTTGTGACTGTGCGAAGAGCCGTCGCCGGCAGCGTCTTGCGGATGCGATGGTTGCTTTGATCGGCGATGTAGAGGTTGCCGTTGCGGTCAAAAGCGACGCCGGTTGGGAAGTTCAACTGGGCGCCGGTCGGGGCGCTGCCGTCGCCGGTCGAGCCTGCTGTGCCGATGCCAGCAACGGTGGTGATGCGGCCTGTGCTCATTGTGACTTTGCGGATGCGATGGTTGCCTTGATCGGCGATGTAAAGATCGCCGGCTGCGTCAACGGCGATGAAGACCGGCGAGTCCAATTGCGCGCCGGACGCGGGGATGTTGTCGCCGTTGTAGCCGGGAATGCCGTTGCCAACAATCGTGCTGATCTTACCGTCCGCCGCGTTGACGCGCCGGACGCGCTGATCGCCGATGTCTGCGATGTAGATGTTGCCCGCCGCGTCAACCGCCACGCCTGATGGGTTGAAGAACCGCGCCGCTGTGGCCGCGCCGCCATCGCCGGTGGAGCCGAGTTGGCCCGTGCCAGCGACCGTCGTGATGACGCCACTGCGGGAGTCCACCTTGCGGATGCGGGCGTTGAACGTGTCGGCGATGTAGAGGTTGCCCGCCGCGTCGAGCGCGACGCCATAAGGCAAGCCCAATTTCGCCGCGGTCGCGGGGCCGCCGTCGCCGCCGAAATCGCTGCTCCCATCGCCAGCCACGGTGGTGATGACGCCGTCGGGCGCGACTTTGCGAATCCGGTTGTTCCCGGTGTCGGCGATGTAGACATTGCCTGCGGCGTCAATCGCGATGCCTAGTGGCTGATTCATTGATGCGGCTGTGGCGGGGCCGCCATCGCCGCTGGAGCCGAGAGCGCCGCTGCCCGCGAACGCTGTGATGACGCCAGCCGGCGTGACTTTGCGCACGCGATGGTTGGCCGCGTCGGTGAAATAAATATTGCCTGCGGCGTCAACCGCCACTCCGACCGGAAACCACAGTTGCGCCGCCGTCGCTGCGCCGCCGTCGCCGCTCGATCCGTTTGTCCCATTGCCTGCGGCGGTGACGATCACTTGCTGAGGCGCAAAGTTGACCGCCAGATGCGCGCTGCTCGTCTTGCCGTTCGCGTCCCAAGCCGTGACCGTGAGATTGTTCAATCCGTTTTGTAGGGGGATGGAAGGGATCGTCCACGCCGTTTTGCCGAACGCTTCGCCGCCGCCGCCACGGTCATTGCTCCATCGCACGGCGACCACGGCGTGATCATCGGTCGCCGAGCCGCTCAAGGTGAGTGGACTGTTGGGCGCCGTAAAGAAGGCGTTGGTCGTCGGCGCAGTGATTCGCACGGTTGGCGTCGCATCGTCCAGGCTCGCCGCCGGAACGATTTTGCGGATGCGCGAGTTAAAGATCTCAGCGAAGTAGACGGTCCCCGCCGCATCCACCGCCACGCCATAAGGATCGCTCAACAGCGCGCCCACGGCTGCCGCTCCATCGGGGCTGAATCCCGCGAAAGGACTGCCCGCGACTGTTCGGATGAGACCGGTGTTGGCCGCGATCCGGCGGACGCGACCGTTGTACAGATCGCAGAAGTAGAGGTTTCCAGCGCCGTCGAACGTCAGGCCGGAAATGAAGCCGACGCCAGCTCTGGTCGCCTGGACATTTTCGCCGTTGAATTCGTAATCGCCGTTTCCAGCGATGGTGTTGATCACGCCCGCGCTCAGAGTGATTTTGCGAATCCGGCGGTTGCCGCTGTCGGCGATGAAAAGGTTGCCTGCGCCGTCCACGATCACTGCGAATGGCGCGTTCAAGGCGGCGTCTTTGGCCGGGCCGCCATCGCCGCCGAATCCGAACTGATTGATACCAGCGACGGTCGTGATCTTTCCGTCGGCGCCGACTCGGCGGATGCGGTGGTTGTTGGTGTCGGCAATGTAGAGATTGCCTGCGTCATCCACGACGACGCCGTTGGGGCCGTTCAATTGCGCGGCTGTGGCCAGGCCCCCATCGCCGCCGAAACCCGCCGTCCCGTTGCCGGCCACAGTCGTGATCACACCGTCGCTGGCTGTCACTTTCCGGATCCGATTGTTAAGCCAATCGCCGATGTAAAGATTGCCGCTACGGTCGAGCGCGACGAAAGTCGGAGCATTGAGTTTCGCGGCGGTGGCTGGGCCGCCGTCGCCGCCATAACCGCGCTGGCCGTTGCCAGCGACTGTGGTGATGACGCCATTCGGCGTGATTTTGCGGATGCGATGATTGTTGAAATCGCAGAAGTAGAGATTTCCCGCTGCGTCGAAGATGGGGCTGACCGGGTAATAGAGGTTTGCCGCGACCGCCTGGCTGTTGTCTCCGAGGAAGCCTTGCTGCCCGGTTCCGGCGACCGTGACCAGGACGTTTGCGGGAGGGGCGAAGACAGTGGTCGTCGCCGTGCTGATGTTGCCCGTGTCGTCTGAGGCGGTCACGGTGATCACGTTTTCGCCCGTGGTGAGAGGCAGGTTCGACTCCCACAATGGGAAATTCAGGTAGGCGCCTCCGGTTGCGCCACGATTCGTGCGCCACACGACGGACGCCACTTCGTCGTTGTCTGTGGCTCTGACTTCCAGATGAACGAAGCCTTCGGCGACAGTGGCCGGGTTTGAATTCGGCGAAACGATCTCGACCTTCGGCGCGACGGTGTCTGGCTGGCCTTCCTGCTTAACGCTGAAACTGCGAGCGCCGATGGTGACCGTGCCGGCGCGCCGCCAGATCGTGTCGTTCTCTTCGATCTTCAGATTCACCGCGCCACTGCTCGCGCCGCTCGCGCCAGAGGTGACTCTGATCCACGCCGCGTTGCTCCTCGCCGTCCAATCGCAGCGGCCCGGTTCCGCCGCGACGTTGACTGTGGCGTTCCCGCCTTTCACATCGAAAGATCGCGTGGCGGGCGAGAGCGCGTAATTGCAGCCTTCGGTATTGACCGTCACGCGCCAGGCGCCACGTCCGTGCGTGAAAGCGTAGAGCGTCGTCGTTCCGTTGACGACGTTGATCGCCAGCGATTCGACCACGACGTTGGCGAAGCCCGTGTTTTCGACCGCCCAGCTTTCGCCGCCGTTGTTTGAGACGAACACGCCGAGGTCTGTGCCGATGTAAAGCCGCGACGGGTTCGTCGGATCAACGACGATGCAATGGACCGGAACATCGGGAAGTTTGCCGTCGCCCGCTCCATCAATCGGCGTCCACGTCAGCCCGCCATTGTCGCTGCGCCAGACGTGTTCGCCGCCGAAGGTCGAATAGGTCGCGTAGATGGCCCCAGGCCCAATCGCCACCCACGAGACGAAGCCGAAACGCGGAAGGCTGGATCGCCATTGGCTGCGGCGATTCGCCGTCAGCGCGTCGTTATTGAACAGGATGAAGCCGTCAAACGCGCCGGCGACGACGAAGTTCGAGTCGGTCGGAGAGACGGCCAGCGCGCTCGTCCGCGCTCTGGGGAGGAACCCGAACTCGTCGGACTTGCTGGCCGGCGTCCAATGCGCCGCGCCGTCGTCCGACCGCCAGATCGTCAGATAGCCGCCCGACCACAATCTCTGCGGGTCGCTCGGATCCATCACGTAGGGACTGATGAAGAGGCCCAGGTCGAATATCCCGAACGTGGCGCCGGAAAAAGTCGAGCCGTTGTCGGTGGACTTCTGAATCGAGATGCCGGTGTAAGCTGAATAGAGCGTGCTCTGGTTTATCGAATCAACGGCCACGTAACCGCCGTCGCCGCCGTTGATCATCTTCCATCCGTTGATGCCCGCGCCGTCAACGCCGAGCAGTGTGCCGTTGTCCTGCGTGCCGCCGAAATAGCTCCGGCCGTCGGGACGGGGCAGGCCGTGATAGAACTGCGTTACTCCGTAATCGTTGTTGATCGCCGTCCATTTGACCGCCGCGTTGTTCGGGTTGCAGGCCAGCCTCGGATCGGTCACGACCGCTGCGCGCGCATTGTCTGTGCGATAGAGGCCGCCGTCGTTGCCGATGAACATCGTCTGGTTCGTCGTCCCGTTGTAGCGCGGATGGAAGACGATCAGGTGCTGGTCGGGATGAATCTTCGGCGTGAAGGTCTGGAAAACGTAAACGAACCCGGCCTGCCCCCAATTGATCCCGCCGTCGTCCGAACGGAAAAGATCAATGCCGCCGGCCCAGACTCGGTCGGCGTCCACCGGGTCTACGGCGACCGTGATGTCGTACCACGCCTGGCCGAGGAAGGCGTCGCCCAGTCCGTAGCCGCAATCCGTGGCGAAGGTGAAGATGGGGAAGGAGAGGAGCGACGTGTTCATCTTGTTCGCGCTGGTGTTGCGCGTCTGCGCCGTCCAACTGGCTCCACCATCGGTCGAGCGGAAGACCGCGTGGAGCGCGTAAATGTGCGGGCTGTTGAAATCAATCTCCGACGCCAGCGCGTAGATCACGTTCTGGTTCGATGGCGCAATGGCCAACGCTGTTCGTCCCATCCCAGCTTCAGTCAGCGCCGAAGACCAGGTTGTCCCATCGCTCGCCGCGTCGGTATTGCGATAGACCGTCGCCTGCTCGAAAGTCCCGCACGAAGCCAGCACGTGGTCGCTTGTCCGATCCGTGCGAATTGCCAGATCGAGGCAGCCGCCGGTCACTGTGCCGCCGAGAGAGCCTGATGGATTGTGCGCGCGAGTCCACGTCGCGCCAGCGTCCGTCGAACGCCAGACGCCAGTGCCCGTCGCAGCGTAGAGTCGCCGGTTGTCGTTCGGGCTGATGACGATGTCGTTGACGAAGTGGAAGTCTTCGGTCGCCGTGCCAGCCAGCCGCGTCCACGTTGCGCCGCCGTCGGTCGTTTTGAAAATGCCCGCGCCGCGCACGCCGTCGCCGTTGAAGTAACCTTCGCCCGTCCCGGCGTAAATCACGTTGGGGTTGCCCGGCTCGAAAGCCATCGCGTTGACGGCGATGTTGGCGATCAGATCGGTCAGCGGTTTCCAGGTTGCGCCCGCGTCAGTTGATTTCCACACGCCACCGGCCACGCCCGCCGCGTACATCACGTTCGGATCGTTCGGATTGACGAGCAACGCGCGAGTGCGCCCGCCGATGTTGCCCGGTCCCAGCGGCGTCCACGCTCCCAGCCGTTGTTGTTCAGGGGAATCTTTCAACTCCGCGCGCGACGGAGCGAGGCGGTTGTCGGCGGTGGAAAATTGCGGCATCCGCAGCATCCGCTCCTGCGCCTCGAAGTATTTTTCGATGGGCAATTCCTTTTCACCTGCGGGCAATCGTTTGAAGCGGAAGAACTCGGCGGCTTCCGCCGGATGATCCAACTTTTCAGACGATTGCGACCTTCCTCTCGTCGTTGAAGCGCCTGGTTGCGAGGCCGAGAGCAGATTTTGAACTAGCGAATCCGTGCGCGGTCGCGGTCTGTTGGTGGTCGAATCGGGAAGCGGCGGGAGAAGCTCTTCGCGCGGCGGATTCGGAGGTTGGGTTTTCGGCGTGGATGATTGTGGTTGTTGGAACGCTGCAGAACCGCTGGTAGAGCAGATCGTCCAGATGAAGAGCGAGCAGAGAAGGATCGAGAGCGCGAATCGAGAAACAGGGCTGATATTTGTCATCACAGTGGTTATGGAAAGGCGGACAGTTTTCAGAAAGGGTGTCGCCCGTAAGCAATCTCTTCCTGCCGGATGGCGAGGATTAGTGGCCGATTCATCTCGAAGGCCTCAACGGTTGCCCTGCCGGGCGGATTGTATATGGGCGCCTCCGCGCCAGTTTGCGGATCGAGAGCAAATTGACGGGCGCTTTTGCGAAGTGAGCACGAGACGCAGGCCAGCGCCAGATTGTCAGCCACTGTCTGTCCGCCTGCTGAGACCGGAACAATGTGATCAATGTGGAAAGTCGCTTCCTGCCCGGCTTGCGACAAGTGGCAGTACTCGCATTGTCCGCCCGCTCTGGCGATGACCAACCGGCGAAGCTCGGCAGGAATGTAACTCATGCTGGCTGCTGCTCCTCTCGCCAGACTCTCAGTATCCGCAAGCGCAGCAAAGACAGGAACTCCGCCAGATTGACTAAGCCTTCCGCCTCCTTTCGCTCACTGTTCGTCAGGGTTTCGCCGCGATCCTGGCGATCAAGCAGTTCTTGCAACCGCTCATTGACGCCTTCTGGCAGTCGGAATTGATCAAATTCATCCGGCATTTCTATCTCGACAAGCACTTGATTAGGCTTAGACATAAACCACCTCTCAGGTTCATTGTTTGGCGGGCCTCATTATTGCTTGCCGTGCGAGAAATTGCGAGGACATGGGCGATCAGTGGGCTGAGTGTCGTATCAACGAATGTAAACACTAACTGAATTCGCGATCTGCCCATCCACGGTTATCGTCACCGCCACATCGCCACGTCCGATGAGCGTTCGCGGCAATCGCACATTGACCTGATCCTGGCCGACGAAACTTCCCTGAGAGCCAGCGTAGAGCACGGGCGCAGCAACTCCACCGACTTGCACGATTACTTTTTCGAGCGCGCTGCGGTTGCGGATTCCGGTGCCGAAGAGGATCAGGAAGACCCGGTCGGTTTCTTCGCCCAGGTCAATCGGGATGGCGATGAATTGGCCCTGGCCGTCGGATTGCGCGACTGGCTCGAAAACGGATGAGCCGTCCCCGCGAACGCGCAGGACGACGGCGGCGGCGACGCCTATCCCATTGGCGTTGGCCGCAAATAATCCGGGCGCTGTGTTCTCGACCCAGACCGTCGCGCTGAGGCTGGCGTTTGGTTGATTGGTGATGGTTATCGTGGTTTTGCCGGTCGCGGTTTCGGGTGGGATTTGAAAATTGATCTGGTTGGGCGAGACGAAAAAGAGTGGGGCGGAGCGTTCGACGCCCACTCGGTCTCTGACTTTAACGCTGGCGCCGAGCAGCGAAGTCGGCAGGGGAACCGTCGTGGCGATTTCAGTCCCGCTGGCCAGTCCGAGGCCGAAGGCTGCGACGATCTGTTCGGGAGCGAGCGACGCGCCATTGAAGCTGGCCGCCGAAACCGGCGCGACCGAGACGATGTCCGGCGCAGAGATTTTGGTGATGAACGCGTCGCTCAATCCTCCGCCATAATCTCTTTGCACGGCGGAAAAGGTCGGGAAATCGCTCTTCAACATCTGGCCTGTGATGTAGACGCTGCCGTTTCGGTCAATCGCTATGCTCAGCCCGCGTTCGTCGAAGCCTGTGAGACCAGTGAACGTGCTGCCCCACAAGGTCGAAAAGATCAGCGCCGAGCCCGCCGGATCGAGCTTGGCGACGAAGGCGTCGTTGTCGCCCCGCAATTGCGATTGGATCGCGCGGACGACGGGGAAGTTCGGCGAGTCGGTCCTGCCTGTGACGTAAGCATTGCCGAGCGAATCAACGGTGATCGCGCAACTGGGCGTGATGTCCGAGGCCAGCCCACTGTTCTCAACGCCAGAGCCGCCGAGGAAGGTCGAATAGATCAACGCCGTGCCCGCCGCGTTCAGCTTCGTCACGAATGCGTCGCCGCTGCCGCCGTAAAGCGGCTGCAAGGCGTTGACGTGCGGGAAGTCTGACGACAGCGTGTAGCCGGTGACGTAAGCGGCGCCTTGCCCGTCAACCGCTATCCCGCGCCCTTCGTCCACCCGGAGGCCGCCAAGATAAGTCGAATAGACGATGGCTGACCCCGCCGGATTGAGTTTGGTGACGAATGCGTCTTCGACGCCGCCGAAGTCTCTCCGGATCGGATTGACGAGAGGGAAGTTTGGCGAAGAGGTAAAGCCCGTGATGTAAATGTTCGACAAGGCGTCGAGCGCGATGCCGAAACCAGCTTCTTCGTCACGCCCGCTGGCGGTCGCCGGTTCGCCGCCCAGGTAGGTCGAGAAGATGATCTCGCCGTCGGCGCTGAATTTCGTCACGAACGCGTCGCGCTGACCGCGCAATGATGATTGCAGCGGATTTTTGGTGGGGAAGTTCAATGATTCAACCCGGCCTGTGATGTACGCATTGTCGAAACGATCGACCGCGATGCTGTGAGCAACTTCGGGCAGACTGCCGCCGAGGTAAGTCGAATAGAGCAGAACGGCGCCGTCGTTGCTGAGCTTGGCGGCAAAGACGTCAATGCCGCCGCGATAATTAGGCTGCGCCGCGTTGACGGTCGGGAAGTTAAGTGATGTGGTTTCGCCGGTGAAGTAGACATTGCCCGCCCGGTCAACCGCAATCGCCCAGCCCCTGTCGCCGGGGTTGCGCCCACCGATGTAGGTCGAAAAGACTACAGTGTTGCCTTGCGCGTTGAGCTTCATCACAAAGGCGTCGTTCGCGCCGCTCAATGCCGCCTCGAGAGGGTTTTTTGTCGGGAAGTTCGGCGACGAAGTCTGGCCGGTGATGTAGGCGTTCCCTTGTTCGTCAACCGCGATCCCATAGGCGATGTCCGTCGCGCTGCCGCCGAAGAAGGTCGAGTAATCAACAATCGGATCAATGATCAGAGCCTGGTTCGCGTCGTAATCGCCGATTTGGAAACCGACGGTTGGATTGCGGATTGCGGATTGCGGATTGCGGATTGCAGCCATCTCTTGTGGATGGTTGCGGATTGCGTAGTGGCCTTCGACGCTCCGGCGTTCGCCGTTGGTTTCCTGATAGACCACGGGCTTCCGCATTCGCATCTGCTCTCCGCCGGCGCCGACGAGCAGATCACCTTGTTCGTCAAGCTCGATCTCATCCGCGCCTTCAAACGAGAGATTGATCCACTGCGGATCGCTGTGCGGAGCGATGACAAAATCGTATTCGAGCCGGCGCTGGGCGCCGTAATAAACAACATCAACGCCGGGATAAACATCGCGGTAACGCACGCGGGAATAGTTCGGAACATCGGTGCGCCAGCGACGGGGATCATTGCCGATGAAGTAATTGCTGTGACCTGGCAATGGATCAATCGCTTCGGCGGCGGAACTGGCGGAAGCGCCGAGCAGCTTCAACCGGATTGCGGATTGCGGCCCCTGGTTGTGGATGATTGCGGATTGGTTCGAGCGAACGGACTTGCCGTCTCGCTTCAACGCGAAGATCGCCTCGGTTGAATTCAGGAAGAGCGTGTAGCCTGGCCCGCGCGCGATGAACTCGGCGGACTCATCGGTTTGACCGTGATTGGCTTCGAAGCTCAAAGGGAGTTTGCCGAAAGATTCGCTGATTCGAGCGAGATCGGTTTTTTCAGGATTGGCTGGAGAGACGAATCGAAGATCGTTTGGCTGTCGTGATGAAATGGAGGAATCGCTGGCGATCAACAATGCGCAAACACCAATCAGACAGGCCAAAATTGAAGCGCGCGGGCGCGGGAAGAAATGTGTAGTCATGTTAATAAGCTGAATGATCGTTAAGCGGGGGGCACGGATGATTGCGCGGCTCGCTCCGATGTTTTTGATGGGGGCGGCCTCAATGAATTGTTCGCCGGCCGCAGCGAACGGGATTATAAACAACCGAGTTGGTGAGTGACAATCTGTGATTGCCCGGTGATGGCGAAAGTCAGAGGGGAAACGCGCAACCACAGCCTGCCTGATGCGCTATTGACCATTTGCGAGTGAGCCTAATAGGATGCGCTGCGCGTTTCAAACCTTCAAACAGGATACGGAACCCTATGAAAACGACTCCCACATTGCTTTCGCTCATCTTTTTGTTCTTCGTGACCCTGACGGCTTCCGCCCAAACAACGGATGATTACCCGCTCGGGCCTGATTCAAGACCGCAGCCCGGCGTGCCGCAGGGCGAAACGCTCAAGTTCACCTTCGAGAACTCGAAAATCTTCCCCGGCACGTGGCGCGAATACTGGGTCTACGTGCCCGCGCAATACACGCCTGACAAGCCCGCCTGCGTTTACGTCAATCAGGACGGCGTGCAGTGGCAGGCGCCGGTGGTCTTCGACAACCTGATTCACAAAAAGGAGATGCCCGTGACCATCGGCGTCTTCGTGATGCACGGGCGGGTGAAGGCCGCCAGCGCCGACGCCGCGCTCGACCGCTTCAACCGAAGCTACGAATACGACGGCCTCGGCGACAACTACGTCCGCTTCATCCTCGATGAGATTTTGCCTGAAGTCGAAAAGCAGAAGACTTCCGATGGCCGGCCCATCAGGTTGTCGAAGAACGGCAATGACCGGGCCATCGGCGGGTCGTCGAGCGGCGCAATCTGCGCATTCACTGCGGCGTGGGAGCGGCCCGATGCGTTCACCCGCGTCTTCAGCGCCATCGGCACTTACGTCGGGTTGCGCGGCGGCGACCGTTACCACACGCTCATCCGAAAATATGAACCGAAGCCGATCCGCGTCTTCCTGCAAGACGGATCGAACGACCTGAACATCTACGGCGGCGACTGGTGGATGGCGAACCAGACGATGGAGCGGGCGCTGGTCTTCGCCGGTTACGAAGTCCAATACGTCTGGGGCGAAGGCGCGCACAACGGCAGACACGGCTCAGCCATTTTCCCGGACGCGATGCGCTGGTTGTGGAAAGACTGGCCCCAGCCAATCAAAGCCGGAAAATCGAAGAACGCCACGCTCGACGCGCTGCTCATCCCCGGCGAAGACTGGCAATTGGTGGGCGAAGGTTACCGTTTCACCGAAGGCCCGGTCGCTAACGCCAGAGGCGAAGTCTTCTTCACCGACGTTCCCAACAGTAAGATTTACAAGATCGGACTCGACGGCAAGGTCGCCGAGTTCGTCGCTGATTCAAAACGAGGCAGCGGGCAGGCGTTCGGTCCTGACGGCAGGCTCTACACTGTGATTGGTGAGCAGAAGATCGTGGCTTATGACGCCGAGGGCAAAATGACAGTCATCGCTGAAGGCTTTGCCGGCAACGACATCGTGGTCGCCAGCAACGGCAATATCTACGTGACCAATCCGCCGCCGGGCAATAGCAACGATCCGAGCAAAATCTGGCTGATCAAACCCAACGGCGAGAAGAGGGAAGTGGACACAGGGTTGCGCTACTCGAACGGCCTCACGCTCTCGCCCGACCAGACGCTGCTCTACGTGGCCGACATGCGTTCGCACTGGGTCTACAGCTATCAAATTCAACCGGATGGCTCGTTGCAGTTTAAGCAGAGGTATTACTGGTTGCATGTTCCCGACACCGCTGATGACAGTGGCGCGGACGGAATGCGGGTTGATCGGGATGGGCGACTTTACGTGGCGACGCGAATTGGCGTTCAGGTTTGCGATCAGGCAGGGCGGGTCAACGCTGTCATCCCGACGCCGAACGGCAGAGTCTCGAATCTGACTTTCGGTGGCGCCAACGGCGACACGCTCTTCGCTACATGCGGCGATAAGGTTTACAAACGGAAGCTGAAGGTCAAAGGCGCGCACGGCTGGGACAAGCCGCTCAAGCCCGCGCCGCCGAGGCTGTGACGTTCAGTTCAATCGGAAGGAATGGTCAGTCAGATACTTCCAGCCCTGATCGCTGAGCAGATCGAATGACGAAAGACCGTCCTGTTCGGTTCCCGGATAGACATAAATACCGTCGCGCTCGATCGCGCGCGGGTCGAGCGCGCGGATTCCATCCAGCAATCGCTCGAACGTGCCGGCTTTCCAGTATTCCGATTCATCGAAGTGTTCGCACAACTGGCGGAAGGGAAGAGCCAGTTGCGAGTAAGTCGGGCGGAACCGGTAATCGCCCGGATCGTCGGCCACTGGTTCGTCGCTGTTGTCAATCAGCATCAGCAGCGTGACGATCAAATACTCTTTCTGATCGGAGTAACGGTGCAGGCGATCAACTTCTCCACCCATCTCTTCAGGCTCCGTGGCCATCAGGGCTTCGCTCTCGTTGCGCCACTGGTTGAACGCGCCGATAGAGGTCTCGGCGTCCGAATGGAATTCCCAAAATCCGTATTCCCAGGCGTATTGATTCTCGATCAGCAGCGAGGCCAGTGATTTCAGGAACCGGCGTTTCTCCTCGGCGCTGTCGGTTTCATCCTCGGCCTCGATCAGACGGGCGAGCCGCGCGCGCAACTCATCGCCGCCGAAGACCTGGATGACCAACTGCAAGCCGAAAAAGAGCGCGTGGTCGTTCGCCTCGCCACGCCCGGTGAGAAACGACCGGCGGCTCTGGTCAATTTGTTTGCCGGAGCCGCGCCAGGCCAGATACAAACCGCCAGCGAAAATCGCGGCCAGGATCAGCATCACGAACAGGTAAACTCCGGAGGCCATCAAAAACAGGGTTGCTAGATTCGGCATAAATTCAGGTTCGCTTTTTTTCAGGTTCTTTGGCTGGCAGGTGGCACAGCAGAGGCCGACCGTCTCTGGCCTTCTCTCCGTGCCGCTTCAAATATTCTTGCCCCAACGCTTCGGCGCGACGCCACTCGGCTTTGGCGATCTCGGCCTTCTTTTCTTCGACCAGGTTCACATCGTCAGTCAGAAAATCCGCGATCATCGGCGCGAAGTTTCTGTACTTGCCTGTTTCGCGCGGCCCAGGGTTTAAATCTTCCGGCAGAAAAAAATTCCATTCGAGGTAGACGTTGACCGCCAGCAATTGCGTCCCAACGCTCAGATCGTATTTTGGAACGAGTTGATCGGCGAAGCGCAGCATCGCAATACAATCAAGCTCGCCAGCGTAGGCCGTGATCAGCAGTGGGGAAGTCGAAACGACAACGGCGGCGCGGCCATCACCGCGCCGCAGGTTTTCTTCAACGTAACTTTTCCAATGATCCGCGTCTTCGTTCGGCGCAGCGAGGCGATAACCGTTTTCGCGCAGGAACTTCTGCCAGCTCCGGGAAGAGTAAAGTTCGGGTTCGATCGCCTTCAATTTCCGATGCGAAAGCGTGAGAGTTGGCGACTTGGAAGTCGAAATGTCGTTGGCTGTTTTGGCCGCCATAGTGGAAGCATAATCAATCAATCGCAAGAATCGTCGCGCGCGAGATGGGCCTCGGTTCCTTCAGCCAGCCTTCCGCTTGAGCCAGCGCTCCAGATCATCCGGTTGCGAGAAGTCGAGCAAGGCTTCGACCAGCTTTTTTAGGCGCGCCACCGACAATTTTTCAAGTCGCGTTTTGATGTCAGCGTCAAGCTTACCAAACTTACGCTTCAACTGTAGAGTGACAGCGTCAAGCAAGCCCTGCTTCTCGCCAATTTTCTTACCGCGCTTTTCCCCTCTACGTTCCCAACTTGTGACATACGGCATACGTTTTTCCTCCGTGATCTCTTCGATTTCGTCCTCCAGCTTCTGCTCCAATTCCTCTGGCAATCTAATCAGCCAATCGAGAAAGCGCAAGAGCGAATAGATCGCGTCGTCGCGGTAGCCGCGCTCCCTGAGCAGCAGGAGCAATTCACGTTTGACCAGATACTTTTTGTTGACATCTCCCTTCGCCTCCATCACTTTCAGATGCGCCAGCACAACCATTGCGAACGGATTGTCGCTGGCCAGCAACTCCGCTTCGCGCCCGCGCCAGGCAATCAGTATCGCCACCGGAAACTCGAAGACGAGGTGGCAGCCCCACAACTCGGTCTCGTATCGCCCGATCTCGACCCTGCTCGCGCCGCCGGTGACTATGCCGAGGCTGACAACCGGGCAATCCTCGCGGTCTTTGATCCGGTAGTTGTAGACGTACATCCGCTCGTTGAACTCTGCGCCCGCTTGTCCCTGAATCTCGCTGTGCAGAACGACGAACAGTGGCTTCCCGGTCTTGCTCCAAACTTTGGCCAGCTTGTCGGCCAGCCGTTTGCCTCTCAGATGCTTGGGGCCGAGCTTCGCCAACTCTTTGTCGAGAAAGACTGGCTTGCGCGACCAGTTGATCGCCGCGTGAATCTCCGGGAAAAAGAACTCCATGAACTCCGGGAAGTGACGGTCGAGCATGTCCTTCCAGGCGTTGTCCTGATCCAGGCTCGTTTTGGTTGATCGCGCAGGCATAACCTTTGAAGGGTTGGGTGAGCCGACGACGCGCTCTCAGGGAATTTATCCTCCAAACCACCCACCGCCGCTGCGCCCGTAAGAACCGGAACGCCCCGGTCGCGTGCCCGTGACCCGCCCGTCGTTTGAGACTCTCACGCTGGTGCGCCCGAATCCGGTCGGCCTCGATTTGCCGACGCCGCCCGATGGGCCGCCGATTCTGGTTGAGTTAAAGGTCGTCGGACGCGATGCCGGGCGATAATTCGGCGGATCAAAAGTTGGGCGAGACGCCGGTTGCGGGATCGGAACGTTGCGGCCGTCGCGTGGCATATAGACTTCGCGCGGATAGCCGTAACCGTAGTGGCTGAAGAACCACCAAGCCATCAAGGGCGAGCCGCCGTAATGGTAACTGTGATGAGTTACAGGCGTAGTTGATCCAGCCACAGTCGCTGGCGCAGGCTCGGCGGACTGCTTGAATTCCGTGAGCGGCAGCATGCGCACGTTGATCCCGTTCTTCTGCCATTCGACCAGGTCGTCGTTGACGTCGTCGAGTTCCTGCGTCTGAGTCTGATCCTTGACCACGTAGATCACCTGCCGGATGCCGCTCTGTTTGAGCTGATCGGTGGACGGGAGCTTGGCCAGGTAACGGTTGTCGAACTGCGTTTCCTGATCAACGACCTGCGCGAGGCGGTTGCTGTCGAGCAGCAGCATCGCCGGCGCGTTCTCTTTCAGCTTCGAGCGCTTTTCGTCAATCTCACCCGCGAAGTAGATCATCGCGCCGACCGTTTCGTGCGAACGGACCACGCCGAGCGGATGCGGCCAGTTGTCGAAGACGGGAACCAGGCTCGCGGTGTCGGCCATCGCCGCGCCGAGCGCGATTGATTGCGGCCCCGGCAGTTCCGAAATGATCAGCGTCTCCTTGGCGTTCGGCGCCTGCGAGATCAGGTTGCGCAACGCTTCGCCACGCTGGTACGTATCGGCCATTTGCCCGGTGTAGACCGGGCGCATCTGCGAATTGAGCGAGAGCTGCGACAACGACTGGATCAGCGTCGAAACGAAGAACGGCTGCCACTGCGGGTCGCGCGGCTGATAGATCGAGATCAGATAATTCGGATCAAAACCGCTCAGGGTCTTCCCGCGGCTGTCGGTCGCGCTCGAACCGTCGAAAGCAAGCGAACGTTCGGTCGAACCGACGTTCCAACCTTCCTTCTGTTGCAGTTCGAGCGAATCGTAGGGAACTTCGGGATCGTCGTCGCCAGAGAGTTGATAAACCGTGACGCCGGCCATCGCCAACGCCGCAGTCCACGCCAACCCCTTGCCGACCGAACGGCGCGAGATGTGTTTAGTAAACCATTCGGTCATCGGCGCGCCGGATGATTGCTGGCCGTAATTGGTCAACTGTCCGCCCGATGGTTGCTGGCCGAAAGTCGAACTTCTGACATTTTTGAGTTTGCTTTTTTTAGCCATAGGTTTGCAATGAAATGACTGTAATGTTCGGGATGACGAAGAATGATTCTACTCGTCATGCTACACAAATCATACGTCATCGCTTCGTGATTGGTTCGATGTGGAGATCGTCTACGGTGAAGACTTCGCCGGAGAGCGAGCGGAACCCGAAAGATCCGTACAGGAATTTATCTTTTGCCATCGCCGTGTCGGTCCAGGCGCCCAGAGTGTTCTCTTCGCCGCTCTGCTCGGGGGTGATGTAATGAGCGACAGCGTAGCCGGTTACCTCGACCTTGATTGTGTAGGGGTCTTTTTGATTCAGGTCAACGAGCACTGGAGCCGGCGTGTCGACTTCGACTGGCGCGGCGCCGTCTTTGACCAGGTATGTGTAGAACTTCTTCGGGGTGTGGGTGGTCGAATTGGGGCCGGCGAGGTGGAAGAGGTAATAATTGCGGCCTTCTTTGTCGACGCGAACGGCCCAGGTCGCGCCTTTGCCGTCCTTCAGCCAGATGGTGAAGACGGCCCGGAAATCGCGGTAGGTTTTGTCGCTGGGCGCGCCGATCTGTTCGCCTGCGACTTCGAGCTTGTTGTTGCGCCCATCAAGGATGATCTTCCACGAAGACGGAGCGTTCCATTGCGAGAGGTTGGCGAAGTAATCGGAGAATCCGGCGGAGGTGATGATCGGGTCGAGCGCAACGTTGATCGTGCGCGGCCCTGGCGCGAGCAGTTCACGTTTCGACCAGGTCTGATAACCAAGTAACTCGACACTGATTGAGTGTTCGGACACCTGGTCGAGCCTGTAATCAATTCGAACAAGGCCATCGCCTTTGATTTTGCCTTGCACTGCGCCATCAATCAGCACAGTGGCGTTGGGCGGCCCCTGGATCGTCAGCTTGGCCACACGTTCAAGCGGCGCCCGGCCGTACGTGTAAACGCCACCGGCTTCGAGTTTCTCCAGCCGGTCCAGGTAATCGTTGTATTCCGGATGACGAATCAGGAGCGAATGGTCGCCTGGTTTAATCTCGCCGATCGTGACCTCGCCGGTCTGATCTACGGTCGCCCGGAGTTGGTCGTCAACGAAGATTTGCGCCTGGGCGGGTAAACGTTGCCATTTGAGCGTGGCGAATTGTGGGGTCAGCGTGAGCCGCAAAATCTCATTCGGTTTAAGCGGCTTGGATTTACCGGAGGCGTGCAGGAAACCGGGGAAAGTCACTTCGACTTGATAAACTTTTCCGCGCCGGAGTTGAAACTCGGCTTGACCTGACTCGCCCGCTTCCTGTTTAGCCAGGACGCGACCGGAGGAGTCTTTAACCAGGACTTGCCCGTTGATGACCGGAGTGAGCACGACGGCGAGCACGCTCTTCGACGGCTGCGCGGGTTTGGTGTTGATGACGACACGCTCGGTGGTTGATCGCTCACGAGGTTTGGTGACGATCGGCAGCTCTTTCACGCCGGGTTGGGCCAGGCCAACGCCCGCGAGCGCGAACAGGCAGACCGCCACCGACAAATATTTCGCGAGCGCGCGCCGGGAGCTTGTCTCGCCGGGAAGGGAAAATTGTTTTGCCTCAAAAGGCGTCGAAAGAATCATCGTTGTTCGCGCTCAGTTGGCGTTTTTGGCGCAACGGAACCCAATGAAGTCTGCTTTTGTCGAGGGGGGGTAGAAAAAGCGGTCAGTCGCAGTCTGATATTTGGCGGGGGCGTTAAAGGCGCCTCCGCGCAAAACTTTTCTCCCCGCGTTCGGATCATTCGCCGGAAGCTTGCTGCCGGGATAAAGCTTGAAATCGCTGGCCGTCCATTCGAGCACATTTCCCGCCATATCGTAGATCCCGAATGGACTCCGGCCATCAGGATAGCTGCGCACGGGCCGCGCCGCGCCGTAATTGTCCTCGGCGGCGTTGGAGTATTGGGGCCTCCATTCGTTGCCATAAGGGTACAATCGTCCGTCGGTTCCGCGCACCGCGTATTCCCACTCTTCTTCCGCCGGTAAGCGTTTGCCCGCCCATTTGGCGTAGGCGTTCGCATCATCCCAACTCACGTTGACGACCGGGCGCGTGGCTTCACCATCAGGATAACGGCCATTCTTCCAATGGATGGGCGCCTGGCGGCGGGTCGCGTCAATGAATTGTTGATACTGCTCGTTGGTCACTTCAGTCGCATCGAGGTAAAAAGGCGCGACGTTTTCCGGGTGAACCGGCTTCTCGTAATCGTTGCCGTCCTTGCGCCCCATCATAAATTCACCGCCCGGAACCGAAATCATTCCGACGGGCGTCCCGCCGCCGGGATTATTATCCGGCGGCGGCGGTCTGGTAATCAACCAGTAGCTCACAAAGGCTGTGAGCAAGGCGACAATTGCGACTCCGGCAATCATCGGCGTTTTGGATTTCGATTTTGGCGGCAGAGACTCTTTGAATAATATTCCGCGCGCCCGTGGTTCGGAAACTGGTTTGGCGATTGGCGCAGGGGAATCCTGTGAATTGTCGTTATAAGTCGTGATGCCGGTGAATGGCTGATCCTGATCGGTAATCAGGGCTTCGCCAACCCCGACGGTCGGGGCTTCAGCGAGGTTTGAGCGGCCTGTGCCTCGATCCGCGTGGATCATTGTCTGGCGCGCGCCGGGCATTCGTCCGGTTATTCTGGCCGTCCCGGTCTGCTCGAACTCTTCGAGGATTTCCAGGTACTGTTGCCCGGTCTGGTAGCGATCATCGGGATTCTTCTCCAGGGCTTTGAAGACGATCTTTTCCAGCTCGGAAGAAACGCCCGGATAATATTTCGATAGCGGCGGCACAGGCAGTTCGATGTGGCCGCGACGGATCTCGTAATCCGAAGTGCCACTGCCGTCGTCCTCGAAGGGGACGTGGCCGGTGAGCATCTCGTAAAAGACGACGCCGAGCGAGTAAATGTCCGAACGTTGATCGAGGTCGCGCCCGCGCGCCTGTTCGGGACTCATGTATTCGGGCGTGCCGGGGTTGAATCCCATCTGCGTGCCGCCTTTGACGCCGCGCACCTTGACGATGCCGAAGTCCGTGACTTTGACGTGATCGTCGGGCGTGACCAGGATGTTGGCGGGTTTCAAATCGCGATGGATGATTCCCCGATGGCGTTCGCCGGATTTGTCCTGGTAGATGAAATGGTGCGCGTAATCAACCGCCGCGAGGACCTGTTTGAAGAGCTTGATCGCGCGCGAAGCGGGGATGGGGCCGGTTTCCCGGGAGATCATCTTTCGCAGGTCGCGCCCCGGCACGTATTCCATCACGATGCAGGTTGTGTCTCCGACCGCGATGAAATCGTAAACGCGGACGATGTTAGGGTGATCGAGTTGCGATTGAATGAAGGCTTCGCGTTCCAGGCGGTCGCGCAAATGCTCGACCTGGCGCGGGGAGAAGTCCTCGGTGCGAATCGTTTTGATGATGACTTCGCGCGCCAGCCGCGTGTGGCGTCCGAGATACAGCTCACCCATCCCGCCCTCGCCGAACTGGCTTACCACCTCATAATTACCTATGGTGCGTCCGAGCATATCAGTGAGGAGTGATGAGTTGAGAACTCGCTTCGACTCGCCACTCTACTTCGTGATCTTCTTGAAATTCAAAACACAATCCTGTTCAACCAGGCTGACGGAGATTGTGTGGTTGCCGATTCGCAACCGGTCGCCGTCGTTGAGTTGCGCCAGATCCGTCTGCTGGTCGTTCAGATATGTTCCATTGGCGCTGCCCAAATCGCAAATGAAATACTGTCCCTCGCGGCGTTCAATCGAAACGTGCTGACGCGAGATGTTGTCCGCGTCGAGCGCCACGTGATTGTCCTCGCGGCGACCGATGGTGATCCGATCTTCGCTGAACGGCTGCGTCACACCTTCTTCCAGCCCCTTGACGACGATGTGCGGTTTGAGCTCGACCGCCGGAGGCAGACGGTGCGGAGTGGTTATCTTGCCCGAAAGCGCGCTCGTCCCCGTTCCGGTGGAGAGATGGACGAGCAATAGGTTCTGGCCGACGCGGATTTGATCGCCGTCGCAGAGTTGCGTTTGATGAGCGCGCTCGCCGTTGACGAAGGTGCCATTGCGACTGCTATCTCGTAAAACGTATGCCGAACCACAGCGGATGACCTCGCAATGACGCCGTGAAACCGTCTCGCCATCGAGAACGATATCGCAGTCTTCGTCTCGTCCGATGGACGAAACGGCCTTGGATAGAAACAAGCCCGTCCGGCCAGCGCACGATCCACCGATGAAACTCACACAAAGTTTGCCTGGGGGGAAGCTGGATGTGGCTCGCCCCTGACCAAGCGAGATGGAGACAGTGGATTCGTGCGGGCGAGCAAAATCGTGTTCCTGACCGATCACTGCGGGTTCGATCCTTAACGCCGTTTGCGGAAAACACGGCCGAAATGTTTCACCAGGTTGAATTCGAAGTCGGAAGCGTTGACGCTCTACTTCAGGCGTTGCGAACATCCGACGCAAACCCTTCTCAAAAGAGGCGATAGCTTATCACGTCACTTTGCCTTTGGCTAGAAGATTGCCATTGCCGAACAGCGCGCAGGCGCCGATTGGCGTCTGCATTTTGTCTCGCTCGCTTTGAACGGGGAGAATGGTTGAATGCGGCTCGCACCAATCCGGCAAAATCATTAACCTCAGGCAAAAGAGAGAAAAGACGGTTGACTCACCATGCAAACATAGCTACAATCCGCGCGCGTTGGGCGCGAACCTCAAAGCTTCACTTAACGAAGTACCCTTTCGCAGCCTAGACCCTTTCCCCGATCCGATAGCAAAGGCAAAGATTCAATCGCAGAGCGTAGAGTTTTGATAGAGTTGAGTCGCTGTTTTGCTCTTCGCGGGAAGCTGGGACACCGAATTGACCGTGCGAACTTACAATCATCCCCGTTGAATCACTCACTGGACAACCGGGTAAATACCAATTCTTGAGTTCAAGTTGAATTCTATTTTGCAGGCGCGCCGCGCCTTAGCCCGAATTGCATCTACAAGCCGGGCACAGTAGCAGTTGATTTGCGAACTGCATTGAAGGAGCGTCGCCGCTTAGGAGAGGAGAACAAGATGGGAGCCTCACATCGCCGTCTTCCGTTCAGGTTTTCATACGCCACGCTGTTGTTAATCACGTTGTGTTGCGTGGGCGGCTTCGGAAGCGTGTTTGCTCAGGGCATCCAGGGATTGCCTGGTAGCGCTACAGACGCCGCGCTAGGTTTTGGTGTGAGCGAGAACAAGCTCGGCAGCGTGCTGTTCTTCAACTACTACACCAGCGACGCGGCCAGCGCGCAAATTAACACTCGCATCAACATCACCAACGTCAACCCCACACGGGACATCTCCGTTCACGTCTTTTTCGTCGACGGCGCCACCTGCAGCGTCGCGGACGCGTTTATTTGCCTGACGCGCAATCAGACCACCAGCTTCGTCGTCTCAGATCTCGACCCGAACGTGACGGGTTACCTGATTGTAGTCGCAGTCGATTCCCAGGGACATCCGGTGGGGTTCAATTTTCTGGCCGGCGATGAATTGGTAGTGACGGCGACAGCTCATCGGTTCGGGTTGGCGGCGATGGCGGCGGCGCGGCGCGATGGCGCGGTCGCTTCGCCAATCAATTCGGACGGTGTGACAGCAACGATGTTCTTCGACAATTGGCAGTACGACTCACTGCCTTATGCTATGGTGCTCGACAGCTTCCCAAGCCAGGTTGGCGGCATAGGCGCGGGGGTAGCCGATACAAGGCTTTACATCTATTCGCCGCTGCCCGATTTGGTGTCTGGCGGGCCGGCTTTCAGTGGCTCGATCTTTTTCATAGTTCGCGACGATCAGGAGAACAGTTTTTCGGGACAATTACCGCTCGATTGTTTCCTGGCTTCAGATAAACAAAGGATTTCATCAATTCGCACCTCACCCAACATCAACACAATCGTACCCAGCGGGCGCACAGGCTGGGCGGCATTCTACGCGTTCGGTCAACGAACGATTGTCTGCAATACGTCAGGAGACACAGTGTCGCTCACTAATGTTCCCTTGATGGGGGCGACGGCGACGAAGGTCGGATCCGGCGCTACCGCTGTTACCGGCGGACATAACCTGCGTTACGCGACGACCTTCAACGCGCCGGGATATTCCATCACTCTCCCGGTGTTTGCGCCGGGCTGTCCATCGGTTGATTTCAATCAATCGAAGGGAAGCAGCTTGTGTGATAAGAAGTAAGCGGAAGGCTGCATCCTCACACACTCCCTCACCGGTCGCCTGTACCGCAAAAGGCTGTCCGTAAAGCGGCCTGTTTATCTCCTTATGGTTTTCGCGGAGCGCAACTACAGATGTAATTGCGCTCCGATTTGTTTTCCGTCCCTGATTGACCACACTCCTGCTGACCCACTCATTTAATGCGTAAATGCTGAATTTTATGAAACCTCTCGTTGCGCAAAGCGTGAAAGGGAAGTGGTTTTTTCGTAACGAGTTGAATTGTCAAACTGGGTCGCTCTGCTATACTGTGCCGGCGTTTCCGGTGGAGAGAGTCCGCCGGATCTCGAAGTGGAAACGGAACCCTCAATCCGTCATAACGATTGCCCTCGCAGAGAGACTGACAAATAACCTTGAAAGCAACCCGAAGAAAGCGGTTGGCGGCAGTCGCGCTACCCTCACACAAACGCCGGGCGAATGATTGCCTTGGCGTAAAATTGAAATTCTTTGGTGTTAGCAATCGCTTCAGTTCCAGTCAATGTGAGCGAACTTAACCGAAAGCAGTTTTTGAAATGGCGGAGTATATTTGCAAACTCGGAACGCCCGGCGGCGAGATCGTAACGCGCACAGTTGAAGGTCTGTCCGAGCCGGAATTGCGCCAGCGGCTCTCGCAGGAAGGATACCGGATCTTCTCAGTCGAAACCTCCGGCGTCATCAACGGGGTTCGCGTACGCGGCGCGGGCGACCGCACGGTCAAGATCAAGCTCGATGATTTCCTGCTCTTCAACCAGCAACTGGCCGCGCTGATTCATGCGGGATTGCCTGTGTTGCAATCAATCCAGATGCTTCGCCAGCGTTCGCCTAACCCGAAACTGCGCCTGGTGCTGGCGGATGTTGAAGCGCGCATCAAATCCGGCAGCGCCCTTTCCGAAGCCCTCGAATCGCAGGGCGAGACATTCCCGAAAATCTACACTGCTTCAATTCTCGCGGGCGAGCGTTCAGGAAATTTGGACGACGTATTGCGCCGTTACGTCGAATTCACCAAGGCCATCGCTCAACTACGCCGCAAAATCCGCAGCGCGCTCACCTATCCGATAATGCTGCTTTGTTCAGCGTTCGTACTCATCGCCATTCTGACGACCTTCGTGATCCCGCAATTCTCGTCACTCTACGAGAATATGGGAACCAATCTGCCGGCGATCACGACTTTCGTTGTCAGCACGTCAACGGCGGTAAGGGAAAATATCTATTGGCTGCTCCCGCTGACCATCGTGACAATTGCGGGACTGTTTTCATGGCGGCGGACCGAGAATGGCCGCCGCACGATGGACCGCTGGATACTGAAAGTCCCGATTGTCGGCGATCTGATCAGGCAGATGACGACGGCACAGCTTTCGCGCAGCCTGGCGACGCTGCTTGCCGGTGGCATCACCGTCGTCGAATCCTTCCAGATCGCGCTCCAGTCGGTCGCCAATCGTGACCTTTTGCGTTCGACTGAGCCAGCGCTCTCGAAGATTCGCGAAGGAAAACCGTTCACCGAAAGCCTCGCCGCGGCCGGCTGGGTTCCCGAACTCGCAATTGACATGATCGGCGTCGGCGAACGTTCGGGGTCGTTGCGCGAAATGCTCGACGAAGTCGCGGGATTTTATGACGCCGAGACCGAGACCAAGCTCAGCCAATTAACCAGTCTCATCGAGCCGACGATCCTGCTGGTGATGGCCGGCATAGTAATCACCATTCTGCTGGCGATTTATTTGCCGCTATTGCAGATGGTCAGCAACGCGGGGATGTAATCTCGAATCTCAATCCCGAATCTCAAATTTGAGATTCGGGATTTAAGGACAAGCAATGGCAGTAGCGTCAGAACAATTGAATCAGATAGCCGAGCGCGAGATGGCCGAACGCCTGGCCGAGCGTTATCGCCTGAACTTCATTCAACTCGAAAACCACTCCGTTGATTATGCGCTCGTTCAGTCACTTCCCGTGGATTTGATGCTGCGAAACAAGTTTGTTCCGCTGCGCCGCGAGAACGGCCATATGGTCATCGCGATGGCCGATCCGTCAGACCTGCTGTTGCAGGATGAATTGAAAGCTCAGTTGCGCGTTTCACTGAAAGTGGAAGTTGCGACCTGGAGCGCCATCGAAGCCGTCTTGCGCAAAGGCGACGCTTCGCAGCGCGTGTTGCAGGAGGCGACCGAAGGCTTCCGCGCCGCGCTGGTCAAAGAGACCGACCAAGGTGAAGAAGTCCTCGATCTCGACCGGCTTTCGGGCGACGCCGACATGTCGCCGATCATCAAGCTGGTTGACACCATCGTCTTCACCGCGCTCGAAAAGCGCGCCTCCGACATTCACCTCGAAACGCGCGACAACGACATGGTGGTGCGCTACCGCATTGACGGCGCGCTTTACGAAGCGGGCGATGCGATTGACATCCGCCACCACCAGACGATCATCTCGCGCATCAAGGTTATGTCGGAATTGGACATCGCCGAACGACGCGTGCCGCAGGACGGGCGCTTCCGCATGCGTATCAAGGGACGCCGCGTTGATTTCCGTGTCTCGATCATGCCCTCGATCCACGGCGAGGACGCGGTAATCCGTATTCTTGACAAGGAGCAGATCAACGAGTCGTTCAAAGACCTGCGGCTGGAAGTCGTCGGGTTCGATCCGAATTTGCTGGGCAAATTCCAGCGCTTCATTCACGAACCATACGGAATGGTCCTGGTCACAGGGCCGACGGGTTCTGGTAAAACGACCACGCTTTACGCGGCGCTCAACGAAATCCGCAACGACGAGGACAAGATCATCACGATTGAAGACCCGGTCGAATACCAATTGCGCGGCGTCACCCAGATTCAGGTCAACGAGAAGAAGGGGCTGTCGTTCGCGCGCGGGTTGCGCAGCATCCTGCGTCACGACCCCGACAAGATCATGGTCGGCGAAATCCGCGACAACGAGACGGCGCAGATCGCCATCAACTCCGCGCTCACCGGCCACTTGGTCTTCACCACCGTCCACGCCAACAACGTGATTGACGTGATCGGGCGCTTCATCAATATGGGCGTCGAGCCTTACAATTTCGTTTCGGCTCTCAACTGTGTGCTCGCGCAGCGGCTGGTCCGTCTGCTCTGCCCGCGCTGCCGGAAGCAGTACCAACCGGACGACGCTGAGTTGATCGAATCGGGGCTGAACCCGTCGAAATACCGGGACCGGGTTTTTTACGCCAGCGCCGGTTGCGAGATTTGTAACCACACCGGGTATCGCGGACGCACGGCCATTCACGAACTGCTCGATATGTCCGACACCATCCGCGAGTTGATCATTGATCGTAAGCCAGGTTCGGAAGTCCGCCGCGTCGCGACCGCGGAAGGCTTGGGAACTTTGCGCCAATCGGCGCTGCGATTGGTCTTCGAAGGGCAGACGACGCTGCACGAAATTAATCGCGTCACGTTCGTTGAAGACGTTGAGTAGCGGGTAGTTATCGCCCGTTGCTGACAGGTCACTGACAAATTTGGAACGCAATAATGTTCGAGGCGTTGAAAGGCTGAGCTGTTGGGGTCAGCCTTTCAGGACCACCACCCAGCCCCGCCGCCTTGTAGGGCAGACGGGTCTTTCAACTCCGATTTTCGAGTTTTGCTGGGCAAGGGACGCCAACCTTGTCTCGATTCAAACCAGAGCCGGCCAGAGTTGGTCGAAAGCTCAACTTAAGAAGAGAAGGTCATCACCATGAACACGAATACCTCCATCCGCAGATTCCTTGCCGTATTTCTGTCGCTCTGCCTGCTTCTGCCGGCTATGTCGGGCGCGGCTCTGGCCGACGGCAAAAACGGAAAGAAGAATTACAAAGAAGGGCGCAAGTACGAAGAGCAGCAGCAGTGGGATATGGCCGCGCAGCATTACGCGCTGGCGCTCTCGGCTGAGCCGAACAATCCCGAATACAAGCTACATTATCTGCGCGCCCTGCAGCAGGCCTCGCTGATGTACATCAAACGCGGCGACTCACTGGCCGAGCAGAACGATTACGCCAGCGCCTACACCGCCTATCGCCAGGCCTACAATTACGACCAGGGCAATGAAATCGCGCGTTACAAGATGGGGCAAATGCTGGAACTGCAAAAGGCGCAAGCGAGCGGGACTGAGCAGGTCAACTACAACACGATCACGGGCCGCATCAAGCCAGTCAACAATGAAATTCAGTTGATCAACAACAAGCCGCGACCGAAGGGCGAGGTCGCGCAGACCGTCATTTTCAAAGAGACGTCCTTCATGGCCGTGGTCAGCTCGATCGGCAAGCAGCTCGGGCTGAACGTCGTTTTCGACGACACGGTCAAGCCGCAGGATAAAGTGACAGTTGATTTGCAGGACGTGACTCTGGCCAAGGCGCTGGACATCATCCTGATGCAGAAGAAGCACACCTTTGAGCAGGTTGACCGCCGCACGATCTTCGTCTATCCCGACAACGGAACCAACCGTCCGCGTTTCGAGAAGCTCATGATCAAGACCTTCTATCTGGGCAACATCAACGCGAATACGGCCAGGGGCGCGTTGACTCAGTTGCTTCCCGCGGGGCGTCCGATCGCGCTGGTGGATAACCCCGGCGGAGCCGGCGGGGGCGCCAACTCCAGCAACGTTATTATCGTCAAGGCGACGCCCGCCGAGTTGCAGATGGTTCAGAACATTCTCGACAACATTGACAAGAACAAAAACGAAGTTGTGCTGGACATCGAAATTTACGAGGTGTCGCACGACAGCCTGCTTCAAGTCGGTAACCAGCTTGTGACTGACCCAATACCCGTGATCGAGACCCGTTATGACAAGGACGGCAAACCGGTCACCGTCACGCAGTCCAACTCGGCGTCACTAAACAACCTCGGAGGTATCGGACGCGGGGCCATCGCGGCAGTCACCGGCAATTCCATCGCCGGCAACATCTTTACTCCGTTCCTCGGCGGAATCGGGACTCTGATCGGATTGCCTCCGACGCAACTCAGTTTGTTGCAATCCAAAGGTCAGTCGAAGCTCCTGCACAAGACTCAGATTCACGTGCTCGACGGTGGTCAGAATAAGACCAAAGTCGGGCGCAGCGTGCCGGTCAGACTCGGCACATCTTTGGGGTTTGGCGGCGGCTTTGGCGGTTTCGGCGGTGTTGGCGGTCTCGGTCAACAGGGCACAGTCGGAACTGGCATTCAGGGCGGCATCAATCAAGCTCTCGGGCAGGGGTTTGGAAATCTCGGCGGTTTTGGCGGTGGTTTTCCCGGAGTTGACAGCATTCAATACCGCGACGTCGGTTTGGTGATTGACGCGACGCCGACGATCACCAATGAAGGTTACGTCGAAATCAAGATGAATTTCGAGACGTCGGATGTCGTCGCTTCTGGCGCCGAGGCGAATCTGACTCCGGTCTTCACTCAGCGATCGTTGAACACAGTGGCTCGTATCCAGGACGGCGTGACAGCCGTGGTCGCCGGGGTTAGTCAGGAGACCAAAGGCGATTCGCGCGCTTCAATTCCGGTGCTCGGAATGCTACCCATACTCGGCCGGCTTTTCACCACGCCGCGGCAGGAGAGCCGCCAGAGTGATGTGATCATCACCGTCACGCCGCACATCATCCGCTCGGCGGGTATCACGTCCAAAGATTATCTGGCGATCGTCGGGCCGCCGCAGCAGGGCGGCTTGAATCAGAGCATCGAAGATGTAGTCAATCGCGCTCAGATCGAAGAAGAGCAGGAGCGCCGGTTGATCGCCAAGGATCAGCCAGGCGTGCCGCTTGACGCGCCGGCGGCGACGCAGCCAGCGAATTTCAATCCTCCGCAACGGGTGACCATTGGCTCGCAGCCGGTGGTTCAACCGGTCAACAACAATGACGTCCGCGCCCCGCGACCAGCTAACAACCCGCAGTTCAATCCGGTGACCAGTGTCGGCAATCCGCCTCCGAGCGAGCCGGTGGTTCCCGAACAACCGCCAGTGGAGAATCCAGGCAATCTTGAGGGCAATTCCGGCGCCGCCCAGCAGCAACCAGGGCAAGCGCCGGGTCAACCGGGGCAGCCGGGCAAGGAGGGCGAACCTGATCTGAGTCAGTTCGTCACTCAACCGGCGCAGCCCGTGCCCCAGGCTTCGGTCGTCTCCGCTCAGCGTCCCGAACACGTCGAGCGCGCGATCGCCAAAATTGCGGCCGAGGAGAGAGCGAAAAGAGCCGCCGAGGCGGCGAACAAATCTGGCAAGCCGCAACCCCAGGCTCAGGTCGAATTTCCGAAAGAGCTTATGACTTCGGCGCCGCAGCAGAAGGTCTCTCAGGCGGCGCCCAAGATGATTGATACTCCGCGCGTGAACCAGGCCGTCACTTTCAGCCTGTCGCCAAAGCCCGTCAAACAACAACTCGGAAAGACTTTCACGGTTACGGTCGAAGCCAGCAGTCAGGCGCAGATGAGCGGCGCCAGCATCGCGCTCAAATACGACGCGTCGAAGCTGCAGGTAAAATCGGTGAAAGACGGCGGAATGTTCGGCCCGCAACCCGAATTCGGCTACAACATCAATGAGAAGGGAATCCTGATCGTTAATGTCCGACAGCCTCAGAATATGCCGACGGCGTCCAACGGCCGTTTGGTCATGATCGAATTCGCCGCGATTGGCGCGGGCCAGTCCGAGATCGCTTTCAACGGCAACGATACGAAGGTCAGAGTCGGCAGCGCGCAAATTCTGGCCGGTGGTTCCGCGGCCACAGTCACCATCAGCCGCGATTCGGTGACGAGTTCAAATGAAAAGTAACATCGGAAAAATCGAATCGGGCTTCACTCTGCTCGAATTGATCATCACGCTGGCGATCATCGCAGTCCTGGCGGCGGGCACGGTTCCCGTCGCCAGAAATATGATCAAACGCGAGAAGGAGATGGAACTGCGCCGAAATCTGCGCGAGATTCGCAAGGCGATTGACGCTTACAAAAGATTTTGCGAGACGCCAGGCAGTATCAGTCCGCTCGATAAAAAGGTTGATGACGAATGTTACCCGCCGGAGCTGCAGACGCTGATTGATGGTATCCGCCCGCCGAACAAGGTTGATGAGATCAGACGTTTCCTGCGTCACATCCCGAATGATCCGTTCCTGGGCAAGCCCGATTGGGGTTTGCGGTCGGTACAGGACGACTCGGATTCGAGTTCGTGGGGCGGTCAGAATGTCTATGACGTTTATAGTAAGGCGTCAGGGACGGCCCTCGACGGCTCGAAATACTCGGATTGGTAAAATTTCAAGCATGAGACGCCGCAAGCAGAACACGGAGTCGGGCTTCACTCTGCTCGAGTTGATTATCACGCTGGCCATCATCACGGTCCTGGCTTTGGGGACGATACCGGTCGCTCGCAACCTGATCAAACGCGAGAGGGAGAAGGAGTTGCGCCGCACCCTGCGCGAAATCCGCACGGCGATTGACGCTTATTACTACGCCTGCAACGGCCAGCCCGGAATCAGCTTTCTTGACCGCAAAGTGGAAGACGCCTGCTACCCGCCGAAACTGGAGACGCTGGTCGAAGGCGTGCATTTGAACACCCAGCCTGGCGGGCTGAGCAAATCCGATAATCTCATCCGCTTCCTGCGCCGCATCCCGAATGACCCGTTCACGGGCAAGCCGGAGTGGGGTATGCGATCGGTCCAGGACGACTCGGACTCGACCTCGTGGGGCGGGCAGAACGTTTACAATGTCTACAGCCTGGCTCCCGGCGTGGCGCTCGACGGGAAAACGCGGTATTACGAGTGGTAGTTATGAACATACTTCGAATCGAACATCCCAAATCCCAAATCTCAGTGTACGAAGTCCCGCGCAAAAAAGCCGGAGAAGTGTGGCGGCGCGTCCAGCGCGGCTTCACGTTTATGGAGTTATTGATCGTGATGGTGATCATCGCGATCCTGGCCGCGGTCGCCATTCCCAGATACCTTGCCCACCTGCGCCGCGCGAAAGAGGTCGTCTTGCAGCAAAACATCTGGACGATGCGCCGCGCGATTGATTTTTACTGGCAGGACAAGGAGAAACCGCCCGCCAGTTTGCAGGAATTGGTCTCGGCTGGGTACCTGCGTGAAGTGCCGAAGGACCCGATCTGTCCCGACTGCGCCTGGAATGAAATCACCGCGCCCGGCGATTCGAACGATCCGAACGCGAGCGGCGGCATCAGCGACGTCAAGAGCACTGCTCCCGGCGAAGATTCGAGCGGTAAGTCTTACAGCGATTACTGAGATCAGACTCACATCAACTGACGATAATGAGAGAAATTCCCATCATATCCGGTTTCTGGAATTACCTGACTGCGCCGAGCCTTCCGAGCGCCTCACTTTCAATCAGCGAGACACATCTGGCGTTGATCGCGCTCCGGCGGAGCGGCCGCGAGTTCGAGCCGCGCAACCTGGGGGTGTTGCGATTGCCAGCAGGGTTGGTGCGCGCGAGTTTCACCGAACCCAATGTGACTGACGAGCCGGCTCTGGTCGAGCATCTGTCGAGAACTGCGACGCAGGCTGGGATGAAGCGGATCCGGGCTTTAAGCGCCACGCTGCCGGCGACGAGCGCGCGCGCTCTGGTCGTGGCGCTCGATTCCACGCCGGGGTCGCGAGCCGAGCTGGCCCAGATGCTCGAGTGGAAGGTCGAACGCGGCACGGGGCAGAAGTTCGGCGACCTGCGGGTCGGTTACGGCCGTTTGAGCGATGCGGGCGGACGCCCGCAATACCTGATCTCCGCCGCGAGCGAGCAGGTCGTCGCGCAATACGAGCGGATATTCAAGCAGCTCGGCTGGCAGGTCGGGATGATCGCGCCCCAACCCATCGGAGAAGCCCAATGGCTGATGCGCCAAAACCTGAAGGAAGATCAGATCGTCGTCAGCTTGAATGAACGCGGTTTCGACGCCGTGGTCGTGCGTGGCAAAGAGCCGATTCTGGTCCGCGAAGTCGAATGCCCGGCCGATGAGCGCGAGAACGAGTTTTACCGGCTGATGGTTTTTTATCGCGACCGGCTGGCGCCGGAAAGCTCCGACGCGACGATCAGCCGCGTGCTGACCATCGGCAGTGTCGCGGAACAACGGCGTTTCCGCGACGTGTTGTCGTCGGCGGTGGAACAACGTGTGGTCATCCTCAACGCGCAACAACTCGGGCTGAGAGTTGATGCCAACGCGCCCTTCAATTACTTTGCAGCGGCGAGCGGATTGGCGACAATGAGTTGGCGATGAGCTGGTTGCGTTGAAAAGCCAGTTTGCTCCAACGCCGGTATGAAAGTCCCGGAAAGTCCCCCAAATTCCTCACATCCCCCAAGAGCATTACCATCGCCTCGAAACCATCAGGCTGTATCACAGCTTTATTTCACCGTGTCACAATTTAAACCTCGGAAGGACAAGTTCACCATGCTTGGAAAAAAGCCCACAAACTCACACCAGAGGCTTCTCTCTATTTCCATCGTCTCCATCGCCCTGTTGGGCGCCTCGTTCGGCGTCGCGTGCAGGAATGATTCGCAGAGCGTCGCGTCGAACGATGGCAATCAGAGCGCGCCGGCGAACACTTCGTCGAATGGCGCCGCGCCCGTGGCCGGGGCGTCGGCTCAAACTAATGCCTCAACCGGCGCGTCGCCACCCACCGTACCCACGACTCCGTTCGGTCCAGTCGGGCAAACATCGTCAGGCGCGGGCAAGCCGGAAGGGAAGCCGGCGATGATGGGAAACCTGCCGATCACGACATCGCCGGCAAAACCGCCGATCACACCGGACCCGGACCCATTCCCGGCTCGCCCGACGCCGACCGTGGTGATGGCTGAAGGCAAAATAGTTCAGCAATGGCAGGCGCCAGCGGACGCGGCGAAACTGACCAGTCCCGTTAAAGACAAACCTGACGCGGCGAAGCTCGGTCGCGAGTTTTACATGCAGAAGTGCGCCGACTGCCACGGCAAAAAAGGCCAGGGCAATGGGTGGATGTCCGGCAATACGAAGCGGGACGGGAAAACCCTGACGCCGACAAACCTCGCCAGCAAAATGGCGCAGGCCAACACCGACGGCGAACTCTTCTGGAAGATCACCAACGGCCGATCGCCCATGCCCGCTCATCGCATTCGCTTCGATGACGAGCAGCGCTGGTACATCGTCGCTTACCTGCGCACTCTGAAATAGCGACTTTGCCGAGCTAAAACTCATCCCCGCTTGAATAGACAGAGAAGCGAAGAGACAGTAAACTGCCTGTCGCTAATCTGTCTTTTTTGTTTAGGTTGACATCTGAAAACGATGGTCGCCGCGTATTCTGAAATCGAAGACCGCTGGCGAAACCGTCCGCTCCTCACGATTCCGGCTGGCAGGGCTTTAATTAACGTTTCGACAATTCGGTCTGAGTTGATCGGCAAGTACGATTGTGGCGATGGTTTAGTATGAAATGGGATGAGGTAAAAGAACTGGCTCCGCTCTATGCGCTCGGCGGACTCGAGGCTGAAACGGCGGACGCCGTCGAAGCATCGTTGCGCAATGCCTCGTCCGACCAGCAGAGCGAGATCGCCGAATGGCGCGAAATCGTCGCGCTCCTGCCTCACGCTTTAACTCAACCGGCGCCGCCCGGCCATCTTAAAGAGCGGTTGCTCAGCCGCCTCGCCGATGAATCTCAGGAGACTCCGCTGGAGACAGCAATCGCCGAATCAGCGGCAGCGCAGACTGAAGACAACGTTCTGATATTCACTCCAACGCGCCGCTCCGAACCGAGAGTGGCCCGCTGGCTGCCGCTGGCCGCCGCCGTCCTGCTGGCTCTCACCAGCGCCTACCTGTTATGGCAAAACGCCAGGCTCGCGCGCGAACGCGATCAATTCTCGCAAGCGCTGGATGAAGAAAAGCGTAAACTGGACACCTTCGCCGCTTCCCAGACGAAAGTCATTCAGTTGGTCGGCGATCAAGCCCCAAAAGCCAACGCCAGGGTCTTTTGGGACACGAAGAGAAATCAATGGGTCATCTACATCTTCGATCTCCCGGAGCCTCCTTCCGGCAAACAGTATCAACTCTGGTATGTGGTCAAAAACGCGCCGATCAGCGCCGCGGTCTTCAGCACCGACGCCCAGGGGCAGAAAGTATTGGAATTAACGCTGCCTCCTGAAGCGTGGAGCGGTATGAACTTGACCGCCGTGACGCTCGAACCCAGAGGCGGATCGCCTCAACCCACCAGCGGGTTCTACCTCAAAGCCGCGATTGAAAAGCTGTGATTTGAAAACTCCTCGATTTGCAGTAGACTTCCGCCCGTAAATTCCAAAATTCAATTTAACATTCGCAAGGTTCAACCAGTTTATGATCAAAACTCTGGAATGGACGGACGAAGGCGTAGTGATGATTGACCAGCGCCTGTTGCCCACGGAAGAGGTTTATCCAATTTTTACAACTTACGAAGAAGTCGCCCAGGCGATCAAAGATATGGTCGTGCGCGGCGCTCCGGCCATCGGCGTCGCCGCCGCGATGGGCGTGGCGCTTGGCGCGCGCGACACTCAGGTCAAAAGCGCAGACGAATTCGACCGAGCCTTCGACCGTATCTGCGAAACGCTTGCTTCGACGCGCCCAACGGCGGTCAACCTGTTCTGGGCCATCGAGCGGATGCGCAATCTTTGCGCGAATCTCAGAAGCGAGAGCCGTCCGCTTGATGAAATCCGCGCGCGCCTGATCGAAGAATCAAAGCTGATGCACGAAGAAGATGTTGAAACGAACCGCGCGATGGGCCGCCACGGCGCGGAGTTGATTTCCGACGGCGCGACGGTGCTGACGCATTGCAACGCAGGCGCGCTGGCGACCGCCGGATACGGCACAGCGCTCGGCGTCATCCGCGCGGCGGTCGAAGCCGGCAAAAGCGTCGCGGTTTACGCCGACGAGACCCGCCCGTTCCTGCAAGGCGCGCGTTTAACCGCCTGGGAACTCAGCAAAGACGATATCCCGGTCACGCTGATCACCGACAACATGGCCGGGCATTTTATGAAGCGCGGCCAGATCAACTGCGTGATCGTCGGCGCCGACCGCATCGCCGCCAACGGCGATGTCGCCAACAAGATCGGCACCTATTCGGTCGCCGTGCTGGCGAAAGAGAACGGCATCCCGTTTTACGTCGCCGCTCCGATCTCCACTCTCGACCTGAAGCTCGAATCGGGAGATGAAATCCCGATCGAAGAACGCAATGAACGTGAGGTCACTCACGTCAAAGAGGTTCAACTCGCCCCGCCCGGAATCAACGTCGCCAATCCGGCTTTCGATGTGACGCCCAACCGTTACATCGCAGCGATCATCACCGAACGCGGTGTCGCTCGCCCGCCCTTCGCGGAAAGCCTGAAACGATTGGCGAACAGCTAAAGTATCTATGATCATTTCGTGGGAAAATTATGAATTCTATCGGTAAATCAACTGCGCGTGTGGGAGTGTATGTTGACGTCGCCAACATCAACCGCAACGGCGGTTACGGCATGGGTTACGAAGTCCTGCGCGAATTCGCCTGCCGCGATCACGCCGAGGCTGTGCGCCTGAACGCTTACGTCAGCTACGACGCCGAAAAAGCCCGCCGCGAATCGTATTACTATCACCGCACCAACAGCTTTTATTCAGTCCTCCGCGACTTCGGCTACAAAGTCATCCAGAAAGAGGTCAAATGGTTTGTTGACGAGGACGGCAACCGCGTGGCCAAAGCCAACGCCGACCTCGACCTGGCAGTTGACGCGCTGCTGCAATCCGAAAAATTGGAGCGAGTGCTGCTGGTCACGGGCGACGGTGACTTCGTGCAGGTCGTGCGCGCGCTGCAAAACAAAGGCTGCCGCGTCGAAGTCACAGCCTTCAGGAACGTCTCGTCCGAACTGCGCCGCGAAGCTGATCTGTTCATGTCCGGCTATCTGATTCCCAACCTGTTGCCGATTGAACGGGACGGCGGCGAAAACTCCTGGGGCGAGGTCGAGCATCGCGTGCGTGGCATCTGCTATTACCACAAAGCCGATTTCGGTTTCATGCGCTTCCTCAAACGCATTGACCAGAACCTCTGGATGACCGACGCCAAACATCCCGATTCGCCCTACGGCACCGCCTGGTTTCACGACACGAGCCTGCCAATGGGATCGAACGGGCCGGTTGGCCCCGACCTGCCCAGCCGCAGATACTTCTTTGAGTTCAAGCTGGTCAGAGCCGATCAGGACAAAGGATTGCGCGCGGTTGATATTCAGATCGTGGCCGAGATGTGAGAGCGCGCGCAAGGAGATCCCCCAATGGAACAGGCTGATTACGACAGTCCGTGGAAAGATGTGCTCGACCTCTTCTTCGATTCGTTCATGAAGCTCTTCTTTCCGTTCGCCCACGCGCAAATAGACTGGCCGCGCGGTTTTGAATTTCTCGACAAGGAATTGCAAAAAATCACGAAAGACGCAGCGGTCGGGCGACGCTTCGTGGACAAGTTGGTCAAAGTCTGGCTCAAGACGGGGCAGGAACTCTGGGTCCTGATTCACATCGAAGTGCAGGGAACGCGCGAGGAAGGTTTTGAACTGCGGCTTTACGTCTACAACTTCCGCATCTACGACCGCTTCGAGGCGCAGGTCGCCACGTTCGTGATCTTGACCGACGAAGACGAGAGCTGGCGGCCAACCGAATACCGGACTGAACTGCTGGGAACGGAAGTGCGGTTCAAGTTCTCGGCCGCAAAGCTGCTCGATTTCCGCGAGCGGTGGGAGGAGTTGGAGCAGAGCGACAATCCGTTCGCGGTCGTTGTGCAGGCGCATCTGACTGCGCTTGAAACACGGGGTGATGAGATCAGCAAGCAGATTGTCATTGGCCTGTATCGGTTTATGGATTGGGTTTTGTGGTTGCCGAAGGAACTGCAAGCGGAATTTGATGATAGAATCAGCGAGTACGAGGAGGAACACAAAATGGAATACGTAACATCAATCGAACGACGGGGAATCAAGAAAGGTCGGCAGGAAGGCAGCGCCGGATTTGCGTTGAGGGTGTTGCACCGGCGTTTCGGCGCTTTAGACGAGGCCACGCAAGCGCACATCCGCGCCCTGTCATTGGAGCAGCTTGAAGAGTTAAGTGACGCGCTGCTTGGTTTCGCTGCGCTATCAGATTTGGAAGCCTGGTTGCAGCAGCGCCCGCTTCCATCTCCGCCCCCATCCGAGCCGTCGATCACAGGTAAGCCTGACAATGGTTCCGCGCGCGAGTCCTGATTCTGTGAAGGCCAGCGGAGGAACGCAAAATGGAATACGTGACATCAACAGAACGACGGGGAATCAGGAAAGGTCGGCAGGAAGGCTGTCGCAACATCCGCTTCCATCCACGCTCCCCGGCGCAGAAGCGGGCAACGGCGCCACAATCGAGCCTTGAGACTGATTTCTTCTCCTATCGCTCCCAGCCAGATCGTTTTCCTGACGGCAGGTGTTGTCTATGCGCAGCCGCTCCATCCCAATGACCGTCGAAGAGTACCACCTGCTGCCGTTCGAGCCGGGCTGGAAGTGCGAATACTGGGATGGCCAGGCTCATTACACGCCGCGCTATCACGCCGTGGTCGGCGCCGTCGCCGTCACTCCGCGCGAAGTGAACGCCAACCACCTGCTTCGACAGCCTCTGGAATCCGACATCGAACGGCTCGAACCAGCCTACGTCGCGGCTTTCAGCCAAACCATCGAATACTGCGGTTACGAGCGCGAACAGGTGGCGCAAGCCGCGCGCCGAGACCTCACTGGTTATTTCGCAGCCAAACACGGAGAGCCGAACCTGGCCTCTCGCGTAGCCGTCGTTCCCGGATCGAATCCTGCTGAGGAATCGCTGGCCGGTCTGGCGATGATCACCTCCACGAAAAATGGCCCGCTGCTCTATCTGCTCTTCGTTGCGCCCGAATGGCAGCGCGGCGGATTGGCCACGGCGATGGTCGCCGCCGCCATCAACGAGCTGCGCCATCAGGGCGAAAAGACGCTCACCAGCAAATACCACATCGGCAATGAAGCGAGCCTGGCCTGGCATCAACGCTTCGGCTTCGTCGAAGAGCCTGATCTGCGGCGGGCGCGCCTCTACCAGCAACATTTCGGTCACGAATTGTGGCGGCGGGAAAAGATCGGCGATTTGACCGCGGAAGAACACGAGCGGCTCGTCGCAGAAGCCGCGCGGTGGAAGGCCGAGGTCGAAAGGCTCAAGCGCATCGAAGATGAACTGGGTTACGAAGCCGTTACGCCGGACTTGCGGTGGTGATTTACACATACTTCGCTAACACCGCCCGCACTCCGTCAGGATCGTAAAACTCCTTCGCCAACTCTTCAGCGTCATACGATTTGTTCGTTCCCTGTTCGATGAAGCTGAGGTAGCGCAGGCCTTCGGGGCTGGCGTCGAACCTGCCGTCGGGCAGGAGCGTCAGATGCGCGCCTTCGCCGAAATCGTAGACGTAGAGGAAAGTCTCGCCCGTCGCCAGATCCCAGAATTGCAATCGTCCCGCCGCGCCCGCCGCCACCAGGTATTTACCGTTCGGCGCAATCGCCACCGAGCGAACCGCGCCCAGGTTGCCCCACAGTTCCATCAGACATTTTCCCGATTTGACCTCCCACAATCGCACCGAGTTGTCGTTACTGCCGCTGGCCAAAGTGGAGCCGTCGTGAGCGAAGGCGACAGAGCTGACAGAGTCTGTGTGGCCTTCGAGAGCGCGGATGAGTTTGCCGTCACTCGCGCGCCAGATCAGTATCAAGCCGTCACCGCCGCCGCTGGCCATCAACTCGCCGTCGGGGCTGTAAGCGACCGAGTTCACGGGGCCGCGGTGGCCGTGCTGGACGATTGGATAGAGGGTTTTCCGGGAGGCGGGCGGGCGGGTAATGCCTTTGGCCCGATCCAGGCCGGCGTTGACGAAACCGGCGCGAGCGGTCTCGACGCCGCTGAAATCGCTCCCCTCCAACCGCGCCTCGTTGAACGAAGCGCCCTCGACCACGGCCTCGCGGAAATCGGCGCCGCTGGCCGAAGCGTTGTCGAAGCGAGCCTTGACCAGCATAGCTTTGCGCAAATCAGCGCCATCAAATCGGGCGTGGTTGAGCCTGGCTTCCGACAAATCAGCGCCGCTCAGATCGGCTTCGCTCAGGTCAATGCATTCCAGCGCGGCTTCGCGCAACTGGGCGCCCGCGAGTCGTGATTTGAGCGGAATGCGAACGGCCAGAGCCTGTCGCAACTGGTTCAAATCGGTTATCTGTTCCTCCATCTCTTCACGAATGCGAGCCGTCCAATAAAGCGTCAGCAGCGCGTTTTCAGAGATGATGGGCTTGTAAGGCTCGGTCAAAATCCGCCGGAGCGGTTCGCGCATAACATCATGTTCGTCCAGCAGCGCAAGAAACATAATCACTTTGATTGCTTTCTTGTCGAAAAGCCTGGCGGCCAGCATCTCGTCCAGCGCGCCTGGGTTCGCAGCGCAATCGAAGAACCTGTGGGCGAGGAAAAATTCCATGAACGAGCGATGCATAAATTCAAAATTGCCTCCCTCATCTCGCTTGAGTAGGCTGGCGACTTGAACCTCTCTTGCCACATCGCGCGGATCTTCATTCCCGATATCGATCTCGCCTGCATCGGCCAGCCGCTGGATGACTGGCACGATCTGTTTGTAATGAATCCGGGTCTCTTCTCCCTCGCGCCAGATCTGCCACGAAGTCTCCTGCAACGTCCGGAACCACGCCGAGCGATCCAAAGTCAGTTCGCGCAGCTTGTCTTTCTCCTCGCGCTCGAAACAGTCATTGACGTAAACGCGGTAAAGGTTGATAGCGGTAATCGCCGGCTCGTCTTTCAGCTTGTCCAGCGTCTTGACGATCATATCCAGCAACAGTGGGATCGTCGCCAGCCCTTGCAGGTTGTGGATGCGCTTCATCGTTTGCCAGTCCGCGCTGAAACTGCCGGGTCTGGCTTTGCGCAGGTAGTCCTGAATCTGGGCTTCGTCGAATTCGCAAAGCTCCACGATTTCGGGTTTGGCGGTCTCTCTGATGGCGCGGGCGAGGTTCGATTCGATCTCGGACAGACGCGGGCCTTCGCCGATGACTGTGGCCTGCTCGTTGCGGTCTCTGAAAAAATGCGTACGACAGGTGAGTATGACTTTGCCGCCGTTTTCCGCCGGGCGGCTCAATTCCAGAAAGTTGCGCCGAGTCTCCTTGATCCTGATGCGCTCGGCCATCTCGTCAAAAGCGTCAAAGAGCAGAATGATCTTGCCCAGCCGAACCAGATGCTCGAAACGCGAGAAGCTGATCTCTTTCAACCCGTAGCGTTTGATGTTCCGGCTGACCATACTCTCCAGCGTCTCTTCGCCGCGCACGTCTTTGAGCGGAATCAGCATCGGCGCCGGATGGCGCAGCGGATCGTCGCAAAAAGCCAGCGCGAGCTTGTAAGCCAGAAAGCGCATCAGCGTGCTCTTGCCAGTGCCCAGATTTCCCAGAACGACCAGCAGGTTGGAGCGATCTTTGCCTCGCCAGCCGGCGATGTGCGCGAGAGCCTGACGCTGCTCGTATGTGACGCCGGTCAGCAGATTCGGGCGAATGAACCAGTCTTCACCCTGCCACTTTTCAGCCATCAGGCTTTCGTATTCGGCGATCAGCCCCTTCGCGTATGTGTCGAGCGGGAATAGTTCGTGCAGCAGTTCGTCGTAGATTTTGCATTTGATCCCGGCGGTTTCGAGCAGCTTGCGCGCCTCAGCGTCAAAGCTGCTGGTCGGCGGGTTGTCCAGCTTTCATCGCCAGGATTGGAGTGCTGTCTGCTTCAGTAAACCGCTCCTCCTGGCAAAGGACGCGCATTTGAACGAAGTCGCCGGTAAATGGGATCGAATGCTGCGCCACCAGGCCGGCGGCTCGGCCTCCGCCTTTGTCGTCAAACAATTGTTTGCGTTCGACTTGATCCCCCTGCAATTCAAATAGGCTGGCGATTTCATCCTGAAACCGTTTGCCTTTGATGTGACTCGGGCGTTCCAGCTTGTTGATCCCGCGCTCTCGAAAATCAAACTCTTCTTCAACAAGATCGAAGCGGGTTTCGGCAAATTTGAGCCGCAGCAGGCCGAGCGCTTCGACAAGCTGGCGCAAGCGCAGATGGAAGTCGTCGTCGTTGGTGAAGTCAATGGATTTGAGTGGTGAAATCAAATCGGGCGCTTCGCACGATTCGCGCAACAATGGGATCAAACGCCGCTCTTTGTTCTCAGGATCTTTGCTCAAAATGCTGGCGAATTCTGCGCGTGGCCAGGTCTTGGCGAAGTATGCCCGCGTCATGACAATCGCCACTTTTCTGCTTTCGCGCAGAGCATCCATCACGCCGAGCGGAATGTTGGCTCCGGGAGGCATGGTTTCTTCGGCAAAGAAAACCTTCACACCTTCGTCGCGCAAATGCTCAAAAAGCCGTCGCACCCAGTCACGGTCAGCCTTGGTGTAGCTGAGAAAAACGTCATAGCTGAAATCTGCATTCGCCATCTGCTTACCCCGCAAAGATAAATCATTGAAACTGCTGAGAGGGCACATACGGGCTGCAAAATATCACCAAGCCGCGAAGGACGCCAGAAAAATCCCGGCTGCGCAGGGTTGCTTTCGTTCCTGTCTTTCGCTCTCTCTTCTTTACTGAGACGCGACTTTCGAGAGACGGTTGTAATCCCACCAGCGGAAGCTGGTGGATTTTTCAAGCCCACGCTACTTGGCGAAAGAGAATTTCCCGAATCCCACCAGCGGAAGCTGGTGGATTGTTCAAACCCAGCCTTCGCGCCTGTAGGTTGGGAGTGAACAATCCACCAGCTTCCGCTGGTGGGATTCGGTTTGTGCGGCTGGCGTGTAGGTTGGGAGTGAACAATCCACCAGCTTCCGCTGGTGGGATTCGGTTTGTGCGGCTG
>Ga0187892_10000723_pt1 | contig 83164 bp, 76 predicted proteins | sample MA1701073metaG_FD_139345 | JGI IMG/M metagenome (GOLD analysis project Ga0187892, IMG submission 139345) | Bio-ooze microbial communities from a basaltic lava cave in the Kipuka Kanohina Cave System on the Island of Hawaii, USA - MA170107-3 metaG ... | reverse complement strand
TGCGCGAGGTTGACCACGCCCATGATGCCGAAGATCAGCGTCAGGCCCGCGGCCAGCATGAACAGCAGCAGGCCGTATTGCACGCTGTTGAGCAGCTGGATGAGGAAGTTGGCGAGGTCCATGGGGTCGTGTTCGGTGAGTTCAGCCCATCTTGCAGCCGGCGCCGGAATCGGCCAGCGCCTTGGCCGCCACGCCGATCACCTTGTTTTCTTTGTTCTCGACCACGCGCAGGTAGATGTCCTGTATCGGGTTGTGCGCCTTGCTCATGGTCCACTTGCCGCGCGGGCTGTCGATGGTGGCGGACTCCAGCGCCTTGTACAGCGCGGGCTTGTTGGCCAGATCGCCCTTGACCGCATTGGCGCCCTGGATCAGCAGCAGGCCCGTGTCGTAGCCCTGCATCGCGTAGACGTCGGGCTGGCTGCGGAAGGCCTTGGCGTAGGCCAGGCGGAAGGCCTTGTTGCGCGGCGTGTCCAGCGAGTCGCTGTAGTGCATGGTGGTGATGATGCCGTCGGCCGCCGGCCCGGCTGCCTCGAGCACGCCCTCGGTCAGGAAGCCCGAGCCGTACAGCGGAATCTTGCCCTTGAGGCCGGCCGCCGCGTAGTCGCGGATGAACTTGACCGCGCCGCCGCCAGCGAAGAAGCAGGCCACGGCATCGGGCTTGAGCGAGGCGATTTCGGTCAGAAGCGCCTGGAACTCCACATTGGGGAAGGGCAGGCCCAGCTCCTTGATGATGGTGCCGCCGGCGGTGGTGTAGCTTTCCTTGAAGCCCTCGAAGGCCTCGTCGCCGGCCGCGTATTTCCAGGTAATCCACACAGCCTTCTTGTGGCCCTTGGCGACCATCGCCTGTCCCAGCGCGCGCGTGGGCTGCGAATTGGAAAAGCTGGTGCGAAACACATTGGGCGCGCACAGGGCACGGGTGGCGGCATGCACGCCGGCGTTGGGGATCAGGTTCAGCACGCCGGTCTCGCGCGCGACTTTCTGGATGCCCATTTGCACTCCGGAATGCACGGTGCCGACCAGCACGTCGACCTTGTCGCGCTGCACCAGCTTGCTGGCGTTTTCGATGCCCTTGGCCGGTTCTGACTCGTCGTCGACCTTGAAATATTCGATCTCGCGGCCGCCGAGCTTGCCACCCTGTTCGTCCACGGCCAGGCGAAAGCCGTTCTCGATCGCCACGCCGAGCTGGGCGAAGGTGCCGGTGTAGGGCAGCATGAAGCCCACGCGCACCTTGGCCGACTGCGCACGAACGATTTCGGGCAGCAGCAAGCCGGTGGACGCGGCACCGACGAGAGCGGCGCTGCGGGTCAGGACAAGACGGCGAGAGGTCATGAATCACTCCTTTTGTTTAGGCTTAAAGTAATTTACCGCATGTGGCAAGCGTCGCGTACCATGGCTTACCCGAGGTTGGGCGGATTTCGCGGCATCCCGGGGCCTGGAGATCCTTCGCCGCGCTCAGGCAGACGGAGAGGCATCGGGCGCGGAATCAGGCCATTTGTGCGCCGCGCTCGGCCAACAACTGGCGCAACACCGAGCGGTGGCAATGTGCCTCGTCCTCGCAATAGCACCCCATGGAAAAATTCGCGCCGTGGGACAAAGCGGCCAGCAGGTCCAGCGTTCGGCTGGCACCGGGCTCGGCCATCTCGGCGCGGTATTTCTTCTTGAACGCAGCCCAGTCCTGGTCGGTTTGCGCCGACTGGCCGAGCTTCATGGTCTCCACGCCGGGCGCCAGGTTGGGGTACCAGACGTCGTACCAGTTTTGCGAAGCGAACTCGGTCTTGGGCACGCCGCGCGGTGGCCTGCGTACCGTACCGATGCGCAGGCCTTCGTCGGCGGCTCGCGGCGTGCCGAGCCGGACAATTTTCACCGTCATGTGTCTCTCCTCGTCAAGAGGGGATTGTTGATCGAATTGAGATGCCGGTGATGCCAAATCGCTCTGATCGCGGCCCTTGCACCGCGGGCCACGCACCAAGGGACGGTAGAATGCCAGCTGTCGGAGCGTAGCGCAGTCTGGTAGCGCATCTGGTTTGGGACCAGAGGGTCGTAGGTTCGAATCCTATCGCTCCGACCATATGCAAAAGGCCCACCGTGTGGGCCTTTCATCCATCTGCCCGTAGCTCAGTCGGATAGAGCAACAGCCTTCTAAGCTGTGGGTCGGGGGTTCGATCCCCTCCGGGCAGGCCAATTTGGCGCGTCAAGCTACTGCGGCCCCGTGATCAAGGCCAATGCGTTCCTCGCAATCCTCACGTACCGGAAGTACGTTCCGGTTGCTGCGGTACGGCTTGACCTTGCTGGCGGGGCCTCGCTACGCTTGCCATCGCCAGATTAGCGTTTCTGATACTGCGTCTTGCCGAACAGGATGTCGCGCTCCTTGTCGCCGGTGATGGGCTTGCGCAGATCGGCCAGGACCTGCACGCCGCGCTGGACAGCCGGGCGGGCGGCAATCGTGTCGAACCATTTCTTCAGGTGGGGATAGTCGGTGAGCGTGATGCCCTGGTTTTCCCAGCTGCGCAGCCAGGGGAAGATGGCGATGTCGGCGATCGAATACTGCGCGCCGGCGATGTACTTGTGTCTGGACAGCTGCTTGTCGATCACGCCGTACAGGCGCTTGGCCTCGTTGGTGTAGCGCTCGATGGCGTACCTGATTTTTTCGGGCGCGTACATGCGGAAGTGGTGAGCCTGGCCGAGCATGGGGCCGACGCCGCCCATCTGGAACATCAGCCACTGCAGGACCTCGTATTTCTCGCGGTCCGATGCCGGCAGCAACTGGCCGGTCTTGGCGGCCAGGTACAGCAGGATGGCGCCGGATTCGAACAGCGAGATGGGCTTGCCGTCTGGGCCGTGCGGATCGACGATGGCCGGGATCTTGTTGTTCGGGCTGATTTTCAGGAACTCGGGCTTGAACTGGTCGCCCGCACCGATGCTCACCGGAATGGCCTTGTAGGGCAGGCCGCATTCTTCCAGCATGATGTGAACCTTGTGGCCGTTGGGCGTGGGCCAGGAGTAAACCTCGATCATGGTCTGCCTTCGCTTCGGAATGGATGGATCGTGGGACTGTAGGGGAATTTGAGGATTCATGCAGGCCTGCGCCCAACGGAGGCCGGCTTGGTGCCCGCACTCCGGATCGGGTGTGGGGGGCGGGAAGCACAAGGCGCCCGGTTGACGGGCGCCTTGTGCCATGAAAAAGAGAGCGAGCCGGTCGGCCCGCTGCCGGCGTCTCAAGAAAACGCCGGGCCGCCCCAAGTTTTCTTGCACCCCATCGGGGGCCTGACGCGACGCGGCAGGGCCGGGGGCGCTCAGAAGCCGCGGGTGATCGGCATTTCCACCTCGCGCGGATTCGCCGAGTACTTGCCCAGCTCGAGCTTGGCGATCGCATTGCGGTGCACCTCGTCCGGGCCGTCGGCGAAGCGCAGGGTGCGTGCGCCGGCGTAGGCGTAGGCCAGCGGGAAGTCGTCGCAGACGCCGCCGCCGCCATGGGCCTGCATGGCCCAGTCGATCACCTGGCAGGCCATGCTGGGTGCGACCACCTTGATCATCGCGATCTCGTTCTTGGCGACCTTGTTGCCGGCCACGTCCATCAGCCAGGCGGCCTTGAGCGTGAGCAGGCGCGCCATGTCGATCTTGCAGCGGGCTTCGGCGATGCGCTCCTGCGTCACGGTTTGCGAGGCCACGGTCTTGCCGAAGGCCACGCGCGAGGAGGCGCGCTTGCACATCAGCTCCAGCGCGCGCTCGGCCAGGCCGATCAGGCGCATGCAGTGATGGATCCGTCCGGGGCCGAGCCGGCCTTGCGCGATTTCGAAGCCACGGCCTTCGCCCAGCAGGATATTGGACACCGGCACGCGCACGTTCTCGAAATACATCTCGACATGGCCGTGCGGCGCGTCGTCGTAGCCGAACACATTGAGCGGGCGCACGATGCGGATGCCCTTGGCATCGGCCGGCACCAGCACCATGCTTTGCTGCGAGTGGCGGGGCGCATCGGGGTCGGTCTTGCCCATGGTGATGAACACGGCGCAACGCGGATCGGCGGCACCGGAGATCCACCACTTGTGGCCGTTGATCACATAGTCGTCGCCCTGGCGCTCGATGCGGGTGCAGATGTTGGTGGCGTCGCTCGATGCGACCTCGGGCTCGGTCATTGCGAAGGCCGAGCGGATCTTGCCTTCGAGCAGCGGCTTGAGCCAGCGCGCCTTGTTCTCTTCGGAGCCGTAGCGGGCAATGGTCTCCATGTTGCCGGTGTCGGGCGCCGAGCAGTTGAACACCTCGCTGGCCCAGGGCACGCGGCCCATGATCTCGGCCAGCGGCGCGTATTCCTGATTGGTCAGGCCGGCGCCACTGTAGCCCGACCCGGCTGCGCTGTCGACCGGCAGGAACAGGTTCCACAGGCCGGCGGCCTGGGCCTTGGGCTTGAGGTCTTCGATGGTCTTGAGCGCGCTCCAGCGCTTGCCCGCAGCGGTGTTGGCCGCGAGTTCCTCGGCGTACGTCTTCTCGCTTGGGTAGATGTAGTCATCCATGAACTTCAACAGCTTGGCTTGAAGCTCTTTGGTCTTGGGGGAGTAGTCGAAATCCATGGGGGTCTCCGGTTTTGTCACGCCGAGCGCAGCGAGGGGTCTTGCGGCGCGAGATTCTTCGCTGCGCCCGGAATGACGGGGTTTATCGGGCTTGCTGGGCGAACTTCCAGGCCATCTGGGCCAGGGGTTTGGCGCCGGCCGCGGAACTCACGGCTTGCGCACTGGAGGCGGTGCCGGTCTCCACGCGCTTGGCAATGCCTTGCAGGATGGCGGCAAGGCGGAACAGGTTGTAGGCCAGGTAGAAGTTCCAGTCGGCCTTGAGCGCCTCGGGAGTGGTCAGGCCGGTGCGCTCGCAGTACAGGCGGATGTAGTCGTTTTCGCTGGGAATGCCCAGGCTCGCCACGTCGAGCCCACCGATGCCGCGAAACGACCCCGGCGGGATGTGCCAGGCCATGCAGTGGTAGCTGAAGTCGGCCAGTGGATGGCCCAGGGTGGACAGCTCCCAGTCGAGCACGGCCAGCACGCGTGGCTCGGTCGGGTGAAACATCAGGTTGTCGAGCCGGTAGTCGCCGTGGACGATGGAGACTTTGGATTCGTCGCGTGCGTCTGCGGGAATATGCGCTGGCAGCCACTCCATCAGCTGGTCCATTTCCGGTATCGGCTGCGTGATGGAGGCCAGGTACTGCTTGCTCCAGCGGCCGATCTGGCGCTCGAAATAATTGCCCGGCTTGCCGTAGTTGGCCAGGCCGCGTTCGGCGAACTTCACGCTGTGCAGGGCTGCAATCACGCGGTTCATTTCGTTGTAAATGTCAGCGCGTTCGGCCGGGCTCATGCCGGGCAGGGCCTGGTCCCACAGCACGCGGCCCTGGACAAACTCCATCACGTAGAACGCACGGCCGATCACCGACTCGTCCTCGCACAGGCAGTGCATGCGGGCCACCGGCACGTCGGTGCCGTGCAGTCCGCTCATCACCGCGAACTCGCGCTCGATCGCATGGGCCGACGGCAACAGCTTGGCCACCGGCCCGGGCTTGGCCCGCATCACATAGCTCTGTTTCGGCGTGACCAGCTTGTAGGTGGGGTTGGACTGGCCACCCTTGAACATTTCCACGCTCAGGGGACCGGCAAAGCCTTCGAGGTTCCTTTCGAGCCAGGCGCTCAGGGCCGGCACGTCGAATGCATGCTGGTCGGAGACGGCGCGGGTACCGACGAAGTGGTCAAAGTCGTTCATGATCGGAGGTGCTCGGGTTTCAGTTATCGGCTTCGATGATGCGCAGCAGCGCTTCGCGGTCGCGAATCACCAGACCGCCCGGCTCGATGCGAATCGCTTCCTCGCGCTCCATGGCCTTGAGTTCCTGGTTGACGCGCTGGCGCGAGGCGCCGAGCAACTGGGCCAGTTCTTCCTGAGCCAGTTGCAGGCCGATGCGCACCTCGCCCGCATCGCTCAGGGACGGCACGCCGTAGCTGCGCGCCAGGTGCAACAACTGCTTCGCGAGCCGGGCCCGCAGCGGCAGGGTGTTGAGGTCTTCCACCAGTCCGTAGAGCTGGCGGATGCGCCGCGCATGCAGGCGCAGCATGGCCTCGTAGAGCTCGACGTGGGCGGCGAGAATCTTCTTGAAGTCGGCCTTGGCCACGCACAGGATCGTGGTGTCGCCATGGGCGTAGGCATCGTGGGTGCGCCGGTCGCCGTCGAAAATCGCCACATCGCCAAACCAGATGCCGGGCTCCACATAGGTCAGCGTGATCTGCTTGCCCGAAATCGAGGTGGAGCTGACCCGCACCGCCCCCTTGGCGCAGGCAATCCACTCTTCCGGTGGATCGCCGCGCGCGCAAATCAGCTCGCCGTCCTTGAAACGTTTGACGTAGGCGCATCGCAGTATGTCGTGTCGCAGTGATGGAGAGAGTGAGGAAAACCAGCGACCGGCATTGATCGCTGCACGTTCTTCAATGGTAAGAATCGGATCGTCCATGGTCTGTCTTTTCGGTGACTGAAGACCCATGGATTGTCGCGCGCGGGACGACCCTGCTGCTGCAGGGGTGTCACGGGGGTGTCTGCGCCGCGGCTGCGTCAGGCTGAATGTTGGCCCGGCCTACAGGTAGCGGGGCGTCTGCTTGTCGAGAAAGGCGGCGATCCCGATGCCGGCGTTGGCGTGGTACAGGTTCTTGACGAAATGGTCGCGCTCGGCCGCGAGCTGACGGTTGAGCGTGGCCTGCGGCGCGTCGTTGACCAGCTCCTTGATGCTGGCCAAGACGTTGGGTGCGCGGGCATTGAGTGTCTCAGCCAGGGCCAGGGCCGCGGTCAGCGCGCCGCCCTCATCGGCCAGGCGGTTGACCAGGCCCAGTTCATGCAAGCGCCGCGCGCCAATGCGCTCCCCGCACATCAGCAGCTGGGTCACCAGTTGGCGCGGCAGGGCGCGGCTCAGGCTCCAGCTGCCGCCGCCATCGGGCGACAGGGCGATATTGCTGTAGGCCATGACGAACACCGCGTTGCTGGCCGCCACGATGAAGTCGCAGGCCAGGGCCAGGGAGAACCCGGCGCCGGCGGCCGCGCCTTCGACCGCCGCGATCACGGGCTTGGGAAAGGTGCGTATCGATTCGATCCAGTTGTGCAGGCCTTCGATGCTCTGCGCCTGCGCTTCAGGAGGCAGCTGGCGGTTGGCCTGCAGGCGCTGCAGGTTGCCGCCGGCACTGAACAGGCTGCCTTCGCCGACGATGATCACGCTGCGCACCTCCGGGCTGCTCTCGGCTGCGTTCAGGGCCTCGACGCCGGCGGCATAGATTTCCGGCCCCAGGGCATTGCGATGCTCGGGATTGCTCAGCGTGAGCACCAGGGTCTGGTCCTCGCTCGTGCTTTTCAGTTCCGTGGCCATGGTTTCATTCCTCTTCGTGCAGCAGGCTCAGGCCGATCGCGCCGCGCCGGCGCAGCCAGGGGCTGGGGCGGTAGCGCGGGTCGCCGTAGACGGTCTGCATGTTGAACAGCACTTCCAGCACATTGGTCGGCCCATAGCGGTTGCCCATGGCCAGCGGTCCCAGCGGGTAGCCCAGGCCCAGGGTCACGGCGGTTTCCAGGTCGGCCGGGGAGCAGATGCGCTGCTGGCAGATGTCGGCTGCAATGTTCACGATGGTGGCCACCACGCGCTGCGTGACAAAGCCGCCGCTGTCGCGGATCACGCTCACCGGCTTGCCGTCGCGTGCCAGCAGGGCGTGGGCCGCATCGCGAATGTCGGCGCGTGTGGCCGGGTTGGTGGCGAGGACGCGGCGTTTGGTGGCGGCGTCGTCAATCAGCATGTCGATGCCGACGGTGCGGGCCGGGTCGAGCCGTTCCACCACGGCGACCGTGGTCACGTCAAAGCCCAGCGGTGCGACGAAGGTGATCGCGGCGGGCGAGGGCGAGGCGCCGGTCTCGATCGTGGCGCCGAGGTTTTTCAGCAGCAGCAGCAGCTCGGCGCGGCGGGCGGCGCGGGGCGACACCCAGACCGGGGGCATGTCTGCAAGCTGCGGCGGCGCGGGCTCGGGGCTGACCTGGGCCACGCCATCGACGTAGCGGTAAAAGCCTTCGCCGACCTTTTTGCCGACCACGCCGCCGGCCAGCCGCTGGGCGGTGATGACGCTGGGGCGGTAGCGCGGCTCGTCGTAGTATTGGCGGTAGACGGATTCCATCACCGGGTGCGACACGTCCAGCGCGGTCAGGTCCATCAGCTCGAACGGCCCGAGCTTGAAGCCCACCTGGTCTTTCAGGATTCGGTCGATCGTGGCGAAGTCGGCCACGCCTTCGCTCACGATGCGCAAGGCTTCGGTGCCGTAGCCGCGCCCGGCATGGTTGACGATGAAGCCCGGCGTGTCCTGCGCCTGCACCGGCGCGTGGCCCATTTGCCGCGCGTAGGCCGCGAGATCGGCGCAAACGCGGGCGTCGGTTTTGAGGCCGGCAATGACCTCGACGACTTTCATCAGCGGCACCGGGTTGAAGAAGTGGTAGCCGGCGAACTGCTGCGGGCGCTTCAGCCCGGCTGCGATTGCCGTCACCGACAGCGACGAGGTGTTGGTGGCCAGCACGGCCGCGGGGCTGACAATGCCCTCCAGCTCGGCAAACAGGCTTTTCTTGACATCGAGCCGCTCCACCACGGCTTCGATCACCAGGTCGCAACCGGACAATTCGGCCAGCGTGTGGGACGCCAGCAAACGCGCCTTCAACTGGGCCGACAGTGCTGCATCCAGCCTTCCCTTTTCCTGCAACTTGTCCCACTGGGCACAGATGGCATCGCGCGCCTTGGCGATGGCTTCGGGCTGGGTGTCGAACAGTTTGACGGTGCTGCCGGCCTGGGCGGCAATCTGGGCGATGCCGCGACCCATGGCGCCGACACCTACAACCCCGATGGTGGCGTAAATAGCGTTCATTCCGTGAATTATTGCGTAGCGGCCAGGGCCCAGGCCTATGCCAGAATCAAACTGTCATATGAAACAAGCTGTAAACAGGCGAAGTGCTGTCTTCGGGGGGATTCTGCTACTGGCTGCGGTGAGCAGCTCGGCCTTGACGCTGGGACGCATCCGGGGCGCGGCATGGATAGGGCAGTCGCTCGATGTCGCTGTGCCGGTCCGTCTGGAGAGCGGTGAGGATTTGTCCGCCTTGTGTTTTGAGGCCGACGTCTTTTACGCCGACAGCAAGGTCGACCCTCACCGCTTGAGGATAAGCCCCGGGCCGGGTGCCGGTGCGCACGAGGCCACCGTGCGCATCCGTTCCGCCGCGGCGGTGGATGAGCCGGTCGTCACGATTTTTTTGCGCGTGGGCTGCGCCCAGAACGTCACCCGCCGTTATGTGCTGCTGGCTGATGTGGCGAGCGGGACGTCGCTGCCGGTGGTGTCGGCTGGGCCGCCCCCTGCTGCCAAGCCTGGAGCCTACGCGGGCGCTGCTGCGGCAGGAACGTCGGGCCGCGAGGATGCAGCCGCTTCTTCTGCCGTGGCATCGGCCGTTCCCCCGGCAGGCGCAAAACTCCCGTCCTTTGACAAGCGTGCCCGACCCAAAGCGGAGGTGGCCGCCCGCGCCACCCCGTCTTCCGCGCTTCGGGGGCCAGGCTCGACTGGTGCGCCCAAGCCCCGCCTGAAGCTCGATCACCTTGATGTTCTGGCCGAGCGCGATCCCGTGCTGAAGGCCTCGGCAGAGCTGCTGACAGCTCCCGCCGACGATGAGAGCAGGCGCTCCGAGGCCGTCGCCTTGTGGCGCGCCATCAATGCCCAGCCCCAGGATGTCTTGCGCGATGCCCAGCGTCTGCAGGCGCTGGAGGCCGACGTCAAGGCCTTGCGGGCCCAGAGCGTGCAGAACCAGGCCGGCATCGGCGAACTGACGGCCCGGCTTCGCAAGGCCGACGGGGAACGCTACGCCAGTGGCCTGGTCTACAGCTTGATCGTACTGCTGGTGGGCGCCAGCGCGGCGGCGGCCTACTTCTGGTTGCGCGCGCGCAGGGGTCTGGGCTTGACCAGCGATTGGTGGCAAGGCGGCGACCGCGGGTGGTCGGCGCATGCTGGCGCCGACCCGGCCGACCCGGCCGACGCGATGCCGGTGGCGGCCGGCCCCGTGGATCATCCAGCGCGGTGGCGCAGCGAGATCGATGTGGACCTTGACGTCGACGAGTCGATGTTCGAGAGCCTGAAGAAGGCGCAGGCCGCTCAGCCGCTTGTTGCGCGCCCCAGGACCCTGCCTGTGTTCGAGCCCGTGGACTTCGCGTCAAGTTTCAGCGGCAGCGGGCGCGCCGTGAATACCGAGGAGCTGTTTGACATTCATCAGCAGGCGGCCTTCTTCGTGTCGCTGGGCCAGCATGAGCAGGCCATCGGCGTGTTGAAGAACCATATCGCCGACAGTGTGGATACCAGTCCGCTGGCCTACCTGGACCTGCTCAACATCTACCATGCCATCGGCAGCACGCAAGACTACGGCAGGCTGCGGGATGAATTCAACCGCGTGTTCAATGCGCAGGTGCCGGAGTTCGAGGCGTTCAGCGAACAGGGCAGGGGCCTGGAGGCCTATCGGGGTGCCTTGTCGCGCATCGAAAGCTTCTGGCCTTCGGCCAAGGTGCTGGAGGTGATCGAGGAATCGATTTTCCGCAGGCCGGGCACGGGAGAGGGCGAGGCGTTCGACTTGGAGGCCTACCGCGAGTTGCTGCTGCTGTTCGCGGTGGCCAAGGACGTGGTGGAGGCAGACCCCGAGAGCATGGACTTCGAGTTCTCGGTGGACTCCGAAACCGAGCCCGGTGCTCCACCGGCTCCGGTACTGAAGTTTGCCCCCACGGCCATCGAGCCGTTATCAGCCTCCGTCGCCCAGCAAGCCGTGCCCATCGCGTCGAGTGATCTGGTCACGCCGCCGCTGTCGTCGCGTCTGGGGCTGGACATCGATCTGAGCCAGCCCCACCTCGGTGTGCCGATGGCCGCATCTGCGCGGGGACTCAGCGTCGGACCTGCAAGGCGCCGGGGTTGACGATGTTGGTCGGTGTACCCTTGATGTAGTTGATCACATTGTCGAAGGCGGCGCCGAAGTACATTTCGTAGCTGTCCTGCTCCACGTAGCCGATGTGGGGCGTGCAGATGCAGTTTTCCAGTCGCAGCAGCGCATGGCCCTGCAAAGGGGGCTCGGTCTCGTAGACGTCGACGGCCGCCATGCCCGGCCGTCCCCGGTTGAGGGCGCAAACCAGCGCGTCGGGCTCGATCAGCTCGGCGCGGGCCGTGTTGACGAGCAGCGACGTGGGCTTCATGCGCGACAGGTCTTCCAGCGTCACGATGCCGCGCGTTTCATCGGTGAGGCGCAGATGCAGCGACATCACATCGCACTGCTCGAAGAACTCTTCGCGGCTGGAGGCCGCTTGCAGGCCGTCGCCGAGGGCTCTTGCACGCGAGGCTTCGCGACCCCAGACCCGCACGTTCATGCCAAAGGTCCGGCCATAGCCGGCCACCAGCTGGCCGATCTTGCCGTAACCCCAGATGCCCAGCGTCTTGCCGCGCAGCACCGTGCCGAGGCCGAAATTCGGTGGCATCGAGGCGGCCTTGAGGCCCGACTGCTGCCAAGCGCCATGCTTGAGGTTGGCGATGTAGTGGGGCAGGCGGCGGCTTGCCGCCATGATGAGGGCCCAGGTGAGTTCGGCTGGTGCCACGGGCGAGCCCACGCCCTCGGCGACGGCAATGCCGCGTTCCGTGCAGGCGGCCAAGTCGATATGGCTGCCAATGCGGCCGGTCTGGGCAATCAGCTTGAGCTTGGGCAGTTTCTCGATCAGCGGGCGGCTGAGCTGGGTTCGTTCACGGATCAGCACGATCACGTCGGCATCCTTGAGGCGGACGGAGAGTTGGCCGATTCCTTTGACGGTGTTGGTGTAGACCTTGGCGGGGTAGGCATCGAGCCGGGCGGCGCAGCTGAGCTTGCGGACCGCATCCTGATAGTCATCGAGGATCACAATATTCATGCCCGGATTGTGCCTTGGCACTGCGGCGGTCCGCGCGCCGGCAGCTTTTCTTCTACACCGCTAGCATCAGGGCTTTCACTCCGTTACCCCAGAGGACCTTCATGACGATCTCCATGTCTTCGGCGAGTCTGCCGATTTTCAACACCATGCTGGCCAACCTCAGCCACCTGCTGGACAAGGCGCAGGCCCATGCCGATGCCAAGAAGTTCGATCCGGCTGTTTTGCTGCAGTACCGGCTGGCGCCTGACATGCTGCCGTTCACGCGGCAAGTCCTGATTGCCTGCGATGCCGCGAAACTCGGCGTCGCCCGGATGTCGGGAGTGGAGGCGCCCAAGTTCGAGGACAAGGAAACAACGATTCCCGAGCTCAAGCTGCGCATCCAGAAAACCCTGGACTATCTCGCCACCGTGCCAGTCGACAAACTCGACGGCACCGAGGATAAGGAAATCACCTTTCCCGTGGGACGCGACAGCACGCGCACAATGACATGCGAGGCCTATCTCAAGCACTGGGCGCTGCCCAACTTTTTCTTCCACGTGACCACCGCCTATGCGATCCTGCGGCACAACGGTGTGGATTTGGGCAAGGCAGACTACCTGCGGGGCGCCAAGGCCTGAGCGGCGAAGCTCCAGCCCACGCCTGCCGCCCGGGGCATGGGTGTCTCAATGCCGCGCAGTTTCGCAGGCGGCCAGCCGGTCGAGTTCGGCACAGACATCGGCCATCCGGCCGGAGATCACCATGCGGCCGGCACAGGCCGGTGCGTGGTGGCTGTCCGGCACCCGCACCACCTTGAGCGGCCTGCTCGGCGCAGCATGCGACTGTTGTCGGCTTGAAGCCCATACAGACTGGGCGCCGGGCGCTATTGATTTTGCAGCGCCTGGTTCCTGCGTGCGGTTCAGCGCACGGCAGGGTCGGGCCGGCCGCGGCGTACCTGGCGTGAGCCAATCGAACAGCCCGTGCAGCGGCGCGAACAAGCGGGTGGTGGTGAGCAATGCGATTCCCATGTGAAACCTTTCCAAGTTGGGGACAGGGCCTGCCGCAAGGCGGCTGCGAAATGTCCCGCAAATTTCTAAACACAGAGGTTGAACACAGGCAGGATTGCGAACCATGGGCTGCAACAGGGTGATGGCCATAGCACGACCATACGCCCGCCACCTGTTGCAGCCCGACTGAAACTAAATGTCCCTAACAGCGTTTTTCTTGCCGGCGTGTACTTCAACCGCAGTGTTGCTGCCGCACCATTCATGGGCCGTCTTACATCAGCATGGTGTTGCGGATCAGCCCGACGGCAAGACCTTCGATTTCGAACGGCTCGCCGGGCTCCACGATGATCGTCGGGTAGTCGGGGTTCTCGGCGTGCAGTTCGATCAGATGTTTGTTGCGCCGAAAGCGCTTGACCGTGACCTCGTCGCCCAGCCGCGCCACGACGATCTGGCCGTTCTTCGCATCCTTGGTGACCTGCACGGCCAGCAGGTCACCGTCCATGATGCCGGCGTCGCGCATGGACATGCCGCGCACCTTCAGCAGGTAGTCAGGCCGATGCTGGAACAGGCTGCTTTCGACGTAGTAGGTCTGGTCCACATGCTCCTGCGCGAGAATCGGGGAACCGGCGGCCACGCGCCCCACCAGCGGCAGGGCAAGCTGGGCCAGACCGGGCAAGGGCAAGGAGAACTGCTTGATTCGGGATTCATGGATGGAGCGCAGCGTGTCGCTCTGGAGGCGGATGCCGCGCGAGGTGCCGCTGACCAGCTCGATCACGCCTTTGCGGGCCAGGGCCTGCAGGTGCTCCTCGGCCGCGTTGGCGGACTTGAAGCCCAGCTCGGCGGCGATCTCGGCCCGCGTAGGTGGCGCGCCGGTGCGGGCAATGGCGCTCTGGATCAGCTCCAGAATCTGCTGCTGACGGGCCGTAAGCTTTACGGGAAGCTGGGGCATGTCGATCATGGTGACTCTCCAACCAGTTGGGGACCAAGCCTGCGGCGCTGCCGCTGGGCTCTGACCCGCAAGGAATCATGAGTGAGGCCGGTAACTGTCTTAATATCCAGTGGCTGTATTTTTAACCAGTTTTTGAGGAATTGCAAGTGATGACGCAAGCAGCGGGCAACAAGGTCGTGATTTTGGGCACGGGCGGCACGATAGCGGGCAGGGCGGCGAGCGCGGCGGACAACATTGGCTACACGGCCGCTCAAGTCGGCGTGGAACAGTTGCTGTCGGCCATCCCGGGGCTCCCCGCTCAGGGATTGATTGCGGAGCAGGTGGCCCAGGTCGACAGCAAGGACATGAGCTTCGAAGTCTGGCAGCAGCTTGCCCTGCGTTGTGCCCACTGGCTCGCTCAGGACGAGGTGCAGGGCATCGTCGTCACCCATGGCACCGACACGCTGGAGGAAACGGCTTACTTCTTGCAGGCTGTGCTGGACTCTCGCGCGCTGGCGGCCAAGCCCGTGGTGCTGACCTGTGCGATGCGCCCGGCCACCTCGCTTGCGCCCGACGGCCCGCAGAACATGCTCGATGCCGTGGCCGTGGCGTCCACCCCGGGCGCGCATGGCGTGGTGGCCGTCTGCGCTGGAGCGATCCACGGCGCCCAGGACGTGCAAAAGACCCACACCTACCGGCTCGATGCCTTTGGTTCGGGCGATGCCGGTCCCCTGGGCTATGTGGAGGAGGGCGCGGTTCGCCTGGTGCGAAACTGGCCCGCGGCCCACGAGCAACGGACTTCATCTGCTATGGAAAAGATAGCGACTGGTGGCGCTTGGCCACGGGTTGAAATCGTCATGAACTACGCTGGCGCCAGCGGCGCGGTGGTGCAGGCGCTGGTCAAAGACGGCGTGCAGGGCCTGGTTGTGGCGGCCACAGGCAACGGCACGCTGCACCACGAGTTGGAAGCCGCCCTGCTGCAGGCGCAGGCCCAGGGAGTGAAGGTGGTGCGGGCCACGCGCTGCGCCAATGGTCAGGTGCTGCCCAAGCCAGGCGATGCGCTGCCCGATTCCAGGGGGCTGCCGCCGGTCAAGGCGCGCATTGCGCTGATGCTGGAGTTGATGGCCTGAGGGGCTGGCCGCCCTCGGGCGCAGGCGGTTGCCGGGGAAGCTCAGCTTTCCAAAGCCGCCAAGGCCCGTTCCGTGATCTCATCGACCGTGCCCATGCCGCTGATCGCGCGGTACTTGGGGGCGGCGGCCGGTTCGGCCCTGGCCCAAGTCGAGTAGTAGTCCACCAGCGGCCGGGTCTGGGCGCTGTAGACGTCCAGGCGCTTCTTGACGGTCTCTTCCTTGTCGTCGTCGCGCTGGATCAGCGGCTCACCGGTCACATCGTCCACGCCAGCCACCTTGGGCGGGTTGAACTTCACATGGTAGGTGCGGCCCGACGCGGTATGGGAGCGGCGGCCGCTCATGCGCTCGATGATGGCGGCAAATGGCACGTCGATTTCCAGCACATAGTCGAGTTTCACGCCGGCGGCCTTCATGGCGTCGGCCTGAGGGATGGTGCGCGGAAAGCCGTCGAACAGGAAGCCGTTGGCGCAGTCGGGCTGGGCGATGCGCTCCTTCACGAGATTGATGATCAGGTCGTCACTGACCAGGCCGCCGGACTCCATGACCTGCTTGGCCTGCAGCCCCAGCGGCGTGCCGGCCTTGACCGCCGCACGCAGCATGTCGCCGGTGGAGATTTGCGGGATGCCGTACTTCTGGCAGATGAAGGTGGCTTGCGTGCCTTTGCCTGCGCCGGGTGCGCCCAACAAAATCAGTCTCATGGATGTCCTCGGAGTGTGTGAAATCAAGCGGCACCGCTGGCTGCCCGGCCTGGACGCCGGGGCACGCGCTGCTTCATTGCGTTCTAGGATAGCATGCGATGCCTTCGAGCCGCCTTACGCGCGGCCCGCGGCGCGCCCGCCCAGGGCCGGCTTCAGAACAGCTTTCGCACCCTTTTGAGGTCCTCGGGCGTGTCCACGCCAGGGCCAGGCGCGTGTTCGCTCACGTGGACCGCAATGCGGTGGCCGTGCCACAGCGCACGCAGTTGCTCCAGTGCCTCGGTGACTTCGATCGGTGCCTGTGCCAGCTTCGGGAACAGGCGCAGGAAGGCCACGCGGTAGCCATAGATGCCTATGTGGCGCAGCGGCTTGGGCTCGGGCAGGGCGCTGATGCCCTGCGCAAATCCGTCGCGCCACCAGGCCATGGGCGCGCGGCTGAAGTACAGGGCCAGGTTCTGGGCGTCGAGCACGACCTTCACGACGTTCGGATTCACGAAATCGGCCACGCTGTCGATCGCATGCGCGGCCGTGCTCATGCTGGCTTGGCGATGCTGTTGCAGCAAGGCGGCCACGGCGTCGATCAGCGAGGGCTCGATCAGCGGCTCGTCGCCTTGCACATTGACCACGATCTCGTCATCGCGCAAACCCAGCAGGTCGCAGGCTTCGGCCAGACGGTCGCTGCCCGAGGGGTGATCGACCCGGGTCCGGACGGCCTCGATGCCATGGGACTGGCAGGCCGCGACGATGTCGGCGCTGTCCGCCGCCACCACGACGCGGGCAGCACCGGAGTGCAATGCCCGCTGGGCGACACGAACGACCATGGGCGCGCCGCCCAGATCGGCCAGGGGCTTGTTGGGCAGGCGGGTCGAAGCCAGGCGGGCGGGGATGATGACAGTGAAGCTCATGGTTGCGGTCTCACAGCCCGAGCTCCTCATCTGTGATGCATTTGAAATTCACAGGCCGAGCTCCTCATCAGTGAGGACGCGAGCCTCGCTTTCCAGCAGGATGGGAATGCCGTCGCGTATCGGGTAGGCCAATCGCGCGCTGCGCGACACCAGTTCCTGCTTGTCGCGGTCGTACTGCAGCGGCCCCTTGGTGACGGGGCAGACCAACAGTTCAAGAAGTTTGCTGTCCATGAATGGATTCTCGTGCAGACACGGGCTTGGATGATAGCTTTGCGTCCAGCAACGCATCGAAGGCCGCCAGAAAGGCGGGCTCGGGGCTGAACTGCAGAGCAACGGCCAGCGCATCGGGCTGGATTCGCCACAGCTTCACCGCGTCTTTTTCGGTGCAAATCAGCGGGCAGTCTCCGCCGTCCGGGCGTGACCAGCCATCAAAATCATAGTGATCGGGCAGCGCGACGGTGTCGGCCAGGCTCAGGCCTTGGGCGCGCAGCATGCTGAAGAAGGCTTCAGGGCGGGCAATCGCCGCCACGGCCCGCAGCGGCTGGCCGCGCAGTTCGGACAGCGCCACCCGGCTGCCATCGGCCCGCGCGGCCTGCGTGGCCAAGGCGCGCTGGGCGGTGAAGCCCGCAAAAGCCGGCTGCGCGCCGGTGTGCAGGACCAGGTCCACCGGTCGCGGCCAGGGTTCGCGCAGGGGGCCGGCCGGCAGCAGCAGGCCGTTGCCGATGCCGCGGTCGTCAAAGGCGCAAATTTCGATGTCGCGATGCAATGCGTAATGCTGCAGGCCATCGTCGCAAATGATGACCCGCGTGGCGGGGTGGGCCGCCAGCAGGCCCGCCGCTGCCTCGGCCCGTCGCGATGCTACAAAAACGGGAGCGCCTGTGGCCCGTTTCACGAGGGCTGGCTCGTCGCCGACCTCTGAGGGCGGGCTCCCGGGCAGGACTTCGCGGCAGTCCAGGCTGCGGCGGCCATGGCCGCGAGAAACCACGCCCACGGCCAGGCCGCGCCCCTGCAGATGCTTGACCAGCGCCATGACCAGCGGTGTTTTGCCGGCGCCGCCAGCGACAACGTTGCCGACCACGACGACCGGCACGCCGATGCGGTGGACCTGAAAGACTCCGGTGCGGTACAGGGCGCGCCGCAGGGCGCTCAGCAGACCGAACAACACGGAGGCCGGCCACAGCAGCCAGGCCAGGGCGCCGCGCCGAGTCCAGGCGCGCAGCAGGGCGCCCTGCACTCCGTGCCGCCTGGGCTCGGGCATGGGTTACCTGCCTCCGGCCTGGGCCGAAGACTGGGTCGCAAAGGTGATCTGGGTCAGCCCGGAGCGCCTTGCGGCCTCCATCACGGCGATGACCGACTGGTGGGCGGCGCTGGCATCGGCGCTGATGATGAGCACGGTGTCCTTGCCGGCCTTGGCTGTCTCGAGCAGGGCTGTGGCCAGCGCCTCCACGCTGCGACCGTTGAGCGGCGCCTTGTTGATCGCATAGCGGCCGTCGCTGGCAACTGCCACGATGACCTCTCGTGGATGGTCGCGCTGGGCGTCGGCGTCTGCCACCGGCAGCTTGAGCTGCAACTCGGTGAACTTACTGTAAGTGGTCGACAGCATCAGAAAGATCAGCACGACGAGCAGCACGTCGATGAACGGGATCAGGTTGATCTCGGGCTCTTCCTTGGAGCGGGGGCGGAAGTTCATGGCGAGTTCAGCGGCGCAGGGTGGCGAGATGGCGCACGAAGCGCTCGGAGGCCAGCTCCAGCGTCAGCAGGTAGGCGTCGACCCGGGCGCGGAAATAGCGCCAGAAGATCAGTGCGGGAATGGCCACGATCAGGCCAAAGGCGGTGTTGTACAGCGCCACCGAAATGCCGTGGGCCAGCTGGGCCGGGTTGCCCCCGGTGGTGCCGCCGGCTGGCGACTGCGAGCCAAAGATTTCAATCATGCCGATGACCGTGCCCAGCAGGCCCAGCAAGGGGGCGGCCGAGGCAATGGTGGCCAGGGCGCTCAGGTAGCGTTCCAACCGGTGCGCAACGGTGCGGCCCGTGCCCTCCATGGTGGAGCGCAGGTCGGACTCGCTGCAGCGCGGGTTGGCATTGAGCGCCCGGAAACCGCTGGCCAGCACTTCGCCCAGCGCCGAGTTTTGCTCCAGCTGGGTCACCACGTCAGGGGCGGGCACGGCCGTGCGTGACACGGTCAGGGCTTCGTCCAGCAGCCTGGGCGGTGCAATTTTGGTGGTCTTGAGACTGACGAAGCGCTCGATGACCAGGGTCAGGGCCACTATGGAGCAGGCAACGAGAGGCCAGATCGGCCAGCCTGCGGCTTGTATGATCGAAAGCAAATGAAGTCTCCGCTCAGGTAAAACGCATTGGAAGCGCGTTGAGATTATGGCGTAGCCTGCCCGCGCCAATGCGGCGATGTAGGTGAACCGCAACGCGCCTGGATCCAGGCTGAACAAGCTCACAAAAACTGTGGATAACTTTGTGAAGAAGAGGGCGGGCAAGCGCCGCCAAGCCGCGCCAATGCGTAGTTGTGACAAAACGATTACATTTTGAGCATAAAAAACATCAATGAAATCAATGCCTTGCACCACAAAACCAAGGTTTCTGGATGGTTTTGTATCTCCAGGGGGCTTGTTCCGGGGTTCTGTGGAGTACCTCCTTACCACAAGGCGCGGATGGCCTGATGCCCGCGCTTGAAAACGCCGCTTTGACGCCCCGGATCTGGCAAGTCGGCGCGCTATGCCGCGCCATTGCTGACGCCCTGGATGCACGGTTCAATCCCGTGGCCGTGCGCGGTGAAATCTCGGGCTTCTCGCGTGCTTCCAGCGGGCACTGCTATTTCTCGATCAAGGACGAGCAGGGCCAGCTCCGCTGCGCCATGTTCCGCCGGGCCGCCAGCCTGCTGGACTTCACGCCCCGTGACGGTCAGTTGGTCGAGGTGAGGGGGCGCCTGGGGGTCTACGAGCCCAGGGGCGACCTGCAGCTGATCGTCGAGTCGATGAGCCGGGCCGGGCAGGGTGCGCTGTTTGAGCAGTTCCTCCTGCTCAAGGCACGGCTGGAAGCCGAAGGCCTGTTCGAGGCCTCTGCCAAGCGCCCCCTGCCCACCCTGCCGCGCGGTATTGGCGTCGTGACCTCGCTCGGCGCGGCTGCGTTGCACGACGTGGTGACCGCGCTGCAGCGCCGCGTACCCCATATTCCGGTGGTGCTGGCGCCGGCTGCGGTGCAGGGCGCAGGCGCACCGGCCGAGCTGGTCCAGGCGCTATCAAATTTGTATCAGCTCACGCCCGCTGGACGAGGGCTGAAGGTCTCAGGGGCTCCAGTCATTGACGTGATTCTGCTGGTACGCGGCGGCGGCTCGATCGAAGACCTGTGGGCTTTCAACGATGAGCGGCTGGCCCGCACCATTCGCCAAAGCCCGGTGCCCGTCGTCAGCGGCGTGGGACACGAGACCGATTTCACGATCGCCGATTTCGTGGCCGACCTGCGGGCGCCGACACCCACGGCTGCGGCGGAGATGGTGGCCCAGCCTCGCGAGGTCTGGCTCGGGGCGCTGGCGCTGCTGCGCCAGCGTCTGCACGATGGGGTCATGAGGCAACTCGACACCCAAAGCCAGCGGCTGGACATGGCCTCGTCCCGCCTGGGCCGGCCCTCCACGCTGGTGGCACGGCAGCAGTTGATCCTGGGTCGTCACGCCCAGGCAATGCGCTATGGGGCGCTGTCACACCTGCAGCGTAAACGGCAGGTGTTGCAAAGGCTGTCGGACGATCTGCCCGCGGCCGTCAACGCCGCGGGCGCGCGCGCCAGCGAGCGCCTGGCGCGGGCCGCGCTGCGTCTGCAGTTGCTCGATCCCAGTCTGGTTCTGCAGCGCGGCTATGCCTGGGTCAGCGATGCCAGGGGCCAGCCGGTCAGCCGCGTGGGCGCATTGTCGCTTGGCCAGGCATTGCGCCTGCACCTGGTCGATGGGCAGGCTGGCGTGGTGGTCAGCGATGTTCAAACGACAAAGGCCGCACCGGGCGGCCTATAGGTTGCGCTGCCACAGGGTTCAGAGGCCGCCGTTTTGTTGCGCCACCATGCAAAACAGCATGGGAATCGAAAACATGGTGTTGAAGCGCGAAGTCAGCATCGCCATGCGGGCGGCTTTGGCTTTTTCGGCAGCTTCGACAGTCACGATGCCCAGCGCCTTCTTTTGGTTGGGCCAGATGATGAACCAGACGTTGAAGGCCATGACCAGGGCCAGCCACATGCCGATGCCGATGGCTGTGAAGGGCTTTTGCAGTCCCAGTGCAGGCACGAGGTAGCCCATCATCCAGGCCAACAGCAGGCCGGTGACCACAGTGGCCAGCGCCGACCAGCGGAACCAGAACAGCGCCGTCGGGGCGATGACCTTGCCGACTGCCGGTTTCTGCTCATCCGGAATCTTGGGCATGGATGGAATCTGCACGAAATTGAAATACCACAGCAGGCCAATCCACATCACGCCCGAAAGCACATGCAGCCAACGCATGAAAAACGCCCACCAGGCATGACTGGCGCCCACACTCGCGCCAGCGGCCAGCACCATGGCCAGCACCAGAATGACAAGCAGCACGACACCGGCGAGCACGGTGCGGCCCAGAGATTGAAAGATGGCACCCATTATTGATTCCTTCTTCAAACGATGACAAATCCATTATGAGAATCAAACGGATTTGTTGCAAGGCGATACAAGGCAGACCTGCGCTTCATGACAGGAGCCGGCCGCGCAAGCCGGGCGCGCGCGGCTGAACACGCACGGCCCATACGGTTTGACGATGCTCCTACAATCCGACGCTGGCATCGCTCCAAGAATTCCTCGCGATGCCTTCAACCTGACACGACATACGATGGAACATACTCTTCCCGCACTACCCTACGCGATCGACGCCCTGGCCCCGCACTACTCCAAGGAAACCCTGGAGTTCCACCATGGAAAGCACCACAACGCTTATGTGGTGAACCTCAACAACCTGCAAAAGGGCACTGAATTCGAGGGCAAGTCGCTCGAAGACATCGTCAAGACCTCCAGCGGCGGCATCTACAACAACGCGGCCCAGATCTGGAACCACAGCTTCTTCTGGAACTGCATGAAGCCCGTCGGCGGTGGCGAGCCCACTGGCGCGCTGGCCGCCGCCATCAACGCGAAGTGGGGCAGCTATGCCGCGTTCGTGGAGGCCTTTGTGAAGTCGGCTGTCGGCAACTTTGGCTCGGGCTGGACCTGGCTGGTGAAGAAGCCCGACGGCAGCGTGGACATCGTCAACACCGGCGCGGCCGGCACGCCGCTGACCACCGCCGACAAGGCGCTGCTCACCGTGGATGTGTGGGAGCACGCCTACTACATCGACTACCGCAACCTGCGCCCCAAGTTCGTTGAAACCTTCCTCGGCAAGCTGGTGAACTGGGACTTTGCCGAAGCCAACTTCGCTTGAGCGCTAGCGCGCTCGGCGCAGTGACTGGTGAACAGTGACGGACTGGCTTCGACCAGTCACCAGTCACTTCTCAAACGGCTTGCCGCCGAGCCTGAACCCCGCCAGGATGTTCTTCCTGGCGAACCAACCCTGGTTCATTTCCAGCACATAGCGCACGGGCTTGGCCGAACAGTGCGACGCCGTGGTTTGCGGCTTCATGTCGGCCAGATTCACGATGGTGCCGTCGTCGGCCACAAAGGCGGCCGTCAGGGGCAGCAGGGTGTTCTTCATCCAGAAACACTGTGTGGCCGGCTGTTCGAACACGAACAGCATGCCTTCGTGCTGCGGCATGTCCTTGCGAAACATCAGGCCGATGGAACGCTGCTCGGGCGTTAGTGCCAACTGGGTGTCGATCTGGTGCATGCCGGCAAAGAGCTTGATGCGCGGCAGGTTGAGCTGGGGCTCGTCCTGCGCCTGGGCCGGACTGAATAGCACAAGCCATCCGCTTGCAACAAGGGTGACAAAGGCAGAACGAAATCTCATGGGGCGCAACTTTCCTGGTGCGGACGCCAGAAACAAAAACGCCCGCCGAAGCGGGCATTGTGGCGCAAAGTCCAAAGAGGCTTAGACCTTCTTTTCTTCCATCTTCTTGGCTTTCTTGGCGGACTTCTTGGGAGCCTTCTTTTCAGCCTTCTTCTCTTCCATGGCAGCAGGCTTGGCTTCTTCCTTCTTGGCCTCAGCCTTGGCGGGGGCTGCGGCCGGGGCTGCGGCCGGGGCTGCAGCGGCTGCGGGAGCAGCCGGAGTGGCGGGCTTGGCGGGGGTGGCAGGCGTGGTTTGCGCGAAAGCGCCAGCAGCAAACAGACCAGCAATCAGAGCAGCGATGAGCTTGTTCATGTCAAGAGTTTCCTTGTTAACGTGACTTGGGATTTTCCCCCTCCGGAAAATCGGAAGGCCCCTCCGTAACGAGATCGCTGAACAGCCGGTTGACAGCTTTCGTGTATTTAATTGTGGCTAGAATCCAAGGGTTTCACCTAGTTCTTCAACGACTAGAACTTCCACCCACCCCGGAGACGTTTTTCCATGTACCAGCACATCAAAGTGCCTGCCGAAGGCCAGAAAATCACCGTCAATGCCGACATGTCGCTCAACGTGCCGGACCAGCCCATCATTCCTTACATCGAAGGTGACGGCACCGGGTTTGATATCACGCCGGTGATGCTGAAGGTGGTAGATGCGGCCGTGGCCAAGGCTTACGGTGGCAAGAAAAAGATCCACTGGATGGAGGTCTATGCCGGCGAAAAATCCACCAAGGTCTATGGCCCCGACGTCTGGCTGCCCGAAGAAACCCTGCAAGCCGTGCGCGACTATGTGGTCTCCATCAAGGGCCCGCTGACCACGCCGGTGGGCGGCGGCATCCGCTCGCTGAACGTGGCCCTGCGTCAGGAGCTTGACCTGTACGTCTGCCTGCGTCCCATCCAGTACTTTGACGGCGTGCCCAGCCCGGTCAAGGAGCCCCAGAAGACCAACATGGTGATCTTCCGCGAGAACTCGGAGGACATCTACGCCGGCATCGAATTCGAAGCCGAGAGCGACAAGGCCAAGAAGCTCATCAAGTTCTTGCAAGAGGAGTTCGGCGTCAAGAAGATCCGCTTCCCGGCCACCTCGGGCATCGGCATCAAACCGGTGTCGCGCGAAGGCACGGAGCGCCTGGTGCGCAAGGCCATCCAGTACGCTATCGACAACGACAAGCCCAGCGTGACCCTGGTGCACAAGGGCAACATCATGAAGTTCACCGAAGGCGGCTTCCGTGACTGGGGCTATGCGCTGGCGCAAAGGGAATTCGGCGCCGAGCTGATCGACGGCGGCCCGTGGAGCAAGTTCAAGAACCCCAAGACCGGCAAGGAAATCACGATCAAGGACAGCATTGCCGACGCCTTCCTGCAACAAATCCTGCTGCGTCCCGCTGAGTACAGCGTGATCGCCACGCTCAACCTCAACGGCGACTATGTGTCGGACGCGCTCGCGGCCCAGGTCGGGGGTATCGGCATCGCTCCCGGCGCCAACCTGAGCGACTCGGTCGCGATGTTCGAAGCCACCCATGGCACGGCGCCCAAGTATGCCGGCAAGGACTATGTCAACCCTGGCTCCGAGATTCTGTCGGCTGAAATGATGCTGCGCCATATGGGCTGGATCGAAGCCGCTGATCTGATCATCAGCTCGATGGAAAAGTCCATCCTGAGCAAGAAGGTGACCTACGACTTCGCCCGCCTGATGGAAGGTGCGACCCAGGTCAGCTGCTCCGGCTTTGGCCAGGTGATGATCGACAACATGTGATGGTCCGCCGGTGCCCGCCGGCCATCCTCAGATGAACAACGCCCCTGATGCATGCATCAGGGGCGTTTTTGCTTCCGGGGCCGCCTTATTTGTTCGCACCCATGTCCGTATGCGATGCGGCATGAAACTGGGGGGCCCTGACCCGCAGGCTGCGCGGCTGGTGCGCTGGCGGCGCCGAGGGCGCACGCTTTGGCTGCTCTAACGGTGCGGTCCGGGATTCGGTCTGGATGTTCTGGGCCAACAGTCCCTTGGGCCCTTCGCTGACTTCATAGCTGACCCGGGAGCCCTGCTTGAGGGTTTTGAATCCGTCCATGGCAATGGCTGAAAAATGGGCGAAAACATCACCGCCGCCGCCGTCGGGCTCGATGAAACCAAAGCCTTTCGCGTCGTTGAACCACTTGACAGTACCGGTCGCCATCGGGGCCTCCGTTTCCCTCAACAGCGGATGAGTTTGGGCAATGAGGGCCAGCTTGTCAATATTTGGGCCGTCGCGGGCCGGTTCGGTATATGCGGCGACGGATTCTGCCCTCGTCTGAATGGATCGAAAATGGCACCCAATTACCCGAATGATGCAGCGCCCATGCCTGCCCGATAGAATGAAAATCATGGTCACAAAACCCCCATCTGCCCCCGAGACGCCAAAGGTCCAGCCACCGAGCCAGGACGATGGCGGCTCGGTCGTACTGGAGCGCCGCACGCAAAAGGTCAAGCCGCCGCAGATGCACCAGGTCGTGATGCTCAACGACGACTACACGCCCATGGAATTCGTGGTGGTCGTGATCCAGGAGTTTTTCAGCAAAGACCGTGAAACCGCGACCCAGATCATGCTCAAGATCCATCTGGACGGCAAAGCGATCTGTGGGGTCTATTCCAAGGACGTGGCAGCGACCAAGGTGGACCAGGTTCTGGAGGCCGCCCGCAAAGCCGGGCATCCCTTGCAATGTGTGAGCGAACCCGTTGAATAAGTGACACCCGAACCGATATACAGTTGAATATCACAGCAAGGCAAAAGGAATTGACATGATTGCCCAGGAATTGGAAGTCAGCTTGCACATGGCCTTTGTCGAGGCCCGGCAGCAGCGCCATGAGTTCATCACCGTGGAGCATCTGCTGCTCGCCCTGCTGGACAACCCGAGCGCCGCCGAGGTGTTGCGGGCCTGCTCGGCCAACATCGACGACCTGCGTAAATCGCTGGCCAACTTCATCAAGGACAACACGCCCCAGGTGGCGGGTAGCGACGAGGTGGACACCCAGCCCACGCTGGGCTTTCAGCGCGTGATCCAGCGCGCCATCATGCATGTGCAGTCCACCGGCAACGGCAAGAAGGAGGTGACCGGCGCCAACGTGCTGGTGGCCATCTTCGGCGAAAAGGATTCCCACGCCGTCTACTACCTGCACCAGCAGGGCGTGACGCGGCTCGACGTGGTGAACTTCATCGCCCACGGCATCAAGAAGAGCGACCCGCCCGAACCCGCCAAGAGCAGCGAATCGAGTTCCAGCGAGGGCGAGGAGGGTGGCGAGAAGAGCGAGAAGGCCTCGCCGCTGGAGCAGTTTACACAGAACCTGAACCAGCTGGCCAGGGACGGCAAGATCGATCCGCTGATCGGCCGCGAGTACGAGGTCGAGCGCGTGATCCAGATCCTGTGCCGGCGCCGCAAGAACAATCCGCTGCTGGTGGGTGAGGCGGGCGTGGGCAAGACCGCGATTGCCGAGGGTCTGGCCTGGCGCATCACGCAAAAAGACGTGCCCGAGATCCTGGCCGAGTCCAACGTGTATTCGCTCGACATGGGCGCCTTGCTGGCGGGCACCAAGTACCGCGGCGATTTCGAGCAGCGGCTCAAGGGCGTGCTCAAGTCGCTCAAGGACAAGCCCAATGCGATTCTGTTCATCGACGAAATCCACACGCTGATTGGCGCGGGCGCGGCCTCGGGCGGCACGCTGGACGCGTCCAACCTGCTGAAGCCGGCCCTGAGTACCGGCACGCTCAAATGCATTGGCGCGACCACCTTCACCGAGTATCGCGGCATCTTCGAGAAAGACGCCGCCCTGTCGCGCCGTTTCCAGAAGGTCGATGTGGTCGAGCCGACGGTCGAGCAGACGGTGGAAATCCTCAAGGGACTGAAGTCGCGCTTCGAGGAGCACCACAGCGTCAAGTACGCGGTGGCTGCGCTGCAGGCCGCGGCCGAGCTTTCCGCCAAGTACATCAATGACCGCCACCTGCCCGACAAGGCGATCGACGTGATCGACGAAGCCGGCGCGGCGCAGCGCATTCTTCCGCCGAACAAGCGCAAGAAGACCATCAGCAAGGCCGAGGTCGAGGAGATCGTGGCCAAGATCGCGCGCATTCCGCCGGCCAACGTGTCCAACGACGACCGCGGCAAGCTCAAGACGCTGGAGCGCGACTTGAAGAGCGTGGTGTTCGGCCAGGACCAGGCGCTCGATGTGCTGGCCTCCGCCGTCAAGATGGCGCGCTCGGGCCTGGGCAAGGGCGACAAGCCGATCGGCTCCTTCCTGTTCAGCGGCCCCACGGGCGTGGGCAAGACCGAAGCGGCCAGGCAGCTCGCCTTCATCATGGGCATCGAGCTGATCCGCTTCGACATGAGTGAGTACATGGAGCGCCATGCCGTGAGCCGCCTGATCGGCGCGCCTCCGGGCTATGTGGGCTTCGATCAGGGCGGCCTGCTGACCGAGGCCATCACCAAGAAGCCGCACGCGGTGCTGCTGCTCGACGAGATCGAAAAGGCGCATCCGGACATCTTCAACGTGCTGCTGCAAGTGATGGACCATGGCACGCTGACCGACAACAACGGACGCAAGGCCGACTTCCGCAATGTCATCATCATCATGACGACCAACGCCGGGGCCGAGACCATGAACAAGGCGACCATAGGCTTCACGACCCAGCGCCAGGCGGGTGACGAAATGGGCGACATCAAGCGCCTGTTCACGCCCGAGTTCCGCAACCGGCTCGATGCGATCGTGAGCTTCAAGGCACTGGACGAAGTGATCATCCTGCGTGTCGTGGACAAGTTCCTGCTGCAGCTCGAAACCCAGCTGTCGGAGAAGAAGGTGGAAGTGACCTTCACCGACGCGCTGCGCAAGCACCTGGCGAAGAAGGGCTTCGATCCGCTGATGGGTGCACGCCCCATGCAGAGGCTGATCCAGGACACGATCCGCCGGGCCTTGGCCGACGAGCTGCTGTTCGGCCGCCTGACCGACGGCGGGCGCCTCACGGTGGACCTGGACGAGCAGGGCGAAGTGCTGCTCGACATCCAGCCGCTGTCCAGGAAGGAAGGCAAGGCCAAGCCCGAGCCGGAGGAAGCCACGGCCGACTGAGCGCATTGCCTGGCAGATGGCTCAAGAAGGGCCGGGGGCTTGGCGCCGCCGGCCCTTTGCTATTGAATATGTAGCGGCCCACGCATGATGGGCGGGGGGAAGAGACCAATTTCCCTGTACATTCGGCGTTTTCTCTGATCGATAGGCTCGCCGGGATCCCCACCATGTCCAATCACACCTTCCTCTGGCACGACTATGAAACCTTTGGCGCGAACGTGCGGCGTGATCGGCCGGCCCAGTTCGCGGCGATCCGCACCGATGCCGAGCTCAACGAGATCGGCGAGCCGCTCATGCTGTACTGCCAGCCGGCCAACGACTTTCTGCCCGACCCCGAGGCCTGCCTGATCACCGGCATCACGCCGCAGCTGTGCCTGGAGCGCGGCGTGCCCGAGCATCAGTTCGCGGCGCAGATCGAGCAGGCCCTGGCCGAGCCCGGCACCATCGGCGTGGGCTACAACACCATCCGCTTCGATGACGAGATCACGCGCTTCATGTTCTGGCGCAACCTGATCGACCCCTATGCGCGCGAGTGGCAGAACCAGTGCGGCCGCTGGGACCTGCTGGACGTGGTGCGCATGACCTACGCGCTCAGGCCCGAGGGCATCGACTGGCCGCGCCATGAGGACGGCAAGCCGAGCTTCAAGCTCGAACACCTGAGCGCGGCCAACGGCCTGGTCCACGAGGCCGCGCACGATGCGCTGTCGGACGTGCGCGCCACCATCGCGCTGGCGCGCCTGATCCGCGACCGGCAGCCGCGCTTGTTCGACTTCTGCCTCGCGCTGCACAAAAAGGAGCGCGTGGCTGCCGAACTGGGCCTGCCCACCAGCCCGCACAGCGCCCGGCCGTTCCTGCACGTCTCGGGCATGTTCCCGGCCGAGCGCGGCTGCCTGGCCGTGATGTGGCCGCTGGCCACGCACCCGACCAACAAGAATGAACTCATCGCCTGGGACCTCGCGCAAGACCCGGGCGAGCTCGCGCTGATGGACGTCGCCGCCATCCGCCAGCGCCTGTTCAGCAAGGCCGAGGACCTGCCCGAGGGCGTGACGCGCCTGCCGGTGAAGACCGTGCACCTGAACAAGTCACCCATGGTGGTGGGCAACCTCAAGACCCTCGCGCCCGCGATGGCCGAGCGCTGGAAGATCGACGTGTCGCAGGCGCTGCGCCATGCGGAAATCGCGCGCGACCTGCCCGACATGAGCGCCATCTGGCCTGCCGTGTTCGCGCGCGAGGCGCAGCCCACGCCCGATGTGGACGAAGACCTGTACGGCGGCTTCATCGGCAACGGCGACCGGCGCAAGCTCACCGAGCTGCGCAGCCTCGCGCCCGCCGCGCTGGCGCGCGCGCGCACCGGCTTTGAAGACGCACGGCTGGAAGAGCTGGTGTTCCGCTACCGCGCGCGCAATTTCGTCGAGACCTTGAGTGAAGAAGAGCAGCAGCGCTGGGAGGCGCACCGCGCCGCGCGCCTGTTGGCAGGCGAGGGCGGCGTGCGCACGGTGGAGCAGCTGTTCGCCCGGATCGACGAGCTCAGCGAGTCGGCCGACGCGCGCGGCGAGGAAATCCTGGGCGCGCTCTACGACTATGCCGAGGCCATCGCGCCCGATGCCTGACTCTCTGGTCCACTGAAGCTGTGAACGACCTGGACCGTCTCGCCGACTTCGTCCGCCGCCATCCGCGCCTGTTCGTGCTGACGGGCGCCGGCTGCAGCACCGAATCGGGTATACCCGCCTACCGCGACGCGCAGGGCAACTGGAAGCGCCCCGCGCCCATCACCCTGCAAGCCTTCATGGGCGACGAGGCCGCGCGCAGGCGCTACTGGGCGCGCAGCCTGATCGGCTGGCGCACCATTGGCCTGGCCCGGGCGGGCCCCGCGCACCGCGCTCTCGCGCAGCTCGAATCCGCGGGCCGCTTGAAACTGCTGCTCACGCAAAACGTCGACGGCCTGCACAGCGCCGCCGGCAGCCAGCGCGTGATCGACCTGCACGGCCGCGTCGATACCGTACGTTGCATGGCCTGCGAAACCCGCAGCTCCCGGGCCGCGCTGCAGGCCGAGCTGCTGCGCCGCAACCCGCAATGGGCCGCGCTGGACGCGAAAGCCGCGCCTGATGGCGATGCCGACCTCGAAGCCCGCGACTTCTCGGGCTTCGACATCCCCGCCTGCCCAAGTTGCGGCGGCCTGCTCAAGCCCGACGTGGTGTTCTTCGGCGAAAGCGTGCCGCGAGCGCGCGTGAGCACCGCGCTCGACGCGCTGGCCGAGGCCGACGCCATGCTCGTGGCCGGCTCCTCGCTCATGGTGTATTCGGGCTTTCGTTTCGTGCAGGCGGCAGTCGCAGCGGCCAAGCCCGTGGCCGCGGTCAACATCGGCCGCACGCGGGCCGACGATCTGTTGAGCTTCAAGATCGAGCGGCGGGTGGGCCAGACGCTGGCCGCGCTGGCGCGGCACGTGCAGGAGTATCAGACATGAAGACCAGGTTGAAAGTCGCCGTCATGGGCGCAGGGGCGGTGGGCTGCTACTACGGCGGCATGCTGGCGCGCGCCGGGCACGAGGTGGTGCTGATCGCCCGGCCCGAGCATGTGCAGGCCATCACGCGCGATGGCGGCCTGCGGCTGCAAGCCACGACCTTCGACGAACGCATCCCCCTTTGCGCCAGCACCGAAGCCAGCGCGGTGCGGGGTGCGACAGACCTCGTGCTCTTTTGCGTGAAGTCCGCCGACACCGAATCGGCCGGCGCGCAGATGCGGCCGCACCTGGCCCCCGGCGCCCTGGTGTTGACCCTGCAAAACGGCGTGGACAATGCCGACCGCCTGCGCGCCGAGCTCGCGCCAGAGCAGGAAGTGGCCGCTGCCGTCGTCTACGTCGCCACCGAAATGGCCGGCCCCGGCCACGTCCGCCACCACGGTCGCGGCGAACTCGTCATCGAGCCCTCCGGCGTCAGCCCGGCCATCGCGCAAGCGCTCGTCGCCGCCGGCATCCCCACCGAGGTTTCAGCCAACGTGCGCAGCGCGCTCTGGTCCAAACTCATCCTCAACTGCGCCTACAACGCCGTCTCCGCCATCGCCCAACTGCCCTACGGCAGGACGGTGCAAGGCGAGGGCGTGCCAGAGCTGATGCGCGACGTCGTCGCCGAATGCCTGGCCGTGGCTGAGGCCGAAGGCGTGCAACTTGTGGCGAGCGACATGCAGGCGGCCGTGGACAAGCTCGCCGCGAGCATGCCCGGCCAATACTCGTCCACCGCCCAGGACCTGGCCCGCGGCAAGCGGACCGAAATCGACTTCCTCAACGGCCTCGTCGTGCGGCGCGGCCAGGCACAGGGGATTGCGACGCCGGCGAACCGGGTGTTGTGGGCACTGGTGAAGCTGGTGGAGAGCAAGGGGACTCATGCCAACCTGCGTTCAAGGACGTAGATCGGTGTGCGGCACAGCAGAGGGTTGTGCGCTGCAGCGCGGAGCGGACATTGAATTCGGGCTTGTAGGACTTCCTTGGTCGGCCAGCAGCAGTCATCAGGCAGGCCCAGCTGGCGTGGGAGCCCCCACCGAAAACGCCACGCTCTGCGGCCGCCCGGCCAATCGCAATCGCGCGGCAACCTCGGCCGTCTCGGCCACCAGCGCCCCCTTCTTCCACACCTTGAGCCGGTTCGCCCGCAGGCGGATGGCTTCGATGGGGTCTCGCGCCTGCAGCAGCACGAAGCTCGCATCACAGCCAGGCTCCAGTCCGTAGCCCTGCAGGTGCATGACCTGGGCGGCGCGGGTGGTCACGGCGTCGAAACATTGGCGCATGCCGGCCTGGCTGGTCATCTGCGCCACGTGCAGGCCCATGTGGGCCACTTCGAGCATGTCGCCCGAGCCGAGGGCATACCATGGGTCCATCGCGCAGTCGTGGCCGAAGGCGACGTTCACGCCCGCGGCCAGCAGCTCAGGCACGCGGGTCATGCCGCGGCGCTTGGGGTAGGTGTCGTGGCGGCCTTGCAGCGTGATGTTGATGAGCGGGTTGGCCACGACGCTCACGCCGGCCTCGGCGATCAGGGGCAGCAGCTTGCTCACGTAGTAGTTGTCCATGCTGTGCATGGAGGTGCAGTGCGAGCCGTTCACGCGGCCTTGCAGGCCCAGGCGCTGCGTCTCGCAGGCCAGCGTCTCGATGTGGCGCGAGAGCGGGTCGTCGCTTTCATCGCAGTGCATGTCCACGGGCAGGCCGCGCTCGGCCGCGATCTCGCACAGCAGCTTCACGCTGGCGGTGCCCTGCTCGCAGGTGCGCTCGAAATGGGGGATGCCGCCGACGACCTGCACGCCCTTGTCGAGCGCACGCTTGAGGTTGTCCAGGCCACCCGGCACGCGCAGCGCGCCGTCTTGCGCAAAGGCGACCAACTGCAAGTCGATGTAGGGTGCGACCTGGTGCTGCACCTCCAGCAGCGCGTCGACCGCCAGCAGGCTGGGGTCGCTGGTGTCCACGTGGCTGCGAATGGCGAGCAGGCCCTTGGCCACGGCCCAGTCGCAGTAGGCGAGGGCGCGCTCCACCAGCGCCTCGGCCGTGAGCAGGGGCTTGAGTTCGCCCCACAGCGCAATGCCTTCGAGCAGCGTACCGCTTTCGTTCACGCGGGGCAGGCCGTAGCTCAGCGTGGCATCCATGTGGAAATGCGGGTCGACGAAGTGCGGGCTCAACAGGTAGCCTTTGGCGTCGAGGGTTTCGTGGGCCGGGGCGTGAAGCCCGGGTGTCACCTCCATGATGCGGCCGTCCTGCACGGCGACGGACATGCCGGTGCGGCCGTCGGGCAGGGTGGCGTTGGTGAGCAGCAGGTCGAGCATGGCCGGATCGGTTCGGTGCCGCGCTGGCTGGCGCGCTCGCCTATTTGGTGCCGAAGATGCGGTCACCCGCATCGCCCAGGCCCGGCAGGATATAGCCGTGGTCGTTGAGCTGACGGTCGATCGCCGCGGTGTAGATGGGCACATCGGGGTGGGCCTTTTGCATCGCGGCCACGCCCTCGGGGCAGGTCAGCAGGCAGACGAACTTGATGGACCTTGGACTCAGCTCCTTGAGCCGGTCTACCGCCGCGATGGCCGAATTGCCGGTGGCCAGCATCGGGTCGACCACGACCACGTCGCGTTCGTGCATGTCGTGCGGCATCTTGAAGTAGTACTCCACCGCCGTCAGGGTTTTCGGGTCGCGGTACAGGCCGATGTGGCCAACGCGCGCGCCCGGCACTACGGAGAGCATGCCGTCCAGAATGCCGGTGCCGGCACGCAGGATGGAAACGAAGACCAGCTTCTTGCCGTCGATCATCCTGGCCGTCATGGTCTCCAGCGGCGTTTCGATCTGCACGTCCTGCATGGGCATGTCGCGCGTGACCTCGTAGGCCATCAGCATGCTCAGCTCGCCCAGCAGTCGGCGAAAGCTGTTGGTGCTGGCCTCCTTCTTGCGCATCAGGGTCAGCTTGTGCTGCACCAGCGGGTGATTCAAAACATGGACATTGCTCATGGTTGTTGTACTGCCTTCTTAAAAAACGGTGCCATCGCTCTCGATCTGCAGTGGGGGTGTGCCGCCCCGCAAGCGCTGCGCCAGCACGCGGCCTGCGGCCCAGGTACCGCCTTCGAGCACGCGGGCCAGCGGCAATTGCGCCTCGCTCACGCCCAGCTCGGCGCGCACCAGCGGCGCCAGTTCGTCCAGCAGGGCCACCGTCAGGGCGCGCCATTCGACGATGAACTCGTCGCCGACCTGATGGGTTTGGCTCGCCAGCGCCGCGTCCTTGAGCCGCAACACGCCCGAATCGAGCAACAGCCCGCCATTGCGGTATTCGGGCAGGCCGGTCAGGGCGTCCAGCCCGGTCACGGCCACGCCGGCCCATTCGAACGGCTCCAGCAGCGAGTAGGTGAGCCATTGCGAGAGTTTGTGGAACGGCATCCACCCCTCGCTCAGGCCTTCGCCGCCCACCGCCGAATGCCGCCAGCAATCGCCAAGCGCTATGTTTTCAATAGCGTTCTGCGCAGGCCAGATAGGGGCCAGAGACGATAAAAGCACAGAAAGCAGGTCGTGCGCCTGCACCTGGGCGGCGGCAGAGCCCTGCGTGAGGGCGTCCAACAAACCGCCGGGCCGCCCGTGAGGGCCGAAGATCAGGGCTTGACCGGCCAGTTCGTCGCCCAGGCGTCTGAGCAGGGCTGCACGCCCCTCCAGCCCGACCAACGGATTGCTGGCCTGGACCTGAAACGCCGCCGCCAGCCGCTCCGCGCTCAGGTGCTGCAGGCCCCGCGCGTCCACTTGAAGGGGATGCGAAGCATCGCTTGAGAACAGTCCTGCCATGAAGGCATGAAGACTCGCGACGCCCAGGCCTTCGGAGCGGGTGAAGCTTTGCGCGGTGGCCGCTTCGCGAAACTGCCAGTCGGGCCCCGCACCGGCATCGAGCAGCACACTCACCATGGCCAGGTCGATCCGGGCCCGCGCACCATCGGTGTGGCCAGCCGACCCCAAAGCCTGGTCCAGCCAAGCGGTGCGGTTCACGCCGCCGGCCTCGAAATGCCGCCAGCGGCTGTGGTAGGGAATCTTCAGGTCGGCGTAGCGGCTGGTCGTGACCTCGGCGACCAGCGCGGCCGTGCCTGGCAGCGCGTCGTCGCGGACCGAAAAGTACAGCGATTCGCCGCGCCGCGCCCGTGCCAGCAGGCGCTGCGCCCGCGCCCGTATCGTGGTTGTCGATCGCAACAGGGCCACGGCCCCGGTCGGATGGTCCGCTTCAGCGATGAATTCGATGGCGCTCAAGTGTCCAGCCCTCGTCCCTTGGCCCGTTTGAGTTCGTCGGCGTCGGGCACCGGCCCGGGCGTGAAATAGCCGGCCGCCATCTTGGCGTCCATCTCGACCCGCGCGTCGGCCGGAATCAGCTCGTCGGGGATGTTGACGCGCTCGCCGATCTCGATGCCCGAGCCGGTGATCGCGTCGTACTTCATGTTGCTCATGGACACCAGACGGTGGATCTTGCGCACGCCCAGCCAGTGCAGCACGTCGGGCATCAGTTCCTGAAAGCGCATGTCCTGCACGCCGGCCACGCATTCCGTGCGGGCAAAGTACTGCTCGGCCGTGTCGCCGCCGACCTGGCGCTTGCGCGCGTTGTAGACCAGGAACTTGGTGACTTCACCCAGGGCCCGGCCCTCCTTGCGCGAATAGGCGATCAGGCCCACGCCGCCGCGCTGCGCACCCCGTATGCATTCCTCGATCGCGTGCGTGAGGTAGGGGCGGCAGGTGCAGATGTCGGAACCGAACACATCGGAGCCATTGCACTCGTCATGCACCCGGGCGGTCAGCTCGACAGCGGGGTTGGCCAGGTCTGCGGGCGTTCCGAAGATGTAGACGGTCTGGCCGCCGATCGGCGGCAAAAACACCTCGAGATCGCTGCGCGTCACGAGCTCCGGGTACATGCCGCCGGTTTCCTCGAACAGCACGCGGCGCAGGTCGGCTTCGGAACAGTGAAAACGCCGGGCCACGCCGGGCAGGTACCAGACCGATTCGATCGCGGCCTTGGTCACCAGCGCGGCACCGCCTGCGGTCAGGAATTTGCCGTCGGCCTTGAGCCTGCCCTTTTGCAGCGCCTCGATGACCTCGGGCAGGATCACATGGGCCTTGGTCACGGCTATCGTGGGCCGGATGTCGTAGCCAGCGGCCAGTTCCTTGGCAAATGCGTTGGCCACGACGGCACCCCAGGGATCGAGGCTGACGATTTTGCCCGGCTCGCTCCACTGCGGATAGGGGCCGATGACGTCGGTCGGCGCGGTGTTGGTCAGGTCGGCCCTGTGCCGCGGCGACAGGGCGCCGGCGGCCACGGCCAGCGCGCGGTACACGCTGTAGGAGCCGCTGTGCGTGCCGATCACGTTGCGGTGGCTGCGCTGGGTGGTGGTGCCCACGATGGGCCCGCGCTCGGCGGCGCTGGCCGCGCCCCAGTGGATGGGCAGGGCGCCGTGGCCACGGGCGTGGGAGGTCAGGCGGATGTGGCTGGGAGAAACAGGGCCCGGGGACTTGGCAACTTCGACTGACATTGCTGCTCCTCAAAGAGACCAATGTACCGATCCGTCTGGCGCCTGACAAGCCCTGGGAACTCGCTGAGCATTCAACTGGCCAGTAGCTGTGCGTAGCGCTGCAAATCGACGTTGCCGCCGCTGACGATCACACCCACGCGTGCGCCTTTGAGCGGCGTTCCAGCCTGCTGGGCGCCGGCGAAACTCAGACAGCCCGTGGGTTCCACCACCATCTTCATGCGTTCGGCGAAAAAGCGCATCGCTGCGACGAGCTGCGCATCGCTCGCGGTCAGGATGTCGTCGACGTCGCGGCGGATGATGGCAAAGGTCAGCTGTCCCAGGTGCTGGGTTTGCGCGCCGTCGGCAATGGTTTGGGGCGTGGCGATGTGCACGATCTGGCCGCTGCGAAGCGACTGCTGGCCGTCGTTGCCGGCTTCGGGCTCCACGCCATAGACCTTGCAGTGCGGCGACAGCGCGCGCGCAGCCAGCGCCGAGCCGCTGAGCAGGCCGCCGCCACCCAGGCAGACGAACAGCGCGTCGAGGGGGCCGGCTTCATCAAACAACTCCTTGGCCGCCGTGCCCTGGCCGGCCAGCACATGGGCGTGGTCGTAGGGCGGGATCAGCGTCATGCCGCGCTCGGCAGCCAGGCGCTGGCTGATGGCCTCGCGGTCCTCGCTGAAGCGGTCGTAGGTGATGACTTCGGCGCCATAGCCGCGCGTGGCCGCCAGCTTGGCCGCCGGTGCGTCCAGCGGCATCACGATCGCCGCGGGCAGGCCCAGGATGCGGGCCGACAGTGCGATGGCCTGGGCATGGTTGCCAGACGAAAACGCCAGCACCCCGGCCTTGCGCTGCGCGGGCGTGAACTGCGACAGCGCATTGAAAGCCCCACGAAACTTGAAAGCGCCCATGCGCTGGAAGTTTTCACATTTGAAGAACGCCTGCGCGCCCAACAGAGCGTCGGCCGTGCGCGAGCGCAGCACCGGGGTGCGGTGGGCATGGCCTTCGAGTCGGCGCGCGGCGGCGGCAACGTCGTCGTAACTGGGCAGATTCATGGCGGTCCTCAGCGCTTTTTGCCGCCCAAGAGGCTGCCGAGCACGCCGCGGATGATCTCTCGCCCCACCGCTGAGCCTATGGTGCGCACCGCCGACCTGGCCATGGCCTGGGCCAGACCCTCGTGCTTGCCGCCGCGCGGGCCGGTGGAGCCGAACAGCACGTCGCCCAGGCCGCCGAGCAGCCCGCCGGAGGACTCCTGCGAAGCTTGGCCGGTGCCTGCCGGGGCGGCTTCAACCCGGCCTTTGAGCTTTTCATAGGCCGATTCGCGGTCCACGGATTTCTCGTAGACGCCGGCCACCAGCGAGTTTTGCAGCAGGGCCTGGCGCTGGGCCGCTGTGATCGGGCCGATCTGGCTGGCCGGCGGCAGCACATAGACGCGCTCGGTGACGCCGGGCCGGCCCTTGGTGTCGAGAAAGCTCACCAGCGCCTCGCCCACCGCCAGCTCGGTGATGGCGGCCTCGATGTCCAGGCCGGGCTTTTGCCGCATGGTCTGGGCCGTGGCCTTGACGGCCTTCTGGTCGCGCGGCGTGAAGGCGCGCAGCGCGTGCTGGACGCGGTTGCCCAACTGGGCCAGCACCGAGTCGGGGATGTCCAGCGGGTTCTGCGTCACGAAATACACACCCACGCCCTTGGAGCGCACCAGCCGCACGACGAGCTCGATACGCTCGACCAGCACCTTGGGCGCCTCGTTGAACAGCAGATGGGCCTCGTCGAAGAAGAACACCAGTTTGGGCTTCTCGGGGTCGCCGATCTCGGGCAACTGCTCGAACAGCTCCGACAGCATCCAGAGCAGGAAAGTCGCGTACAGGCGTGGCGAATTCAGCAGCTTGTCGGCCGCCAGGATGTTGACCAGGCCCCTGCCCGCGGCGTCGGTCTGCATGAAGTCGCTGATGTTGAGCATGGGCTCGCCGAAGAACTGCTCGCCGCCCTGGCTCTCGATTTGCAGCAGCCCGCGCTGGATCGCGCCCACGCTGGCCGCGCTGATGTTGCCGTACTCGGTGGTGAATTCGCTGGCGTTGTCGCCCACATGCTGCAGCATGGCGCGCAGGTCCTTGAGGTCCAGCAGCAGCAGGCCGTTGTCGTCGGCGATTTTGAACACCAGGTTGAGCACGCCGGACTGGGTTTCGTTGAGGTTGAGCATGCGGCCCAGCAGCAGCGGGCCCATGTCGGAGATGGTGGCGCGCACCGGATGCCCCTGGTCGCCAAACACGTCCCACAGCGTGGTGGGGCAGGCCAGCGGCTCTGGCAGGGCGATGCCGCGCTCTTTCAGCACGCCGGCCAGTTTCTCGCCGATGCTGCCAGGTTGAGCAATGCCGGTCAGGTCGCCCTTGACGTCGGCCATGAACACCGGCACGCCGATGGCCGAGAAGTTTTCGGCCAGGGTTTGCAGCGTGACGGTCTTGCCGGTGCCGGTGGCGCCGGTGATCAGGCCGTGGCGGTTGGCCAGGCCCGGCAGGAGCTGGCATTCGGTGGTGGCGTTCTTGGCGATCAGCAGCGGCTCGGCCATATGGAGGTTCCTCGGGGTTGCCTGGAGGGGGAAAAGTAAAATCGAGGTTGTAGATTAAATCAATGAAGAAGGATTTCCCGTGGCTGGACACAGTAAATGGGCGAATATTCAGCACCGCAAGGGCCGTCAGGACGAGAAGCGGGGCAAGATCTGGACCCGCGTGATCCGTGAAATCATGGTCGCGGCGCGCCAGGGCGGCGGCGACCTGAACGCCAATCCGCGCCTGCGGCTGGCCGTGGACAAGGCCAAGGCCGCCAACATGCCGGCCGACACCATCAAGCGCAACATCGACAAGGCCACCGGCAACCTCGAAGGCGTGAGCTACGAGGAAATCCGCTATGAGGGCTACGGCATTGGCGGCGCAGCGATCATCGTCGACACCATGACCGACAACCGCGTGCGCACTGTGGCCGAGGTGCGCCACGCCTTTGCCAAGCATGGCGGCAACATGGGTACGGAAGGCTCGGTGGCGTTTCAGTTCAAGCATTGCGGCCAACTGATCTATGCGCCGGGCACGAGCGAAGACAAGCTCATGGAAGTCGCGCTGGAGGCCGGCGCCGAGGATGTGGTCACCGACGAGGACGGCGCCATCGAGGTGCTGACGGCCTATGCCGACTTCGAGGCCGTGAAGAATGCGCTGGAGGCCGCCGGACTCAAGCCCGACGTGGCCGAGGTGACGATGCGCGCCGAAAACACCATCGAGCTCGGCGGCGACGATGCACTGAAGATGCAAAAGCTGCTCGATGCGCTCGAAGACCTGGACGATGTGCAAGAGGTCTACCACAACGCTGCCCTATGAAAGTACTCGTCATCGGCGGCGGTGGCCGCGAACACGCTCTGGCCTGGAAGCTGGTCCAGTCGCCCAAGGTGCAGATGGTCTATGTGGCCCCCGGCAACGGCGGGACCGCGCGGGACAACCGGCTTGAGAACATCGACATCACGGATGTCCAGGCACTGCGGGCTTGGGCTGCTACAGAAAAGATAGCTTTAACCGTGGTCGGACCGGAGGCGCCTCTGGCCGCCGGCGTGGTCGACGAGTTCCGCCAGCATGGCCTGCGGGTGTTCGGGCCGACCCGCTCTGCGGCCCAACTGGAGAGCTCCAAGGCCTTTTCCAAGGCCTTCATGAAGCGCCACGGCATTCCGACGGCCGAGTATGAAACCTTCTCCGATCCGGCGGCAGCGCACGCTTATGTCGACGCCAAGGGCGCGCCCATCGTGGTCAAGGCCGACGGCCTGGCTGCCGGCAAGGGCGTCGTGGTGGCGATGACCGCCGCCGAGGCGCATGAGGCGATCGATTTCATGCTGCTGGACAACAAGCTGGGCGTCACGCACAACGAGGGCGGGGCCCGCGTCGTGATCGAGGAGTTCCTGGCCGGCGAAGAAGCCAGCTTCATCGTGCTGTGCGACGGCAAGAACGTCGCGGCGCTGGCCACCAGCCAGGATCACAAGCGCCTGCTCGACGGCGACCAGGGCCCCAACACCGGGGGCATGGGCGCCTATTCACCCGCGCCCGTGGTCACGGCCGATGTTCATGCCCGCGCCATGCGCGAAATCATCCTGCCCACCATCCGCGGCATGGAAAAGGACGGTATCCCCTACACCGGCTTCCTCTACGCCGGGCTGATGATCGATGCCCAGGGCCGGCCCAAGACGCTGGAATTCAACTGCCGCATGGGCGACCCCGAGACCCAGCCCATCATGATGCGGCTGAAGTCGGACCTGTACGACGTGATGATGGCGGCCACCTCGGGCACGCTGGACCAGGTCGTGCTGCAGTGGGATAGACGCACCGCCCTGGGCGTGGTGGTGGCCGCGTCCGGCTACCCGCTGAGCCCGCGCAAGGGGGATGTGATCACCGGGCTGCCCAAGGATGCCGACGACGCCATGGTGTTCCACGCCGGCACCGTCATGAAGGACGGCGTGGTCAGCACCGCCGGCGGGCGGGTCCTGTGCGTCACGGCGCTGGCCGAGAGCGTGAAGCTGGCCCAGCAACGCGTGTACGAAGTCACTCGCGGCATTCAATTCGACGGCATGCAGTACCGCAAGGACATTGGCTACCGCGCGGTCAAAAGCTGAGGTTCCATGAGCATTCCCACCGTCGCCTCGGTCCGAGAGTACCTGCTGGGACTGCAGCAGCGCATCACCTCGGCCATTGCGGCCATTGATGGTGGCGGGCCCGAGGCCTTTGTCGCCGACCCCTGGAAAAAACAGCCGGGCGAGCCGCTGCAGGGCGAGGGCCTCACGAAAATCCTCGAAGGCGGCGCCGTGTTCGAGCGCGCTGGTTGTGGTTTTTCCGATGTACGCGGCCCCCAGTTGCCGCCCTCGGCCACGCAGCACCGACCCGAACTGGCGGGTGCGCCGTTCGAGGCCATGGGTGTGTCGCTGGTGTTCCACCCGCTCAACCCCTATGTGCCCACGGTCCACATGAATGTGCGCATGCTGGCCGCCACCGTGCCCGGCCAGGAGCCGGTCTGCTGGTTCGGCGGCGGCATGGACCTCACGCCCTTCTATGGCTTCGAGGAAGACGCGGCGCATTTCCACACGGTTTGCAAGAACGCGCTGGCGCCTTTTGGCAGCGACAAATACCCGCGCTTCAAGGCCTGGTGCGACGAGTATTTTTATTTGAAGCACCGCGACGAGCAGCGCGGCATCGGCGGCGTGTTCTTCGACGACTTCTCGGAGCTGGGTTTGGAGCGCAGCTTTGCCATGACGAGCGCGATCGGCGACGCTTTTCTCGACGCCTACCTGCCCATCGTGCAGCGGCGCAAGGACATGGCCTGGGGCGAGCGCGAGCGCAGCTTCCAGCTGTACCGCCGCGGCCGCTATGTCGAATTCAACCTGGTGTGGGACCGCGGCACGCATTTCGGCCTGCAGTCGGGGGGGCGCACGGAGTCCATCCTGCTGTCCATGCCTCCGCTGGCGAGCTGGTCCTACCAGCACCGGCCCGAGAGCGGTTCGCCCGAGGAGGATCTGTACAAAAGCTTCCTGCCGCGCCGGGAGTGGGTGTGACGGCCGGCCTCAGCCGCATAGGCGTGTTCGGCGGTTCGTTCGACCCCCCTCACAACGCCCACGTTGCCCTGGTGCAGGCCGCAGTCCGGCAGCTGCAGCTCGATGAGTTGCGCGTGTTTCCCACCGGTCATGCCTGGCACAAGCCCAGGCCGCTCAGCGCCGCTGCGCATCGGCTGGCGATGGCCCGGCTGGCCTTTGCCGATCTGCCGCGGGTGGTGGTCGATGAGCGTGAACTGCAGCGCGCCGGTCCGACCTACACCATCGACACCTTGCGGCAACTGCGGGCCGAGCAGGCCGGCGCACAGATCTTCCTGATCCTGGGCGAAGACCAGGCGGCGGCGTTGCCGAGCTGGCACCAATGGCCCGAGATTCTTCAGATTGCTATAATTTCAATAGCTGGACGCGCCCCATCCACGGGGACACATGGTCTGTTCGACCCCTCAAAACTGCCGCAGGGACAGTTTGAAGCCTTGCAACTGCCCCCCATGTCTGTCAGCGCCACCGATATCCGCGCCCTTGTGGCCGCGGGTCAAGGGGTAGCCCATCTGGTTCCCGACGGCGTTGCGCGCTATATTGAGCAATATCACCTTTACCGAACTGCCTGATGACCAACCAAACGCACACCGAAACCGCTGCGAAAAAGGACACCCAGAAGCTTCAGCGCGCCATCGTCGACGGCCTGGAGGATGTCAAGGCCCACGACATCCAGGTGTTCAACACAGAGCATCTCTCACCGCTGTTTGAACGCGTCATCGTGGCATCGGGTACGTCGAATCGTCAGACCAAGGCCCTGGCCGCCAGCGTGCGCGATGCCGTGCGTGGCGCGGGCTTCGCCAAACCCCGCATCGAGGGCGAGGCCAATGGCGAGTGGATCATCGTGGACTGCGGCCCGGCGGTCGCCCACATCATGCAGCCCGCCATTCGGCAGTACTACCACCTCGAGGAAATCTGGGGCGACAAGCCAGTGCGCCTGAAATTCGGTGCGCCCAAGCCGGCGGCGAAAGAGGCCGTCAAGCCTGCCGCAAAACAGTCGGCCAAGGCCCCTGCCAACAAAGCGGCGACCAAGGCAGTGAGTGAGTCAAAAGAGCCCAAAGCCCCCGCCAAAAAGGTGGGGGCCGCTGCAAAAACAATAGCAAAAAAGGCGGCACCCAAGGCCGCGGCGAAGAAGACGGTCGCCAAGACACCAGCGAAGGCGCCAGCCAAAGCCGCCGCCAAGGCCCCCGCCAGAAAAGCCGCTGCGCGCAAAGCCTGAGGCCGGGCCGTGAAGCTGGTGATTGTGGCGGTCGGCCAGCGCGTGCCCGACTGGGCACAAACCGCCTACGAGGATTACGCCAAGCGCTTTCCGCCCGAGCTGAGGGTGGAACTCAAGGCGGTCAAGACCGAGCCCCGCGGCTCCAAAACCCTGGAAACGCTCTACGCCGCCGAACGCGAGCGCATTGAAGCCGCCATCCCCAAGGGCAGCCGCATCGTCGCCCTGGACGAGCGGGGCGCCACGGTGACCACGGCGGCGCTGGCCGCCAAGCTCAAAAACTGGCAGCTCGAAGGCGACGATGTGGCGCTGGTGATTGGCGGGCCCGACGGGCTCGACCCCGGCTTCAAGCAGTCCGCGCACGAGCGCATCCGCCTGTCCGACCTCACACTGCCGCACGCCATGGTGCGCGTGCTGTTGATCGAGCAGTTGTACCGGGCCTGGTCGGTCAATGCGGGGCACCCGTATCACCGTGAGTAGCGTTTGAAGGGGTTCAGTGTTCGGCGTTGAGCGCGTGAAGAGGTTGAGTGTTCAGTGTTGGGCGTTCAGCGTGGGAAGAGGTTCAGTGTTCAGCGTTGAGCGTTCAGCGAGGAATTCAGGGACCATACTAACAACGCTCAACGCTCAACGCTCAACGCTCAACGCTCAACCTCTTCCCATGCCCGACTTCATCTACCTCGCCTCCCAAAGTCCGCGCCGCCGCCAGTTGCTGGAGCAGCTTGGCGTGCGCCACGAGCTGCTACTGCCTGACGCGGATGAGGATACCGAGGCCCTGGAGCGGGCTGTCGCCAATGAAGCGCCGGCCGCCTACGTGTTGCGGGTCACGGGTCTCAAGCTCGACGCGGCGCTTCAGCGCCTCAAGCGCCGCGGCCTGCCGCCCGCGCCCATTTTGTGCTCCGACACCGCAGTCGCGCTGGGCCGCAGGATTTATGGCAAGCCCGCCGACGCAGCGGACGCGGCCCGCATGCTGCGCGAGCTCAGCGGCACCACGCACCGGGTGCTGACGGCCGTCGCCGTGCAGAACGGGCGCCGACGACAGGACGCCCTGAGCGACTCGCGCGTAACGTTCGCCCCCCTCACCGCAGCCCAGGTCAAACACTATGTCGCATCGGGCGAGCCGCTGGGCAAAGCCGGGGCCTATGCGGTGCAGGGCAGGGCGGCGGCCTTCATCGCCCACATCCGCGGCAGCTACTCTGGCATCATGGGCTTGCCGATGTACGAGACGGCGCAATTGCTGAAAGCCCTCGGCTTCAAATGGTGAGTTACACAGTGAGCAGGCCCTGAGAACATGCAACAAGACATCCTGATCAACTGGTCCCCGCAGGAAACGCGCGTCGCCGTGGTGGAAAACGGTGCCGTGCAGGAATTGCATGTCGAGCGCACGCTGGAGCGCGGCCTGGTCGGCAATGTCTACCTGGGCAAGGTCGTGCGCGTGCTGCCGGGCATGCAATCGGCTTTTGTCGACATCGGGCTGGAGCGCGCCGCGTTCCTGCATGTGGCCGATGTCTGGCACCGCCAGCCCGACGGCGAGCCCCCCAGCGTCGCGCGCAACAGCCAGCCTCAGGTGCCGATCGAAAAACAGGTGTTCGAGGGCCAGGCGCTGATGGTGCAGGTCATCAAGGACCCGATAGGCACCAAGGGGGCCCGCTTGTCCACGCAGATCAGCATCGCGGGTCGGCTGCTGGTGTTCCTGCCGCAGGACGACCATGTGGGCGTGTCGCAGAAAATTCCGCCAGAGCAGCGCGACGCCCTGCGCGCCAGGCTGCAGGCCCTGGTCGGGGACAAGGCAACGGGCGGCGGCGGGGGCTTCATCCTGCGCACCAATGGCGAGGACGCCAGCGATGCCGAGTTGGCCGAGGACATTGCCTATCTGCGCAAGACCTGGGCGCGCATCAAGGACGCCTCCCTGCGCCTGCCGCCCATGTCGCTGCTGCACCAGGATCTGAATCTGCTGCAGCGCGTGCTGCGCGACCTGGTGGGCGACGAAACGCAGAACATCAGGCTCGATTCGCGCGAGCAGTTCGAGCGCCTGCAGGCCTTTGGGCAGGAGTTCATGCCGGCGGCGGCCGCGAAGTTGCAGCTCTACAAGGGTGAGCGGCCCATTTTCGACCTGTATTCGATCGACGAGGAAATCGCCCGCGCCCTGGGGCGGCGCGTCGAGCTCAAATCCGGCGGCTATCTGATCGTGGACCAGACCGAGGCGCTGACGACCGTGGACGTCAACACCGGCGGCTTTGTCGGGGCCCGCAACTTCGATGACACGATTTTCAAGACCAACCTGGAGGCGGCCCAGGCCATCGCCCGCCAGCTGCGCCTGCGCAACCTGGGCGGCATCATCATCGTTGACTTCATCGACATGGTGCGCGAAGACCACCGCGAGGCCGTGCTGGCCGAGTTCCGCAAGCAGCTCGCGCGCGACCGCGTCAAAACCATGGCCGGCGGCTTCTCGCAGCTCGGCCTGGTCGAGATGACGCGCAAGCGCACCCGCGAGTCGCTGGCCCACATGCTGTGCGAGCCCTGCGAGGCCTGCGATGGCAAGGGCAGCGTCAAGACGGCACGCAGCGTGAGCTACGACATCCTGCGCGAGATCCTGCGCGAAGCGCGCCAGTTCAACCCGCGCGAGTTCCGCATCGTGGCTTCACCGCGGGTCATCGAGCTGTTTCTGGACGAGGAAAGCCAGCACCTGGCCGGCCTGAGCGACTTCATCGGCAAGCCGATCTCGCTGCAAAGCGAGGCTGCCATGGGCCAGGAGCAGTACGACATCGTGCTGCTGTAGCCGCTCTCGCGCAGTGACTGGTGATCAGTGACTGGTGAACAGCCACCGGTCACCTCAGGCGGGCACCGCAGCAGTCTCATTCGCGTCGTCAAATCCCGTCTGGTGCAGCCGCGCATACAGTCCGCGGCGCGACAGCAATTCGGCATGCGTCCCTTGTTCCGCCACCCGGCCGGCCACCATGACGGCGATCCGGTCCGCATGCTCGATGGTGGACAGGCGGTGCGCGATGATGAGCGTGGTGCGCCCGGCCATCAGGTGCTGCAGCGCTTCCTGGACCAGCCGCTCGGACTCGGTGTCCAGAGCCGAGGTGGCTTCATCCAGGATCAGAATCGGGGCATTCTTGTACAGGGCGCGGGCAATCGCCAGGCGCTGGCGCTGGCCACCCGACAGTTGCACCGCGTTGTGCCCAACGACGGTGTCCATGCCGCGCGGCAGCGTCGCCACATGGTCTCCGAGGTTGGCAGCCTGGAGGCACTGCAGGATGCGATCCCGGTCCAGCGTCTGGCCCAGGGCCACATTGGCCGCCAAAGTGTCGTTGAGCATCACGACGTCCTGGCTGACCATGGCGAACTGCCGGCGCAGCGCGGACAGCTGCCATTGCGCGATATCGTGGCCATCGAGCCGGATCTGGCCCTTGCTGGGCAGGACGAAGCGGGGCAGCAGGTTGATCAGCGTGGTCTTGCCCGAGCCCGACGGCCCGACCAGCGCCACCACCTCGCCCGGTGCGATGCTCAGGTTCACGCTGTCCAGCGCCGGCTGCGCGTCGCCCGGGTAGTGCACCGTGACGGCGGCAAAATCGATGCAGCCCGCAGCCCGCTGGGCCTGGTGGCTGCCACCGGTTTCCGCCGGGGTCTGCTCGATCAGGTCGAGTCCGCGCTCCAGCGCCGCGAGCCCGCGGGTGATCGGGCTGGCAATCTCAGACAGATGCTTGATCGGGGCCACCAGCATGAGCATGGCGGTCACGAACGCCACGAAGCTGCCCACGCTCACGCCGCTGATGCTGTTTTGCCAGAGCGCGATCGAGATCACGGCCGACAGCGCAGCGGCCGCCAGCATCTGCGTCAGCGGTGTCATGGCGGCCGAGGCGGCTGTGGATTTCATGGCCAGCCGGCGCATGGCCTGGCTCAGCGCATCGAAGCGGCCGGCCTGTACCGGCTGGGCCTCGTGCAGGCGGACCATGCGGTGCGCCAGCACGTTTTCCTCCACCACATAAGCCAGGCTGTCGGTCGCGTTCTGGCTGGCCTTGGCAATGCGGTAGAGCCGGCGCGAGAGCGTGCGCATCACCAGGGCGACGGCCGGGAACAGCACGCCCACGATCAGGGTCAGCTTCCAGTTCAGGTACAGCAGATAGCCGAGCAGGGCCAGCAGCGTCAGGCTGTCGCGGGCCAGGCTCAGCAGGGCGTTGACCAGCATGGTGGCGCCGGTCTGCACCTCGTAGACCACGGTGTTGGACAGCGAACTGGCCGACTGGCGCGAAAACAGTGCCATGTTGGCGTCGAGCAGGCGCTCGAACATGGCCCGGCGCAGCGCCAGCATGCCGTCGTTGGCCACCTTGGCCAGCGCGAACTGGGCCAGAAAGCCGGCGAGCCCGCGCACGCCAAACAGCAGCATCAGGGTCACCGGCACGATCCACAGGCTCAGACCGTCCTGCTGAAATCCGCGGTCCAGCAATGGCTTGAGCAGCGCCGGAATCATGGGCTCGGTGGCCGCGCCGACCACGGTGGCCGCAATGGCCAGCAGCCAGGCCGAGCGGGCGCGCCCGAAATAGGGCAGCAGGCGACGCAGCCCCTGCAAGGGCTGGGGCGAGGGCGGATTCGCGGCGTGCGGGTGGTCACTCATGGGATGGCATGTCAGGCAGCATGCGGCGCGAGGTGCGGGAGTGGAAACAAAAAATCAATCCGTTTAACAAATGCGGTGTCAAGGCCCATGCCACGCTGGGCATAATGGCGCGGCCCGGTGATTATCAGACACTGCAGGCCGCCCGCTGTGCTCATGGCGTTGGCAGGGCCGCCCCGCAAGGCATGTTAGGCTTTGCCGTTGCCGTGTTGTGACTTTTAACCAGACAAGATGAATCGAAACCCCATGGAGTCCCGTCGGCTGCTGCTGACGGGTTTGTTGACTGCTCCCTTTGCACCTGCCCTGGCCCAATTCCGGGTCGAAGTCTCGGGCGTGGGCCTGACGCAGTTGCCGATCGCGGTGGCCGCCTTTCGTGGCGACGAGCAATCGCCGCAGAAGATCGGTGCGATCGTCCAGGCCGACCTGGAGCGCAGTGGCCAGTTCCGCGCCGTCGATGCTGCCGGCGCCGCACTCGATGAAAGCGCGCGGCCCGATGTGGCGCTGTGGCGGCAAAAAGGTGCCGATTCGCTGGTGACCGGCAGCGTGGCGCGGCTGGCCGATGGCCGCTTCGACGTGCGCTTTCGCTTGTGGGATGTGGTGCGCGGGCAGGATCTGGGCGGCCAGAGCTACGCAGTTCCGGCGGCCGACTTGCGCCTGGCGGCGCATCGCATTGCCGACTTCATCTACGAAAAGCTCACGGGCGACAAGGGCGTGTTCTCAACCCGGATTGCCTATGTCACCAAGGCGGGGCAGCGCTACAACCTGTGGGTTGCCGATGCCGACGGCGAGAACGCCCAGTCGGCCCTGGCCAGTCCCGAGTCCATCATCTCGCCGGCCTGGGCGCCCAACGGCGGGCAGCTGGCCTATGTGTCCTTCGAGTCGCGCAAGCCGGTTGTCTATGTGCACGATGTGGCCAGCGGCCGGCGCCGCCTGATCGCCAACTTCCGCGGCTCCAACAGCGCGCCGGCCTGGTCGCCCGATGGGCGCAGCCTGGCCGTGACCCTGAGCCGCGACGGCGGCTCCCAGCTCTACACCATCGACGCCAATGGCGGCGAGCCCCGCCGGCTGACCCAAAGCGCCAGCATCGACACCGAACCCGTGTATTCGTCCGACGGCAAAACGATCTACTTCGTCAGCGACCGCGGCGGTTCGCCGCAGATCTACCGCATGGGCTCAACAGGCGGCAACCCCGAGCGCGTGACGTTCACCGGCAGCTACAACATATCGCCGGCCATCAGCCCCGACGGGCGCTGGCTGGCCTATATTTCCCGGATCAACGGGGCGTTCAAGCTGCACGTGATGGAACTCGCGAGCGCTGCCGTGAACTCAATCACTGAGACCACGGCCGACGAAAGCCCCAGTTTTGCCCCCAACGGACGGCTCATCATTTACGCCACCCAGCAGCAGGGCCGCGAGGCGCTGATGACCACCACATTGGACGGCAAGATCAAGGCCCGCCTGGCCGGCCAGAGCGGCGACATCCGTGAACCGGGCTGGGGCCCGTTCCAGAGACTATGATTTTTTTCAGGAGCTTGAAGATGAAACGTATGGTGTTGGCATGCGCCGTGGTTGCGCTATTGGCGGGCTGCGGCTCCAATGTGAAGCTGGACAAGGCGCCGGTCGAAGACAGGAGCGGCGCTGCCGTGAGCACCGGCGCGGCCCAGACCAATGGCGGCTTGGTCAGCAAGAGCGGCGTGGCCCCGGTCGATCTCGGCAAACCCGTGCAGGATGCCGTTGGTCCTAGTGGCCCCAACCTGGTGTATTTCGATTTTGACAGCTACGTCATCAAGCCTGACTACCAGGGCGTGATCGAGTCCCATGCGCACTTCCTTCGGGCCGACAAAAAACGCAAGAGCGTGATCGAAGGCCACGCCGACGAGCGTGGCGGGCGCGAATACAACCTGGCGCTGGGCCAGAAGCGCTCCGAGGCCGTGCGCCGGGCGTTGGGCCTGCTGGGAGTGAATGACAGCCAGATCGAAGCCGTGAGCTTTGGCAAGGAAAAACCGGCGGACCTGGGTCATGACGAGGCCGCCTGGGCGAAAAACCGTCGTGCCGAGATCACCTACCGATGAACGCGTCCCTGAAGCTGCTGCGTGCGCTGATCGTGGCGGGAGCTGGCCTCTCCGTGTTCACCGCAGGCGCCGGCCTGTTCGAGGACGACGAGGCCCGTAAAGCCATTCTTGATCTGCGCCAGCGCATCGAGACCAACCGCCAGGCCGCCGATGCCTCGCAGTCCAAGCTGACGGAGGAAAACACCCAGCTGCGCCGCAGCCTGCTGGACCTGCAGAACCAGATCGAGTCCCTGCGCGCCGAGCTGGCCAAGCTGCGCGGGCAGGACGAGCAGCTGGCGCGCGATGTCGCGGAAATGCAGCGCCGGCAAAAGGACATCGCGCAAGGGGTCGACGACCGCCTGCGCAAGTTCGAGCCGGTCAAGGTCTCGCTCGATGGCCAGGAATTCACCGCCGACCCGGCCGAAAAGCGCGACTTTGAAGCGGCGCTCGGCATCTTCCGCAAGGGCGAATTCCCGGCTGCGCAGGCCGCGTTTGCGGACTTCATCAAGCGCAATCCACAAAGCGGCTACCAGCCTTCGGCCCGGTTCTGGCTGGGCAATGCCCAGTACGCGACCCGCGACTACAAGGACGCCATCACCAACTTCCGAGCCCTGGTCGCGCAGTCGCCCGACCATGCCCGTGCGCCCGAAGCGATTCTGTCGATCGCGAATTGCCAGATCGAGCTCAAGGAGACGCGCGCGGCCCGCAAGACGCTGGAGGATCTGGTGAAAGCCTTTCCGCAGTCGGAAGCAGCCCAGGCCGCCAAGGAGCGGCTGGCCCGGCTCAAATAGGCCCGTGCGTGGGCCCGGCAATTTGTAACCTGGCCCACTAAAATCAAAGGATGGAATCCACTGAACTGTCGTCGCTCACCACCCAGGTGTTGTGGGCTGCTTTTGCCCTGTCCGTCGCCTTCGGGGCCATCGCCCAGCGCTCCCATTTCTGCACCATGGGCGCCGTCAGCGACATCGTGAACATGGGCGACTGGACGCGGATGCGGCAGTGGGCTCTGGCGGTCGGCGTGGCCATGATAGGGTTTGCGGGGCTGGCCTATGCCGGCTGGATCGATCCGGCCAAGACGCTTTATGTCTCCAATCGCTGGATCTGGCTGTCGGCCGCCGTGGGCGGCGCGATGTTCGGCTTCGGCATGGTGCTGTCCTCAGGTTGCGGCAGCAAGACACTGGTGCGCATAGGCGGCGGCAGCCTCAAGTCCATCGTCGTGCTGGTCGTGATGGGGGTTGCCGCCTTTGCCACGCTCAAGGGCATCACGGCGGTGCTGCGGATCGCCAGCGTCGACCGGGTAGCTATTGATTTTGTAGCGGCTGCGACACTGCCCAATTGGGCTGCAAGCGCTTTTGGCATCAACGCGCGGTTGGCGGGGCTGATGGTGGCCTTGGCTCTGGGCGGGGGGCTGATGCTGTGGGCGCTGACCGGCTTTCGCCGCGCAGATGGCCTGTTCGACAACCTGCTCGCTGGCCTTGGCATCGGCGCCGTGATCGTGGCCATGTGGTGGGTCAGTGGCAAGCTGGGCCATGTGGCCGAGCACCCCGACACCTTGCAGGAGGCATTCCTGGCCACCAACTCCGGCCGAGCCGAGGCCTTGAGCTTTGTCGCGCCCGTGGCCTACGCTCTGGACTGGCTCATGTTCTTCAGCGACAGGAGCAAGGTGCTGACCGTGGGCATCGTGTCGGTTCTGGGTGTGGTGGTTGGTTCTGCCATCAGCGCCATCGCCATGGGCAGCTTCCGCTGGGAAGGTTTTGGCAGCACGGAAGACGTGGCCAATCACCTGGGAGGCGCGGTGCTGATGGGCGTGGGCGGCGTCACCGCCATGGGCTGCACCATAGGCCAGGGCCTGAGCGGCATTTCCACCCTGAGTGCCAGCAGCTTCGTCGCCGTGGCCGCCATCCTGGCCGGGGCCGTGGCGGCCGTCAGGTACCAGATCTGGCGCCTGGAGCGCATGGTTTGAACAGGAGCCCCGTGTTGGAAGTCGATCTGCAGCGCAGGTTCAGTGGACTGGAGCGCCTGTACGGGGCTGCAGGCGCCGCGCGCATCCGCGCGGCCCATGTGGCCGTCATCGGCATCGGGGGCGTGGGCTCCTGGGCAGCCGAGGCCTTGGCGCGCAGCGGCGTGGGGCGCCTGACGCTGATCGACCTTGACCATGTGGCCGAGTCCAACATCAACCGCCAGATCCAGGCGCTCGACGCGACGCTGGGCCAGGCCAAGGTGCTGGCCATGCGTGACCGTATTGCCCAGATCCATCCGGCCTGCGAGTTGACCTGCATCGAGGACTTTGTGGAGCCTGCGAACTGGCTCCAGTTGCTGCCCACGGGCGTCGATGCCGTGATCGATGCCTGCGACCAGATCAAGGCCAAAACGGCCATGGCTGCCTGGGCGCGCGCCAGCGCCAGCACTTTCATTTCGGTCGGTGCTGCGGGCGGCAAGCGGCATGCCCACAGGGTCGACATCGAAGACCTCGCCCTCACCACGCACGACCCGCTGCTGGCGCAGTTGCGCTACCGGCTGCGCAGGCAGCACGGGGCGCCGCGCGACGGCAAGAAGATCGGCATCGCCTGCGTGTTCAGCCGCGAGGCCGTGGTGCCGCCTGATGCCTCCTGCGCGGTCGAGGGCGATGGCTCGCTGAATTGCCACGGTTATGGCTCGGTTGTCAGCGTGACGGCCACCTTCGGACAATGCGCGGCGGGCTGGGTGCTGGACAAAATAGCTTCGCAGCCCGAGACAAGGGAAAAGTGACGCTATAATTTAAAGCTTTGCTGCATAGCGTTAAGTGAGCAGCAAAACCCTGATGGGACGTTAGCTCAGTTGGTAGAGCAGCGGACTTTTAATCCGTTGGTCGCAGGTTCGAATCCTGCACGTCCTACCAAAAATTCGAAGGGACTGGCTGTGATGGTCAGTCCCTTTTCCTTTGGGCCTGATGCCTGCTACAGCGTACCGAGGAATTCGTTCCACGGTGTGCCTTGCAGGGTTTCGGTCGTCGAATGCCCGTAAGCGCGGATGATCATCGCGGCTTTCTCGACCTGCTTGAGGTCGCTCGCCTCCACGATATCGACCACATCGAACCGCCCCAGCGTGGCGTAGCTTTCCTTCCAGCTCACGCCGGGACATCCGCTCTTGATTTTCTCGGCCACGGTCGCGGCCAACTGTTTGAATTCGCCTGGATCGCGAAACGCGTCCGGGGAGAAACGGCTGAGAATCACATAGGTTGCCATGGAACACCTCCGTTCATCGGGGGACGGGCCCCTGAAATTCATTATAGGAAGCGCTCGCCGCAATGAGGTCCGTTTTTCGCCGTTCACTGAAAGCGGCTTGGCTGCGACGCGATGCTGGTCAGCGTACCCCGCAGTCCCATGACGACCCGCGCCATGGCGCCATAGTCGAGCCGATCGGGCGTGTCCCGGTGGCTGTGATAGTGGGCGTAGCGGTAGAAGGCGGTGTCGGTGACCATCAGCGCCGCATAGCCCTCGCGCCAGAACGGCAGATGGTCGCTCCAGGCGACGCCCGGAACGAACTCGAACGTGGCGAGCGACTCCGCCGGGAAATCCGAATGGGCGCGGAAAGCTTCCACCCATTCACGCAGTTGGCGGCGCGAGCCGAAGTTGGACACGAAACCGATGAAATTGGCCCGGTCCGGGTAGAACAAGCCGATCAGCGGCGGGTAGCGCTGGCTGCCGGGCGCGTCGCTGTAGTAGCCCAGCATCTCCAGCGAAACCATCAGCCGTATGTCGTCGCCGCGCGCACGCGCCGCCCTGGCGTAGACCGCGCTGCCCATCTCGGCGCGGGCGAAAAATGGTGCCTCTTCATTCACGAAGGCGACGAAGCGGACGGTGCGCTCCGGCTTCGCCTGCGCCAGCGCCCGGCTGAGTTCCAGCAATGCAGCGACGCCGCTGGCATTGTCGTTGGCGCCGGGGCTGCCGCTGACCGAGTCGTAGTGCGCCCCGATCACGATGATCTCCTGCGGCCGGCTCGCGCCGGGCAGCGTGACCTCGAGGTTCTCGCAGCGCACGCCGTAGGCCTCGTAGCTTTGGGATACGACCTGGTAGCCCTGTGACGTCCATTGGCCGCGCAGATAGCGCGCCGCGGCCTGCAGCGTCTGGGGACGGAACACGTTGCGTTCGCCGATCTCGCCCGCCAGATGGCGAACATGGGCCTGCAGTCGCCCGCTCGATGCGGTCAGTTCCGGGCTCGCTGCGGGCCCGGCAGGGACGGCCGTGGAAGGTGTGTCGCTCATGGTGCTGCCGGCCACGCTGAGCAAGCCCAGCGCCGCCAACGCGAGTCCGAACATCCGAAGGGCATGGCTTTGCACGCTGGCCGAGGCTCGATGCAGCTTGAAACCGTGTACGTTTATTATGAAGCGATGGGGATTCGTGTGGAATGCTATGCAGGCTACCGCGGCGACCAGGAGCCGCGCGCCTTCCATCTCGGCGAGCGTCGCATCGAGGTGAGGGCCATCCTCGACCGTTGGCTGGCGCCGGAGCACCGGTACTTCAAGCTGCAGGGGGGTGACGGCGGCACCTACATCCTGCGCCACGACGAAGCATCGGGCGAGTGGGAGATGACGATGTACAGCGCGCCGGGCCTGTGAAGGTGTTGTCAGGGGCGCACTGCGATCTCGTTCTTGACCGACTTCACGCCCCTGACCTTCCATGCGATGCTTTCGGCGCTGGTCTTCTCCGAGGCGTTCTTGGCGAAGCCCGACAGCATGACCGTGCCATTGAGCGTTTCGACCCGGATGCTGGTCGCGTCGACATCCTTGCTCTCGACGAAGCGTGCCTTCACGGCGGTGGTGATCGCGGTGTCGTCGACGTAGGCGCCAAGGGTTTCCTGGCCGCGGGTCACCGCGCAGCCGGACGCCGTGAGCAAAGCCACCGCAGCAACGGCGGCGCCCATCATGGTGCGAATGTTCATGGTGAATCTCCAGTGGACGTTGATGTGTGCTTGGGTTCGACCGGGTGGCATCAGGCTCCGCCACCCCTGGGCACGATACTGCGAGCAAGCTCGGTCGGCAAGTCAGCCAGCCGTACCTGTGTCAAATTCCTGAGGCCGTCAAGGATGCCGGCCTCATCATGGCACGATGGCACTGGCGGCCTCGATCTGCTCGGACAGCAGCAGCCATCGTTCTTCCTGCTCCTGCAACTCGTCGTTGACCAGCTTGAGCCTTTTCCCAGTCTCTGCGATGGCGGCCGGCGCCAAGGCGCTGGCCAGCCGCTGCTCCAACGCCACCTTCTCCGCCTGCAGTGCCGCCATGCTCTTGTCGAGCTGGTCGAGCTCGCGCTTCAGCGGTCGGGTTTTTTCGGCCAGCTGCTGGCGCTGTGCTGCGTCCAGGCGGCGCTGCTCGCCCGGGGGTGTGGATTTGTCGGGCTTGCTGGCGACGATGGCGCTGGCTTTCGCGGCTTCGCCTGCCGCCTGACCGGCCGCAGTGGCTGCGTCCTTGAGGCCTTCGCGCAGCCTTTTCGCTTCGTCGAGCAGGTAGCGCTGGTAGTCATCGAGGTCGCCGTCGAACGGCGCCACGCCGCCGCGCGAGACCAGCCAGAATTCGTCGCAGACCGCGCGCAGCAGGGCGCGGTCGTGGCTGACCAGCATGACCGTGCCTTCGAATTCGTTGAGCGCCACGCCGAGCGCCTCGCGCGTGGCCAGGTCCAGGTGGTTGGTCGGCTCGTCCAGCAGCAGCAGGTTGGGGCGCTGCCAGACGATCATGCACAGCACCAGGCGCGCCTTTTCGCCGCCGCTCATGGTGCCCACGGCCTGCTTGACCATGTCGCCGCTGAAGTTGAAGTTGCCCAGGAAGTTGCGCAGATCCTGTTCGCGGGCGCTCTGGCCTGGGGCGCTGGCCGCCAGCTCCTTGGCCAGCCTTGTCATGTGCTCCAGCGGCGTGTCCTGCGGGCGCAGCACGTCCAGCTCCTGCTGGGCAAAGTAGCCGATGTTCAGGCCCTTGCCTTCGATGAGCTGGCCGCCCAAGGGAGCGAGGGCGCGCGCGATGGTCTTGACCAGGGTCGACTTGCCCTGGCCGTTGGCGCCCAGAATGCCGATGCGCTGGCCCGCGAGCACCGAGCGGTTGACGTTGCGCACGATCACGCTGGGCGGGGCGCCAGGGGGCGCGTCCTCGGGCGGCGGGTAGCCGCAGCAGGCGTCCTGCATGGCCAGCATGGGGTTGGGCAGGTTCGCGGGCTCCCTGAACTCGAAGTTGAAGTCCGCGCTGGCCAGCACCGGGGCGACTTTTTCCATGCGCTCCAGCGCCTTGACGCGGCTTTGCGCCTGACGGGCTTTGGTGGCCTTGGCCTTGAAGCGGTCGATGAATTTTTGCAGGTGGGCGATTTTGTCCTGCTGTTTCGCATAGGCCGCCTGCTGCAGCTCGATCTGCTCGGCGCGCAGGTCCTCGAACTTGCTGTAGTTGCCGCCGTAGCGCACCAGCTTGCCGTTGTCGATGTGCAGTGTGACCTGGGTCACCGCATCGAGAAACTCGCGGTCGTGACTGATCACCACCAGGGTGCCGCTGTAGCGCTTGAGCCAGGCTTCGAGCCAGACCAGGGCGTCGAGGTCCAGGTGGTTGGTCGGCTCGTCCAGCAGCAGCAGGTCCGACGGGCACATCAGCGCGCGCGCGAGCTGCAGCCGCATGCGCCAGCCGCCGGAAAAGCTGTTGACCGGCTGGTCCAGCTCGCTGGTCTTGAAGCCCAGGCCCAGGATCAGCGCCTGGGCCCGGGCCTGGGCATCGTGCGCGCCGGCGTCGTGCAGCGCCATGTAGGCGTGGGCCATGCGCTCGCCGTCGTCGCCGGCTTCGGCGGCCCGCACCTCGGCCCGGGCCGCGACCAGGGCCGTGTCGCCCTCGATCACGAAGTCGGTGGCGCTTTGATCAGTCTCTGGCATGTCCTGCGCGACCTGGGCCATGCGCCATTGCGCCGGCAGGCTGAAGTCACCGGCGTCTTCGTGCAGGCTGCCGTTGAGCAGGGCAAACAGGGTGGACTTGCCGGCCCCATTGCGGCCGACCAGGCCGACCTTTTCGCCGGGGTTCAGGGTGACCGAGGCATTGTCGAGCAGCACCTTCGCACTGCGGCGAAGGGTCAGGTTTTTGAGAATGATCATTTCAGGAATTCGACATCCGCGAGCGCCTCGCGCGTGACCAGCAGCACCTGGTCTTCTGCGGCGCTGGTGTCGAGCCAGACCACTTCCAGGCTGGGGAAGGCGGCTTCGAAATGGGCGCGTTCGTTGCCGATTTCGAGCACCAGGACGGCGTGCGGCGTCATGCGGTCGTGGGCTTCACGCAGCAGCCGGCGGATGAAATCCATGCCGTCGGCGCCGCCTGCCAGCGCCAGCGCCGGCTCGGCCCGGTATTCGGCGGGCAGGGCCGCCATGCTCTGGGCGTTGACATAGGGCGGGTTGCACAGGATTAGGTCGTAGGGGCCAGGCACGGACTGCAGACCATCGGACTGCAGCAGCCGCACCCGCTGCTGCAGCCCGTGCTTGTCGACATTGATGCGGGCCACCTCCAGCGCCTGGCTGGAAATGTCGGCGCCGTCGACCGTGACCTCGGGATAAGCCATGGCGGCCAGCACGGCCAGGCTGCCGTTGCCGGTGCACAGGTCCAGCACCCGGTGCGTGTGCTCGCCCAGCCAGGGTTCGATGCTGCCATCGGCCAGCAGCTCGGCGATGAAGCTGCGCGGCACGATGCTTCGTTCGTCGACATAAAACGGCACGCCCTGCAGCCAGGCTTCCCGGGTCAGGTAGGCGGCGGGCTTGCGGGATGCGACGCGCGCTTCAAAAAGTGTAGCAACCTGTGCTTGTTTGTCGGGGGCCACCGTCTGATTCTTCACCGAATCGAGCTTGTCCAGCGGCAATCCCAGCTGCCACAGCACCAGCCAGGCAGCCTCGTCGAAGGCGTTGGTCGTGCCGTGGCCGAACGCCACGCCGGCCTCGGTGAGCTGCTGCGCACCGGCTTCGATCAGTTCCAAGACGGTCATCGCGCTGTCGCCGCGTTGAGGTTTTCCAGCACGCGCCGGTAGATGTTCTTCAGCGGCTCGATGTCGGCCACGGCCACATGCTCGTCGATCTTGTGGATGGTCGCATTGGGCGGCCCGAACTCGATGACCTGGGGGCAGATCTGCGCGATGAAGCGCCCGTCGCTGGTGCCGCCGGTGGTCGAGAGCTGGGTGTCGAGGCCGGTTTCGGCCCGGATCGCCTCTTGCACCGCCCTTACCAGGTCTCCCGGCGTGGTCAGAAAGGGCAGGCCGCCGACGGTCCAGGCCAGCTCGTAGTCCAGGCCGTGCCGCTGCAGCACGGCTATCAGGCGCTGCTGCAGGCCCTCGGGTGTCGATTCGGTCGCGAAGCGGAAGTTGAAGTCGATCACCACGGTGCCGGGGATCACATTGCTCGCGCCCGTGCCGCCATGGATGTTGCTGACCTGCCAGGTGGTCGGTGGGAAGAAGTCGTTGCCCCGGTCCCACTCGATGCCGACCAGCTCGGCCAGGGCCGGCGCCGCCAGGTGGATCGGGTTCTTCGCGAGATGCGGGTAGGCGATGTGGCCCTGCACGCCCTTGACCGTGAGCCTGCCGCTCATGGTGCCGCGCCGGCCGTTCTTGATCATGTCGCCGGTGCGCTCGACCGAAGTCGGCTCGCCGACGATGCAGTAGTCGATTTTCTCGCCGCGTGCCTTGAGCGCCTCGCAGACCACGACCGTTCCGTCGGTGGCCGGGCCTTCCTCGTCGCTGGTCAGCAGGAAGCCCACGGACAGAGCCGGCCGGGGGTGGGCGGCCAGGAATTCCTCGACCGCCACGACGAAGGCGGCGAGCGAGGTTTTCATGTCGCTGGCGCCGCGCCCGTAGAGCTTGCCGTCGCGGTGTGTGGGCGTGAACGGGTCGCTCGCCCACTGCGCCAGCGGGCCGGTGGGCACGACATCGGTGTGGCCGGCGAACACTATCAATTTGGGAGCAGCTCCCGCCCGATCGGCGCGGGCTCCAGGCCGTTTTGCCCACAAGTTGGTGACGCGGAAGCTGCTCGGGCCGCTTTCAATCGTCTCGCAGACAAAGCCGAGCGGCTCAAGGCGCGCCCTCACGATGTCCATGCAGCCGTCATCGGCGGGCGTGACGGATCGGCGCGAGATCAGTTGTTCAGCGAGTCGTAGCGTATCGGACATGGGGCAAATGGCGGATGAAAGGCCGGCTCAAAGGGAACCAAAGCCCGTGGTGCCGTAACCCGTGTTCTGCCGCACTTCGAGCGTGATTTCGGTGAACGAGGGCTCGTCGCTGTGGTGGTCGTCCGGCTGCTGCTGTTCCGCGGCTTTGACAAAATCGTTCTGCAGGCGCCACATGAGGTTGGTGGGCGAATCCGAATGACTCAGGCCTTCCTTGCGCTCCACCGTGCCCTCGAGGATCAGGCGCGCAATGTCCTGCTCGAAGGTTTGCGAGCCCTCGGCAATCGATTTTTCCATGGCTTCCTTGACGCCCGAGAAGTCGCCTTTTTCGATCAGCTCGGCCACCAGTTTGGTGTTGAGCATGACCTCCACGGCCGGAACACGTGCGCCGGCTGCTGTGCGCAGCAGCCGTTGCGAGACGACGGCCTTGAGCGCGGCTGCCAGGTCGCCCAGCATGGTGGGGCGCACTTCCGCCGGATAGAAGCTCAGGATGCGGTTGAGCGCCTGGTAGCTGTTGTTGGCATGCATGGTGGCCAGGCACAAATGGCCGGACTGCGCATAGGCAATGGCCGCCGACATCGTTTCTCGGTCGCGGATTTCACCGATCAGGATCACGTCGGGTGCCTGGCGCAACGCGTTCTTGAGTGCGATTTGCAGCGATTGGGTGTCGCTGCCGACCTCGCGCTGGTTGACCACCGATTTCTTGTTGCGAAAGATGTACTCGACCGGATCCTCGATGGTCAGGATATGCCCCAGGGCGTTTTCGTTGCGGTGGTCGAGCATCGAAGCCAGGGTCGTGCTCTTGCCCGCACCGGTGGCGCCGACCATCAGCAGCAGCCCGCGCTTTTCCATGATCAGATCGCCCAGGATCGTGGGCAGGTTCAGCGTGTTCAGCGGCGGAATGCTGGTCGCGATGTAGCGGATCACCGCCGCGTAGGTGCCGCGCTGGCGCAGGCCGCTGATGCGGAAATTGCCCACGCCTTCGATCGGGAAGGCCATGTTGAGCTCGCCCGTCTCCTCCAGCTCCTCCATCCGCACTGCCGGCAGCATTTCGGCCAGCAGGCTGCGCGGCGCCTCGGGCGGCAGGACCTGGTTGTTGATCGGCAGGCACTGGCCGTTGATCTTGATCAGGGCCGGGGAATGGGCGGACAAATACACATCGGAGGCTTTTCTGTCAGCCATCAGACGAAGAATGCGCTCCATGGTGTTCATAAGCCGCCTTTTGCAAGAGTTGAATTGTTGTTGCCTGTCAGTCGCGCAGCAGGTCGTTGAGGCTGGTCTTGGCGCGCGTTTGCGCGTCGACCCGCTTGACGATCACGGCGCAGTACAGGCTGTACTTGCCGTCGGCGCTGGGCAGGTTGCCCGAGACCACGACAGAGCCGGCCGGAATGCGGCCGTAGCTCACGGTACCGGTGGCGCGGTCATAGATCTTGGTGCTCTGGCCGATGTAGACACCCATGGAGATCACCGAGTTTTCCTCGACGATCACGCCTTCGACCACTTCGGAGCGCGCGCCGATGAAGCAGTTGTCCTCGATGATGGTCGGGTTGGCCTGCAGCGGCTCGAGCACGCCGCCCAGGCCCACGCCGCCGGACAGGTGCACGTTCTTGCCGACCTGGGCGCAAGAGCCCACGGTGGCCCAGGTGTCGACCATCGTGCCTTCGTCGACGTAGGCGCCGATGTTCACGTAGGAGGGCATCAGGATCGCGCCCTTGGCGACGAAGCTGCCGCGCCGCGCCACGGCAGGCGGCACGACGCGCACGCCGGTGGCTTTCATCTGTTCTTCGTTCAGGTGGGAGAACTTGGTCTGCACCTTGTCGTAAAAGCCCAGCTCGCCGGCCTTGATCAGCTCGTTGTCCTTGAGGCGGAAGGACAGCAGCACGGCCTTCTTGATCCACTGGTGCACGGTCCACTGGCCCACGCCTTCACGCGTGGCCACGCGCAGATGGCCGTTGTTGAGTTCGGCGATCACATGCTCGACGGCGTCGACGACCTCTTTGGGCGCGGACTTGGGCGAGAGGTTGGCGCGGTCATCCCACGCGGCGTCGATGATCTGCTGGAGTTGTTGAGTCATGGGATTACTTGGTTTGGGATTGGACGAATTGGACGATACGCTGCGCTGCTTCCAGGCATTCTGCGGTTTCGGCCACCAGGGCCATGCGGATGCGCTGCGCGCCGGGGTTCATGCCGTGGACCTCGCGCGCCAGATAGCTTCCGGGCAGGACCGTGACATTGTAGTGAGCCAGCAGCTCGCGCGCGAATTCGGTGTCGCTGCGCTTGAGCGCATCGGGCACCCTGGCCCAGAGGTAGAAGCTGGCGTCGGGCAGGGCCACCTCCAGCACACTGGCCAGCAGCGGCGTGACCTGGGCGAACTTCTCGCGGTACAGGGCCCGGTTCTCGATCACATGCTGTTCGTCGCCCCAGGCGGCGATGCTGGCGGCCTGGACCACCGGGCTCATGGCGCTGCCGTGGTAGGTGCGGTAGAGCAGGAATGATTTCAGGAGGGTGGCGTCTCCCGCGACAAAGCCGCTGCGCATGCCCGGCACATTGCTGCGCTTGGACAGGCTGGTGAAGGACACCAGGCGCCTGAAGTCGCCGCGGCCGAGCCGGGCCGCCGCCTCCAGCCCGCCCAGCGGGGCCTCGTCGCGGAAATAGATTTCGCTGTAGCACTCGTCCGAGGCAATCACAAAGCCGTGGCGGTCGCTCAGCTCGAACAGCTTGCGCCACTCGGGCAGCGGCATGACCGCGCCTGTCGGATTGCCCGGCGAGCAGACAAACAGCAGCTGGGCGCGCGCCCAGACCTCGGCCGGCACGCTGTCCCAGTCCACCGCGAAATTGCGCGCCGGGTCGCTGGGCACGTAATAGGGCTGGGCCCCGGCCAGCAGGGCCGCGCCTTCGTAGATCTGGTAGAACGGATTGGGGCAGACCACGATGGGCTGAGCCCGGCTGGCATCGACGACGGTCTGGGCGAAGGCAAACAGCGCCTCGCGCGAGCCGTTGACCGGCAGCACCTGGGTCGCGGGGTCCAGCGCCAGGCCGTAGCGCCGCTTGAGCCATCCGGTGAAGGCCTCGCGCAGCCGGGGCTCGCCCGCCGTGGCCGGGTAGGACGCGAGGCCACCGGCCTGGTCGTACATGGCATCGCTGAGGGCCTGCTTGATGAAGGCAGGCGTTGCGTGCTTGGGCTCGCCGATGCCGAGGCTGATGTGCCGGTGGGAAGGGTGGGGCGTGACGCCCGCGAACAGCTGCCGCAGCCGCTCGAAAGGGTAGGGCTGCAATCTGGCCAGTAATGGATTCATGCGCGAATTATCCCGGATGCGCTGCGAGCGCTGACCAGGCCCTGCGCTGTGGCGGATGGTTACCGTCTGCGGGCATCGCTCAGTTAACATCGCAGCCTGCGCAGCGCCGGGTTACGGTGCGGGCGGCTTGCAAAAGCGCCTTATGAATCAATGAGTTAGCCAAGGTCTGTTGGAGTGTGGACCGGCCTTGGGCTCCCAAAAACAGGGTCTGCCGTGCGTCTTAATTCCATCAAGTTGTCCGGGTTCAAATCGTTCGCCGAGCCCACCAATTTCATGCTCCCGGGCCAGCTGGTGGGCGTGGTCGGGCCCAATGGCTGCGGCAAGTCCAACATCATGGACGCGGTGCGCTGGGTGCTGGGCGAGTCCAAGGCCAGCGAGCTGCGCGGCGAGTCCATGCAGGACGTGATCTTCAACGGCACGACCAGCCGCAAGCCAGCCAGCCGTTCCAGCGTGGAGCTGGTGTTCGACAACGCCAGCCACCGCGCCGGCGGCCAGTGGAGCCAGTTCGCCGAGATTGCGGTCAAGCGCGTGCTCACGCGTGACGGCACCAGCAGCTACTACATCAACAACCAGCCGGTGCGCCGGCGCGACGTGCAGGACGTGTTCCTGGGCACGGGACTCGGGCCGCGCGCCTACGCCATCATCGGCCAGGGCACGATCAGCCGCATCATCGAGTCCAAGCCCGAGGAACTGCGGCTGTTTCTCGAAGAGGCCGCCGGCGTCTCCAAGTACAAGGAGCGCCGCCGCGAAACCGAAAACCGGCTGTCCGACACCCGCGAAAACCTCACGCGGGTCGAAGACATCCTGCGCGAGCTCAATACCAACCTCGACAAACTCGAAAAGCAGGCGGAGGTAGCGCACAAATACCACGCGCTGCAGGCCGACGCCACGCTCAAGCAGCACCAGCTCTGGTACCTCAAGCGCGCCGAGAGCGAGGCCGACCAGGCCAGGGTCAAGGCCGAAGCCGAGAAGGCTGTCAATGACCTGGAGTCGCGCGTGGCCGACCTGCGCCATGTCGAGGCCGATCTGGAAACCATACGCCAGGCCCATTACGCGGCCGGCGACCATGTGAACCAGGCGCAGGGCCTGCTGTACGAGGCCAGCGCCGAGGTCGGGCGCCTGGAGGCCGAAATCCGTTTTGTGGTGGAGGGGCGCCAGCGCGTCGAACAGCGCCTGGCCACCCTCAAGGAACAAATCGCGCAATGGGCCGCACGCAAGGACGACGCGCTGGCACAGACCGAAACCCTGGCTGCCCAGGGCCTGGAAGCCGAAGAAAAAGCCGAACTGCTGGCCGCCCAGGTCGAAGAGCAGGCGCTGCAGTTGCCGGACCTGGAAGACGGCTTGCGCCAGGCGCAGGCCAAAGCCAACGAGCAACGCGCGAGCGTCGCCCAGGTCCAGCAGCAGATCCAGGTGCTGGCGGCCGAGCAGCGCAGCATCGAAGAGCAGTCGCGCCATTCGATGCATCGCCGCGACAAGCTGGCCGCAGACCGCAACGCACTGGCCGCCCCGGATGAGGCGCGGCTGCTGAACCTGCAGAGCCAGCTCGCGGCCGCGCGGGAGCAGGCCAGCGTGGCCCACGCCCGGCTGCACGAGCTGCAGGAGTCCGTGCCGCAACTCGACGAGGACCGCCGCGCCAAGCAGCAGGCCGTGAATGCCGAAAGCGCCCGGCAGGCCGAGCTGTCGGCGCGCATGGAGGCGCTCAAGGCCCTGCAGGAAAAGGTCAAGACCGACGGCAAACTCAGGCCCTGGCTGGCCAAGCACGGGCTCGACGGCCTGCAAGGCCTGTGGAGCAGGATCCATATCGAGCAGGGCTGGGAAAACGCCCTGGAAGCCGCGCTCAGGGAGCGGCTCGGCGCACTGGAAGTTTCCCGGCTGGAGATGGTGCGCGCCTTCGCTGCCGATGCGCCGCCGGCCAAGCTCTCCTTCTACAGCCCGCCCAGCGCCGCGCTGCCCGAGGCGCCGGCGGCCCTGCCGCGCCTGGCCGATCTGCTGCGCCTCAGCGACGCGGGCCTCAAAGCCCTGTTGGCCGACTGGCTGCAGGGCTGCTACACCGCCCAGAGCTTTGAAGACGCTTTGGCCGCGCGTGAAAAACTGCGGGCCGGCGAGGTGATTTATGTCAAGACTGGCCACGCCGTCTCTGCGCACAGCGCGAGCTTTTATGCGCAGGACTCGGAGCAGGCCGGGCTGCTGGCCCGCGCCCAGGAAATCGAGAACCTGGAAAAGAGTTCCAGGGCCCAGGCGCTGATCAGCGAGGAGTCGCGCTCGGCCCTGGTGCGCTCCGAAGCCGCGTATTCCGACGCCTCGCAACGCCTGGTGTCGGCCCGCCGCGAAGCGGCCGAGAGTCAAAGCCGCGCGCACGAGCTGCAGGTGGAAGCCCTCAGGCTCAGCCAGCTGGCCGAGCAGACGCGCGCGCGCAGCGAGCAGATTGCGGGCGACCTGGCCGAGGTCGATGCCAAGCTGGAGGAGCTGCAGGAGCGCCGCGTCACGGCCGAAGCCCGCTTCGAGGAGCTGGACATGCAGCTGGCCGACAGCCAGGAGCGCCATGCCCAGCTCGACGAGCGCGTGATCGAGGCTGAACGCAAGTTGGCCGAATGCCGGGAACAGCAGCGCGGCCTGGAGCGCCAGGCCCAGGAAGCCACGTTCGCCCGGCGCAGCCTGGAGGCGCGCCGGGCCGAGCTGTCGCGCTCGATCGAGACCGCCGCGCAACAGGCCAACTCCCTCGGCGCCGAGGAGCAGCGCGCCCATGATGAACTCTCGCGCCTGACCGACGCCGCGGCCCAGGCCGGCCTGCAAAGCGCGCTGGCGCTGAAAGCCGAGCGCGAGCAGCGCCTGGCGGCCCAGCGCAGCGAATACGACGACCTGACCGCCAAGCTGCGAGCCAGCGACGAAAGGCGACTCGCACTTGAGCGCGAGCTCGACCCGCTGCGCCAGCGCATCACCGATTTCCAGCTCAAGGAGCAGGCCGCCCGCCTGGGGCTGGAGCAGTACAGCCAACTGCTGGCCGATGCCCAGGCCGACCTGCAGGCCGTGGCCCGGTCGATCGCCGAAGGCCAGGTGCGCCTGGCGGGCCTGCAGGGCGAGATCGACCGCCTGAACCGCGACATCGCCGCGCTCGGGGCCGTGAACCTGGCCGCGCTGGACGAGCTGAGCACGGCGCGCGAGCGCAAGCAGTTCCTCGACGCGCAGTCGGCCGACCTGAACGAGGCCATGACCACGCTGGAGGACGCGATCCGTAAAATCGACGGTGAAACCCGTGAATTGCTCTCCGGCACCTTCGACATTGTCAACGGCCACTTCTCGCGCATGTTTCCCGAACTGTTCGGCGGCGGCCAAGCCAGGCTGATCATGACCGGCGACGAAATCCTGGACTCGGGCATGCAGGTCATGGCCCAGCCGCCGGGCAAGAAGAACCAGACCATCCACCTGCTGTCGGGCGGCGAAAAGGCGCTCACCGCCATTGCGCTGGTGTTCGCGATTTTCGAGCTGAACCCCGCGCCGTTTTGCCTGCTCGACGAGGTCGACGCGCCGCTGGACGACGCCAACACCGAGCGCTATGCCAAGCTCGTGTCCAGCATGAGCAAGGAAACCCAGTTCCTGTTCATCAGCCACAACAAGATTGCGATGGAAATGGCCGAGCAGCTGATCGGCGTGACCATGCAGGAGCAGGGGGTGTCGCGCATCGTCGCGGTCGACATGGAGTCCGCCGTCACCATGGCCGAGGCGGCCTGATGCCCATGAGCAGTTTGCAACTTGGTTTGGCGATCGCGGGCGCTCTGGTGCTGGCCGCCGTCGTGGCCCACAGCACCTGGACCTCGCGCCGCAGCGCGCCGCGCCAGGCCCAGCCCGAAGCCCCCCGCAACAGCACGGCGGCTGTCGGCGACGCGCCGCCACGCCAGGAACCCGTCTTTGACCCCGATCCGACGCCCTTGCCCTTGCCCCTGCCCGAGAAAAAACCGGGGCTGGACGCGCTGATCGACGTGATCGCGCCGATTGCGCTGGATGCCATCGTCTCGGGCGATGCCGCCCTGGCAGCCCTGCCTCCGACCCGGCGCGCCGGCAGCAAGCCGTTCGCCGTCGAAGGCCTGAACGAGGCCTCCCAGCAATGGGAAACCCCCGCCGCCGGCCAGCGCTACAGCGCCTTTCAGGCCGGCGTGCAACTGGCCAACCGCACCGGGGCGCTCAACGAGATTGAGTACTCCGAATTCGTGATGAAGGCCCAGGCCTTTGCCGACGCCGTGAACGGCGCGCCCGACTTTCCCGAAATGCTCGACGAAGTCGCCCGCGCCCGCGAGCTGGATCAGTTCGCCAGCGGCCACGACGCCCAGCTCGGGTTCACGCTGCGCGCCCGAAGCACGGCCTGGAGCCCCGGCTATGTGCAGCAGCACGCGGCGCGCCAGGGCTTTGTCGCAGGCGTGATCCCCGGCCGCATGGTCCTGCCGGCCGCCGTGGCCGGCGCCCCCGCGATGCTGGGCCTGAGCTTCGACTCCCAGGCGGCCCTGGCCGACGACCCTGCGCAGTCGGCCATCCGCGAGCTGACGCTGAGCCTCGATGTGCCGCAAATCGACCGCGGCGAGCAGCCCTTTGTGCGCATGCGCGAAGTCGCCATCGCGCTGGCCGCGTCCATGGACGGCCTGATCACCGACGACCATGGCCAGCTCCTGCGCGCGGAAGCCCTTGACGTGATCGGCGCCGATCTGGAGCAGCTGTACGACACGCTCGATGCGCGCGACTTGTCGGCGGGTTCCGCGCTGGCGCGCCGCCTGTTCAGCTGAAGGGGCGAGATGACGAATCTGGAGCTTTTTGGCGGCGACGCCCCTGCGGACAGGACACAGGCAGCTACAAAAATCGTAGCGCTTCGCGAGCAGCTGCACCACCACGCCTACCGCTACTACACGCTCGACGACCCCGAAATCCCCGACGCTGAGTACGACCGGCTGTTTCGCGAACTGCAGGCGCTCGAAGCGGCCCATCCCGACCTCGTGACGCCGGACTCGCCCACCCAGCGGGTCGGTGGCAAGGTGCTCGACAGCTTTGCCCCGGTGCGCCACGCCGTGCCCATGCTGTCGATCAACACCGAGACCGACACCGAGGCCACGGGCGCCCGGAACTTCGACACGCGGGTGCGCCGCGCGCTGGGCCTGGGTGCATCCGATCCGCCCGTCGACTATGTCGCCGAGCTCAAGTTCGACGGCCTGGCGATCAGTCTGCGCTATGAGCAAGGCGTGCTGGTGCAGGCTGCCACGCGCGGCGACGGCGAGACCGGAGAGGATGTGACGCAGAACATCCGCACCATCGGTCAGGTTCCCCTGCGTTTGACGGGCGACGACGCGCCCGCCGTACTCGAAGTTCGCGGCGAGGTCTACATACGCCGTGACGATTTCGAGGCCCTCAACGAACGGCAGCGCGACAAGGGCGAAAAGACCTTCGTCAACCCGCGCAACGCCGCCGCCGGCGCCGTGCGTCAGCTCGACCCGGCGATCGCCGCCCAGCGCCCCTTGAGCTTCTTTGCCTACGGCCTGGGCGAGGTCACGCCGTCCGAGCAGGGCGGGCCGGCGTTCCAGACCCACCTGGAGCTGCTGCAAGCCCTCAAGTCATGGGGTTTTCCGGTGGCGGCCCAGGTGCAGCGGGCGCGAGGCGCTACTGAATTGATAGCATTCCACCGTGCCATCGGGGCCCAGCGCGACCGGCTGCCGTTCGACATCGACGGCGTGGTCTACAAGGTCGACAGCCTGGCCCTGCAAAAGCAGCTGGGCTTCGTCACGCGCGAGCCGCGCTGGGCCGTGGCCCACAAATACCCGGCGCAGGAACAGATGACGGCGGTGCTGGGCATCGACGTGCAGGTCGGGCGCACCGGCAAGCTCACGCCGGTGGCGCGGCTCGATCCCGTTTTTGTCGGTGGCACGACCGTGTCCAACGCCACGCTGCATAACCTGTTCGAGCTGCGCCGCAAGCGCGTGCGCGTGGGCGACACGGTCATCGTGCGCCGCGCCGGTGACGTGATTCCGGAGGTGGTGGGCGTGGTACCGAAGGCCCGCGACAGTTACATCGCCAATTTCCGCATGCCGCGCGCCTGCCCGGTCTGCGGCAGCGCCGTCGTGAGGGAGAAGGGCGAGGTCAACCACCGCTGCAGTGGCGGCCTGTTCTGCAGCGCCCAGCGCAAGCAGGCCATCCTGCACTACGCCCAGCGCCGGGCCGTCGAGATCGAGGGCCTGGGCGACAAACTGGTCGACCAGCTGGTGGACGGCAACGTCATTCGCACCCTGCCCGACCTGTACCGCCTGGGGCTGACCGCACTGGCCAGCCTGGAGCGCATGGCCGACAAGTCCGCGCAGAACATCCTTGAAGCGCTGGAAAAATCGAAGCAGACCACCTTGCCGCGCTTTCTGTACGGCTTGGGCATCCGCCATGTCGGTGAAGCCACGGCCAAGGAGCTGGTGCGCCACTTCGGCAAGCTCGACAACATCATGGATGCGAGCGTCGAGCAGCTGCTTGAAGTCAGCGACATCGGCCCGGTCGTGGCTCAGAGCATCCGCACCTTCTTCGAGCAGGCCCACAACCGCGAGGTGGTCGAGCAGCTGCGCGCCTGCGGCGTAAGCTGGGATGAGGGCGAGCCCGCCGCGCAGGCGCCCAGGCCGCTGGCCGGCAAGACCTTCGTGATCACCGGCACCCTGCCCACCCTGAGCCGTGACCAGGCCAAGGAGATGCTCGAAGCCGCCGGCGCCAAGGTGGCGGGTTCGGTCAGCAAGAAAACCGATTACGTGGTCGCCGGAGCGGAAGCCGGCAGCAAGCTGGCCAAGGCGCAGGAGCTGGGTGTGGCCGTGATCGATGAGGCCGGCCTGATGGAGTTGCTCAATGGAGGTGTTTGATGGCTGTGCGTGACATTCTCAAAATGGGCGACCCGCGCCTGCTGCGCATCGCCCAGCCCGTGACTGAATTCGATACTGACGAGTTGCACCTGCTGGTCTCCGACCTGTTCGACACCATGGCTGCCGCCAACGGCGCAGGCCTGGCGGCGCCGCAGATCGGGGTGGACCTCCAGGTGGTGATCTTCGGCACCGACGCCGTCAACCCGCGCTACCCCGATGCGCCGCTGGTGCCGCGCACCGTGCTGGTCAATCCGGTGATCGCGCCCCTCGGACCGGAAGAGGAAGAGGGCTGGGAAGGCTGCCTGTCGGTGCCCGGCCTGCGTGGCATGGTGCCGCGCTTCTCGCGCATCCGCTACACGGGGTTTGACCAGTACGGGGACACGATCGACCGCACGGTCGAGGGCTTTCACGCCCGCGTCGTGCAGCACGAATGCGACCACCTGATCGGCAAGCTCTACCCGATGCGCATGCGCGACTTCACGAAGTTCGGCTTCACCGAGGTGCTGTTCCCGGGCCTGGATGTGCCGCAGGAGGAGTGAGGGCGTTGAGCGTTGAGCGTATGCAGTATGGTCCCGAATTCCATGCTGAACGCTCAACGCCGAACACTGAACCTCTTCCCATGCTCAAGCCGCCAGCGCCTCCAGCAGCTCGGTCTCGATCTCGATCTGTGCCTTGTTGTGCTGCAGCTCGGGCCCGTCGATCAGGAAGGTGTCTTCGACCCGTTCGCCCAGGGTCGTGACCTTGGCGAGCTGCAGGTTGATCTTGTGCTTGGCCAGCACGCGCGCGACCGAGTAGAGCAGGCCGATGCGGTCGCTGGCCGAGATGCTGAGCAGCCAGCGCTGCGCTTTCTCATCGGGGTGCAGCTCCACGCGCGGCGCAATCGGGAAGCTCTTGACGCGGCGCGACACCCGGCCGCGGCTCGGAACGGGCAAGGGGCCGGACTCCTCGATCGTGTGGGCCAGGTCGGTCTCGACCATGCTGATGAGTTCGCGGTAATGCTCGGGCAGCAGCGAGGTCACGACCTGGAAGGTGTCCAGCGCATAGCCGTTGGTCGCGGTATGAATCTTGGCGTCCAGAATGCTGAAGCCGGCGTGCTCGAAGTAGCCGCAGATGCGCGCAAACAAGTCGGGCTGGTCGTGCGTGTAGACCAGCACCTGCAGGCCTTCGCCGACGGGTGACAGGCGGGCCCGCACAATCGCCTTGATCCGCTTGCCATCGCCGGCGTTGTTGTCCGCATCCATCTTCCCCACATGGCGCGACAGGTGCCGGGTATGCCAGGCAATGTCGGTGGCGTCGTGGCGCATGAAGTAGCCCACGTCGAGCGTGTCCCACAAGGCCTTGTGGGCCTCGAACGGCAGCGCGTGCAGTGCCAGCAGCACCAGCGCCTCGCGCTTGCGCGCCTCCACTTCGGCGCCGGGGTCGGGCGCGCGTCCGCCCAGGCTGCGCAGCGTGTAGCGGTACAGGTCTTCGAGCAGCTTGCCTTTCCAGGCGTTCCAGACCTTGGGGCTGGTGCCCCGGATGTCGGCCACGGTCAGCAGGTACAGGGCCGTGAGGTAGCGCTCGTTGCCCACGCGCCGCGCGAAGGCCGCGATCACGTCCGGGTTGCTCAGGTCTTCCTTCTGGGCGATGCGGCTCATGGCCAGGTGCTCGTGGACCAGGAACTCGATCAGTTCGGTGTCCTCACGGCCTATGCCATGCTGTTGGCAAAAGCGCCGCACGTCGCGCGCGCCCAGCTCGGAATGGTCGCCGCCGCGGCCCTTGGCAATGTCGTGGAACAGGGCGGCCGTGTAGAGGATCCAGGGCTTGTCCCAGCCGGCCGCGAGCTGCGAGCAAAACGGGTATTCGTGCGCATGCTCCGCGATGAAGAAGCGCCGCACATTGCGCAGCACCATCAGGATGTGCTGGTCCACGGTGTAGACATGGAACAGGTCGTGCTGCATCTGGCCCACGATCTTGCGGAACACCCAGAGGTAGCGGCCCAGCACCGAGGTCTGGTTCATCAGCCGCATCGCGTGGGTGATGCCCTGGGGCTCCTGCAGGATGCGCCTGAAGGTCTCGCGATTGACCGGGTCGCTGCGGAACTTGCCGTCCATCACGCTGCGCACGTTGTAGAGCGCGCGCAGGGTACGGGCCGACAGCCCCTTGAGGCCGACCGTGGTCTGGTAGAGCAGAAAGGTCTCCAGGATCGCGTGCGGCTGCTTGAGGTACAGGTCGTCGCTGGCGACCTCGATCATGCCGGCCTTCTCCGAGAAGCGTTCGTTGATCGGGCGCGGCTCGTGGGTGCTGGGGTTGAGCCGCTCCTCGATGTTGAGCAGCAGGATCTGGTTGAGCTGGGTCACGGCCTTGGCCGCCCAGTAGTAGCGGCGCATCAGGGCTTCGCTGGCCCGGCGCGCTCCGCGCGCCTGTCCATCCGGACCCGATTCGCCGCCGTAGCCAAACGATTGGGCCACGGCGGTCTGCAGGTCAAACACCAGCCGGTCTTCGCGCCGGTGGGCGATCAGGTGCAGGCGGGCACGGATCAGGCTCAGCAGCGCTTCGTTGCGCTTGATCTGCCTCACCTCGAACGGTGTGGCCAGGCCCTTGCGGGCCAGCTCATCCCAGGATTTGCCGAAGCCCGCGGCCTTGGCCACCCACAGGATCACCTGCAGGTCGCGCAGGCCGCCGGGCGACTCCTTGCAGTTGGGCTCCAGCGAGTAGGGGGTGTTTTCGAACTTGGTGTGGCGCTGGCGCAGCTCCAGCGTCTTGGCCACGTAAAAGGCTTGGGGGTCGAGCGCGGCCTTGAAGCGCCGGTCGAAGTCGGCAAACAGCTGCCGGCTGCCCGTGATCAGGCGCGACTCCAGCAGCGAGGTCTGCACCGTCACATCCTTGGCCGCCTCGGCCACGCAATCGGCCACGGTGCGCACGCTCGAGCCTATGTCCAGGCCGCTGTCCCAGCAACTGCCGATGAAGGCCTCGATCTTGAGCCTGAGCGCCTCGTCCGAATCGGGGTCCACGCCGTCGGGCAGCAACAGCAGCACGTCCACGTCGGAGTGCGGAAACAGCGCACCGCGCCCGAAGCCACCGACGGCGACCAGCGCAAAGCTGGCAGGCAAAGCCGCCCGCTCCCACAGCCCCTGCAGCGCCGCATCGGCCAGCCGGGCCAGCTTCTGCAGCACAGTGCGGATGCCGCGCGTGGCCGAACCGCTGGCCTGCACCGCCTGCAGCAGCTCGGCCTTCCTGGCGCGGTAGTCGTTGCGCAGGGCCTGGAGGTCGGACATGGGAAGTTGAGCGTTGAGCGTTGAGCGTTGAGCGTTGAGCGTTGAGCGTTGAGTGTTGAGTGTTGAGTGTTGAGCGTGAGAAGAGTCCGGCTTTTTTTCGCTGAACGCTCAACACTGAACACTCAACCTCTTCACGCGCTCAACGCCGAACGCTCAACCTCTTAGCTCATGCATTGACAAACGGCGGCGGCGGCGGACTGCCGGCCGACAGCGTCAGCACTTCGTAGCCGGTGTCGGTCACCAGCACGGTGTGCTCCCACTGGGCGGACAGCGAATGGTCCTTGGTGACGATGGTCCAGCCGTCGTTGCCCCATTCCTTGACCTCGCGGCGGCCGGCGTTGATCATGGGCTCGATGGTGAAGGTCATGCCGGGCTTGAGCTCTTCGAGCGTGCCGGGCTTGCCGTAGTGCAGCACCTGGGGCTCTTCATGGAAGGTGCGGCCTATGCCGTGGCCGCAGAACTCGCGCACCACGGAAAAGCCGCTGCCTTCGGCGAACTTCTGGATCGCCCAGCCGATGTCGCCCAGCCGCACGCCGGGCTTGACCTGCACGATGCCGTGCCACATGGCCTCGTAGGTGATGGCGCACAGTCGCTTGGCCGCGATCGAGGCTTCGCCGACCACGAACATGCGGCTGGTGTCGCCGTGCCAGCCGTTCTTGATCACCGTGATGTCGATGTTGACGATGTCGCCCTTCCTGAGCGGCTTGTCGTTGGGGATCCCGTGGCAGACCACATGGTTGACCGATGCACACAGGCTTTTGGGATAGGGCACATAGCCCGGCGGCTGGTAGCCCAGCGTGGCCGGCACCGTGCCCTGGACCTGGGTCATGTAGTTGTGTGCCAGTCGATCAAGTTCGTTGGTCGTGACGCCCGGTTTCACATGCGGTCTCAGGTAGTCCAGCACCTCGGAGGCCAGTTTTCCGGCCACGCGCATGCCTTCAATGCCCTCCGCGTCTTTGTAGGTAATGCTCATGGCCGGAATTATCCCACCGGGTGCCCGATGAGGCGGCGCCCGGCAGGTAAAATCAACCGTTTTGACGAAACCTCGTTTTGAGCGCGGCTGCAGCCAACCCCATTCAGCGGTTGTTCTGAGTCGCTCGCCAACGCAGTCCACCCTCAACAGGCCGCCATAGTGACCCTGCACCTTACCCAGTTCGAAGGCGGCAACGCCCTCAGCGACTTCCGAGTCCAGCAACTTCTCCCCCGCCTGCAAGCCGTCAACGACAGGATCAGCGGCCTGGATGCCCGCTTTGTGCATCTGGTGGCGTCAGCTGCTGCCCCGCAAGAGGCGCTCAAGGCGCAGCTGGCTGCCCTGCTGACCTATGGCGACCCCTACCGTGGCACGGCCGAGGGTGAGCTGATCGTCGTGACGCCGCGCTTCGGCACGGTCTCGCCCTGGGCCTCCAAGGCCACCGACATCGCCCACAACTGCGCTCTGGCCATCAAGCGCATCGAGCGCATCACCGAATACCGCGTCACGCTCAAGTCCGGCCTGCTGGGCAAGGCGGCGCTGACGCCCGAGCAACGCGCCGCCGTGGCCGCACTGCTGCACGACCGCATGACCGAGAGCGTGATGTTCGACCGCGCGCTGGCCGCCGGCCTGTTCACCGAACTGCACCCCACGCCGATGGAGCATGTCGATGTGTTGGGCGGGGGCCGGGCGGCGCTGGAGCAGGCCAACGTCCAGTTCGGCCTGGCTCTGGCGGACGATGAGATGGACTACCTGGTCAAGGCCTTCAACGGTCTCGGCCGCAACCCCAGCGACGTCGAGCTGATGATGTTCGCCCAGGCCAACAGCGAGCATTGCCGCCACAAGATCTTCAACGCGAGTTTCACGATCGACGGCGTGCCGCAGGAGCGCAGCATGTTCGGCATGATCCGCCACACGCACCAGAGCAGCCCGCAGCACACGGTGGTCGCGTATTCGGACAACGCCTCGGTGATGGAAGGCTCCGAGGTCGAGCGCTTCATTGTCAAATCGACCGCCAGCCTGGATGAATGGGGCGCCAGCCGCTATCAAAAGCAGAGCGCCACCAGCCATGTGCTGATGAAGGTCGAAACGCACAACCACCCGACGGCGATCTCGCCGTTCCCCGGCGCCTCGACCGGCGCGGGCGGCGAAATCCGCGACGAAGGCGCGACCGGACGCGGCTCGCGCCCCAAGGCCGGGCTGACGGGCTTCAGCGTCTCCAGGCTCTGGGGCGGCATGTCCGACCAGCCGGGCGGCAAGCCCGACCATATCGCCAGCCCGCTGCAAATCATGACCGAAGGCCCGCTGGGCGGCGCGGCTTTCAACAACGAGTTCGGCCGGCCCAACCTGCTGGGCTACTTCCGCGAATACGAGCAGACCGTGGCCAGTGACGTCGACAGCATCCGCCGCGGCTACCACAAGCCCATCATGATCGCGGGCGGCCTGGGCACGATCGACGCCGGCCTGACGAAGAAGATCGAATTTCCCGCCGGCACGCTGCTGGTCCAGCTCGGCGGCCCCGGCATGCGCATCGGCATGGGCGGCGGTGCGGCCAGCTCGATGGCCACCGGCACCAACGTGGCCGAGCTCGACTTCGACTCGGTGCAGCGCGGCAACCCCGAGATCGAGCGCCGCGCGCAGGAGGTCATCAACCACTGCTGGGCCGAGGGCGACGCGAACCCGATCCTGGCGATCCACGACGTGGGCGCGGGCGGCCTGTCCAACGCCTTCCCCGAGCTGAGCAACGACGCGGGCCGCGGCGCGCGCTTTGACCTGCGCCAGGTGCCGCTGGAGGAGTCGGGCCTGGCGCCCAAGGAAATCTGGTGCAACGAAAGCCAGGAGCGTTATGTGCTCGCGATCGCGCCCGAATCGCTGGCGCAGTTCCAGGCCTTCTGCGAGCGCGAGCGCTGCCCGTTTGCGGTGGTCGGTGTGGCGACCGAGGAGCGGGAGCTCGTTGTCGGCGACGTGGACCTGCCCCTTCCCCCGCTGGGGGAGGGTGGGGATGGGGGCGGGCGCGCCGGCACCGCGCCCCCACCCCAACCCTCCCCCAGCGGGGGAGGGAGCCAGAGCGCCGTCGACATGCCCATGAACGTGCTGCTGGGCAAGCCGCCCAAGATGCATCGCGATGTCAAGTCGATCCGGCGCGAATTCAGACCAGTGGATCTGACCGGCGTGGCCCTGCAGCAAGCTGCGGTCCAGGTGCTGAGCCACCCGACCGTCGCGTCAAAGCGCTTCCTCGTCACCATTGGCGACCGCACGGTCGGGGGCCTGAGCCATCGCGACCAGATGGTCGGACCCTGGCAGGTGCCGGTGGCCGACTGCGCCGTGACGCTGGCAGATTACTTGGGCTTCGCCGGCGAGGCCATGAGCATGGGAGAGCGCACGCCGCTGGCTGCGATCGACGCGCCGGCCTCGGGCCGCATGGCCGTGGCCGAGGCCATCACCAACCTGCTGGCCGCGCCGATCGAACTTCCGCGCGTCAAGCTCTCGGCCAACTGGATGGCCGCCTGCGGCGAGCCGGGCGAAGACGCCGCGCTGTACGCAACGGTCAAGGCCGTCGGTATGGAGCTGTGCCCGGCGCTGGGCGTCTCGATTCCCGTGGGCAAGGATTCGCTGTCGATGCGCACGCAATGGAGCGATGGGCAAGCCGCGAAGAAGGTGACCTCGCCGGTCTCGCTGATCGTCAGCGCCTTCGCCACGCTGGCCGACGTGCGCGGCACGCTGACGCCGCAGCTCGACGCGAGCGAGGCCGACACGACCCTGGTGCTGATCGACCTCGGCAAGGGGCAATACCGCATGGGCGGCTCCATCCTGGCGCAGACGCTGGACCAGGTCGGCGCCGACGTGCCCGACCTCGACGATCCCAAGGATCTCATCAACCTCGTCCATGCCGTCAACGCACTGCGCGGGCAGGGCAAGATTCTGGCCTACCACGACCGCAGCGACGGTGGCCTGTTCGCCACGGTCTGTGAAATGGCCTTCGCCGGCCATGTGGGCGTGTCGCTCAACGTCGACCTGCTCGTGACCGAGGGCGACGGCATCTCCGACAGCCGCGCCGAGTATGGCGACAGCAAGAACTGGATGCAGCAGGTCAGCGCGCGCCGCGAAGAGCTCACGCTCAAGGCGCTGTTCAGCGAGGAGCTGGGCGTGGTGCTGCAGGTGCGCACGCAGCAGCGCAACGAGGTCATGCAAACCCTGCGCGAGCATGGCCTGTCCAGGCACAGCCATTTCATCGGCAAGACGCGGCCGGCCTCATCAAGCATGGACGCCGGCAAGGGCGAGCTCCAGATCTGGCGCGACACCAAGGCCGTGTTCAGCGCCAAGCTCTCCGACCTGCACCAGGTCTGGGACGGCGTGAGCTGGAAGATCTGCCAGCAGCGCGACAACCCGGCTGGCGCCGATGCCGAACATGCCGCCGCGGGGGACCCGTCCGACCCCGGCCTGCATGTCCAACTGACCTTCGACCCGGACTTGCCCCCTCTCCCTCTGGGAGAGGGCTGGGGTGAGGGCAAGGCCCCCGCGCTCAACCTGTCCCGCCCCAAGGTCGCGATCCTGCGCGAGCAGGGCGTGAACTCCCACGTCGAAATGGCCTACACCTTCACCGAGGCCGGCTTCGATGCCTACGACGTGCACATGACCGACCTGCAGAACGGCCGCGCCAGGCTCGCGGACTTCCAGGGCGTGGTCGCCTGCGGCGGTTTCAGCTATGGCGACACCCTGGGCGCCGGCATAGGCTGGGCCCGCAGCATCACCTTCAACCCCGGGCTGGCCGAGCAGTTCAAGGCCTTCTTCGGCCGCGCAGACACCTTCGGCCTGGGCGTCTGCAACGGCTGCCAGATGTTTGCCGAGCTGGCCGACATCATCCCCGGTGCGCAAGCCTGGCCGCGCTTCACGACCAACCGCAGCGAGCGCTTCGAGGCGCGCCTGTCCATGGTCGAGGTGCTCGACTCCCCCAGCCTGTTCTTCGCCGGCATGGCCGGCAGCCGTTTGCCGATCGCCGTCTCGCACGGCGAGGGCTATGCGAACTTCGCCTACCGGGGCGACGCCGCCAAGGCGATCGCCGCGATGCGCTATATCGACAACCACGGCCAGCCGACCGAAGCCTACCCCTTCAACCCCAACGGCAGCCCCGGCGGCTTGACCGCCGTGACCACGGCCGACGGCCGCTTCACCGCGATGATGCCGCACCCCGAGCGCGTGTTCCGCAACATCCAGATGAGCTGGACCAGCGGCGACAAGAGCGCCTTCAGCCCGTGGATGCAGATCTGGCGCAATGCGCGCAGGTGGGTGGGGTAAAGCGCGATGGCTCCAGGGCGTGCCAACCGCCCCGATCGCCCATTTCGCTTCGACTCGATCGACGCCCTGCGGGGCCTGGCCATCGTCTGGATGACGGTCTACCACTTCTGCTTCGACCTCAATCACTTCGGCTGGATCCGGCAGAACTTCTACACCGACCCGTTCTGGACCTGGCAGCGCGCGGCGATCGTGAGCCTGTTTCTGTTTTGCGCCGGGCTGGGGCAGGCCGTGGCCGTGCACCAGGGCCAGCGCTGGAGCCGGTTCGGGCGGCGCTGGGCCCACGTCGCGGCCTGCGCGCTGCTGGTCACGGCGGCCTCGTACGCGATGTTTCCCAGGAGCTTTATTTACTTCGGCGTGCTGCACGGCATGGCGGTCATGCTGCTCGTCGTGCGGCTCACGGCGGGCTGGGGGCGCTGGCTCTGGTGGCTCGGCGGCTTCGCAATTGCCGTTCAATTCATGGCGCCGCACGCGCTCGGGACAGGGGCGCTGGCCGAATTATTCAATACCAAGGCGCTGAACTGGCTGGGCCTGATCACGCGCAAGCCGGTCACCGAAGACTATGTGCCGCTGTTCCCTTGGCTCGGGGTGATGTGGTGGGGCATGGCGGCGGGGCGTTGGGTCTTGCAGCAGCGCCCGCTTTGGCTGCAGCGCAGCATGCACGGCGCAGGCCGGCCGCTGGCGTTTCTGGGGCGCTGGAGCCTGAGCTACTACATGCTGCACCAGCCGGTGCTGATGGGGCTGATGCTGGCCGTGGCCACCCTCAAATAAAAAAGCGCGGTCAGGCCGCGCTTTCACAAAAATAGGGGTCAGAGCACACGACCGCAAGCGGCCGGTGATCCGACCCCTATTTTTTACTCGACCTTGGCCTTGGAGCGCAGGTCTTCCTGGAACTTGGCCAGCTTCTGCTGCTGCAGCTGCTGCGCGATCTGCGGCTTGACTTCTTCGAGCTTGGGCAGCTGGGCCTGGCGCACGTCGTCGAGGCGAATGATGTGGTAGCCAAACTGGCTCTTGACCGGCACATCGGTCAGCTGGCCCTTCTTCAGCTTGACCATGGCGTCGGAAAACTCCTTCACATAGCTGGAGGCATTGGCCCAGTCGAGGTCGCCGCCGTTGGCGCCGGAGCCGGGGTCCTTGGACGACTTCTTGGCGATGTCCTCGAACTTGCCGCCCTTTTTCAGCGAGGCGATGATGGCCTTGGCCTCGTCTTCCTTTTCCACCAGGATGTGGCGCGCACGGTATTCGCTTCCGCTGTTGGCGGCCGCGAACTTGTCGTACTCGCCCTGAATGTCGGCGTCGGTCACCGGGTTCTTTTTCTGGAAGTCGGCGAACAGCTCGCGGATCAGGATGGTCTGGCGCGCCAGCTCGATCTGGTTCTTGTAATCGTCCGAGGCGTCGAGGCCGAGCTTTTGCGCTTCCTGCATGAAGATTTCGCGCGTGATGACCTCGTCCTTGAGCTGGCCCTGCAGCTCGGGCGTGACGGGGCGGCCGGAGCGGGCCACTTGCTGGGCCAGCGCGTCGACGCGGGACTTGGGCACGGCCTTGCCGTTCACGATGGCCACGTTTTGCGCGGCAGCGGGAAGAGCGGCGGCGAGGGTGGCAGCGGCCATCGCGGACAACAACAGTTTCTTCATCAGTTTTCCTCAAAGGTCTTGGGAGTGGGGCGCCGGCCGCTACCGAAAAGACAGCATTCCTGGCGCGAGATCAGAGCACTTCAATGGCAATGGCATGAACGCCCTGGTCAATGAAATCTTGCAGCGCATCATACACAAGGCGATGCCGCTCCACGCGCGGGCGGCCTGCAAACAAGGGTGACGCGATCCGCACCCGGAAATGGGTGCCGAAGCCTGTTGCGTTGGCGCCGGCGTGGCCGGCGTGGCCGGCGCTCTCGTCCAGCACTTCGAGCTGGGTCGGCGCCAGCACCTGCTGCAGGCGCCGTGCCATGGCCTGCGCGGTCACAGGCTCGCTCATGTGTCGCTGGCCTGGTCGGCCTGGATGTATTTGCCCAGGTAGAGCGCCTGGCCGATCACGAACACGAGCATCAGTCCGAGGCCGCCAAACAGCTTGAAGTTGACCCAGGTGTCGGTGTCGAAGCTGAAAGCCACCCACAGGTTGAGCAGACCCATGACCATGAAAAAGCCGATCCAGCTCCAGTTCATTGCGCGCCAGGCCCGGTCAGGCAGTTCCATCTGGGCTCCCATCAGCGACTTCAGCAGGTTTTTCCTGAACAGGAGCTGCCCGGCCATCAGCACACCGCCCATCAGCCAGTACAGCGCGGTGGGCTTCCATTTGATGAAGGTCTCGTTGTGTGCAACCAGCGTGGCGCCGCCGAACAGCACGATCACGCCCAGGCTGATCCATTGCATGGGCTCGACCTTGCGGTGCCTGAAGTGCAGATAGCCGATCTGGATCAGCGTGGCGGCAATCGCGACGGCGGTCGCGACGTAGATGCCGGCAGCCTTGAAAGCGACGAAGAAAAGGATGATGGGGAAAAAATCGATCAGTAGTTTCATGTGTGTATTGTCGCCCTGAGTTCATGCGTGCATTGTCATCCTGAGCGAAGCGAAGGATCTCCTGGCTTCAGGGACGGGTCGCCGCGTCCGCAATGACATTCAATCCTTGGGTTTGAAGTCCAGCGAAGCCGAGTTCATGCAGTAGCGCAGGCCGGTGTCGGTGGGCCCGTCCGGAAAGACATGGCCCAGGTGGGCGCCGCATTGGGCGCAGACGGTTTCGGTGCGCGTCATGCCGTGGCTGCGGTCCACGATCTCCTCGATCGCGCCGGGCACGGCCAGCGAAAAGCTGGGCCAGCCGCAACCGGCGTCGAACTTGGTGCCCGAGTCGAACAGCTTGTTGCCGCAACAAATGCAGTGGTAGCTGCCATCGTCCCACAGGGCTTCGTACCTGCCGGTGAAAGGCCGTTCGGTCGCGGCGTGGCGCGTCACCTCGAAGGCGCCGCGCTCGGCGCCCTTGTCGGCCAGCAGGGCCTTCCATTCGGCCTCGGTTTTCTGGATCTTGTAGGGCATGGTGGTTCTCAGGATGAACAGCTGATCTCGATGCCGGCAGCCCAGTCGGGCGGGAAGCCGGCGTAGCGCTCGAACTCCGGGTGCTCGTCGAAGGGGGTTTGCAGCAAGCTCAGCAGGGTATCGACTCCGGAAAAGTCCATGAGTTTCGCCTGCTCGATCGCCTGCTCGCCCAGATAATTGCGCAACACGAATTTCGGGTTGGTTTCAAGCATCAAACGGGCCGCCTGCCCAGGTTCCGTGGCCCTCAGGCGCTCCGAATACTGTAGCAGCCAAGTGTCGAACGCCTCGCGGTCCAGGAACAGGTCCCGCACCGGCACAGCCGGTGCATAGGCGATGCCTGCCGCATCGCTCGCGGAACCTGCAACATGGTGTGACAGGCGGCGCCAGAAGATCGTGTAGTCCACCCGGTCCTGGGCCAGCAGCTTCAGAATCGCCTGGATCAACTCGCGGTCAGCGCTCTCGCCCCGCGCCAGCCCCAGCTTGGCGCGCATGCGGGCCTCGAGTTCGCCGGGAAACACGGTCTTGTACGACTCCAGCGCTGCCAGCGCCAGCTCCTGATCACCGATCAGCGGCAGCAAGGCCTGGCCCAGGCAAAACAGGTTCCAGTAGGCGATGTTGGGCTGCTTGTTGTAGGCATAGCGGCCCTGCGGGTCGCTGTGGTTGCAGATATGACCCGGCTCGAAAGCGTCCAGAAATTGGAATGGGCCGTAATCGATGGTCAGGCCCAGGATGCTCATGTTGTCGGTGTTCATCACGCCGTGGCAAAAGCCCACGGCCTGCCACTGCCCGACCAGGCGGGCCGTGCGTTCGCTCACCGCTTCCAGGAAGGCCGCATAGGCGTTACCGGACGACCGGTCGGTACCGCGGCAGTCGGGGTAGTAGCGGTCGATCACGTAGTCGGCGAGCTTCTTCAGCGGCTCATATTGTTCTCTGGCGGCGAAATGCTCGAAGTGGCCAAAGCGGATGAAGCTGGGCGCCACCCGGGTCACGACGGCAGCGGTTTCGATCTCCTCGCGCCGCACCGGCGCATTCGAGCCAGTGACGCACAGGGCCCGCGTGGTCGGAATGCCCAGGCCCTGCATGGCCTCGCTGCACAGGAATTCGCGGATGCTGGAGCGCAGCACGGCACGGCCGTCGCCCATGCGGGAGTAGGGTGTCAGGCCGCTGCCCTTGAGCTGGACTTCCAGTCCTGTTTTTCCCCTCTCCTCCTGGGAGAGGGTTGGGGTGAGGGCCTCTCCCAGCAAGATCGCGCGGCCATCGCCCAGCTGGCCGGCCCACACGCCGAACTGGTGGCCGCTGTACACGCTGGCCAGCGGCCGGGTGCCGGCGATGGGCAGGTTGCCGGTGAAGGCTTCGAGAGCGGCCTGCGACCCGAGCCAGGCTTCATCCAGGCCCAGTTCGCGCGCCATGGCGAGGCTGCGGCCCACCCAGTAGGGTTGGGGCAGGGGGCGCGGCGGCAAGGCGGTGTAGAACTCCTCTCCCAGCTGCGCGAAGCTGTTGTGCCAGGTCAGGCCCAGATCGACGTTCAACGCGGCATCGGCAGGCTTGTTCATACCGCCATTGTCGCTGGGCAGGCAGTCTGGTCGGCGCACAGGGTTAATCGGCGCCCGGGCTGGCCAGATAGGATGTCAGCGCGTCGTCATCGAGGATGGCGACCCGGCCGAACTCCAGCGACACCAGGCCCCGCTGCGCCAGCGACTTCAGCACCCGGTTCACGGTCTGGCGCGACAGCCCCACCAGATGCCCCAGCTCTTCCTGCGACAGGTTGAGCCGGCTCCGGCCGCGCCAGAACAGGCGGCTCAGGTACAAGGCCACGCGCTGTTCGGGCGAACGCAGGCGGCCCGCCTCGATGATGGCCATGGCCTGGCCCAGGCGCATGTTGAGGTGGCTGACCAGGTACTGGTTGAATTCGAGGCTGGACGCGCGCAGCTCATCGAACTGGGCCCGCGGCAGGCATAGCAGCTCGGTGTCGCGCAAGGCAATCACGTCATAGCGGCGCGGCTCGGACTTCAGGGCCGAGCCTTCGCCAAACCACTCGCCGTCGGGCACGCCCAGGAAAGCCGAGAGGCGCCCCTGCGCGGACGGGCTCTGCAGCTTGACCAGGCCCGAGAGTACGGCGTACCAGCCCTTGACCGGGCTGCCCGCGGCCAGCATGACATCACCCTTGCTGCCGGCCTGGGTGAAAACGCGCTCGGCCACGCGGGTCTGGCTTTCAACGGGCAGGGCGGCAAACCAGGGTTGCATGGCCAGGAACCGGGTGGCGGGTCGGGTGATGTCATGGAGCATGCCGGCATTGTCCGGCACAGCGGGAGCCCTCAGGGTAAACACCGGGCAAATGTCCGGCAGGCGACAGGTGTTGCCGGCGTGTCGGCCGGCGATCAGACTGCGCGCTCGCCTGCTGGCGTCAGCTCTGGCACTGCGACGGGTCAACGCCCCTTTAGTTCGGCCGGCAATCCCATTACGATTCCCAAGCGTTCATTCAACCATGCTCCAAGGAGGCCCCATGCTGGGTTTGATGCAAAACCAACCGCTGCTGATTTCGTCACTGATCGAGTTTGCCGAGCGGCATCATGGCGACGGCGAAATCGTCTCGCGCCGAGTCGAGGGCGACATTCACCGCTACACCTGGCGTGACGTCGCGGCCCGCGCCCGCCAGGTTGCGAATGCGCTGGACGGCCTCGATCTGCAATCCGGCGACCGCGTGGCCACGCTGGCCTGGAACGGTTACCGCCATCTGGAGCTCTACTTCGGCGTCAGCAGCTCGGGCCGCGTGCTGCACACCATCAACCCGCGCCTGCACCCCGAGCAGATCGCCTGGATCGCCAACCACGCCGAAGACCAGGTCCTGTGCTTCGACATGAGCTTCCTGCCCATCATTCAGGCGGTTCACGACAAGTGCAGCACCGTGCGGCATTGGGTTGCGTTGTGCGACGCGGACAAGTTGCCGGCCGATAGCGGCATTCCCAACCTGGTGAGCTATGAAGCCTGGATAGCCGCCCAGCCCACCGACTATGCCTGGCCCGATTTCGACGAAAACTCGGCGTCGAGCATGTGCTACACGAGCGGCACCACCGGCAACCCCAAGGCCGCGCTCTACAGCCACCGCTCCACCGTGTTGCATGCCTATGCCGCAGCCCTGCCCGATGTGATGAACCTGAGCGCACGCGACTCGGTGCTGCCGGTC
>Ga0187892_10000722_pt1 | contig 83294 bp, 60 predicted proteins | sample MA1701073metaG_FD_139345 | JGI IMG/M metagenome (GOLD analysis project Ga0187892, IMG submission 139345) | Bio-ooze microbial communities from a basaltic lava cave in the Kipuka Kanohina Cave System on the Island of Hawaii, USA - MA170107-3 metaG ... | reverse complement strand
GTTCGACGAGGTCTCGGTGCTCCTCTCGCGCCTCGCGTTCATCCGCCGCGACGCGGCGAGCCCGAAGGACAAGTCGAAGGAGACGCTCTGGCTCGCGAACGTGCTCCCTTGAGTGACGGCCGGGCGGGCGGCGCTCGAGGGGCGTGGCGACGACGCGGCGCGGGCGCCTCGAGTCTCCCCCTCCCCCCCCTCTCCGGCGCAGCGTTGAAGGGCAAACGGGGCGGCCGGGAGAGCTGCCGTCGGGCGCGGAACCGCTCCGGGGACCGGCCGCCCGCAGGGCCCCTTCTCGACTTGCCCGCGGCGAATCGTGGGGTATTCTTCTTCGATCACGCGTCCGGAAAAGGTACGGACGCGGCGCGTCGGGGGCGTCCACAACGCCGCGAAGGCCCGTCCGGTCGATTCCACGGGCGGCGTTCGGGGCCGGAAGAAAGACCCCTCGATGCCCCTTCCCAGCCAGAGACGCACCCTCCTCTTTCTCCTCGCCGTCTCCCTCCTCGCCGTCGCGCCGGCCGCATCGGCAGATGGCGAGCCGCGGCGCGTCAGCCTCCGCGCGCGACTCCGCTTCGGCGGCGCGACGATCGAAGTGAGAGGGCTTTTCCGGGAGCACAACACGCTCCTCTCCGCCCAGTCCGCCGATCTGCCCTCGGCGCTCTCGGGCGGATACGACCTCGTCATCATGGCCCGCGGCCAATCGCTCTTCGTCATGCCCGTCGCGAGCGGCGAAGAGTCCGAAGGCCTCCGTCAGCTCTGCGAGATCCCCGGCGACGCGCGGCTCGAAGCGCTCGACATCGAGAGCGTGCGGCTCTACGACGGCGGCGTCGTGATCGCGGAGGACGACGACGTCGCGACCGCGGCGCGCGTCATGCGGCGCGCGGCGCTCAAGTCGGCCGACGGCCCGAGGACGCGCTGGGCCGTGCTCGAGGCCCGCGCGCGCCGGAGCCACGACAATGTGGCGCGATACGAGATCGACGTCGCGACCAGCCGGATCGGCCCCGGCGAGTACGAGGTCCGCCTCTCGGGCGGACGCGGCGACCTCGTGATCCCGTTCGTCATTCCCGCCGGAAGGAACCGCGCTCGCCTCGCCATCCGCGAGGAGGGGGACCGCGTGGCGCAGTTCGCCGAGCTCGAGACGGCGACGCTCGTCCGCGACGGCGTCGAGATCGGGTCGTCCCCCGTCCGCTGAGCTTTTTCTTCGCCTCCGCCCCCGCCCCGCCTTCCCTCCCGGACGGAAGGACCGCCGCCGATCGATCGATCCGTCGATCGATCACTTCCGCGCAATGCCGAGGAGGCTGTAGAGAAACGACGAGAAGATCGTCTGCACGCCGAGGACGAGCATCGTGAGCCCGAAAAGCGCGGTGCGCGTCTCCTGGATGTCGTGGAACCCGGCCCGCGCCCATCGGACGACGATCGCCGCGTCGAATGCGAGGCCGACGAGGAAGAGGAAGGCCCCGGCGAGGAGTCCGGTCTCGAGCCTGAAGACCCGGAAGAGCCGGTTGAGGCGGCTCTGCCGGTGGAACTCCTCGACGTGCGAGAAGATCTTCGCGAAGACGCCGAACGTCACGAGCTGGTAGCCGGAGATCGCGAGCGTCGATCCCACGAACATGACGTGGTAGTCGAGGGTCACGAACCCGAGATCGAGCGGCCCCGTGATCTGCGTCAGGAGGAGAAAGAGCCCCACGACGAACATCGCTCCCCCGGGCAGCAGGAAGAGGTAGTTCGGGGCGAAGAGCAGGATGAAGCGCAGGTGCCGCCACCCGTCGCGCCAGGTGCGGAGGTGCGGGGGCCGCGAGCGGCGGTCCTTGTGGAAGTGGATCGGGATCTCGACGATCTTGAGCCCGTGGAGCGCCGACTTGAGGACCATCTCGGAAGCGAACTCCATCCCGGTCGAGCGGAGCTCGAGCTTCTCGAAAGCGGTTTTCCGGAGGCCGCGCATGCCGCAATTGCAGTCCGAGATGCGAGTGCGGAAGCAGACGTTGATGAGCGTCGTGAGGACCGGGGTCCCGAGCCACCGGTGGAGGAACGGCATCGCGCCCGGGTCGATCACCCCCTTGAGCCGCGTCCCCATGACGAGGTCGGCGCCGGCCCTGAGCTTCTCGAGGAAGCCGTCGATCTCGGAGAAGTCGTAGGAGTCGTCGGCGTCCCCCATGAGGAGGAACCGCCCGCGCGCCCTTCGGAAGCCCTCCGCGAGCGCCGCGCCGTAGCCGCGCAGGGCGACCGGGACGACGCGGGCTCCGAGCCGCTCGGCGATGGCGCGCGAGTCGTCGGTCGACCCGTTGTCCGCGACGACGACCTCGCCCGCGATCCCGAGGCGCCGGATCGCTCCGAGCGCCTTCTCGACGCAGAATCCGAGCGTCTCCGCCTCGTTCAGGCACGGGATGACGATCGACAGCTCGAGCTCGGTTTCGAGGCCTTCGCCGGGGCCCGCCATAGGCGCTGAAGAAGAGGAAACGGGTCGCTCTCGCCGGGGACGATCGGCCCCGGACGCTTTCTTTTGCAGGATTCGGGTCGCGAATGCCGCGACGGGCCGGTGGTTGTAACGGTCGCCTCCGCCCGGGTCAAGGAAAGCGTTCCCAAGGGCTCTCCGCGCTCCTACACTTCGCGGACCCATGCGCGCCTTTCCCGCAACCCCCCTCTCCTCGGGGCGATTCCGCGAAGCCCGCCTCGACAACGGGCTCCGCGCGATCGTGCTCGAGAGCGAGGACTCCCCGATCGTCGCGACGGCGCTCGCCTACGGCGTCGGCTCGGGCGACGAGCGCGAGGGCGAGACGGGCGTCTCGCACCTGCTCGAGCACATGATGTTCAAGGGCACGCGCGCGCTCGCGAGGGGCGAGATCGACCGCCGGACGCAGAGGGCCGGAGGCCGGAACAACGCCTTCACGGGCCACGACGCGACGATCTACCTCTTCGAGCTCGCGCCGGACAAGCTCCACGTCGCGCTCGAGATCGAGGCGGACCGGATGCGGAACTGCCGCCTCGAGCCTGGGGATTTCGCGTCGGAGAGGAGCGTCGTGCTCGAGGAGTTGAAGCGCGACCTCGACGACCCTTGGGGGCGGCTCTTCCGGGAGGTCGAGGCGGCGCTCTTCGTCCGCCACCCGTACAGGAACCCGATCATCGGGTGGCGCGACGACCTCGAGCGGATCGGGCGAGACGACCTCGAGCGCCACTACGCGACGCACTACGCGCCCGACAACGCGACGCTCGTCGTCACGGGTGCGGCGCGCGCGGCCCGGGTCCTCGACGCGATCCGCCGCCGCTTCGGGCGGATCGCGCGCGGGCCGGCCCGGCCCGCCCGCCGCGCGGCCGAGCCCGCGCCGATCGGCGAGAAGCGGGTCGAGATCCGGCAGGACGTCGAGTCGGAGCGGCTCGTCGTGGCGGGGCGCGGGCGTCCCCTCTCGTCCGGCGGGCTCGCCGCCGTGGACGTCCTCAAGTCCGTGCTCGGCTCCGGACTGAGCTCGCGCCTCCACCAGCGGCTCGTCGAGCGCGACCGGCTCGCGACCCACGTCGACGCCTATCACGAGCCCCGGCGCGAGGCGGGAGTGTTCCTCGTGCAGGCGGAGGCGCAGGCCGCGCGCGACGCGGGCGCGATCGCCGACGCGCTCTTCGACGAGATGGACGCCCTCCGCGAGAGGCTCGTCCCGGACCGGGAGGTCGAGAAGGGCAAGCGGCTCGCCTTCGCGGACTTCGTGTTCTCGCAGGACACGGCGCTCGAGCGCGCGATCGCGATCGGCCACTGGTCGGCCGTCGCCGGCGTCGAGAGCCTGAGGGACTATCCGCGCCGCCTCGCCCGCGTCACCGCGCGCGACGTGAGGGAGGCCGCGCGCGAGATCTTCGTCCGCGACGGGCGAGTGGTCGGGATCTCGCGGCCCGAGAAGGGCCTCGCCCGCGGCCGCTCGCGCCCGAGGCCGCGATCGACGGCGCGCTCGCGCGCCTACCGGACGGCGCCCGCGCCGGCTCTCACGGAACGGCCGCTCGCCTTCGAGCGCGCAGTCCTCGGGAACGGGCTCCGCGTCCTCGTCCTCCCGCGTCGCGCGCTCCCCGAGGCCGCGGTCTCGCTCTACGTCGAGGGCAGCCGCTTCCTCGAGACGGACGCGAAGGCCGGTCTCTCGGCCGTCGTCGGCGACCTCCTCGACGCGGGAACGCGGCGGCGCTCGGCGGTCGAGATCGCGGAGACGATCGAGTCGGTGGGCGGCGAGATCCAGACGGGCTCGGAGGGCGTCCGGGCGCGGTGCCTCGCGCGCGACTTCGGGCTCGCGCTCTCGCTCGTCGCCGAGACGGCGATCGAGCCCGCGTTCCGCCGGGCCGAGTTCGAGAAGACGCGCGAGCGCCTCGTCTCGGAGATCCGCGCCGAGCGCGACGACGCGCTCACCCTCGCCCAGCGCGCGTTCGACGAAATCGTCTTCCGCGGACACCCCTTCCACCGCCCGCCGCGCGGCTACGAGCGCACGCTCGCGGCGCTCGATCGGACGGACTGCGTGCGCCACCACCGCCGCGCGTTCTCGCCGGGGAACGCGATCCTCGCGATCGCGGGCGACGTCGACCCGAAAGCCGCGATCCGCGCCGCGGCGAGGGAGTTCGCGCGCTGGAAGACGGGCTTGCCGGTCCCGTCCCCGTCTCCGCCGCGGCCCCTCGCGGGGCGCGTGGAGCGTTTCGTCCGGACCGATCGCGAGCAGGAGCAGATCCTCGTCGGACACCTGGGCGTCCGGCGCACCGACCCCGAGTTCGACGCCCTCCTCGTGCTCGACCTCGTTTTCGGGAACGGGCCCGGCTGCTCCGACCGGCTCAACCGGCGCATCCGGGACGAGCTCGGGCTCGCCTACACGGTCTCGGGCGCGATCACGCCGCTCTCGGGCTCGGAGCCGGGGCGCCTCCTCGTCCACGTCGGCACGTCGCCCGAGCACCGCGCGCGGGCGCTCCGCGTCGTCTTCGAGGAGCTGCGCCGCCTCCGCGCCGAGAAGCCCGCCGCGGGCGAGGTCGAGGAGGCGAAGGAGTATCTCGTCGGGAGCTTCGCCTTCGCGTTCGAGACCGCGGAGCAGATGGCGGTCCGCCTTCTCGAGATCGAGCGATTCTCGCTCGGGAGCGACTACCCGAGCCGATTCGCCGCGGCGGTCCGCGCGGTCGCCCCCGACGACGTCGTCCGCGCGGCGCGCGCGCGGATCCACCCGGACCGGCTCGCGATCGTCGTCGCGGGCCCCGAGCGGGCGCGCAGATCGGGCGCCCGCGGAAACTGAGGCGACCTTCATGTCCGAAGAAACCGTCCTCGCGGGCGACGTCGGCGGCACCAAGACCCGGCTCGCCCGGGCCGTCGTCGGCGGAGGCGGAACGAGCGTCCGGCTCAGCGCGATCGCGGTCTACCGGAGCGCGGATCATGCGGGCCTCGGCCCGGTCATCCGCGACTACCTCGCGAAGAACGCGTTCGCGCCGCGCCGCGCCGCCGTGGGGGTCGCCGGGCCGATCGAGAACGGCCGCTGCGTCGCGACGAACCTCCCGTGGGTCGTGGACGTGGACGAGATCCGCGAGGCCTCCGGCGCCGAGAGCGCCGGCCTCCACAACGACCTCGAGATCATGGCGAACGGCATCGCGGCGCTCGAGGGAGAAAAGGACCTCGTCACGCTGAACGAGGGCCGCCGCGACCCCCGCGGGAACATGTGCCTCGTCGCCGCCGGCACGGGGCTCGGCGAGGCCGTGCTCTTCTTCGACGGGAAGCGCCTCGTCCCGTCCGCGTGCGAGGGCGGCCACACGGACTTCGGCCCGCGCACCGACGACGAGACGGAGCTCCTCGTCGCGCTCCGGAGGAAGCACGGCCGCGTGAGCTACGAGCGCGTGCTGTCGGGGCCGGGCCTCGAGGCGATCTACTCGTTCCTCTCGGAGCGCGACCGGACGGGCCCCGAGCCCGCCCGCATCGCCGAGGCGCGCCGGAAGGGCCGGCTCGCCGAGGCGGTCTCCGAATCGGGGCTGAAGGGAGCGGACGCGATCGCCGCCCGGGCGCTCGACGTCTTCGTCTCGATCTACGGCGCCGAGGCGTCGAACCTCGCGCTCAAGACGATGGCGACCGCGGGCGTCTTCCTCGGGGGCGGCATCGCGCCGCGGATCCTCGAGAAGCTCCGCTCCGGCGCGTTCATGGCGGCGTTCCGCGACAAGGGGCGTCTCGAGCCCGTCGTCGCGAAGATGCCGGTCCGCGTCATCGTGAACGAGTACGCGTCCCTCGTCGGCGCGGCGCGCTACGCCGTGTCGGGGCCTCTTCGCTGACCGGTCCGCCGCGACGCGATCGCGGTGAGGAGCACTCCCGAGAGGATGAGCGCGCCGGAGAGAACGGTGCCGAGCGGAAGGGTCGCCCCGCGCAGGAGGACGTCGAGCGCGGCCGCGACGAACGGCTGAATGAAGATGTACGCCGAGACGAGCGACGGCGCCGCGCGCGCGAGCGCCCAGGCGTTGAGGAGATAGGCGAGCACGGTCGGGAACGCGACCACGAACGCGATCCCGGCCCACGCGCCGGACGAGAGGGAGGCGAAGTCGGTCCGCGCGAGGTCGGGGAGCCCGAAGGGGAGGAGGATCACCGTCCCGATCGCGAACATCCACGCCGAGACCGTGAGCGATCCGAGCCGGACGATCGTCCTCTGCGAGGCGACGAGGAAGACGGCGTAGCTCGCCGCGTTGACGAGGATGAGGAGGTCGCCCTCGAGCTCGCCCGACGAAAAGCCGGCGGCGCCGCCCGAGACGAGCGCGAGCGCGCCCGCGAACGCGACGAGGATCCCGGCGGCGCGGAGCGGCGAGAACCGCTCGCGGCCGACGGCGATCGAGAGAAAGAGGGTGAGCGGCGCGATCGTCTGCTGGATGAGCGTCGCGTGGACGGGCGTCGTGCGCGCGAGACCGAGGAAGAAGAACGTCTGGTTCACGACGACGCCCAGGATCGCGAGGGCCGAGAGCTTGACGAGATCTTTTTTTCCCGGGACGGGAACCGGACCGGCGATCCGTCGTCCTATGAGGAGCGCCGCGCCGCCGAGCGAGACCCGGACGAGGACGAAGGCGAGCGGCGAGAGCTCTTCGAGGACGATCTTGACGACGACCATCGCCGAGCCGAACGAGAGCGACACCGCGAGGAGCGCGGAGTGGACTCTCCAGGCCGGCGTATCCGTTTGGCCCAAAAGGGTTAAGGCTCCGTTCGGGAATTGCGCCGCGCGGCCCGGCGGGCTATGATGCGGCCGCGGGCCACGGCTCTCGGGGCCCTCGACCGGGGAATCAAGGTCTTCGACTTCGACGTCTCCTCATACTGTGCGGAGGTTGGAGTTCTTTTTCTCGGCCTACGATGACACTCGTCGGACGTCGCGTGCAGGCGAGACACCGGAGCTTGGTGGCGGCTCGCCGGCATCAGGAAGGTGGTCCTAGCATGACGCGCCACTCGCAACGACCCGGAGTCGCCGCCGTCCTCCTCGCGGCTCTCGCCCTTTCGCTCGTTCCCGCGCCGCGGGCCCAAGCCCAGAAGATGGGCCGGACGTTCACCGACGAGCGCCTCGGCCTGTCGCTCAAGGTCCCGGACAAGTACGACCCGATCCCAATCGACCCGAACGAGTTCTACGTCCTCGCGAAATTCAACGGGCCGAAGGAGATCGAGTACGGCCGGAGCGGCCAGGTCCAATACGACAGCGAGGTGTACGTCCTCCGGGTGCCGAAGGACGAGAAGGCGACGATCACGATCAAGGTCAACGGCGAGGACCGCGAGATCACGATCCCCGACCAGTACCGCGTGAAGTCGGCGAAGGACTACTTCGAGAAGAGCTACTACAAAGTCGAGTGGAAGGGCGACAAGAAGACGACCATCAACGGGCGGGACGCGCGAGAGCTCGAGCTTCTCGTGTTCGGCAGGAACGGCGAGATCGGGAAGCAGTTCCTCGCCACGGTCTTCTCGACCGACGACGCCGAGTACGCGGTCGTGGGCGGCATCCTCGCGTCGAAGTTCGACAAGTACGAGAAGGCGTTCAAGGCCTCGGCGAAGACGTTCAAGATCGACGCGCAGAAGCTCGAGGCCGCGGTCAAGGCGGAGAAGGACCGCCGCGCCGGAAAGGGAGTCGACGTCGAGGGGTACGGCTCGGCGAGCCTCGCGAAGAAGCGCGAGGAGAAGATCAAGTGGGCCGAGCAGAACGTGAAGTCGATCCCCGGCTGGTTCGTCCTGCCGAGCGACAACTACGTCATCGTCTCCAACACGGACAAGGCGTTCTGCAAGGAGATCGCGAAGCGGATCGAGACGATCCGCCGCGACATCTACGAGAAGCTCTTCCCCCCCGAGAGCCCGATCACCGAGGTCAGCATCGTCCGCGTCTGCAAGAACCTCGACGAGTACCACGCCTACGGCGGACGGCCGGGGAGCGCCGGCTACTGGTTCGCCCCCGCGGAAGAGCTCGTGATGTTCGACAACAAGGACCGCGACCGCGAGTACACGTTCGAGGTCATGTACCACGAGGCGTTCCACCAGTACATCCACTACGCGGCGGGCGAGCTGCCGCCGCACTCGTGGTTCAACGAGGGGACGGGCGACTACTTCTCGGGCCACAAGTGGAAGAACGGAAAGTTCCTCCTCGGGAAGTGCGACCGCACCGAGACCATCCGGACGGCCGTTCGCGAGGGAACGGCGTTCCCGCTCGAGAAGTTTCTCTCGATGGAGCAGAACGAATACTACGCCCGCCCCGACGTCGCGTACGCTCAGGGCTGGGCGCTCGTCTACTACCTCCGCGAGGAGGCGCCCGACGCGCGCTGGCGCCAGATCCCCGACATCTACTTCAACACGCTGAAGGCGGAATTCGCGCGCTTGAAGGCCGAGGGGAAGCACGAGGCCGAGGCGGGAAAGCTCGCGCGCAAGGCCGCGGTCGAGAAGGCGATCGAGGGCGTCGACCTCGCGAAGCTCGAGGCCGCGTTCTTCAAGTTCTGCGAGGCGATCTGAGCGACCGTCAGCGCACCTCGACCTCGCGGGAGAGCGCCGCGCCCGAGTCGTTTCCGGGGACGGCGTCGGGCTCGCCGCCCGTGATCCGCACGGAGGCCTCGAGCCGGTAGCGGCCGGGCCGGAGATCGAGAGGCACGTCCCAGTCGAACTCGACCGCCGCGCGGCCGGGCTCGCGGTCGAAGAATCCCGGAACGCCCGCCACGGAGCCCGATCCCGCGATCCGGAAAGAGAACCCCGTCTCGGCGTCGGTGATCCCGTCGGGGTCGTCCTCGCGCCGCCCGGGCGTCGCGTCGTAGAGGACAAGGACGTCGGCCGGCCCCGACGCGCGCTCGCCCAGGTTTGAGATCTCGACCGAGACGCGGGCGCGGGATCCGCGCCGCGGCGCGGGCGGGTCGACGGCGATCCCGCGCGGCGCCACGGTGAGGTCGGGCGCGAGCGGGCGCGGTCCGTCGAACGGCGGATCGGCGTCCTCGAGCGTCACCGCGCCGCGCGCGCGGAGAGCGTCGCGGAACGCCTCCCATTCGATGACGCCGCTCTCGGCCGCTCGCGGGTCGTAGTCGAAGAGCGGCCGCGCGCGGCCCGACCCGGGCGGGTCTTCCACCTCGACGAGGAGCGCCACGATCGGGAGCGCGAGGCGCGCGACCTGCGAATCGATCGCGACCCGGAACGTCCGGTCCTCGTTGCCAGAAAGCGGCACGCCGCCCGCGGCGACGCGTCCGGGGTCGATCCGGTCGAAGAGCGGCCCGTCGAGATCGACCGACGCCTCGACGCCGCGGAGCGTGATGCCGCGCGTCACGGAGCCGACCGACGAGAAGTCCTCGCCGAGGAGTTGCCCCAAGACGCCCGCGAATCCGTCGAGCGAGTAGACGGTCTCGAGGAAGAACTCGAGGCGCGTGACGCCAAAGAAGACGGCGGGCTCCGCGTCGGGATCGGCGAGCCGGAGCGGATTCGGCGCGTTCACGATTCCCCCCGGAAGATCGATCACGTGGAGCGTCGAGGACGAGAGCCCGGTCGCGTCGACGTCGTGGAGCGGGAGCGCCGCGAACGCGTCGGCCGCGCGGACCCCTCCCGGGTAGACCGACTGGCGGAGGATCGACGAGGGGACGACCGCGAGGTCGGCCGGCCGGCCCGCGGCGCGGAGCGCGCCCAAGAACGCGTCGCCGGCCCGCGCCGCGAGCGCGCTCGGCGCGCCCCCGGCGCCGGACGCCAGGAGGGCGCGCGACTCCGCGACGCGGTCGGCGTGCGGCGAGGCGAACATCGTCTCGACATCGGCCAGCGCCGCCGCGATCGAGGCCTTGACGGCGCCGTCCTCGCGCGTGCGGGGGTCCACGGGCACGAGCGCGCTCGAGACGACCTCGACGCGGCCGGCCCCGCGGTCGACGCGGAGGTCGATCCGGCCGACGAACTCGCCTAAGGATCCCGCCTGGACGATCGCGGTCTCGCGGCCGCTTCCGTGATCGACGCGCACCGCCCGGTTGAGGACCGTGTGCGAGTGCCCCGAGACGAGGACGTCGATCGCGCGCCCCGACGGCGCGACCGCGCGGCGCGCGATCTCGAGGTCGGCCGAGAGCCCGTCGTGCGAGACGGCCACGATCACGTCCGCGCCGTCGTCCGTCAGCGGATCGCCGTCGGGGTCTTCCAGGTACGCGACCATCTGGGCGGCGTAAGGGTGCGCGACCGGGTCGTAGAAGAGGAGCCCCTCGCTCTCGGAGGCGGGGTCGGAAAGGAGGTCGCCCGGCCCCGGCACCTGGCGATACAGGATGTCGTCCGTGTCGAGGCCGAAGAGCCCCACGCGGAGGCCGTTCCGCTCGAAGAAGAGCGTCTGGTTGAAGAGGAACGAGTTCGAGAGAGGCGCGTCCATGCGCGCGGGATCGATCGTCCCTTCCTCGTCCGCGAACGCGTTCTCGAACGCCGCGATCGCCGCCTTCGAGACGGGCCGCCGCCGCGTCCCGGTCGGATCGAGGCCCGTGGGATTCACGTTCCCCCAGAGGACGCGCAGCCGCTGGCGAAACCCCGGAAACGCCACCGAAAGATCGTCGAAGAGCGCCTGCACGCCGAAGAGATGGTCGTGGTTCCCGACCTGGAGGACGTCGTAGCGCAGATCCTCCATGAGCCGGAAGAGCGCGACGCCGCGGTCGGCGTCGTAGAAGAGCGTCCCTTCTCTGAGGTCGCCCGCGTCGGCGAAGAGGATCCCCGCGCCGCGCCGGGCGGCCTCCGCGCGCAGCCGCTTCCCGATCGTCGCGTGGCGCGCGAGCCCGCCCCGCGAGAACTCGCCGAACGGCAGGAACTGCGCGTGGATGTCGTTCGTGTGGACGATCGTGAGGTCGTAGGGGACGCCCTCGGGCGGGCCGAAGAGCGGGACCTCGCCCGACCCTCCGCTCCCGTTCCGGCGGCACGACGCGAGAAAGGCCGCGAGAGCCGCCGCGACGAAAAGGAGAAGGAAGTGCTTCCGGCCCGCCGTCAAAAGAGCACCGTCACGCCGAGGACGAAGGACCAGTTCGAGAAGGAGATCTCGCCCCCCTCGAAGTCGTCCGAGACGAGGCTCTCTGGCCCGACGGCGATCGTCTCGCGGAACGTGTGGAGATAGGCCGCGTCGACGAGGACGGAGTCGCCCTCCCACCCGAGCCCCAGCGTCCCGGTCGTCCGCGCGAAGCCGGGCGTGAGCGGCCCCGCGGTCCGGCGCGGCACCGGGCTCGTCGCGAGCGAGACGCCCGCGCGGGCGGTGAGCCGGTCGGCGAATTCCCACTCGGCGCCGAGCCCCATGACCCACTGGTCGCGCCATTCGAGCGGAAACTCCGTGTCGATCGAATCGCCGCCCACGATCGTGTCGTAGCCCGAGTTCTCGGAGCCGGTGAGCTCGATGTCGAGCTTCCGGAACGCGTTCGACCAGTCGATCCACGCCAAGTCGGCGGAGAGGCGGAGAACCTCGGCCGGCCGCCACGCGGCGCCCAGCCCCGCGGACTGCGGATAGCGGATGCCCGAGACCTTGGCGTCGTAGCGGTTCAGGAGCCCTTCGGGGAAGAGATCGGGGTCCTCGGGAAGGACTCCCGTGAAGTCGAGCTCGACGTCGCCCTCGAAGTCCTCGAGGAATCCGGGCGGGCGGTAGAAAGCGCCGAGGCTCCACGAGCGCGAGGCGCGGAAAAGCGCGCCGATCTCGCCCCCGAACCCGCTCCGGCTCACGCTCTTGAGGTCGGTCCGCGCCTGGATGCGCTCGGTGCCGAAGCCGCGCAGGACGTCGCCGAACGTGACGCCGGGGCTCACCTCGCCCTTGAAGAGGTCGACCGACTGCTCGACCGGCCCGCTCACGTCGAAGCGGGAGTAGTAGTAGTGGAGCGACGCGCCGACGGAGAGGTTTTCGGTCAGTCGCAGCGCCGCGCCCGGCGCGAACGTGAGGATGTGATAGTCGGTCTTCGTCGCGACGCCCTCCGGGAAGAACCGCGTCCGGTACTCGATGTCGGTGAAAAAGCCCGCCTCGGGCGCGAAGCCGAACCCGGCGACGAGGCGCGGCTCAGCGTCGCCTTCGGCCGCGACGGGCGCCGCGAAGCCGAACGACGGCCCCGCGAGAAGATGCCTCTCCGCCCGCTCCTCGTCGAGGACGGTGTCGAGGCCCGCCCGGGGCTCGAAGAGGCGGAGCGCGGCGTAGGCCGTCGGCCGCTCGAGGAACGCGAGGCCGGCGGGGTTCGTGAGGACGGCCATCGGCGACTCGGCGATGGCGACGTCCGTCCCGCCGCGTCCGGCCGCGCGCGCGTCCTTCGCGACGATGATCGACCCGGTCTGCGCGCGGACCGGGCGCGCGGCCAAGGTGAGCGCGCAGAGGAGGATCGCCGCGCGCGACAGGGCCTCGACCGGCCGACCCGGCGTCATCGCGCTCTCGCCATCACGCCGAGACGTTATCGCAACGCCGCCACGGATGGAACGGCCGGGCTCGGCTTGACACCCGCGGGGCCCAAAAGCCTAATGGCGCCCGTCGCGACCCGCTCCCCATCTCGACGATCCGGCGTCACAGACGCCGAGGAGCCCCGCCATGCGCCCGACCTCGTCACTCGGTTTTCCGATCGCGCTCGCAGCGCTCCTCGCCTCCGCGCCCTCGGCGCTCGCCGGCCGCGACCCGTCCGGCAACGCGACGCTCGTCGCGACGCCCACCGTGATCGGCGAAACCGCCGTCGCGACCCTCCGCGGCATGCCGAACGGCCGCTTCCTCCTCGCCGGCGACCGGAGCCCCGGCCCGGCCTCGTCGCCGCGGGGGCCGGTCTGCCTCGGCCTCACGGGCTCGCTTCGGATCTTCAACGACTCGATCCGCGGGGCCGGGGCGCGCCTCGACGCGGCGGGCGAGTACCGCATGAACCTCCGCATCCCGAACCGGATGAACCTCCTCGGGCTCGCCTACTACCTGCAGGGCTTCGTGCGCGACGGCGCGGTGCCGGGAGGGATCGCGAAGAGCAACGGGCTCACGCTCCTCGTCGGCTCGCGCCAGGGCTCGGAGCTCCTTCCGACGGGCCTCCCTCTCGCGAAGGCCGGCGCGACCGCGAACGCGATCCTCGGCGGCGCGCGGACGTTCGTCGCGGGAGGCGGCACGGGCTCGCTCCTCTCGCCGCTGTCGGTCTCGACGACGGAGGTGTTCGACTCGAACACGAAGGACTTCCTGCCGGGGCCCTCGCTCTCGACGGCGCGCGCGCTCCACACCGCGACGACGCTCGCCGACGGGCGCGTCCTCATAGTGGGCGGGCTCGACGCGGCCGGGGCGGCGATCATGAGCGCCGAGATCTACGACCCGGCGTCGAACACGCTCTCGCCGACGGGCTCGATGGCGGCGCCGCGCGCGGGACACGTCGCCGCGCTCCTCCCCGGCGGCCGCGTCCTCGTCGCCGGCGGGTCGAGCAACTGGACCGACATGACCACGACGTTCGGCAGCATCCTCTCTTCGGCCGAGATCTGGAGCCCCGGGACCGGGCTCTTCACGTCCGCCGCGAACTCGATGCGGAACCCGCGGCTCGCGGGCGCCGCGGTCCCGCTCCTCGACGGACGCGTCCTCGTCTCGGGCGGATTCGACGGCACGAACATCTTCGGGACTCCCACGATCACGGCTCGTTCCGATCTCTTCGACGGCGCGACGAACGCCTTCTCGGGAACGGGCACGATGCAGGACGACCGCGCGGTCCACGCCCTGACGCGGCTCTCCGACGGGCGGGTCCTCGCGACCGGCGGGGCGACCGGGCTCTTCGTCTCGGCGTCGTCGTCGGCGGAGGTCTTCAACCCCGCGTCCGGCACGTGGAGCCTCACGGGCGCGATGGCCTCGGCGCGCGCGGGCCACCGCGCCGACCTTCTCGCCCAGACGGGGGAGGTGCTCGTGACCGGAGGCCTCCAGGGAAGCCTGCTCTCGCCGACGGCGATCGCCGGATGCGAGCTTTTCGGCGGCGCCGGGTTCGCGCCGACGGGGCCCTTGAAGGAGGCGCGCGGCGGGCACGTGAGCGGCGTCCTCCCGAACGGCAGCGTCCTCGTCGCGGGAGGCGCGCCGGACGGGCAGAGCTCGTCCTCGACCGCGGAGATCTACGTCCGCTGATTCTTCCGGCTCATGAGCCAGCCGGCGACGAAGATCGGGATCGCGACGAAGAGCGCCGTGAGCTCGCCCTGCATCGAGCGCAGGGCGACGCCGACGAAGAGCGCGTAGAGCACGAGCGCCATCGCGAGAACCTGGAGGAGCCGTCCGGCCGTCGCCATCGTCTGCCGCCTCGACCGTGAAGCGCGCGGGGGCGCGGACCGATGCCGCCCGCGCGCCGCTTCCTTGCCCGCCCCGGCGGGCCGGCCTATACTTCGCTCTGCACGCCGCGAGCGGGCGCCGCCGGCCGATCCATGCGGCGTCCACGATCCCTTTTACATCGCCGCCCTCCGCCCCGATCGCACCATTGACACGAGCGTCCTTCACCGTCGGCCGCGTCGCGGGGATCGCCGTGAGGGTCCACGCCTCGACGCTCCTCCTCGTTTTCCTCCCCTTCCTCGGCTCGGGCTCGCCTCGTCCCGAGGCGTTCTTTCTCCTCGGCCTCTTCTTCGTGACGCTCCTCCTTCACGAGGCCGGGCACGCGCTCTTCGCCCGCGTGCGGGGGCTCGAGGTGAGCGAGATCGTCCTCCTCCCGATCGGCGGGTACACGCAGGCCCGGATCGAGACGGGCGACTGGAAGTCCGAGCTCGTCGTCGTCGTCGGCGGGCCCGCGGTCAACTTGGCGCTCGCCGCCCTCTGCTTCCTTCTCCTCGGGGACGCCCGCGCGAGCGGCGGAGCGTTCGATCCGGCCCGATTCGCGCCGGGGCCGGATCTCTTCACCCGCGAGGGATTCCTCGCGCGCGCCTTCCAGGCGAACGCCGTCCTCGGGCTCCTCAACCTCTGTCCGGTCTGGCCGATGGACGGCGGGCGGATCCTGCGGGCGGCTCTCGTGCCGGCGGCCGGCCTCGCGCGGGCGACGCGCATCTCGGCCTCCGTGGCGCGCGCCGTCGCGATCGGGGTAATCGCCTTCAGCACGCGGGAGCCGGCGTGGATGCTGCCGGCCTCGATCTTCGGCATCTTCTGCTGGCGCCAGGCCGACCGGGAGGAGCGCCGCGTCCGTTTCCTCGAGGCCCACAGGCGGGTCCTCGCGACGCGGCCCCCCCTCGCCGAGCGCCTCGAGCCGGGAGTTCCGTCGTGACGCCGGCCCGCGAGCGGACGCCGCCTCCGGCGCTCCGCCGCTTCAGCCGCGGGGCGCTCCGGCCGATAAGTCGTTCTGTGCAAACGTCGTCGACGGAAGCGTGAACTGTTCCGGAATGCCATGGCCGAAGAGAACGGCGGATCCGAGAAGCCAATAGCGGCGGCCGCCCCCGCGCCCGGATGCAAGGTCGCCCTCGCGCTCGGCGGCGGCGGCGCCCGCGGCTTCTCCCACCTCGGCGTCCTCCGGAAGCTCGTCAAGAGCGGCGTCCCCATCGACCTCATGGTCGGGACGAGCATCGGCGCCGTCGTGGGCGCCGTCTACGCTCTCGACCCCGACATCGACCGCGTGGTCGAGAGGGTCCAGAAGCACATCGCCTCGGAGAAGTTCCGCCAGTCGGGGCTGAAGAACGCCATCTCGCAGCCGCCCGAGGCGCGATTCAGCATCTTCGCGTCCTTGACGCAGAGCCTGCGGAAGCAGATCGCCTACCAGGTGATCCTCGCGCGGAAGTCGCTCTTCAAGCAGGAGCGCCTCTTCAGCGCGCTCGAGGACCTCGTCGGCGACAAGACGTTCGCGGATCTCAAGGTCCCGTTCGCCGCCACGGCGGTGGACCTCGTCGCGGGCACCGAGATCCTCCTCCAGAGCGGATCGCTCCTCGAGGCCCTGGTCGCGTCGTGCTCGCTTCCGGGCTTCTTTCCCCCGTTCCGGAGGGGCGAGATGCTCCTCGCCGATCTCGGCGTCATCAACGCGGTGCCGGTCTTCGCCGCGCGGCGGCTGGGGAGCGAAATCGTCATCGCGATCGACATCACCTCCGGGTCCACGGCGCTCGGCCTCGAGGGAGGCCTTCCGACCGGTTTCGAGGGGATCATGCGGATGGCGAACATCGCGTCGACGTTCATGGACCGCATCGCGCTCGAGCGGGCCGACGTCGTGATCCGCCCCGCCCTCGAGCGGCAGGCCTGGTCCGACTTCACCGGCGCCGACGACATGATCGAGCGCGGCGAGTCCGCGACCGAGCCCGTCCTGCAACAGATCGAGCGCCTCCTCTGGTGGCGGCGCGGCGGAGCGCCGCGTCCGGAGACGCCGCTCGTCTAGCCCGCGTCGTTCGCGAGGTCGGCGGCCGGATCGCACGGAACACCGCGGATCGAAGCGCCGACGCAGAAGCAGAGAGTCCGACGGAGGACACGGGGCGCTTCCGTTCGAGGGATCGGCGTCGAGTCCGGCGCCAAGATCCGACAAGAACGGCTCGGCTTCGTAAGTGACGCGGGCTAGCGCCGCCGCGCGGTGCGCGACGCGCCGGCGATGAGGAGCCCGCCCACGACGAGATAGAGCGCGAGGAGCGCGAGCGCGTGGAGATGGCTCGCACGCGTGGTGAGGACTCCGAAGAGGAGCGCGCCCGTCGATGACGTCTTCTGGGTGAGGCCGTAGAGGCCGAAGTACTCGCCGATCCGCTCCCGCGGCGCGAGATCGAAGACGAGCCTCCGTCCCGCGACCCAGACTCCGCCGACGCCGAACCCGCCCGCCACGACGATCGTGCCGAGGGCGACGGGGAGCGGGCGCCCGACCGCGCAGGCGGCGAGCGCCAGGAGGAGCGCCCCGATCGCGAGGAGGTAGGTCGCGTGGCCGCCCCGGGTCCGGCAGAGCGCGCCCGCGAGAATCCCGAAGGGAAAGGCTGCGACCTGGAGTCCGGCCAGGGTCAGGAAGCGAGGGCCTGACTCCACGACGCCCATGTAGTCGCGGAGCGTCTCGTTGATGAACTGGATCATCGTGTTGAGCGCGTCGACCGCGAGGAAGTTGCCGGCGAGGAAGAGGAGGAGGGCCTTCGCCCGCGGGAGCGAGCGGATCGTCTCGAGGAGGGACTTCATCGACTCGAGGAAGAGCCGCCCCGAGACCGGCAGCGGGTCCGGCACGACGCGCTCGCGCACGTAAAGCGCGAGCGGGACGCTGAAGGCGAAGAAGAGCGCCCCGGCCGCGACGAACGTCGCGCGCACGCCGAACAGGCTCTCGACGGCGATCCCGACGAGCAGCGCGAAGAGGGATCCGAGGTAGCCGAACCCGACGCCCAGCCCGTTCACGCGATCGACGAGCGCGGGCGGCGCGACCACCGCGAGGAGCGAGTTGTAGAAGACGAGGCTCAACTGGTAGGCGAGGTTGGCGACGAGGAAGAGGCCGACGAGCGCCCCGGTCGAGGTCGGAGCCGCGAGCAGCGCCGTCGCGCCGCAGGAGACGATCGTCAGGACCACGAGACATCGCTTCGTCACCGAGGTCCGGTCCGAGATCGCCCCGGCGAACGGCACGAGGAGGCCCGCGATCAGCATGGACGCGGTGGTCGCGTAGCCCAGGGGCTCGTTCGAGCCCGCCACGTCCTTGATGTAGGGAGTGAAGAACGTGGTGATGACGATGAGGGAGTAGATCGTGTTCGCGAAGTCGTACGCGATCCACGAGACGACGGCCCGCCTCGTCTCGCGAGGGAGGGAGCGAAGGGAGGAGGTCAATGCGCCGCCGGAAGGCTCTCGTTCGGGAGTGTTGAGAGCGGGCTGGAGCGGGTGATGGGACTTGAACCCACGACAACAACGTTGGCAACGTTGTGCTCTACCAACTGAGCTACACCCGCTTCCGGGACGGGGCGGATTATAAGGGGCCCCCCGGCGAAGTCAAACGCGCCCAATCGGCCCGATCCGCGGCCCGTTCCGCCCCAACTCGCAGCGGGTCCGGGGATTCGTTCGCGGGCTTCCCGCCGGGGCGGAAGGAGGGCCCATGCCTCCCCTTCCAGTCGGCTGTTGACCCGCTCGGAAGCCCGTCCCTATAATGGGGTTCGTTGGCGGCAGAAGAAAAGGGAACGGGCCTTCCCTCCCCCGCCAGAGGAGTTCATCCTCTCGCCATGGCTCGTCGCAGAAGCTTGGGCGCACTCGTCGATCGAGCCCGCCGGTTCCGTCGAGGACTCGGCGTCGGCTCCTTCGTGGCCGCGCCGCTCCTCGGGCTTCTCCTCGCCGCGATCGCCTTCCGCCCCGCCCTCGCCGACGACGAGCTGCCGTCTCCGGACGATGACCGCGACGCGGCCCTCGTCGACACCGACCGCGACGGCCTCGCGGACGTCTACGAACACTGGATCGGGACCGACCCCGAGCGCTGCGACACGGACGGCGACGGGTTCCCGGACGGCTACGAGGTCGCGCGGCATTCGAGTCCGCTCGTGCCGTCGGTGCCGCCCGCCGACGAGTCCGGCATCGCCCTCGATTTCATCCCGGAGCCGGGCGGCGTCCGGATCGTGGTGACCGTCTTCTCGCGCTCGGGCTACGGAATCGACACGGGCCTCGGCATCATCGCGGGAATCGGCGAGCGATGGATGCGCGTGACGCGCGAGATGATCAGCCTCGGCCGCATCTTCCGATCGGGCGACGGTCGCGTCGTCGGGTACGCCTCGAAGCGCTTGCCGCTCGCGAACCTCCCGCCCCGGCTGTCGCTCGGCGCCGTCCTCAGGACCGAGGACGAGCTCGTCGTCGAGGACGCGCTCGTCGGGGTGCGCGGAAGGCAGTTCTACCGGACCGAGATCACTCCGCTGTCCGCGGACACGTGGATCGGCGGCACGGTCTTCCTCACGGTCACCGTGCTCACGGAAGAAGAGCCGGGGTTCTCGCCGAACGAGGACTGCAAGCAGGTGTTCGGCCGGTTGAGCGGGCCCGTGAAGCTCATCCTCGACGAGTTCTGCGAGGACCAGCTCGACCGGTACTGCCCGGAGAACTGCGGGAGCGACGTGGGCCTCCGGGTCGTCTGCATCAGAGAGCTCTTCCGGATCTGAGCGCCCGGCGCGACGACGCCCCGCGCCGAGGGAGAAGAGCGCCATGACCCCGCGTCAGCCCCTTCTCGCCGGAGCAAACCTCGGCGCTCCTCAAGCCCGTTCGAGCGCCGCGCCGCGCACGATCTCGGAGGCGATCCTCGCCGCCGCCGCGGCGAACGGGTCCCGCGTGGCCCTCGGGCGGCACTCGCCGGCCGACGCCCGGCCGATCACGTTCGCGGAGTTGACGGACCGCGTCCTCGCGCTCGCCCGCGGATTCCGCGACCTCGGCGTCGGGCCGGGAGACGTCGTCGCCATACTGGCCGACAACGACTGGCGCTGGATCGCGACCGATCTCGCGCTTCTCCACCTGGGCGCCGTCGACGTCCCGCGCGCCGCGGACGTGACGCCGGCCGAGATCCGCTACATCCTCGCGCACTCGGAGTGCTCCATCGCCGTCGTCCAGAACGCGGCGGTCCGCCGCAAGGTCGACGGCGTCCGGGACTCGCTGCCCGCCCTGAAGCGGATCGTCGTCATGGACGACGACGCCGCGGCGCCCGGATCGAACGACGTGAAGCTGTCGGAGCTTCTCGCGGCGGGCCGGCGCTCCGCGGAGGATCCTTCCCCCGGCGACGCCGACCGCGAGTCGGTCGCGACCATCGTCTACACGTCCGGGACGACCGGCGAGCCGAAGGGGGTCGTCCTCACCCACGGGAACTTCCTCCACAACGTGGAGACCGTGCCGGCGGTCCTCCACGTGGGGCCCGAGGACCGCTTCCTCTCGCTTCTCCCGAGCTGGCACAGCTACGAGCGGATCCTCGAGTACTTCGCGCTGACGCGCGGCGCGTGCACCATCTACTCGAGCAAGCGCCAATTCAAGGCTGACCTCGCCACGGAGCGGCCGACGCTCCTCGGAAGCGTGCCCCGCGTCTGGGAGTCGCTCCTCGACTCGATCGACGACGCGCTCCGCTCGCGCGGGAGGCTTGCCGCGGCGGTCGCGTCGGCCGCGATCGCCGGCAGCCGGAGGTACCGGCGAGCGGTCCGGTTCCTCCACGGGCACTCGAGCGCGCCGGGCCGGCCCTCGGGCGCCGGCGCGCGCGCCCTCGCGGCGGCCGAGGCGACGCTCTTCGCGCCCCTTCACGCGGCGGCCGACCGCCTCGTCTATCGCGCGGTCCGGCGCGCCACGGGAGGGCAGCTCCGCGTCGCGCTCTCGGGCGGCGGCTCGCTGCCGACGCGCGTCGAGGAGTTCTTCGACGCGGCCGGCATCGTCCTCCTGAACGGCTACGGCCTCACCGAGACCGGCCCCGTCGTCTCGATCCGGACCGTCCAGCGGAACGTGCTCGGCACGATCGGCACGCCGCTCCCCCACACCGAAGTGCGCATCGCGGACCCCGAGGGGCGGCGCGATCTCGACCGGGGCGAGCGCGGCGTCATCTGGGTCAAGGGGCCGCAGGTGATGCGCGGCTACCACCGGCGGCCGGACGAGACCTCGCGGGTCCTCACTCCCGACGGATGGTTCAACACGGGGGATCTGGGCTACGTGAACGACGGAGGCCTCCTCGTCATCACGGGGCGGGCGAAGGACACGATCGTCCTCCTCTCCGGAGAGAACGTCGAGCCGGTCCCGATCGAGGAGAAGATCCTCGAGAGCCCGTTCGTCCAGAACGTCGTCGTCGTGGGGCAGGACCGGAAGTCGCTCGGCGCGCTGGTCGTCCCGCACTTCGAGCGCGTGGCCGAGCGCCTCGGGCTCGACGATCCGCCGCCCGAGGAGATCGCATCGCACCCCGGCACGCGCGACCTCGTCGCGTCGGAGATCCGGCGGCTCGTCTCGGCGGAGGCGGGGTTCAAGTCGTTCGAGCGCCCCGCCGTCTTCCGCTGCCTCCCGCACGATTTCTCGGTCGACGACGGCACGCTCACGATGACGTTCAAGGTGCGGAGGCTCGCGGTGAACGAGCGGTTCGAGAAGCTGATCGACGAGATGTTCCGCGCATGACCGGCGCTTCCGGGCGGCACGTCGTCGGCCTCGACGTCGGGACGACCGGCGTCAAGACCGTCCTCCTCGACGAGACGGGCCGCCTCGCGGGCCGCGCCACGGTCGAGTATCCGCTCCTCCGCCCGAGGCCCGGCTGGGCCGAGCAGGATCCCGAGCGCTGGTACTCGGCCGCCGCGGAGTCGACGCGCCGCGCGCTCGAGGACGCGGGCGTCTCGGGCGAGCGCGTCGCCGCGGTCGGGCTCGCCGGACAGATGCACGGATCGGTCTTCCTCTCCGAGGAGGGCGAGCCGGTCCGTCCGGCGATCCTCTGGTGCGACCAGCGCACCGGACTCGAGTGCGCCGAGATCTCGAGGCGAGTGGGCGGCGAGCGCCGGCTCGTCGAGATGACGTCGAACCGGACCCAGACCGGCTTCACCGCCCCGAAGATCCTCTGGCTCCGGAGGAACGAGCCGGAGAACTGGGCGCGGACGAAGAAGATCCTCCTCCCCAAGGACTTCGTCCGCTACCGGATGACGAACGACTTCCACACGGAAGTGAGCGACGCGTCGGGAACTCTCCTCTTCGACGTCGCGCGGCGGCGATGGTCCGACGAGGTCCTGCGCGCGCTCGAGATCCCGCGCGATCTCCTGCCGGCGCACGTCGAGTCGCCCGAGATCACGCGCACGCTGGCGCAGCCCGCCGCGAAGGCGATGGGGCTCCGCGCGGGGACGCCGGTCGTGGGCGGCGCGGGCGATTGCGCGGCGGGCGCGCTCGGCACGGGCGTCACGCGGAAGGGCCGGCTCTCGGTCTCGATCGGGACGTCGGGCGTCCTCTTCGCCCACGCCGACGAGCCGTGGACCGACCCCGAGGGACGCCTCCACACGTTTTGCCACGCGATCCCGGGCGCCTGGCACCTGATGGGCGTCGTGCTCATGGCGGGCGGGTCGCTCCGGTGGTTCCGCGACGAGTTCGCCGCGGAGGAGCGGGAGGAGGCGAACCGGCGCGGCGTCGATCCCTACGAGGTCATCTGCGAGAGGGCGGCGAAGGTCGCGCCGGGAGCGGAGGGGCTTCTTTTCCTGCCCTACCTCCAGGGCGAGCGGACGCCGCACGCCGACCCCGAAGCGCGGGGCGCGTTCACGGGCCTCTCGCTCCGGCACACGCGCGCTCACTTCGCGCGGGCGGTCCTGGAAGGGGTCGCGTTCGCCCTCCGCGACTCGCTCGAGATCTTCCGCTCGCTCGGGGTCGCGCCCCGCGAGATTCGCGCGACCGGCGGCGGCGCGCGGAGCGCCGAGTGGCGGCGGATCCTCGCCGACGTCCTCGAGACGCCGATCGCCGTTCCCGAGGTCGACGAAGGGCCGGCGTTCGGCGCGGCGCTCCTCGCGTCGGTCGGGGCGGGAACGTTCTTCGACGTCGGCGAGGCGTGCGAAGCGGCCGTCCGCATCCGAGAGACGACCGAGCCCGATTCCTCCCGCGCCGCCCTCTACGCGGAGCGTTACTCCTCCTACCGCGCCCTCTACCCCGCGCTGAAAACAAGGGCGGAAACGGTACCAGGTACCGTTTCCAGCGGCCCTCCGACCGCACGGAACGCGGACTGAAACGGTACCTGGTACCGTTTCGGACGTTCAGTACTTCGCCCAGGCGGCGGTGTTGAAGAGGACGACGCGCTCGTTCGCGCGGATCCCGCCGGACGCGGCGAGCTTCTTCAGCGCCGAGACCGTCGCCGCGCCTTCCGGGCAGAGGAGGAGCCCCGTCTCGGAGCCGATCACGCGCGCGTCCTCGGAGAGTTCGCCGTCCGTCACCGCGACCGCCGCCCCGCCGCTCTCGCGCACCGCTCGGAGGACGAGGAAGTCCCCGAGCGCCTTCGGCACGCGGAGCCCCGCGGCGGCGGTCGCCGCCCCTTCGAAGAAGCGCGACTCCGCCGCCCCCTCCTCGAACGCGCGCACGATCGGCGGGCAGCCCGCGGCCTGCACCGCGACCATCCGCGGCCTCCTCGGCCCGATCCAGCGAAGCGCCTCCATCTCGGCGAACGCCTTCCACATCCCGATGAGCCCCGTGCCGCCGCCCGTCGGATAGACGATCGCGTCGGGAAGGTCGTAGTCGAGATCGTCCGCGATCTCGTAGCCGAGCGTCTTCTTCCCCTCGATCCGGTACGGCTCGCGGAGCGTCGAGACGTCGAACCAGCCCTCCCTCTCGACGCCCGCGCGCACCCATTTCGCCGCGTCCGAGATGAGCCCCTTCACGAGGTGCACGTCGGCGCCGGCCGCGCGGCACTCCGCCACGTTCGCCTTCGGCGCGTCCTCGGGCATCGCGACGTGGACGCGGAGCCCCGCACGCGCGCCGTACGCCGCCGCAGCGCCCGCGGCGTTCCCGGCCGAGGGGAGCGCGATCTCGCGGACGCCCGCCTCCTTCGCCTTCGAGACGGCAAGCGCGAGCCCGCGCGCCTTGAACGAGAGCGTCGGCTGCATCGACTCGTCCTTCACGAGGACGCGCGCGAGCCCGAGCCGCGCCGCGAGTCCGGGGAGGTCGACGAGCGGCGTCGCCCCCTCGCCGAGGGTCACGACGTTTTCGTCGGCGAGAACGGGCAGCACTTCGCGGTACCGCCAGAGGGAGCGCCCGCGCGCGCGGACCTTCTCCGGAGAGAAACCTGCGGCCCGCGCCGCCGCGAGGTCGTAGCGCGCGAGGAGCGGCTTCGCGCACGCGCCGCAGACTGTCGCCGCGCCGTCGCGCGGCGCGGCCTCCCCGCACGACGAGCACTGAAGGTGCGTGAAGAAGCTCCCCGGCCCCGTCACGCGCCGCCCCCGCCCGGCGGCGCGAGCGCGAGGAGCGCAGAGCCCACGTCGGCGACGCCGAGGTAGCGGAGCCTCGCCGCCGCGCGCAGCGCGTCGCCCTCGCAGCCGGCGGGGCCGACGAGCGTCTCGACGCCCGCCGTTTCGAGCTCGCGGACTCGCGCCTCCGTCCCGGGAACGCGGCGCACCTCGCCGCGAAGGCCCACCTCGCCCATCGCTGCGAGCTTCCGCGGCACCGCCCGTCCGAGAAGAGAGGAGGCGACCGCGAGCATGACCGCGAGGTCGGACGCCTTCTCCTCGATCGCGAGCCCTCCGGCGACGTTCACGAAGACGTCGCTCGCAGACGCCGGGCACCCGGCGCGCGTCTCGAGCACGGCGAGGATCATCGGCAGCCGCTCGGGGTCGATGCCGCTCGTCCTCCGGATGGGGTAGGTGAGCGACGTCCTCCCTGTGAGCGACTGGATCTCGACGAGGATGACCCGGCTCCCCTCCGCCGCGGGGAAGACGACCGAGCCGACGGCGCCGTCGTCGCTCGCCTCCGCGAGGAAATGCGCCGATGGGTCCGCGACGCCCCGGAGGCCCCCCTCGCCGATCTCGAACACGCCGACCTCGCTCGCCGCGCCGAAGCGGTTCTTCACCGCGCGGAGGACGCGCGTCCCCTGGAACCGGTCGCCCTCGAAGTAAAGCACGGCGTCGACGAGGTGCTCGAGGACGCGCGGGCCGGCGAGGCTCCCGTCCTTCGTCACGTGCCCGATGAGGACGAGGGCGGCGCCGCTCTCGCGCGCGGCGGCGCAGAGCGCGGCGGCCGCGCCCCGCACCTGCGACACTGAGCCGGCGGCGGACGGGAGGTTTCCGTCCGAGAGGGTCTGCACCGAGTCGACGACGACGAGCGCCGGACGCGACTCGAGGACCGCGGCGACGACCTCCTCGAGGTCCGTCGCAGCGAGCGCGAGGATCGCGTCCGAGTCGGCGCCGATCCGGTCCGCCCGCATCCGCACCTGCTCGAGCGACTCCTCGCCGGAGGCGTAGAGGCAGCGGAGCTTCCTCCGGGCGACGCCGTCGCACGCCTGGAGGAGGAGCGTCGACTTGCCGATGCCGGGGTCGCCGCCGAAGAGGACCGCCGAGCCGGGCACGAACCCGCCCCCGAGGACGCGGTCGAGCTCGGCGATGCCGGTCGAGAGTCTCCGGCCCTCGATCGCGGCGGCGGAGGAGAGCGGCGCCGGCGCCAAGGCGGCCGGCGGCGACCCTCGCGCCCGCGCGTCCCGCGCGCCGGCGTCCTCCGGCGCGAGCGAGTCCCACTCGCCGCACTCCGGGCACCGCCCCATCCACTTCGGCGTCCTCCCGCCGCAGCTCCCGCAGACGTACGCCGCCGTCCCGCGCTTCGTCGCCAAGCGTCACGAGCCTCCCGTCGTCGTCGTCGTTCCGGCGGACGCGCGCGCCGCCGCGAGCACGGCGGAGCGGAGCGCGCCCACGAGGTAGAACGAGCCGGTCACGACGAGGAGCGCGCCCCGCTCGAGCGCGATCGCCCGCGCCCGCTCGAGCGCTTCGAGCGGCTCCTCGCGCGCGTCGCACGCGATGCCCGCCCGGCGCGACGCGGCGCGGAGGTCGTCGGTCGACGCCGCGCGCGGGGACGCGACGCGCGTCAGGACGGCGAACGCGACCCGCGGCCTGAGGCTCTTCAGCATGCCGGCCACGTCCTTGTCGCCGCTCGCGCCGAAAAGGAGCACGACGGGTCGCCCGGGATAGTGATCGTCGAGGACCGAGCGGAGCGCGAGCGCCGCCGCGGGGTTGTGCGCCCCGTCGAGGAGCGTCGGGGGCGCCGTCCCGCACGGCTCCGCGCGGCCGGCGATGCGGACCCGGGCGAGCGTCTCGGCGATGTCGCGGTCCGAGAGCGGGATCTCTCCGCCCTCGAACGCCTCGCATGCGGCGAGAGCGAGCGCCGCGTTTCCCGCCTGGTGGCGCCCGAGGAGCCCGAGAGCGAGATCTTTGAGCGTCCGTCCGGACGGAAGCCCGATCGTGACGGTCGATCCCGCGGGTCCGTTCTCGTCCGAGCGCGGCGAGAACGACGCGACCCGCACGTCGAAGCCGAGCCGCACGATCCGCGCGCCGGCCGCGCGCGCCGCGGCTTCGATCTCCCCGTACGCCGGGGTGACGGGCGGGACGCCGGTCACGACCGGGATCGGTCCGCGGATGATGCCGCTCTTCTCGCGCGCGATCGCGACGGGGCTCCTTCCCAGCGTCTCCGCGTGGTCGACGCTCACGTTCGTCACGAGGGCGACTCGCGTCGAGACGACGTTGGTCGAGTCGAGACGGCCGCCGAGGCCGACCTCGACCACCGCCGCGCGCACGGCCCGCCGCCGGAAGTGGTCGAGCGCGAAGGCCGTGACCACGTCGAAGAACGTCGGACGCGCCGCGTCGTCCGCCGACGCCGCCGCCTCCTCCCACGCCGGGCGGATGCGCTCGAGCCCCTCGATCCACTCGGACTCGGAGACGTCCAAGTCGCCCACGCGGACCCGCTCGAAGAGGCTCTCGAGATGCGGCGACGTGTAGAGGCCGATCGGGCCGCCGATCCGATCGAGGAGCGCCGCGGCCAGCGTGGCGGTCGAACCTTTTCCCTTCGTCCCCGTCACATGGAGGGCGGGGTAGGCCGCCTCGGGACTCCCGATCGCCCCGAGGAGCCGCCGGATCGGCTCGAGCGACATCCGGGCGTAGCCGCGGCCGTGCCGCGACATCCTCTCGTAGTCCGTGAGACGAGAGAGGGCCTCGATCGTATCTGTGAGGGTCCGGAACGGTCGCATCTTTGACTGGATTTCGGCCCTTTGCTAGTCTCGCGGCGTCCGCGAGAGAACGGCGTCTGCGACCCGATTACAGCGCCCGCGACCCGAATTCAACCCGCGACCCGGAGACGGCCGGCGATCCGAACCCGGCGACGGCCGACGGGCGCGATTCTACTCGACGAGCGGGGCGCGGACCCCGTGCGCGCCGCCGCAGCCGCCGCCGCCCTCCTCCCCCGAGCGACAGATGGCTCTATTCGAGGAACTTCCGGGTCTTCCGCCCCGCCGGCTTCGCGCCGGGGAGCGGGTGGCTCTCGTGTTCCTGGGCGGCGTGTTCCTGGCGCTCCTCGGCGCCCTCTTCCTCTGGCCGGCGTTCGAGGGCGGCGACGCCGTGCCGGTCCCGCCCCGGACCGACACGCGCTCCCTCGAGACGGCCGAGGAGCTCCGCACCGTGTCGGGCGACGCTCCCATCGTGATGCCGGAGGAGCTCCGGCTGCAGATCAAGGAGGAGCGGGACGTCGACCGGGTTGTCCGCGAGCGCGAGCCGTTCGCGTTCCTCGTCGCCGAGACCGCGCGCCGCTCGTACCGCTTCCTCGCAAGCCAGGGCTTCGAGCGCCTCGACCCCCGGAAAGTGATGGACAGCCCCGGCGCGTACCGCGCGAGCCCCGTGGAGGTGAAGGGCACGCTCCTCGAATTCACCGAGATCCCGCCGCCGGACGGCGCGGGACCCGCGCGCCGGCTCTTCCAGGGGACGATCGAGCTCGAGGAGGTCGAGAAGGCCGCCGACGGCCACGCGCCGGTCGCTTTCTTCGCCCTCATCGACGAGCCGCCCGGCGACGTCCAGACCGGCGACGTCTACCGCGTGCAGGGCACGTTCCTCAAGATCTACGAGGACCTCGTTCCGAGGGGCGACCAGCGCCTCTTCCGAGCCGGGCCATTCGTCGTCGGAAAGAAGATGATGCGGTCGTACGTGGTCGAGACGGTCTCCGAGCTCGACATGGCGCTTCTCGACTCGGTCGACGAGGACCCCGAGGGGGACGGGATCGAAACGCTCGAGTTCGGCCCGTACTTCCACGCGCTCTCCTACGTGAAGAACGCGCCGGCGCCTCCGGAGAACCTCCCCGAGGCCACGTGGCAGGAGCTCTGGAAGGACCCCGCCGGCCACCGCGGCAAATGGCACCGCCTCATCGGGACGATCAAGCACCTCGAGCGGCAGGACCTCGACGACAATCCCGCCGGCCTGACGCACGTCTACCGGGCGATCCTCCTCACCGGCGACCGGCGACTGGCCCAGGTCATGTTCCCCGAGAAGCCCGAGGGCGTCGGGCTCCACGACTGGGTCGTCGTCGAGGGCATCTTCTTCAAGAACCACGCGTACGAGAACCGCGGCGCCGATCTCGGCAAACTGACGCGGGCGCCCGTGATCATCGCGAAACGGGTCCGGCTGGGCGAGGTCGATCACTCGGTCTGGGAAGAAGCGCAGATCTGGATCGGCATCCTGGCCCTCGTCATCCTGATCGTCTTCTCGGTCGCGCTCCTCGGCGACCGGAAGGGGGCGCAGGAGTTCATGCAGCGGTACGCCGCTCGCCGCAAGCGACGCCGCGAGAGCCGTGATCTCAACCGGGAGCTGCGCGGGCGCGCCCGCAAGATCCAACCCGTCGCGAGGCCCCGCGCAGGAGAGGGCGCGTGATCCGGCGCGCTCCTCCGCCCGCGCCGGCGAGCACGTCGGCGCCGCGACGTCAAAGAGCCGGGCTCGACCAGAGCCGCGAGGCCGCGCCGCCGCCACCTCCGGCCGCGGCGGGCGGGCGGTAGGGAAGAAGGGCGGCCCGCGCGTGCCGAGAACCGTCCGGGTCGAGTCCGCGGGGGGCGGCTACGACGTCCTCATCGGGTGCTCCCTTCTCTCCGAGATCGGACGGCTCTGCCGCGCCGAGTTCCCGGACGCGGCGGCCGCGGCGCTCGTCGCGGACCGAAACGTCCTCGAGCCGCACGCCGCGGTCGCGGCGGCGGCCCTCTCCGCCGCGGGTTTCGCGCTCGTCCGCTCGACCGTTCCGCCCGGCGAGGAGAACAAGTCCCTCGAGCGCTACAGCCTCCTCCTCGACGACCTCGTCCGCGGCCGCCTCGAGCGCTCGTCGCCGGTCGTCGCCGTCGGCGGCGGCGTCGTGGGCGATCTCGCGGGGTTCGCCGCGGCGACGTACCTCCGCGGCGTCCCGCTCGTCATGGCGCCGACGACGCTCCTCGCGATGGTCGACAGCTCGGTCGGCGGCAAGACGGGCGTCGATCACCCCCTCGGCAAGAACCTGATCGGAGCGTTCCACGCCCCGTCGCTCGTCGTCGCGGATCTGGCGACGCTCGCCACGCTGCCGCGCGCCGAGTCGGTCGCGGGCGCCGCGGAGATCGTGAAGTACGGCGTCATCGGCGACGCGGCTCTCTTCGAGAGCCTGGAGCGCGACGGGATGCCCGACGGCGACGCGGCGCTCGAGGCGCTCGTCGCCCGGTGCGTCGAGATCAAGGCGGGCGTGGTCGGCCGGGACGAGCGCGAGAGCGGCCGGAGGCGCATCCTCAACTTCGGGCACACGATCGGCCACGCCGTCGAGGCCGCGACGGGCTACTCGCGATTCCGCCACGGCGAGGCCGTCGCGATCGGCATGGCCGCGGCGGCGCGCCTCGCCGAGCGCGCGGGCGTCGCGTCCGCCGGCGAGCGGATCCCGTCCCGCCTCGACGCTCTCCTCGGCCGGATCGGCCTCCCGTCGAGGATCCCCGCGGACGTGGGCGACGAGCCGCTCCTCGAGGCGATCGGCCGCGACAAGAAGGCGCGGGCCGGGCGCGTGCACTTCGTCCTCCCCGTGCGGATCGGGGAGGTCGTCGTGACGCCGGACGTTCCCCTCGAGGCGGTGCGGGCGACGCTCGCGATCTGCCGGGAAAAGGGCGCGTAACGCCGCGAGCGGCCCGTCCGACTAAGGGACATGAACCCCGACGACGCGGGAGACGTCCGGCTCCCGCCCGGAGACGTCCGCGAGCTCCTCGCGATCGTGATCGCGCTCGAGTCCGCGCCCGTGCGCTTCTGGGAGGAGGCGAAAGGCGCGGGCTCGCTCCGCGAAACGCGCTCGCGGCTCGTCCGCGCCGGGGCGCTCGACCCGTCCCGGCGCGCGGAGAGCGAAGCCGAGGCCGCCCGGGAGATCGAGCGCGCGGCCTCGAGCCGGACGAAGATCGTCCCGTTCGGCGCGGCGGACTTTCCGGCCGCGCTCGCGCGGCTGCCCGATCCGCCGCCGTGCCTCTGGGTGCGGGGCGAGCTTTCCCCCGAGGACGAGCGCGCCGTCGCGGTCGTCGGGGCGCGGCGCGCGACGCCGTACGGCCGGAGCGTCGCGCGGCGCCTGGGCCGCGAGATCGCGGAAGCGGGCGTGGCGGTCGTGAGCGGCCTCGCCCGCGGCGTCGACGTCGAGGCGCACCTCGGAGCGCTCGACGCGGGCGGCGCGACGTGGGCCGTCCTGGGCTCGGGGCTCGACGCCGTCTACCCCCGCGAGCACGAGGGAGTCGCCCGGCGCGCCGCCGAGACGGGCGGAGCGGTCGTCTCCGAGTTCCCGCTCCGGGCGGGCCCGCGCCCCTATCACTTCCCGCGGCGGAACCGCGTCATCGCCGGGCTCTCCGCGGCGGTCGTCGTCGTCGAGGCGCGCGAAGGGAGCGGATCCCTCATCACCGCCGAGTTCGCGATGGAGCAGGGAAAGGAGGTGGGCGCGGTGCCGGGCCCGGCGCTCGCGCCCGAGTCCGCGGGGACGCACGCCCTCCTTCGCGACGGCGTCGCTCTCGTCGAGCGGGCGATCGACGTCTTCCGCGCGGTCGAATCGCCCTGGGCGCGCGAGGCCGAGCGGCGTCTCGAGGCGCGCCTGAAGCCGGTCGGTCCGGGAGACCTCGAAGGCCTTTCGCCGGAGGATCGCGCGGTGCTCGCGGCGCTCGGGCGCGCGCCGGCAGACTCCGACGCGGTGGCCGCGGCCACGGGGCTCCCGGCCGCGGCGGTCCGCGCGGCGCTCGCGCGGCTCGAGATCCAGTCGCTCGCGCGCGCGCGGGAGGGCGGCCTCTTCGAGCGCGCCCGGCCCCCGTGACCGCCGAGCGCCGAAGAGGCGATCGGCGGGACGCGGACGGCGGGCGGCGCGCGGCCCCGCTCTACAGCACCTCCATCACGACGAAGAGGATCACGCAGAAGACGAGCGTTCCTCCGGCGAGATAGGCGAAGAGAGTCGCGCCCGCCCGCGCGATCTCCTTCGGGTCCTCCTTCCGGATCGCGCTGCAGACGAGGGCGATCACGAAGCAGACCGTCACCAGAGCGAGGAACCAGCGGATCACGACGCGCTCGCGGCTCCGGCCGCGGCCGGGTGGGAGCGCGAGTCCTCCGCGATCGTGTAGGCGTCGATCATCACGAGCACGTTGAGCAGGCCGGCCACTGCGGTGAGGAGGCAGCCGAGGTCGGGGTTCAGGTCGTTCTCGACCCGGAGCGGCGCGGTCGCGACGAGGGCCACGAGGGTGGGGAGCCCCATGAAGCCGTAGGCGAGCGAAAAGTACGGATGCCGCTCGATCGAGACGTTTCTGAACTCGGCGAGCGCCATGCCGGTCACGTACAGCGCGACGAGGAGCACGAAGAAGTACGCGGCCTTTCCGCGGCGCCCGATGGAGTAGTGCCCGAGCCCCGGGACGAGCCAGGTGAGGAACACGGAGAGGAAAAGACGCGCTGACGACATTCTCTCACTGGCCGAGGACGAGTCCTCGGACGCCGAGGACGGGACCGCCGAGAATCGGAACCGGAGGACGGCATCCGACGTAAACTGCGGTGCGATTCTAGACTTCGCCGGCGGACGTCCGCAACCCGCGACGCGGCGAGCCCGATCCGCCGACCGGGCCGTCGGCGGCGCCGGCCGGCCGCGACCGAGCCCGTTCGCCGCGCGCTCCTCGCGACGCCCGCCCGTCGTCATCGGAGGCCGAGGAAGGGCTTTGGCGACGTCGCGAGATGATGACGAATGAGGAGAGCCTCGTGCTGAAGACTCAGACGCCGGCCCGTCTCGCGACGAAGGCCGCCCTTTTTTCCGTCCTCGCAGCCTCGCCCCTCCTCGCGAGCCCGGCGGATCCGGAGGACTGGCTCCCCGAGGAGACGCTCCTCCACCTGCGCGTGGACGATCCGCGCCTCTTCCTCGCCTCGATCGCGAACCACCCGTTCGCCGCTCTCCTGCGGGAGCCCGAGGTCGCGGCCTTCGTCGAGGCTCTCGCGGAGACGGTTCCCGCGACGGCCAAGGCGGAGGCGACGGCGCGCGCGTTCGAGATCTCGACGATCCTCTCGGTGCTCGACGGACCGGCGACCGCGTCCGTTCTCGGATTCCCCTCCCCGGGCTCGCCCCCCGACCTCCTCGTCACCGTCGGCGTCGGCGAGGTGAAGGCGTTCGAGGCCGGGATCGCGCTCGGGGTCGAGGCCCTCTCGAGCGGAGAAGACGGCGCGACGGCCGGACGCGTCGAGTCGGAGGGTGTGACGATCCGGACGCTCGACCTGTCCGGCGTCCACGTCGCGTACGCCATCGTCGGCTCGACCTTCCTCGTCTCGAACAGGGACGGCGTCGTCGCCGCCGCCGCCGCCGCCGTGCGCGACGGCGCGTCCGGCCGCCCGCTGTCGGGGCGGCCGGGATGGCGCGTCACCGCCGAGGCGCTCGGCGCGGGCTCAGGAGGATCGAAGGGCCTCTCCGCCTACGTGAACCTCGCCGCGTTCCTCCCCGGCCTCCTCGAGCGGGCGGAGACGCGCGACCGGACTCTCCTCCGGTGCCTCGGCCTCGATCGCGCGGCGGCGATCGGCTGGCGGCTCACGGTAAGGAAGTCGGGCGTCGTCGAGCGCGTGGCGATCGCCTCGCCCGACGGGTTCGACGGCTTCGTCGGCAGCCTCCCATTGGACGGAGGCGGCCTCGAGTCCACGGCCGCCGCGCCCGCGGGCTCCCTCGTCTCCGCGGCCATGAGGATCGACCCCGTGCGCGCGTGGGACGCGACGCTCGCGGCGCTCAGCAAGGGCGAGCCGCTCGCCCACGAGATCTTCATGGACGACGTCGGCGCGTTCGAGAAGGGGTTCGGCCAGAGCGTCCGCGACGACCTGCTCGCCTCGCTCGACGGCGAGGCGCGTCTCACCGTCTCGCTCCGGCCCGAGTCTCCGGTGAGCCCCGACATGAACCTCTGCGTGGGAGTCAAGAACGCGAGCGCGATCCGGGCCGCGGCGCAACGCTTCGCGGAGACGCTCCGCGGCTTCGAGATCCGCGCGATCGAGTACGGCGGCGAGACGATCTTCGTCCCCGGGGCACCCGAGGCGGCGCTGGCCGCGATCTCTCCCGCTTTCTGCGCCACGGCGGACGCGCTCATCGTGTCCGTCAACCCCGACTCGCTCAAGAGGGCGCTCGCGGCGCGGGAGAGCGGCGCTCCGACGATCGCGGACGATCCGCTCTTCGCCGCCTTCAGCCGGGAGTTCTCGTCCGCGGCCGGAGCGCCCTTCGGCGCCCAGTACTTCGACGGAGGCCAGGCGTTCTCGCTCGTCTACAACGCCCTCGTGCCGCTCTTGCAGTCCTTCGCTCGCCCGCTCGACCTCCCGTTCGACGCGGCCCTCATCCCGTCCGCCGAGTCGATCACGCGCCACGTCTCGGCGTCGATCTGCGCCGTGTCCCGCCGCGACAAGGCTCTCGTCGTCTCGGCCTTCGGCCCCGTGCCGAGCCCGGTCGGACCGCTCGCTCTCGTCGCCTCGGGCGCCGCTCTCGGGCGCGCCGCGGCCCGCGGCGACGTCGCCCCGTTCCAGTTCCGCGCGGCGCCCGCCGCAGCGCGCCCGCCGCGGGCCGCGACCGCCCCGACCCGCGCGGCGCTCGTCACGCTTTCGAGGACCGACGTCCCGCTCGGCGACCTCCTGCGCGAAATCTCCGAGGCGTCGGGGATCCAGTTCGCCGGGCCCGAGCCGCTCCTCATGCAGATGCGGGTCTCCCTCCGCCTCGAAAACGTCCCCGCCGGCGATGCGGTCCGGATCGCGTGCGAGGCGGCCGGGCTCGTCGCGAGCGAGCGGACGCTCGCGGACGGCCGGACGGTCGTCATCGTGGTCTCGGCGCGGTAGCCGAAAGAGGAGGCCGGCGTCCCCCCGAGAGGACGCCGCGGGCGTCCGGCCGCCCGGGAAAGGCCTTCGGCGGCGTTGGCACGGCGCTCGCTTCGGGCCTCCCGTCCGATCGAAAAGGAGGTCCGACCATGATCCGCAAGACGACGCTTCTCCGGCACCTCGTCCTCGCCGCGCTCGCGACCGCCGTTCTCGCGCCGAGCGCGCTCGCGTCGCACCGCTCGGCGCCGCGGATCGACATCGGCGTGAGGTTCGGCAACGTCGGCGTCGGGTTCTCGACCCAGTCCCGCGTCGTCAACCTCCCGCCGCCCCGGCCGAGCTACCGCGTCGTCTCGAGCGGCGTCTGCGCCCCCGCCCGCGTCTGGGTGCCCGCCCGCTACGAGGTGCGCGTCGAGACGGTCCGGCTCCCCGGCCACTACGAGGACGTGTGGGTCGAACCGATCTACGAGCGGCGGGTCGACCACTGCGGCGTCGTGACCGAAGTCCTCGTCCGTCCGGGCTACACGCATCGCGTGTGGGTCGAAGGGCCGATCGAGCGGCGCGAGGTGCGCGTCTGGGTCCCGGGCCGCTTCGCGTGACCGCGCTCGCCGGTCGTTGATTCGCCGGGAGGCCCCGCCTATAAGGTCGTCGGGACGCCCGCAACGGGTCGCGGACTCGGGTGCCGGCGCGTCCGAGACTCCGATCGAGGAGCCTTCCGCCATGAGCCCGAGCGTCCGGAACCCTCTCGTCGAGCGCTACGCGTCGCCCGCGATGGCGGCGCTCTTCTCAGAGGAGTTTCGCTACCGGACGTGGCGCCGGCTCTGGGTGGCGCTCGCCGAGGCCGAGCACGAGCTCGGCCTCGGCGCCGTGACTCCCGAGAAGATCGAGGAGATGCGCCGCGTGCAGGACTCGCCCGACCTCGAGCGGGCCCGCGCGCACGAGAAGCGCACCCGCCACGAGGTCATGGCGCACGTCGAGGCGTTCGGCGAGGACGCGCCGAAGGCGCACGGGATCATCCATCTCGGCTCGACGAGCGCCTACGTGATGGACAACACCGACCTCATCCAGCTTCGAGAGGGCCTCCGCATCCTCCGGAAGCGGATCGTGAACGTCGTCGCGCCCCTCTCGCGCTTCGCTCGCCGGCACGCCTCTCTCGTGACGCTCGGCTACACGCACCTCCAGCCCGCGCAGTTCACGACGGTGGGGAAGAGGGCCTGCCTCTGGCTGCAGGATCTCCTCCTCGATCTCAGCGACCTCGACTTCCAGGAGTCGGAGCTCCGCTTCCTCGGGGCGAAGGGCGCGACCGGCACGCAGGCGAGCTACCTCGAGCTCTTCGATGGCGACGAGGCGAGGGTCCGCCGGCTCGACGAGATCGTGACGCGGAAGATGGGGTTCGACGGCGCCTACCGGGCGACCGGGCAGACGTACCCGCGCAAGGCGGACACTCGCGCCCTCTCTCCTCTCCTCGGCGTCTCGCAGTCGGCCGCGAAGTTCGCCCACGACGTCCGGATCCTCTCCGCCTTCGGCGAGATCGAGGAGCCGTTCGGCAAGGAGCAGATCGGATCGTCCGCGATGCCGTACAAGCGGAATCCGATGCGGTCGGAGCGGATCAACGCGCTGGCGAGGCTCCTCATCACGCTCCTCCAGAATGCCCCGCTCACCGCCGCGGCGCAGTGCTTCGAACGGACGCTCGACGACTCGGCGAACCGGCGGCTCGCGATCCCGGAGGCCTTCCTCTGCGCGGACGCGGTCTTGATCCTGCAGCGCAACGTGGCGGAAGGCCTCGATGTCCACGCGGGCGTCATCGCGCGGCGGGTGCGCGAGGAGCTGCCGTTCATAGCGACGGAGGACATCCTCATGGCGGCGGTGAAGCGGGGCGGCGACCGCCAGGCGCTTCACAAGGAGATCCGCCGCCATGCGCTCGCCGCCGCGCGGCGGGTCAAGGAGGAAGGGGCGCCGAACGACCTCCTCGAGAGGATCGAGGGGGACGCGGCCTTCGCCGCGATCCACGCCGACATCGGCGCGTACCGGAAGCCTGAGCGCTTCGCGGGCCGCGCCGCGTCGCAAGTCGCGGAATTCCTCGCCGCGGAGGTCGATCCGCTGCTCGAGCGCCACGCCGCGCTTCTCGAGCCGGCCGGGGAGGACGACGTCCGGGTCTGACGCGCCGGCGGCTCAAGGGGAAGGAAACGGGCGCGGCGCCGGGCGGCGGGGTCGAGCCGCCCGGCGCGCCGGAAGGTCAGTTGGTGGAGAAGGCGAAGCGGACCGTGCTCACCGTCGGCAGGTCGAGGGGCGCCGGCGTCGGCATCACGAACAAGACCTGGAACCGGATGAACCGGCTGTCGTCCACCTCGTCGATGTTGAACGTGAACGTCGGCGGACGGAGATCGTCGAGGTCGGGAAGGCCGGGGTTGTCCGGGTCTTCCTGCGCTCCCTGGAAGAGGTAGACGATCGTCCCGGGCGGGAACCGGTCCGCGTTGTCCTCGTTGTAGGGCAGGCCCACTCCCGGCACGGTGCCTCCGGGCACGAATGAGTAGTTCGGGAAGAGCGAGCGCGTGTCGAAGAACCGGGACGTGCCGACCGATACGGCGCCCGCGAAGTCGAACTGGGCTCCCATGAACGGATTCGGCGACGGCTGGATGGCGTCGGGGTCCGCCGTGACGAGCGAGAAGCCGCGCGACTGGTCCACCTCGACGCGGATGCGGCCGACGCCACCAATCCCTCCGTGACCCTTGTTGGGAGGAAGCGGGGTGTCGTGGCCGGTGTCGCCGAACGGGCCGCCGATCGCCAAGATCTCCGAGTCGTTGCCGACGAGGACGTTGCCCGCGGCGGCCTGGAGGAGGATGGCGCCGCCCGAGCCGCCCCCGCCGGACGCGCCGAGCGCCGAGAGATTGTCGCCGCTCTTTCCGCCGCTCGCAGAGATCGACCCGGCGGTGTTGAGGCCCCGGAGAAGGCTGACGCCGCGGCCGACCTGGAGCTGGAGCGCGCCGCCCCCCCCGCCGCCGCCGCTCCCGGGCTCGTCGTTCAGGTCGCACCAGCCCGCGCCGCCGCCGCCAGAGCCTCCGACGAGGAATCCCAGGTTCGGATTGAGCGTCGGATCTCCGTAGACCGGGCCCGGCTGGCCCGGAGGAAGGATGCGGAGCGTGTTGTCCCCGGGTTCACCCGGCAGGCCGTAGCTGCCGCCGCCGCCGCCGCCGGTCGTCTCGTTCGTTCCCGCGTTCGCGGCGGACGACACGCTGCCCTGGCCGCCGCCCGGCCCCTGCCCGTTCAATCCGCCGCCGCCCGGATCGGAATCGCCGTTGCCGCCCGCGAAGCCGCCCGGCCCGCCGGCGCCGCCCGGCCCGCCCGTCTCGGGGCTCGTGACGACGTCCCCGCCGATCCCGCCCTCGAGCGAAAGCCGGCCCACGATCCGCGCGGTCGAGGCGACCAGGATGCGGCACGCGTTCGGGCCCGTGATCCGGACGGTCACGCCTTCCGGAATGTCGAGCCGCGAGAACTGGTAAAGGGACTTCGTCGTCGTGTCGATCGTCGTGTTCGCGGTCGGAACGAACGGCCCGTCGCTCGCGTCGCCGCCCGCGCCCGGGGTGAGGATCCCACCGCCCCATTCGGCGCCGGTCGCGTCCACGTCCTCGTTGGCCGGACCGTCAAAGAGCTCCTCGAAGAACCCCGACTGCGGCGTGGTCGGCATGACCCGGACGACGAGCGGCGGCGTCGCCGGCGCCGACAGGTTCAGCCGATTGCCTCCGAAATCGCGGATGGCGTCGCTCACTCTGATCCGGACTTCCGTGTTGCCCGGGATCGGAATCGTTGGCCGCAGCGTCACGCGCGTCCGCGCCGGGAGCTGGTCCACGAAAACGCTCGCCGAGACGCGCTCGGTCTTTCCGAGGTTGGGTCCGACCGCCTCGAGGAAGAGGCTCTCCTCGCCGCAGAGCGACGAGGGCAGGATCGGTTCACTGAACACGACCCCGATCGACGTCGTCGGCGAAGCGCCGCCCGCGCTCGGGGTCGCCTCGATGGACGCGACGAACGGACGTCCGGGGAAGACGTCGAAGAACGAACCGCTCGCGATGTCCGGCGGGAACGACGCGTCGAACACCGTCTGGAACGTCGCCTGGTACGCGCGTGACATCGGCCGGCCGCCGGTCGATCGCACGACCCCCGGGTTCGACGTGCTGAGGGCGGGGATCGTGACCGAGTAGACGAGGTTGAGGGTCATGGTGCTCCCGACCGGGGTGTGCGTCGGCACGAGGCCCGGGTCGGAGTTGTCGCAGCGGACGGGCAGCTTCGGGTCGAAGAACACTGTGTCCCCCGAAACGGTGAACGTGCCCTGAGGCGCTGCGTTCGTGTCCGAGGGGTTGTCGGCCTGGCCGTCGCCGTCGCGGTCGATCCGCGATGCGTCGTAGCGGATCCGGATCGTGTTCGAGTTGACCGAATTCCGATCGACCGGTTGCGAGAACTTGAACACGAGCCGCTCGTTCAGGAACACCGAGCGGATGTTCTCGAGGTTGAAGCTGAGGAGCACCATCCCGCCCCCGCCGCCGCCCCCGCCGGTGCTGCATCCGACGACGAGCGGAACACCGATTCCGGCAGCGAGCGCGAGGATGGCGGCGATCCGCCAGGACGACCGCAAACGACGAAGTGCGTTCAAGGAATGTCCTCCAGCACTGCCGAGACCACTCGCGTCCAGACTCCGGTTCGCGCGGACGAACCGATGGACCGGCCGACCGAGGCTCGCAGACGCTCGAAAACGGGCCCTTTTTTCACGCGCGCGACGACTCCTCCGGCCGGAGGAGCGGCGGAAGAGGTCCCGTTTCTACCCAAACGATTGGCCGAATACAATCACGTTGCCGGGTCGCGCGCGCCGGAGGCTCGACGGCCCGCGCAGACGCCGATCCGGCTCCGGCGGCCGCGCAACGGCCATGCCATCGTATACCGGTCTCCCGACGAACGGACCGGCGAGCGCGGGGCGCGCGATCGAACTTTCCATGGAGCGGTCCTGCACGGAATGCAGAGCGAAGTCACACGGCCCCCACGTCCGGTCGTTCTCGTCTGCGCGGGACTCGATCCCTCCGGCGGCGCCGGCCTTCTCATGGACTCGGCGGCCGTCCGCGCCGCCGGTGCGCATCCCGCCGGGCTCGTCACGTGCCGCACGCAACAGAGCCCGCGCGGCGTCTTCGGGGTGAAGAACGTGCCGACGTCCGAGATCCTCGCCGGGCTCGCGCTCCTCGCGCGCGACCTTCCTCCCGCGGCCGTGAAGCTCGGGCTCTTCGGAGCGCCCGGGACGGCGCGAGCGGTCGCCGGATTCGCCCGGCGGCTCTCGATCCCGCTCGTCGTGGACCCCGTCGTGCGATCGTCGACCGGAACGCTCCTCGTCGGACGCGCCGGGATGAAGGCGCTCCGCGAGGAGCTTCTCCCCGCGGCGGCCGTCCTCACGCCGAACCGCGAGGAAGCCGGAATCCTCTCGGGTCTCGCGATCGAAAGCGTCGCCGACGCGGTCACGGCGGCGCGAAAGATCGCGGCGATGGGACCGCAGGCCGTTCTCGTGAAGGGCCTCCGCGCCCCCCGCCGGATGCGAGTCGACATCCTGGCGACCGCTGCGGGACGCGTCCGGCGCTTCTCGTCGCTCGAGATCGACGGCGCCGACCCGCACGGCACCGGCTGCACCCTCGCCTCGGCCCTCGCCGCGCGCCTCGCCGCGGGCGACCCGCTCGAGAAAGCCGTCCGGCGCGCGCGGCGCGTCGTCCGCGCGGCGATCCGTTCGCGATTCCGCCCGGTTCGCGGCGGACTCGACCTCCTCGGCCCGACCTGGGGCTCTTTTTGGATGACGTGATGACGACCCGCCTCCGGAGCCGGCGGCCGGCCGGGCTCGTCATGGCCCTCTTGGGAGTCTTCCTCCTCCTTGGCGCGGCGCTCGGGCTCGAGCCCGACGCCCGAGGCCACGCGACGCACGAGCAGCTTGGACTCCCGCCCTGCACGTTCCTCGCGGGCTCGGACATCCCCTGCCCCACGTGCGGCGTCACGACCGCGTTCACGCTCTTGGCCCACGGGCGCCCGATCGACGCCGCCCGGACGCAGGCGTTCGGGGCGCTGCTCGGACTCCTCGCGCTCGCGGCGCCCGTCCTCTACGTCGCGGGCTTCGCGGTCGCGGCGCTCGACCCGGCGGAGATCCTTGGGCGGGTTGGACTCCTCCGGTTCGCCGCCGCGCTCGCCGCCGCGGCGGCCGCCGCTTGGGCGCTCCGGTTCCTCGGCTGAGCCGCGCTATCCTCCGCCGGTCTCAAGCGACGCGAGGATGCGGAGGTAGCTCGCGTGCCGCGCCCGCGAAACCGTTCCCGCCTCGACGGCGGCCTTCACCGAGCAGCCCGGCTCGACCGAGTGCCGGCAGTCCCGGAAGCGGCACGGAGGCTCGACCCGCGCGAACTCGGGAAACGCGCCGGTCAGGTCTCGCGCGGACACGTCCCACAGCCCGAACTCGCGGATCCCCGGCGTGTCGATGAGCCGTCCGAGCCCCTCGACGGCGACGAGCACGGCGGCCGTCGTCGTGTGCCGCCCTTTTCCGGTCGCTTCGCTCACCTCGGCGACCCGCTGCGAGAACGCGGGATGGATCGCGTTGAGGAGCGAGGTCTTGCCCACCCCGGACGGACCGCAAAGGACGGTCGTCTTCCCGGAGAGGACGGCCCGGAGCCCGTCGAGCCCCCGCCCCGTCGCGGCGCTCGTCTTGACGACCGGGACGCCGAGGTCCTCGTAGAGCGCGAAGCGCGCGTCGATCTCCTCCCGGGTCGCGAGGTCGCTCTTGTTCACCGCGAGGACGAGCGGGACGCCGCTCATCGAAGCCGCCACCGACATGCGGTCGACGAGTCCGGTGCGCGGCTCGGGCTTTTTCGCGGCGACGACGAGGAGCACCTGGTCGACGTTCGCCGCGAGGACGTGCTCGACGCCGGGCCGGTGCGCCGCCGGACGCGAGAGGCGCGAACGCCGGGGCGCCACCGCCTCGATCGCGCCGCCGCCCGTCGCCTCGCGCGTGAACTCGACGAGGTCGCCGACGACGACCGGCGTCTTCTCGCCCGGCCGCTTCTCCTCGAAGAGCCTCCCGCGGCGCACGCACTTGACGAGCACACCTTCAAAGTCCACGAGGACCGCGCGCGAGTCCACCCGCACGACGAGCCCTTCCGGCATCCGGTCAGCTCCCCTTCTTCTCGCCGCCCGCGCGGCGGACGAACTCATCCTCGGTCACGATCTCGACGCCGAGCGACTTCGCCTTCTCGAGCTTCGAGCCGGCCTCGTCGCCGGCGACCACGAAGCTCGTCTTCTTGCCGACCGTCGAAGACACCGCCGCCCCCGCGGCGCGCGCCATGGCCTCGGCCTCCTCGCGCAGAAGAGTCGGGAGGGTGCCCGTGAAGACGACGGTCTGCCCGTGGAGGGAGTCCGTCGCCGCGCGCGCCGGCGCGGGGCGGGGCACGACTCCGAGCGCGAAGAGCTTCTCGATCGTCTCCGCGTTCCGCGGGTTTCCGAGGAACTGGCGGATCGACTGCGCCACCGCCGGGCCGACGTCCGGCACCCTCAGAAGCTCCTCCTCGGACGCGCCCCGGAAGCGCTCGAAGGTGCCGAACGTCCTCGCGAGCGTCTCGGCGAGCGCCTCGCCCACGTGCCGGATCCCGAGCGCGAAGAGGAACCGCGCGAGCGGCACGTCGCGGCTCCTGTCGATCGCCGAGACGAGGTTTTTGGCCGAGAGCTCGCCCATGCGCGGCAGCCCGGCGAGGGTCTTCTCGTCGAGCAGGTAGAGATCAGCGACGCTCGCGACGAGCCCTTTCGCGACGAGCTGGTCGACGAGCTTCTCGCCCAGGCCTTCGACGTCGGCCGCCGTGCGGAGCGACCAGTGGAGGACCGACTCCTTCCGCTGCGCCGGGCACGCGAGGTTCGTGCATCGGATCGCCACCTCGCCCTCGACGCGCGAGAGCGCCTCGCCGCAGGCGGGGCACTTCTCGGGCGGGCGGGCGCGCTCGGCGGACGGCGGGCGCTTCTCGAGTATGACCTTCACGACCTTCGGGATGACCTCGCCGGCGCGCTCGACGAGGACGGTGTCGCCGACTCGCACGTCGAGCCGCTCGATCTCGTCCTGGTTGTGGAGGGTCGAACGCGAGACCGTGACCCCGCCCACCTCCACCGGATCGAGCGCCGCGATCGGCGTCACCGCGCCCGTTCGACCCACCTGGTAGGCGATCTCCCGGACGCGAGTCGTCGCCTGCTTCGCCGGGAACTTCCACGCCACCGCCCAGCGAGGGCTCCGCGCCCGCTCGCCCAGACGGCGCTCGAGCGAGATGTCGTTCACTTTCACGACGACGCCGTCGATCTCGAACGGAAGGGACTCGCGCTCGGCCCCGACGCGCTCGAAGTAGCGCGTCACGGCGGGAAACCCGCGGACGACCTCGAAGCGCGGCGCGCGCCTTAGCCCCCACCGTCCGATCCTGTCGAGGAACTCGGAGTGCGTCGCGAACTCGGCGCCCTCCGCGGCGCCCCGGCTGTGGAAGAAGATCTCGAGCGGCCGCGCCGAGGTCTCGCGCGGATCGAGGGTCTTGAGCGTCCCGGCGGCGAGGTTCCGCGGGTTCGCGTACGGCTCGTCGCCCTTCGAGAGCTGCGAGCGGTTCACCGCCTCGAAGCTCTTCCGCGAAATGCACACTTCTCCCCTTACTTCGAGGAGGCGCGGCGCCTTCTCCTCCCTCTCGATGAGCCGGAGCGGCACGGTGCGGATCGTCTTCAGGTTTTCCGTCACGTCCTCCCCCGTCTCGCCGTCGCCGCGGGTCGAGCCCAGGACGAGCGCCCCGTCCTCGTAGACGAGCTCCACGGCGACGCCGTCGAGCTTGAGCTCGCAGGCGAACTCGAGATCCCGGCGCTCCTCGCGGAGGAAAGAGTGGATGCGCGCCTCCCACTCGGCCGCCTCCTCGGGCGAAAGGGCGTTCTCGAGCGAGATCATCGGGATGCGGTGCCGGACGGTCTTGAACGCGTCGATCGGCTTCGCCCCCACGCGCCGGGTCGGGGAGTCCGGCGTCACGAGGTCGGGGCGGCGCGCCTCTATCTCCTCGAGCTCGCGCACGAGGCGGTCGTACTCGGAGTCCGAGACGACCGGCGAGTCGAGGACGTGGTAGCGGTAGTCGTGGTAGAGGATCTCCTCGCGGAGCTTTTCCGCGCGCTTCCGGTCCGTGTCGCCGTCCGATCCGGGCGCCATCCCTCGTCTCATCCGCCTTTTCTCGCCGGTCACGCGACGAGCATCGCGTCGCCGTAGCTCAGGAACCGGTAGCCCGCGCGGACCGCCTCGCCGTACGCCGCGAGCACGGCGTTCCGGCCCGCGAACGCGGCGACGAGCACGAGGAGGCTGCTCCTCGGCTGGTGGAAGTTCGTCACCAGGGCGTCGACGGCGCGGAAATGGAACGGCTCGCGAATGAAGAGGTCCGTCTCGCCCGAGGATTCCGCAACCCGGCCCGAGCGTGCGGCCGACTCGAGCGCGCGCACCGTGGTCGTTCCGACCGCAACGACGCGCCCGCCCCGCCCGCGCGTCTCGTTCACCGCCCGCGCGGCCTCGGCGCCGACCCGGAACCGCTCGGGGTCGACCCGGTGGTCCCCGACCGACTCCGCCTTCATCGGACGGAAGGTCCCCGCGCCCACGTGGAGCGTCACGTGCGCGAGCCCGATCCCGCGATCGGAGAGGCGATCGAGGACCGACTCCGAGAAGTGGAGGCCTGCGGTGGGAGCGGCGACCGCCCCGTCGTTCCGCGCGAAGATCGTCTGGTAGCGCTCGCGGTCGAGGGCGTCGCGCGGGTCTTTTCCGCGCGCGCGCCGGACGTAGGGCGGGAGCGGCGTCCGCCCGGCCGCGTCGAGGAACGTGGCGGCGTCGCGGCCGGAGAGCTCGACGAGCCATTCGCCGCCGCCCCGCGACTCGACGAGGACGACCGTCGCGCCGAGCGGGCCCGACGACAGTGCCTCGCCTGGAGAAAGGCGCCCGCCCCCGTCGAGGAGCGCGAGCCAGCGCGCGCCCGACGCGTCCGCGGGCCCCAAGAAGAGCGAGGAGATCCGGCCGCCCGTCCGGCGGAAAAGCTCGACGCGCGCGGGAATGACGCGGGTGTCGTTCACGACCACGAGGTCGCCGGGGAAAAGGAGATCCGGCAGGTCTGAGAACGCCGCGTGCCGGACGGCGCCGGTCGCGCGCGCGAGGACGAGGAGCCGCGAAGCGTCGCGTTCCGCGAGCGGCACCTGGGCGATCGACCCGGGCGGCAGGTCGTAGTCGAACGCGCCGGTCCGCGCGGGCGCGGGCGCGGCGCCTTCGGCGCAAGTCGTTTTCTCGTCGGGGGATGGAATTCGGGACACGTGATCCTGCGGGGCCTCCGGCCGTTTGACATCGAACCGAGCGCGAGTATATTCTCCGCGCTTTCGCCTGGGCACGCGCGCCCCGAGGCGGCCCGAACGGGCCGCGACCGCCGCGCGCGGCGCTCCCTCTCGTTCGAGGCGAACCCCTCCATGCCCATCGAATCCGCGGTGGTCGGGACGTACTTCGCCTGCCTCTGCGTCCTGTCGATCTACGGCGCCCACCGCTATCACATCATCCGCCTCTACCGGCGCCACCGGAAGGACGTGCCGGTTCCGAAAGCGCGATTCGAGTCTCCGCCCGCGGTCACGGTCCAGCTTCCGATCTTCAATGAGCTGTACGTCGTCGAGCGGCTCGTCCGGTCGGTCTGCGCGATCCGCTGGCCGAAGGACAGGCTCGAGATCCAGATCCTCGACGACTCGACGGACGAGACGTCTGAAGTCGCCGCGCGGCTCTGCGACGAGTACAGGGCGCGGGGCTTCGACATCCATCACCTCCGCCGGACGCATCGCGATGGATTCAAGGCGGGCGCTCTCCGCGAAGGCTTCGCGCGGTCGAAGGGCGACCTCATCGCCATCTTCGACGCCGACTTCATGCCGGAGCCCGACCTCCTCGAGAAGACCGTGGACCATTTCACGGATGACGACGTGGGGATGGTCCAGACGCGATGGGGGCACGTCAACCGCTCGTACTCGCTCCTCACGCACCTCGAGGCGATGTACCTCGACGGGCACTTCGTGCTCGAGCACACGGCGCGGCAGCGGAGCGGGCGCTTCTTCAACTTCAACGGCACCGCCGGCATCTGGCGGCGCGCGTGCATCACCGACGCGGGCGGGTGGCAGCACGACACGCTCACCGAGGACCTCGATCTCTCCTACCGCGCGCAGCTCCGCGGGTGGAAGTTCGTGTTCCTGAAGGACGTCGTCTCCCCGGGCGAAGTCCCGGTCGAGATGACCGCGTTCAAGAGCCAGCAGCACCGCTGGGCCAAGGGATCGATCCAGACCGGCCGGAAGATCCTGCCCGCGATCTGGCGCTCGCGCGTGCCGCTCGCGGTCAAGGTCGAGGCGACCTTCCACCTCACGGCGAACTTCGCCTATCTCCTCGTCGTGCTCATGTCCCTCCTCATGCTGCCGACGGTCGCCTTCCGCGCGCGGATCGAGAGCGGCCTCTGGGGCTTTCTGTTCGACGCCTCGCTCATGATGGCGGCGACGGTGTCCGTCGGCTGGTTCTACGCGTTCGCGCAGCGCGAGATCGACTCCCGGTGGCGCGAGCGGCTGTGGCAGCTCCCGTTCGCGCTCTCGCTCGGAATCGGCCTCTCGCTCAACAACGCCCGCGCCGTCATCGAGGCCCTCGCCGGCCACGGCTCGACGTTCCGGCGGACCCCGAAGTACGCCGTGACCGAGCCGTCCGACACGTCGTGGGCGCGAAAGAAGTACGCGAGCGGCCGGAGCCTCCTCCCTGTCCTCGAGCTCGCCTTCGCGGCCTACTTCGCCGTGATCGTGGGATACGCCCTCGGGCAGCGCCTCTGGTTCACGGCGGCTTTTCTGCTGATCTTCCTCTTCGGCTTCCTCTACGTGGGCCTCCTCTCGGTGATCCAGCGGAACTTCGTGGGCCGCGCTCTTGGCGGCGAGCCCGTTCCGAAGCGGACGGCCTCCCACGCGATCGCGCCGTAGACCGGCGCGTACTCCGCGAGGACGACGGCGCCGCTCTCGCCCCACGGCTCGCCCGGCCGCGCCGCGAAGGGCGCGTGGTAGGCGAGAATCGCCGCCGAGACGAAGAGGAGAGCCGGCGCGGGCCGCTTGACGAGCGCCGCGAAGGGCGCGAGCCACGCCACGTACCACGGGTGGACAGTCGGCGAGAGGAGGAGGACCGCGAAGAGGATGACGAGGACCGACGCCGCGAGATCCCGCCTGAGCGCAACAACCGCCGCGACCACGGTCCCGAGGAGGAAGAGCGCGAGCGTCTTCGCCCCGGCGAGCGGATTGAAATCGTGGCGGTTGTTCTCGACGCGCGATTTCATCCACTGGGGCCCGCTCGACTCGATCGCCTCGAGCCGCGCCTCGGACACGGAGAGGAGCGCTCGGAACGCGGAGTCGTTGTATCGCCACCGCTTCGCGTACTGGCGCGCTCCCGCGAGCGGAGAGTTCTCCTCGGGCCCGCCGCCCGCGAAGGGCACGAGAGTCAAGAGGACGGCCGCCGCCGCGAGGACGAGGCGCGAGCGGAGCGCCCGCGCGAAGACGGGCACGAGAACGAGCGGCACGGCGCGGAGCGCGATCGACGCTCCGAGCGCGACGGCCGCAAGCGCGCGGCGGCCGCGCTCCGCGCAGTAGACCGCGAGGACGAGCGCGAGGAGGAAGAGCGAGTCGCCGTGCCCGCTCCCCGCGAACTCGACCGCCGCGAGCGGGCACCAGAGGTGAGCGACCGCGCGGCCGACGGGGAGCCCGCGACTCCCGAGGATCGCCGCGACGACGAAGCCCGTCGCGAGATCCGCCAGGGCCGCGAGGATCCTGAGCGCCGTCTCGCCCCCGCCGAGCTCCGCGACGGCGCGGAGGACGAGCTCGTGCCCCGGCGGATAGACGGCGGGGATCTCGGGGTTGTTCACGCGCCCGAGGACGTCCTCGAAGCCGGCGCCGAGCGCGGAGAGATCCGGCGAGTTCGGAGCGAGACGGTACGGGTCGAAGCCCGCGGCCTGGACGCGGCCCTCCCAAACGTAGCGCCAGACGTCGTCCGAGAGCGACGGCGGCGCGAGGAGGAAGGGCGCACGGATCGCCGCCGCCACGAGGACGATCGCGGCGGCGCCGCCGCGCGTGGGCCGGAAGTGCCACGCGAAGATCGTCGCGGCGAGGTGCGCGGCCGAGGCTGCGAGGAGGAGCGCGAAGAACGCGGGGCCAGAGCCGCGCGGGTCTCCGAGCGCCGCGGCGGCCGGAAGGAGCGCGGCGAGAAGAGCGCCCGAGACCGCGAGCGCCCCCTTTCGCGAGGGACGCGCCTCGGGCCCGCCGATCGGAGTTGACACGGCTTTCGGCGCTTCCCTATGATTCTCGATTCCCGTTCACCGGATGGGCCGGCGGCGCTGCGCCTCTCGGCCCCGTCCGCGATTCCCGGGGCCGGCGAAAACCCATGATAACGGTCGACCACCTCAGCAAGACCTACGGGCACATCCACGCCGTCGAGGACGCGAGCTTCGAGGTCGAAAAAGGCGAAGTCGTGGGCTTCCTCGGGCCGAACGGCGCCGGGAAGACGACCACGATGAAGATCCTCACGGGCTTCGTCTATCCGACCGCGGGATACGCGGGAATCGCCGGCCACGACGTCGTCGCCGAGCCGATGGCGGTCCGAAGGCACATCGGGTACCTTCCCGAGAACACGCCTCTCTACACCGACCTGAACCCGGAGGAGTACCTCCGGTTCGCGGCCCTCGCGCGCTCGATCCCGGCCGCGAAGCGGCGCGCCGCGATCGACGAGGCGGCGGAAAGCTGCGGGATCCGAGGCGTCATGCGCCAGCCGATCGGCACGCTCTCGAAGGGCTTTCGCCAGCGCGTCGGCCTCGCGCAGGCGCTCCTCCACCGGCCCGACATCCTCATCCTCGACGAGCCCACGTCCGGTCTCGACCCGACCCAGATCATCGAGATCCGCGACCTCCTGAAGGAAGTCGGGCGCGAGCGGACCATCCTCCTCTCGAGCCACATCCTCCCCGAGGTCTCGGTGACGTGCAGCCGGATCATCATCATCAACAAGGGCCGCATCGTCCTGGACGACACGCTCGCCGCCGTCGAGAAGCGCTTCCGCGCGCTCTTCAAGGCGACGATCGTCCGCGTGCGGGCGGACGTCGCCGGCGCGGCGGCGGCCCTGCGCGCGATCCCCGGCGTGGAATCGGTGTCGGAGGTGCCGGGCGCCGAGCCTGGCTTCTCGCTCTTGCGGCTCACGACTCCCCAGGGGCTCGACATCGGAGAGAGCGTCTTCCGGGCGGCCGAGAAGAACCGGTTCGCGATCGCCGAGCTCCGCCCCGAAACGACCACGCTCGAGGATCTCTTCATCGACCTGACGCGCGGCGCGGGCCCGAGCTCCCCGGCCGCCGCCTAGGAGCGTCGATCGCCATGCACACCGCCCTCACCGTCGCGCGCAAGGAGATGCGGGCGTACTTCAACTCGCCCATCGCCTACATCTTCCTCGTGATCCTCGCCGTCGTCTCGGCGGGGCTCTTCTTCTCGGAGTTCTTCCTGGCGGGCACGGCGAGCTTGAGGGGGTTCTTCGAGCTCCTGCCGATCATCTTCGCCTTCCTCCTTCCCGCGTTCACCATGCGGCTCTGGGCCGAGGAGCGGAAGAGCGGCACCGACGAGATCCTGCTCACGCTGCCGCTCACGCAGACCGGCATCGTCGCGGGGAAGTTCGCGGCCGCGATGCTGCTCCTCGCGATCGGGCTCGGGCTCACGATCCCGGTGCCGATCATCGTCGCGAGTCTCGGCAATCTCGACTGGGGGCCGGTGATCGGCGGGTATCTCGGAGCGCTCTTCCTCGGCGGCGCCTACCTCGCGATGGGGCTCGTGATCTCGAGCTTCACCGAGAACCAGGTCGTCGCGTTCCTTCTTTCGTTCATCGCCTGCTTCTTCTTCTGGCTCATGGGAGAGGCGTTCATCCTGAAGTCCGTTCCCGAGAGCGTGGCGCTCGTCTTCCAGGAAGCATCGCTCGCCGCGCGGTTCCAGATGATCGCGCGCGGCGTCGTCGACAGCCGCGACGTCGTGTACTACGCCTGCTTCATCGGGTTCTTCCTCTTCGTGAACGTCGTGACGCTCAAGGTGCGGACATGGAAATGACGGCCGCCGCCAGGCGGGGTGTGACGCCGGGACGAAGGATCTCCGAGGTCGTGAACCACGGCGTCCGGATCGTCCTCGTCCTCCTGATCCTGTTCTTCGTGAACCTCCTCCTCCGGGACCGGTACGTTCGGGCCGACTTGACTCAGGACAGGAGCTACACGATCTCGAAGGCGACGAAGGACCTCGTCCGCGGCCTCGATGACCTCGTCACGATCAAGGCCTACGTCTCCGAGGAGCTGCCGAAGGAGTACGCGGCGACCCCGCGCCGGCTGCGCGACTTCCTCGACGAGTACGTGGTGGCGGGCCGGGGCAAGGTCCGCGCCCATTTCATCGATCCGGCGAACGATCCCAAAGAGCAAGAGATCGCCCGGCAGATCGGCATCAACCCCTATCCCCTCCAGGAGATCCAGCAGGACCAGGTGAAGGTCCTCAACTGCTACCTCTCGCTCGCCGTCTTCTACGGCGCCGAGCAGGAGCACCTGAATCTCTTCGAAGGGGCCTCCGACCTCGAGTACGACCTGACGCGCGCGATCCGCAAGGTCTCGACGGACGATCTGCCGAAGATCGGCGTGATCGCGCCCGACCCGCCTCCGCGCAACCAGAACCCGCAGGAGTCGCCTCAGGTCACGTTCCAGAAGTTCCAGGGCGAGCTCGAGACGCAGTACCGCGTGCAGCGCGTTTACACGAAGACCGGCACTCCCGTTCCCGACGACATCCGCCTCCTCCTCGTCGTCCGGCCGAAGGACCTTTCCGCGCGAGAGGCGTTCGAGATCGACCAGTTCGTCATGCGGGGCGGCCACGCGATCTTCTGCCTCGACGGCAACGACTACCAGCCGGGCGGCGGCGGCATCCGCGGGACGCCGATCACGACCGGGCTCGACGGCGTGCTCGCCGCCTACGGCGTGAAGATGAAGCCGGGGCTCGTTCTCGACAAGCGCATGAACGCGGTCCGCGTCGCGCAGAGGCAGGGGCCGATCCAGGTCGTGCAGGAATTCCCGTACCCCTTCTGGATCCGGATCCAGAAGGACACGATGGCGAGCGAGTCGCCGATCGTCCGGAACCTCGACCTCGTGCAGCTCTTCTGGGCCCAGCCGCTCGAGATCGACCGCGAGAAGATCCCGGGCGTCGAGGTCATCGAGCTCCTCAAGACGAGCGCCGACACCTGGCTCCGGTCCGACACGCGGAGCGTGAACGTCGACACGACGGGCGCCGCCTACCTGCCGCCCGCGGAGAAGGACCGGAAGCCCGAGCTCGTCGCCGCGATCCTCAAGGGGACTTTCCACTCCGCGTTCGCGGGCCAGCCCGTGCCGGAGCCCGCGACGCCCGACGTCCCGCCGGGACCTCCGGGGGCGCCGGAGTTTCCGCCCGGGATCCCGCCCGAGCTCCGCGAGAAGCTGAGCGAGCGCGGGCTCTCGCCGGCGGGCCCCGTTCCGCCGGGCGGAGGCGAGAAGAAGGACCCGGACGAGAGGAAGCCGCCGCCCGCGCCGCCCGCGCAGGAAGAGGGAGGCCAAGACGACGAGATCGAGCCCGGGTTCGAGGAGCCGGCCGAGCCGCCGCGCGAGGTCATCGCCGAAAGCCCGGAAACGCGGATCCTCGTCATGAGCGACTCCGACATCCTCGCCGACAATTTCCTCGACGGCGCGAACTGGGCCTTTTTCCTCAACACGGTCGACTGGTTCCTCCAGGACGAGAACCTGATCTCCATCCGCTCCCGCGACATCACCGATCGCAGCCTCGAGAAGACCGAGGAGGATCAGAGAAAGATGCTCAAGGCCGTCGGCACGTTCGCGCTCCCCCTCGTCGTCGCGGTGTTCGGCTTCGTCTACCTGTCACTCCGGAAGAGGCGGTCATGATCCATCGCGTCCGCATCCTCGACAGGACCAACGTCGTCCTCCTGATCGTCCTGGCCGCCCTCGCGGGCGCGTACGCCGCGACCGACCGGGGCTCCGTCTTCGACGAGAGCCCCGAGGCGAGCCTCGACCTCTTCCCCGGTTTCGACGCCGCGAACGCCGCGCGGATCGAGATCGTCGAGATGACGCGCGCCGTGAAGGACGGCCAGAACGTCGACGAGCCGCGCAGAATCGAGATCGCCCGCGAGGGAGACGTGTGGGCCGTGACGACGGCGAAGGGCTATCCGGCGAGGCCCGAGAAGGTGCAGGGGCTCCTCGAGAAGATCGACGCCTTCAAGCGCGGAATCGTCCGGAGCCACAATCCCCAGCACCACCAGCAGCTCGGCGTCGACGACTCCGGCCGCCGCTGCCAGGTGTTCGACGCCTCGGGGAAAGCGCTCGCCGACGTCTACGTCGGGAAGCCTGCTCCCGACTTCCGCAGCACGTTCATCCGGCGCGCCGGCTCCGACGAAGTCTACGTCGCCCCGGACAACCTCGCCCAGGTCTTCGGGACGATGCCGACGCAGTGGTACGAGAACCAGATCGCCCCTTTCAAGGCGGAGGAGGCGGTCGCGGCCGACCTCAGCTACGACGACGTCCACATCCGGCTCGAAAAGGACTCCGAGGGGACGTGGAAGGTCGTCGCGCCCGAGGAGTTCGTCGCCGAGAAGCGGATCGCCGAGAGCCTCGTCCGGCCGGCAGCGAGCCTCCGCTTCACGGCCGTGGCGGGGAAGGGCTCGGACGGCGGCTACGGCCTCGAGGATCCGAGCCTCCGGCTCGAGGTGAAGCTCGGCGACGGGACGACGCACGCCTTCCGCGCCGGAGCCGAGACGGGCGAACGCGCGATCTTCATTCAGCACGAGGGCGACGAGTTCGTCTTCGAGGTGAGCCGCCCCCTCATCCAGACGCTCCGAAAGAAGCTCGACGACTTCCGCCCCAAGGCGCCGGACCCGCCGCCGCCTCCTCCGCCCTCGGACGAGGAGCCGCCGAAAAAGCCCGACGACGGGGAGCCGCGAGACGAGGCGCCGTCGGACGGGAAGACTCCTCCCGCGGACGAAAAGACGCCGGCCACGGGCGAAGAGCCGCCTCCCAAGAAAGACGAGGCTCCGGACCCGGCCGACGGGAAGGGGAAAGAGACTCCTCCCTCGGACGAAGAGCCGCCAAAGTAGCGGGCTACTCGCGCCCTGCGTCGTCGGAGAAGTAGCGCCGCACGAGCCACTCGTAGCGCGGATCGACGCGGTCGCGCCCGCGAATCGCCCGCGGCCCGGCGCCGGCCGGCGGCGAGCGTCCCGGGTCCGCGGCGCCGCCGACGAGGAGGTGATCGCGTCCCTCGCCCGGAGCCGCGCCGCTCGCGCGGAGCGCGCGCTCGACCGCGCGCGCCGTCCCGGGGGCGGGCTCGGCGGGGAGCGCCGCGAGCGCGGCTCCGATCGCCGACCGGATCCGCTCGGGATCGCGCGACCGGTCGGCGAGCGCCGCCGCGAGCGCTTCGAGGGCGGCGTCGAGCGCGGGGTCGTCGAGCGCCGCGAGCGCGGCCCGGGCCGCCCGCACCGATTCCGAGAGGCCGCCCGCGGACCCCGTCCCGGCGCCGACGCCGCTCTCTTCGCCCCCGCCCGCCGCCGCGCCCGGCGGCTTGGACGCGGCCGCGCGGAGCGCGCGGCCGAGGTCGGACAGGACCGCGACGCCCGCGAGCGTCGCTTCGATCCGAGCCGCCGCGGCGTCACGCGCACGCTCGTCGCCCGCCTCGACCGCCGCGGCGAGCGCCGCGACGCCGTCCGCGAGCGAGCGCTCGGCCGGCGCCGGCCTCCCCGGGACGCCGGGCGTGTCGCCGCGGACGGCGCGCTCCGCCTCGCGGATCGCCGCTGCGGCGACCGGTGGCGGCGCGCCGGCCTCCTCGGCCGGCGGCACGAGGACGAAGACCGACGCCGCGAGGATGAGGAGCGCGGCCGCGGGAAGCGCCGCGGCGCTCCCCCGCGGAATGGGATCGGCGGGCGCCCGGGCGAGGAGAGAGAGGGCCCTCTCGATGCGCGGATCGCCGTCCTCCTCCTCCCTCGCCTCTAGCGCCGCGGCAAGAGCCTCGCCGGTCCCGTGGACGCGATCGAGGAGAAGGGCTGTGTCGGCCAAGGACGGGCGGAGCCGCCGCGCGCGGTGGAGCACCCAAGCCGCGGCGAGCATCGTCGCCGCGACCGCAGCGGCCGGCGCGAGGGGAAAGAGCACGAGGCGCGAGAGCGCCGCGAGGGCGAGGGCGGCGGCGCCGCCCGCCGCCAGTCCGCGGGCCGCGGCGTCGAAGAAGAGGGCACGCGCGAAACGCCGGCGCGTCGCGTCGACGCGCGCTGCGATCGTTCGGCGGCCGCCGGCCATCTCCCTCGTCTCCTCCTCGCGCTATCGCTTCGGCGAAGGCCCCGCCGGAGGCGGATCGGCGACCGCCTCGAAGGCCACGTCGACCGGCGTCCCGCGCGGCGGGATCGCGTCCCTCCGCGCGACGAAGACCGTGTCGTCCCGCCCCTGCAGGAGCGGCGTGTCGAGGAGCGTGTTGCCCTGGAAGGAGTGGTACACGGCGATGAGATCGCCCGTGAAGTCGGCGACGTAGACCTCGCGCCCGTCGCGGTCCTCGTCCATGCGCGAGCCCAGGTAGACAAACCCCGTCTTCTCCATCGGCGCCTCGGTCGAGAGGTCGTAGATCATCTCCTCGATCCGCCGCGTCACTCTCTTCTCGCCCTCGGTCCACGCGACGGTGACGGCGACGCGGGGCCCCCGGGGCGTGAAGTACCAGAGGTCGTGCATCGTCTTCGTGTCGAAGTCCTCGACCTGGAACATCGTGCCCGTCTTCTTCTCCTCCTCGGTCACCTCCTCCTTGATCTCGAACGGGCGGCCGGGAACGAGCCCGAGCGCGATGAGGCCGGCGTTGAGAGCGCTCGGCTTGCACTTGAGGATGAGGAGCGTCTCGTGCGTCTTTCCTCGCTCGGTCGTCGCGGCGAACTCGAGGGGGGCGTCGGGCGCGGCGACGACGCCCGACACGGCGACCCGCTTCTTCTCGCGGTCGAGCGTGACCCCGTCGGCGGCGAGCCGGCGCACGAGCTCAGCGGCCGGGTCGCCCCCCGCGGCGGCCGCCGCGGCGCCCTCCCCGTCCCCGTCCGCCTCCCCGACGGCCGCGGCCCGCGCCTCGGTCACGGCGCCGATCTCGATCCGGAGCTGGTCGCGGAGGAGCGCAACCTGGTTCCCCATGTCGCTCTCGAGGCGCTCCTGCCGCCGTTCGAGCTCGACGAGGGACGTCTCGAGCGCCGCGGCGCGCCTCTCGGCCGCCGTGAGCCGCGCGCCATGGTTTTCCCGCGAGGTTTCGATCTTCGCGACGCATCCGGTTCCGGCGACGCCGCACGCGACGGCGAGCGCGGCCGAAAGGGCGATTCCGGTCATCGGAGAGGGCTCCTGTCGTTCTCTAGTCTCCGCGCGCGGAGGCCGCGGCGGGGCGTCGAGCACCATTGAACACGGCGCGCCCCTCGCGGTTCAACGGCTGCCTTCGAACTCGGCGGGAGCGGCGAGGACCTCGGCGCTCGAGGAGAGAAGGAGGAGGTTCCGGGCGCGCGAGCGGCTCCGGACGTCGGCGTCGCGAAGCGGGGCGTCGACGAGCGACGCGAGCTCCGCTCGCCCAAGCTCGGGCCGGCCCTGCGAGAGAAGGAGACGGCCGAGGTCGTAGCGCGCCGCTCCGCGGACGCGCGCCGCCGCCCCTTCGCACGCCGCCGCCGCCCGAAAGCTCAGATCCGCCGCCGCGACGTCGCCGAGCGCGAGCGCCGCCCGCGCTTCCCGGAAAAAAAGCTCTCCGTCCGACTCCCCGCCGAGACGGCCCTCCTCGGCGAGCCGGGCCCGCATCGCGGCGGCGGCGGCGAGTGTCGACTCCGCGTCGCCCCGCCTCTCCTCCCCCGCCACGAACCGGAGCTCGATTTCGTCCCGCGAGATGGGCGCTTTCCGCCGCCACTCGACCTCGCGCCTGAGGTCGTCCCGGTCCCATTGGAACGCGGACTCGATCCCGTCGCGCGCCTCTTCGTAGAGCGCGACCGCGCGGGCGCGGTCCCCGCGCCGCTCGGCGACGAGCCCGAGCGCGAGAGCGGCCCGGCCGCGGACCCGGTCCGCCGCCTTCCCCTCGAGCGCGAGAATCGATTCGAGCGTCTCCTCGGCCTCGCCGAGCCGGTTCTTCTCGGCGACGAGCGCCGCGAGGAGGACGCGCGTGCCGAGGACGATCGACGGCTCGAGCGTCTCCGGGTCGCGGGCGAGGAGCGACCGGAGCGTCGCCTCCGCGCCCTCGTAGTCCTCGGCGCGCCGCTGCGCGAGGTGCAGGACGAGCGCGAATCCCGCGTTCATCGGGTAGCGGGCCACGAGATCCGAGAGGAGATCGAGGCTCCTTTCGTAGTCGGCCTCGCGGTCGAGGAGCCCGATGAACGCGAGCGTGAGCGCGGCCTCGTCTCGGTAGAGGAAGCCGTGGCGCGCGGCGTGCTCGATCTCGGCGCGGCCGAGGTCGCAGTCGCCGGTCACGTTGAGGAGGGACGAGACGGCGCGCACGATCGGAGGCGCGAGCCCTGCCATGTAGTGGAAGAAGCCGATGAACAGGAAGGGGTCCGCGTCGGCGTCCGGAGCGCCGCGCAGCGACGCGGCGAGGTCGGCGGCGCCGCCTTGCGAGCCGAACACTGCGCGGATCGAGTTCCCCGAGAGGAATTGCGCTCGCGCGGCGTACGAGCGCGCGTAGCCGCGGTCGCGGAGCGCCTTCCGGTCGCTTCCGTCCCGGTCGAGCCGCCGCTCCGCCTTCAGAAGAGCGGCCTCGGCGGCCGCCGCGAGCGCCCGAGTGTTCGAGTCGTCGCCCGACGCATCGCCCGAGAGGAGCGCGCGCAGGAGGTGGACGTGCGCCCGGGCGAGGTCGGCGTCGGGATCGTCGGGATCCTCCGCCGCGATCGCGTCGATCGAGCGGAGCGCCTCGTCGTAGCGCGCGTCGTAGGCCTCGCGGAGCGCCTCGGCGATCCGGGACTCGCGGGGCGACCGCTCGGACTCGTCGAGCAGGACGGGAATGGAGACGACGCTCGAGCGGCAGCCGGCGGCGGCGAGGACGAAGGCGCCGGCGGCGAGGAGGACGACGGATGGGCGCATCGCGGAGGAAGGATCGGCGTTCGGGACGGGCGCGCGGGGAGGGGCTCGGCCGGCGCGCCAGCTCCAAGTGAAGTCTACAATGCCCCCCCGAGCGCCCGCGACCCCTTTATCCATCCATTCATGACCACGATCCGTCCCTCCGATCTCATGACGAGCCGGAACGAGAGGGACGCCTCCGCCGCGCTCAGGCTCTCGCTCTGGGCCGGGGCGATCTTCGACGCCGCCGCCGCCCTCGCCATCTTCTTCGCCCTGCCGCTCCTCTCGCGGATCCTCTCGATTCCCGTCCCGGAGGACCTCCTCTACGTCCGATTCGTCGGGATCCTCCTCCTCGGGCTCGCGCTCTTCTACGCCGTGGGCGCCACGGCCCCGGGGGGCGATCTCCGGCTCGCCGCGGCGGCGACGGCGTTTCGGCTCGCCGGCGGAGCGGCGGTCGGGCTCCAGGTGCCGCTCGCGGGCGCGCCCGCCGGGTTCCTCGCTTTTGCCGCCGCGGACGTGGGGTTCGGCGCGTGGCACGGCCTCGCGCTCGCCCGCGCCCGGGCGGGGATCCCCCGGGGCGGCGGCGCGGCGTGAGCAAGGCAGCGCGCGCGCCCGTCGTGACCCTCAAGGTCCACCTCGGCCGGTGGACCCACCCCTTCGTCTACCGGAAGATGGTCGCGGAAGCGCCCGACGGGCTTTCTCCCGGGGAGGTGGTCGAGGCCCGCGACCGGAGCGGCCGGTTCCTCGCCCGCGGGTTCTTCAACCCGACGTCGCAGATCGCGCTCCGCATCCTGACGCGGGACGAGAAGACGCCGATCAACTACGACTTCTTCCGGGCGCGCCTCCGCGACGCGGCGGCGCTCCGCGTCGAGACGCTCGGCCTCGACCGCGTCACGGACGCGTATCGCGTCGTGCATTCGGAGGCCGACGGCCTTCCGGGCGTCGTCGTCGACCGCTACGGCCCGGTCGCGGTCGCGGAGATCTTCTCGGCGGGGTTTAACCTCCACCGGGACTCCGTCGCTCGGGCCGTGGAGGAGTTCCTGCCGGTGAGGTGCGTTCTCTTCCGCGCCGACGAGCGCGTCGAGACGGCCGAGGGTTTCAAGCTCGGCGGCGCGGCGCCGATGGGTGCTCCGAAATCGGTGACGGTCGTCGAGAACGGCGTCCGGTTCAAGGTCGACCTCGAGACCGGCCACAAGACCGGTTTCTTCGCCGACCAGCGCGACACGCGGCTCTACCTCTCGAACCTGTGCCACGACAAGATCGTCCTCGACGCCTTCTGCTACTCCGGCGGCTTCGGGCTCTACGCGAAAAAGCTCGGGCGAGCCCGCTACGTGGTCGCGGTGGACCTCGACGAGAAGGCGCTCGCGGTGGCGCGCGAGAACGCCGCGATGAACCGGGCCGAGATCGACTTCGTGCATGCGGACGTGTACCGCTACCTTCGCGAGCTCCGGGAGGGGCGGAACGAGTTCGACGTGGTCGTCCTCGACCCGGCGAAGATGACCGCGCGCCGGGAAGAGGTCGATCAGGCGGTGAGGAAGTACGCGGACCTCAACCGGCTCGCGATGCGCCGCGTCCGGAACGGAGGCCTCCTCCTCACCTGCTCGTGCACGGGGCTCGTGGGCGAGGACGCCTTCCTCTCTGCGGTGAAGCGCGCCGCGGCCGAGACCGACCGGGAGCTCCAGATCCTCCGGGTCGCCGGCGCCGGGCCCGACCACCCGGTCTCGCCGGACGTCCCCGAGAGCGCCTACCTCAAGTCGGTGCTCGCGCGCGTCCGCTACGTACCCCCCAAGAGGCGCCCGGAAGCGGGTCCTTGACCGGGGCGGGCGAACTTCTAGACTGTGAACCCAGCCGTAGGCCGTCTCGAGGACGAGCGTTCCCGTGGCCGGGCAGCCGCACCCGGCGCGGGATTTGTCAGTTTTTGGAGGACCCCCGGAGTCCAACGCGAACATGACCGAGCTGGAGCAGAGCCAGAGCCTCGTTCGACTGGCCGAGGAAAAGAACTTTCCCGAACTCGAGGAGGCCTGGTTCTCGGCCCTCTCGTCCGACGCCGATTTCGTTCCCTTCGTCGAAGCGCTGAGGAAGATCATCGAGGTCGGCGAGCCCGACCGCGCGCTCTCGCTCGTGGCGGCGTCGATCCCGAAGCTCAAGGAGCGCGGGAAGTGGAGCGAGCTTCTTGCGTCGCTCCGGCTCATCGTGCCCGTCACCGCGCGGACGGCCACCCTCCGCGACGACCTCGTCGAGTCGGTGAAGCACGCGCATCAGAGCCGTCCCGGTCTCGCCGTCGCCCTCGAGAAGTCCGGCCTCACGGCGGCGGGCGACCTCCGCGACGGCTTGAAGAAGCTCGACGACTTCCTCGCGTTCTCGACGGGACGCCACGTCCAGCACGACGCCGGCTGGGGAACGGGGCGGGTCGTCGCCGTCGACGAGGCGACCGGCGAGCTCACGATCGACTTCGAGGAGAAGACGGGCCACAAGATCCCGGTCGAGTCCGCGGTGCAGTTCCTGAAGCTCCTCTCCGACGATCACATCAAGGCGTTCAAGTTCTCCCGGATGGACGAGCTCAAGAGCCTCGCGGCGAAGGAGCCCCTCTCCGTCGTGAAGATCGTGCTCCTGAGCTTGAAGGGGAAGGCGAACCTCACGGAGATCAAGAACCAGCTCCTCGACAGCGTCATCCCGGCGAAGGACTGGTCGAAGTGGTGGGGCCGCGCGAAGAAGGAGGCGTTCAACGACCCCTACGTCGCGATCTCGGAGGGGTCGCGCCCCACGCTCACGATCCGGAAGCAGGCGATGAGCGCAGCCGACGAGATCACGGCGCGCATGACGAAGAAGCAGACCTTCCGCGAGGAGGTGCAGCTCGCCCGGCAGTACTACAAACAGTCCCAGGCCGGCTCCCACCCCGAGGTGCTCGCGCACCTCCGGAAGCGTCTCGACGAGGAGTGGGAGAGGATGCTCCACACGGAGCCCGGAGTCCTGGTCGAGGCGCTCTTCTGCCTCGCCGACATCGGCCCGAAGGAGACCGCGGGTGTCGCCCACAAGCCGATCGAGGTGTTCGAGACCCTCTCGGGGGAGGACGCCTCGGCCGCCGCGTCGACCTTCGCCGAGAAGCCGATCGGCAGGATCCTCTCGTCGATGGAGATCACGGAGTACCGGAAGCGCCTCCTCAAGCTCGTGCGCGAGGCGCGGCCGGACGAATGGGCCCGAGTCTTCGGCGACGTCCTGCGCGGCGGTCTCCAGGACGTGTGGGAGTTCTGCGTCGGCGCGCTCTCGGCGGACGAGCCTGCGGGGAAGGACGTTCTCGACGCCGCGTTCGCGTCGATCGCCGACAGCTACCGCAACTATCCGGAGGCGTTCTCGCTCTTCTGCCGCGACGCGATGACGACCGGGACAGAGGCGAACGTCCGCCATCCGAACAAGACCGCGCTCTTCGAGAAGGCGATCGCGCTCATGGATGCGATCGACCGCGCGAAGGGCCTCGTCGACAAGGCGGCGGCGAAGCCGATCCTCACGCGCCTTCGCGGCGTCATCCTCGACCGCGAAAAAACGGGACTTCACGAGCTCGTCACCGAGTTCGGGAAGGACGGCTCGAACCGGATGCTCGCCCGCATCAAGTCCGGCCGCTCGCTCGGCGAGGACGCCCGCGACCGGCTCTGGGAGGCGATCGCGGTCACGTTCCCCGAGCTCCTGGAGAGGCCGAAGCGGCCGTTCTGGGAGGAGGACACGATCTTCGTCACGCGCCAGGCGATGAAGCGCCGGCAGGACGAGTTCGCGAACCTCATGAACGTGAAAATCCCCGAGAACAGCCGCGCCATCGGCCTCGCGGCGTCGCACGGCGACCTCTCGGAGAACGGCGAGTACACGGCCGCACTCGAGGAGCAGCAGCTCCTCATCGGCAAGGCGAATCGGATGAAGGCGGAACTCGAGAACGTCCGCTTCATAGAGGATCAGGAGATCCGGATCGACGTGGTCATGCCCGGCACGAAAGTCATCCTGAAGAACCTCGCCACGCAAAAGCAGGAGACCTACTCCGTCCTCGGGCCATGGGACGCCGACCCCGACCGCGGCATCGTGGCCTACACGGCGCCGGTCGGCCGCGGTCTTCTCGGCCGAAAGGTGGGCGAGCGCGCGGTCGTCGAGCTGCCCGACAGCAGGGCGGAGTACGAGGTCGTCGAGATCCAGCACGCGATCATCTGACGCATCGGGGAAAGGCCGCGAGCTTCCCGCCGCCCGCTCAGCCCGCCGTTTCTCCCGCGCGCGAATCCTCGCCCGTACGGGCGTCTTGGAGCGAGCCGCCGCTCCCGTCAGCCGATCGCCTCGCCGCACCCGTCCGTTTCCACGCGGACCGCGGCCGCGACGATCGAATCGCCCCGGAGGAGCGTGAGCCGGATTTCCTCTCCCGGCGCCGTCCGATCGAGCGCGCGGAGGAGGTCGTTCAGGCACCCGATCCGCTCTTCCTCCCTTCCGGCCGCGACAATGACGTCGAGAGGCAAGACGCCCGCGCGCGCGGCCGCGCCGCCGCGCTCGAGCTCGAGCACGAGGACGCCACCCCGGCCGGGAAGGAGGCCGAATCGCTCGAGCGCGCTCTCCTCGACGATCTGGTCCCAACCTTTGAGCCCGATCGACGGCCGGTCGCGGCTCCGCCGCGCGATCGCCGCGAGGGCCTCCGCGACCGCGCCGGCCGGGATCCCCGCGATCCCGCCGTAGCGCCCGGAGACGGTGAGCGTCGCGACGCCCATGAGCTCGCCCCGGGCGCCGACGATCGGCCCGCCGGCCGACGAGAGCGGCGCGCGCGCGTCGGTCCGGAAGACGTTCCCGAGCGCGCTCACGATTCCGCACGAAATCGTCGGGCCGGCGCCGACGACCACGGCCACGCCGCCGAGCTTCGGGCCGACTGCTCCGGCGCGGATCGGGAGGAACGGCAGCGGACCCGAGGCGACGCGGAGGAGCGCCACGCCGCTCGCGGGGTCGACGCCAAGGCGGCGCGCGGGCAGGGCCCGCCCGCCGGGGAGCCGCACGCGGAGCCGCGCGGCGGCGGCGACGACGGCGGCGGTCGTCACGACGAGTCCGTCCGGCGTCGCGACCGTGCCCGAGCCGAGATCCGGCTCGCCGCCGCCGGGCGGCTTGCCGTCCGCCTCCACGACGGCGACGCACGGAGCGATCCGCTCGGCGAGCGCCTCGAGGGACGCGGAGAACGCGGCGAGCGGTCCCTCGGCGGCGTTCACTGCGACGCCGGCGCGGGGTCTTCTCTGGCGGCCGAAGAGCATGGCGTTCCCTTCGAGCGTCGGGGGAGCCCGGGAGTTCCCGGCGGGGACGAAAAGCGCAGGCGAGTCCGATCAGTCGGGCCCGGTCCCGCGCCGATCGCGCTTTCTCTCGGAGCGGCGGCGCTTCTCGTCGAGGCGGCGCTCCTTGGATGCTCGACTGGGCCGGGTCGGTACGCGCTTCTTTTTCTTCCGCAGCGCCCTCTCCAAGAGAGCCCCGAGCCGCTCGCGGCAGTCCATCCGGTTCCGAAGCTGGTCACGGAATCGGTCGCTCACGACGCGGAGGATCCCTTCGGCGGTGAGCCGGGACGCGAGAGCGCCCCGCGCGCGCCGCATCTCTTCGGGCGTGAGAAGCGGCTCGAGCGAGCCGATCGGGAGGCGGATCTCCACGCGGCTCGAGACTTTGTTGACGTTTTGCCCGCCCGGGCCGCCCGAACGCGAGAAGCGCTCCTCGAAGAGGTGCGCCGGCACCCGCACTCGCCCGCCGAAGAGCGTCACGTCGCCGCCGCCGCCGCCGCCGGCGCCCCTTCCGTCACCCGCCATCGCGCTCGGACTCCCGTTCCAGGGTCAGCGGATCCTCGCCCGGCCGGACCGCAATCGGCCGAGCGCCGGCGTGCGCGCGCGTCACGACGCCCTTTTCGCGATGCCGCGGAGCATTCCGCTGAAGACGAGCGCGTGGAGAGGGAAGAGCGCGTACCAGTAAAGGAGGCCCAGGAGCCCCACCGGGTCGAAGATCGCGGTCTGGCGGATGACGGTGCCTTTTTCTCCGCTCCATTCCACCTCGAACTCGAGCCACGCGCGGCCCGGGAGCTTCATCTCGGCCTCGAGACGGAGCCTCTTCCCTGGCTCGATCGCCTCGACGCGCCAGAAATCGATCGTGTCGCCCGGCGCGAGATCGACCGGATGCCGCCGCGCGCGCCTCCGCCCCACGCCGCCCGCGAGGAGGTCGAGCGCGCCGCGGAGCGTCCAGAGGAATCCCGCCGAGTACCATCCGATTCTTCCTCCGATCCGCTGGATGGGCGCGAACGCGTCCGCCGGAAGCGCGTCGACCTTGACCGTCCGCGAATCGACGAGGCGGTTCCCGAATCGGACGCCGCCCCACGACCGCGGCGCGCCTCCCGACGAGAGCGCGTCCGACCAGCGCGTCTCGGCGACCTCGCGATCCTCGTTCCGGAGGGCCCGCGCGATCGCTTCCCGGTAGCCCGCCGGACGGACGGCGAACGCGTCGAGCGCCGCGCGGTCGGTGACGACCGTCGGGTTCCGGAGGCTCTCGACGAGTTTCTTGCCGATCCGGGCGTAGAGCGGCGTCACGAGCCCGAGCCAGAGGCTCGAGAGCCGCGGCGAGAGAACCGGCATCGGAACGATGAGCCGCCTGAGGCCCCGCTGGCGAGCGTACTCGCGAATGAGGTCGCCGTAGCTCGCGACGTCGGCGCCGCCGATCTCGTACGTCCGGCTGACGCCCGTCTCGAGATCGAGCGCGGCGAGGAGATACTCGACGAGGTCGTCGACGCCGATCGGCTGCGCGCGCGTCGCCACCCAGCGCGGCGCGATCATGACCGGAAGGCGCTCAGAGAGAGCGCGGATCATGTCGAAGGAGAGGCTTCCGCTCCCGATGACGACCGACGCCCGAAACTCGATCACGGGAACGCCGCTCGAGCGGAGGACTTCGCCCACCTCCTGGCGGCTCTGGAGGTGCGGCGAGAGGTCCGTTCCCTCCCCAAGTCCCCCGAGGTAGACGATGCGGGAAACGCCGGTCGCGCGCGCCGCCCGGCCGAAGTTCTCCGCGGCGGCGCGGTCCTCGCGCTCGAAGCCGCGCGGCGATCCCATCGAGTGGACGAGGTAGTAGGCGGCGCGCGCGCCCGCGAGCGCGGGCTCGAGCGTAGACGGCTCGAGGACGTCGCCCGCGACGACCTCCGTGCCGAGCCCCTTCGACGCGCGGACCGCCCAAGGCCTGCGGGCGAGGCAGCGGACGCGGTCGCCGCCGCGCGCCTCGAGGGCGTGGAGGAGGCGCCCGCCGACGTAGCCCGTGGCGCCGGTCAGAAGGATCAGGGTTCGGACTCCGACATGGAGACTGCGTTCTAGGAGAGGAGGCCGCGTTCGGCTACGGTAGTGCGCCGGATCGCCGTCGCGATCACGGAAAACGGGCCAGGAAGAACCTCGATGCCGATCGTCACCGCTCTCCTCGCTGCGCTCCTCGCGCCGCCGGCCGCCCCACCGGATCTCCTCTCCCACGCCGCGCTCGAGGAGCGGCTCCGCGCGGTGACGGCGGCGAACCCGGAGAGAGCGCGCCTCACGGCGATCGGCCGCTCGCGCGAGGGGCGGCCGATCTTCGCGCTCAGGCTCACTTCCGGCGCCGGCGAGCCGCCCGCGGGGCGTCCCGCGATCCTCGTCGTCGCCAACGCGGACGGTCCGGAGGTCTTCTCGAGCGGCGTCGCGCTCTTCCTCGCCGAGTCGATCGCCTCGGGCGCGGGCGACGCGCGGATCGACGGCTTCCTCGACCGGGCGACGCTCCTCGTCGTGCCGCGCGCCAACCCCGACGCGGCCGAGGCGCGCTTCGCGACTCCGCTCGCCGAGGTCGAGGCGACGGGCCGCGGCGTCGACGACGACCGCGACCGGCGCGAGGGCGAGGATCCGCCCGAGGACGTCGACGGCGACGGGGTCGTCGCGTGGATGAGGTGGCCCGACCCGAAGGGCGAGTGGATCGAGGATCCGGCCGACCCGCGCGCGCTCGTCAGGGCGGACGCGGCGAAGGGCGAGCGCGGGCGCTACCGCCTCTCGGTCGAGGGCCGAGACCGCGACCGTGACGAGCGCGTCGCAGAGGACGCGGAAAAGAACGCGATCGTCAACCGGAACTTCCCGCACGGCTGGACGGAGCACGCGGACGACGCTGGAAGATACCCGCTCGACGAGCCGGAAGGGAAAGCGCTCGCCGACTTCGTCATCGCGCACCCCGAGATCGCGCTCGTCCTCGCCTACGGCGCGCTCGACACGCTGGTCGAGAAGCCGAAGTCCGTGAAGGAGGACGCCCCGCCGCAGAAGCGCGTTCCGCAGCCCGGCGTGATCGAGCCCGACGCGAACGTCCTCGCCGAGATCGGCCGGCGCTACGCCGAGATCACCGGCCAGAAGACGAAGGGCCGGCGCGCGGACGACGGCGGGTCCTTTCCCGCGTGGACTTACCAGCATCGCTCAATCCTCACGCTCGCGGCGACGCTCTGGGACGTGCCCCTCGACCCGGATGCGAAGAAACCGCCGCCGGTTCCTGAGGGCGAGTCGCCGAAGGAGGCGCCTCAAAAGCCGAAAGAGAAGGACGAGCCGAAGCCGTCCGACGACGCGAAGCGGCTCCGGTGGATCGACTCCTCGGGCGAGTCGTGGCGGTTCCGGCCGTGGACCCCGTTCGAGCACCCCGAGCTCGGCGCGGTCGAGATCGGCGGCTTCGCGCCCTACGCCCGAGTTGAGCCGCCGGACGCCGAGCGCGCCGGGATCGCCTCGAAACAGCTCGATTTCGTGCTTTCGCTCGGGGACGTCCTCGCGCGCGTCGAGATCGCGTCGGCGACGGCAAAGGATCTCGGCGGCGGCCTCTTCGAGATCGAGGCGGCGATCGAGAACGAAGGGCTCGTCCCGGCGCCCACGTCGTCCGGACGAAGGACGCGGGTCCCGCGGCCGATCGCGGTGCGGCTCGCGCTTCCGGACGGCGCGTCGCTCGTCGCCGGAAACGCGCTCGAGCTCGTCCGCGAGCTGGGCGGGACGGGCGCTCGGCGCGAGTTCCGCTGGCTCGTCCGAGGGCCGAGCGCGGACGGGATCGCGGTCTCGATCGACAGCGATTACGCCGGGAAGAGCGAAGCCCGCGTGGAGGTGGTCCGATGAAGACGCTGACGCTCGCGCTCGCTCTCGCGTGCTCCTCGGCGCTCGCGCAGGAGCGCCCGGGCGGGTTCCCCGGGCTCCCCGCGACGCACCGCCCGAAGGTCGAGATCGCGTGGAATCGCCTCTACGACACCGACGATCTCTACGCTCTTTTCGACCGGCTGCAGGCGGCGTGGCCCTCGCTCCTCACTCATGAAGTGATCGGCCGGAGCTTCGAGGGGCGCGAGATGCGCGTCTACACGCTGCACGTTGCGAGCACGGGCGCCGACACGGAAAAGCCCGCGATGTGGATCGACGCGAACGTCCACGGAAACGAAGTGCAGGGATCGGAGGCCGTCCTGTACACGGCCTGGTACCTCCTCGAGAACTACGGCACGAACGAGCGCGTGACGGATCTCGTCGACCGCTCGACGTTCTACCTCCTCCCCACCGTGAACCCCGACGGGCGCGCGAGCTGGTTCCGCGACCCGCACACCGGAAGCTCGTCGCGCTCCGGGCGGATGCCGCACGACGACGACGGCGACGGGCTCCTCGACGAGGACCCGCCGGACGACCTCGACGGCGACGGCAACGTCGTGCAGATGCGGAAACACGTCCCGGGCGAGGGCGACTTCCGCCTCAACGCCGACGACCCGCGCATCATGGAGCGCGTACCGCCGAACGACCGAGGCATCCGCGGCGACTGGGTGATGCTCGGCCAGGAGGGGATCGACAACGACGGCGACGGCCGCGTCAACGAGGACAGCCCGGGCTACTACGACATGAACCGCGCGTGGCCGTCCTTCTGGATGCCGAACCACGTCCAGTTCGGCGCGGGGCCGTATCCGCTCTACTGGCCGGAGGCGAAGGCGATCGCGGAGTTCCTTCTCGACCATCCCAACGTCGCCGCGCTGCAGTCGTTCCACAACGCGGGCGGGATGATCCTCCGCGGCCCCGGCGCGGAGGCGCTGGGCGAGTACCCGTCCGAGGACGTGCGCGTCTTCGACGACATCGGTAGAGACGGCGAGAAGATGCTGCCCTTCTACCGATACATGGTCATTTGGAAGGACCTCTACACGGTCTTCGGCGGATTCGCGACATGGGGCTACGAGGGGCTGGGCGTCATCTCGTTCACGAACGAACTGTGGAGCGACGACCAGATGTTCCCCGCGAAGGGGACGCGGAACGCGGACTGGAGCACGAACAATCGCGAGAAGGACCTCTTCTTCGACGACGCGCTCCTCATGGGCGCGGGGTACGTCGAGTGGCGGCCGTTCGAGCACCCGCTCTACGGCGCGATCGAGATCGGCGGGTTCCAGAAGGACGTGGGGCGCGTGCCGCCGACGTTTCTCATCGAGGAGATGGTCCACCGGAACGCGCTCTTCTGCTTGAAGCACGCCGAGGCGATGCCGCGCGTCGTGGTCGAGAAGGTCGAAGCGAGCGATCTCGGCGGCGGGCTCACGGCAATCGACGCGCGGTTCCGGAACCTCCGCGTGATCCCGACGCGGACGGCGTGGGCGGCGCAGAAGAAGATCGGAAAGCCCGACGTCTTCGAGATCGCGGGCGAGGGGATCGAGGTGCTCTCCGGCGGATTCCGCCGTGACCGGTTCCGGCCCGAGGAGATCGATCTCGCCGAGCGCGAGCCCGCGCGGCTCCTCTCCGAGCGGGGCATCGGCTCGCGCGACGAGGTCACCGTGCGCTGGTACGTGCGCGGAAAGGGCGAGGCGACCGTGACGTTCCGCGGCGAGAAGGCCGAGACCGCGAGCGCGACCGTGGCGGTGGAGTGAGCCGGGAAACGGTACCAGGTACCGTTTCGGCCATCGGCCTACCGCAGCGGCTCAAGGTCGATCGTGCGCTCGACGAACTCGCCGGGCGGGATCTCGACGCGAATGGGCTCGGGCCGCCGGTAGCCGGGAGTCTCCCGCAGGGTCACCTCGTAGAGGCCCGGTGTCGAGACGCGCATTTCGATGTGCCCAGAATTCGCAGACGAGTGACTCTCGCCAAGCCGGCCCTCATGACCGACCGCCCGGATCCTCGCCTTTCCAAGCAGAGGGCCGGGCGGTGCCGGTCGGCCGTCGACCCGGAACCGCAGCCAAACACCGCAACCGCGGTGAAGTCTCAGCGTGATCGCGTTTCGTCCCGGCCCCGCTTCGATTCTCCGCTCTCCGTCCGTGTAGACATCGGGGCTGACGCTCACGTCGATCGGTCCGGACGGGGCGCGAAACCGAAACACGCCGGCCTCGCCGTCCGGAGCCACGCCTTTGCCACCGCGGTTCACTCCGTCGGGCCATGCGCATGCCCAATACACGTAGCCTGGAGTGATTCTCTCCTCGGACTCGCCGTCGACGAATGCGATCTCCACGTCCGCCGGGTCGGGAATCGCAATCTGCAAGTCGTCACGGCCTTCCCGACCGATGTCGAACACGGCGTGGGAATACCACGGGAGGATGGCAGCGGAATGCCGGCCGGGGGCGACGGCGCCCGAGTCGAACCGGAAGAGTCCCGGCGAAAGCGGAACCAGCTTCTCGAACTCGATCGTCACGACTCGGTTCGCGCCGACCTCGTGGCCGTCCAGCGACTCGATCGTGAGCGACGGCTCGACGGCTCCCCATTCGGGAGAGACAATGAGAGTGCCGGAGAGCGGCACCCGCTGCGGCATGTCCGGAGGATCGGCGAGCCGGATTGTCGCCTCGGTCGTCGCACCCGCCTCGATGACGACGTCGGCCTCGCCCAGGATGATCGGGTCGTCTTCAAGCCAGCCGATCGCCACCTCGACTCGATATGGTCCGGGCAGGAGACCCTCGAATCGAGACGGAACGTCGCGCTCGGGCTCCACTGAGCCGACGATCCGCTCGTCGCTCTCGTCACGCCGCGACGACCGGTACAGGACCAGCATCGGCGGCTCGGGACCGGCGTCCGGCTCGTGGTTCTCGAGCGTCACGACGAGATCGCCGGACCGATCGAGAATCACGGTCCTTTCGAGGCTCTTGTCGAGGACGGCGAGGCTGCGCCAGGCGTACGATCGGGCCCGTACGAAGAAGGAGAGGCCTTCGTCTTCCATCCGGGCGAGTCGGACGAGCGGCAAGAAGACCGGCGAGTCGCCGTTCTCGACCACGACGTCGCGCGCCGCGACGATCCCGGGATGCTCCGCGAGATCCGCCTGAACGCCGCGCTCGCGCACGATCGTCACTCCCTTCAGCTCGTCCCGCGTGTCCGCGCCGAGCACGTGGAGGAGCGTCCCGGGACGCCATGTCGCGCGGAACGTGACCGCCCCGTCCCGAGTTACGGGGACGCGCTCGGCGACGTCGGAGTCGGCCCGCCGGCGCCCGAGCACCACGTCCGCGATCGCGACCTTCGCGTCCGCCGGGACTTCGACCTCGAACGCGCCGGCATCCACGGCGCACGCGACGCTCTTCTCCGAGCCCCCGCTCTCGGACACGAGGTAAAGCGAGCCGGACTCGGTCGCGCTCTCGGCCCCGTCCCTCATCGGGTCGCTCACGACGACGCGACCGCGAACGACGATCCGATCCGCTCGCGTCGCCTGGGTCGGCGGCGCCTCCCGAGGCACCGCCGCCGTCGAGCCGCGCTCCGGCGTCGAGGCGCCGCTCGCGGTCTCGCCGGGACTCGCGATCGCACGCTCTTCCCAGTTCGCATCATTGCGATCCTTCGTCAGGAAGACGGCGACGAACACGATCGCCAAGAGCAGAGCCGCGACCGCGGTGAGCGCGCCCCTCATCGTTCGACCCTCTATCCCGCCGTGTCCCTCTCGAACCGCCAGGCGTTGTTCTCGAGTTCGAGCCGGATCCGGTTCCGGGGAGAGGCTCCTTTCAGAGCCAGATCCTCGATCCGGTCGAGCGCCTTCCGATCCGGCCCGCTTCTGAGCACGAGGGCGCGGAGCAGCCGTTCCGCGGGGACGCCCATGGCCTCGCGCGCGTTCTCCCAGCGGGACACGGTCTCGACGCTGACGCCGATCTTGCCGGCGAAGTCCTTGCCGCTCCATCCGAGGAACTTCCTCAGGAAGCGGATCTCGTTCGCGCTCAGCCTGGGAACCGATCGGGCGATGGTACGGGCCAGCAATTCGTGGAGGCGCGCGATAGCCGGAATGCTCACCGCCTTCGCGCCACATTCCAGGCACTCGGCGGTCTCGATGTTTTCCAGGAAGACGTTCGAGAGTCCGGATTCGACGTACCGGTGTGAGCCGAACTTTCTCTTCAGCCGGGTTCCGCGGCAAGATCTGCAGATCAAGGCTCGATTCTCCATGCCGTCACGACGACCAACTTCATCGGACTCGGCATCTCCACGGTCACCGTGATGCCGCGGGCGCGAACCGCGTACCGGCAGCCCTCGAGGCCGGGATCCGGGCTTCGGTCTCCCGAGCGCGCCGGATCGATCGACCCGCTCATGAGCACGTTCACGCAATCGACGAGATCGAGATCGTCCTTCGCCATCTCCGCGGAGGCGTGCGGGGTGAGTTGATAGGAACCGCCCCATAGGATGCGTCCGATGAGTTCGAGGCCGCGAATCGGCCCCAGATAGAGCCAGGGATCGTAGGCCTCATCCTCCATCGCTGGAAGGAGAGTACGGCAGCCTTGAGGTTTTGTCAAGTCAAGCCAGGAAACGGTACCAGGTACCGTTTCCGGCCATGCGCCCTCGAAATCCGGGAAGCCTCGCGGCGGAAACGGTACCTGGTACCGTTTCGGCCGTCATTCGATGCGGACGATCACCGCGTTCATGACGCTCACGCCCGCGGCGTTCGCGGCGCCCTGGTCCTCGACCAGGCCCTGGATCGAAAGCGTGATCGCGCGGCCGAAGCCGCGGGCGCGCGCCACGGTGAACGGGACCGACGCCGGCGCGCCGCCGATCTCGCGCGTCGCGCCGCAGTACTCGGCCCCGAAGCCGCCGCGAAGGCAACGGAACGCCTTCGGCAGCGCGCCCACGACGAGCGGCGACGGATTCACCGTGCAACCGACGAGCGTCGGGCCGACGTAGGCGTCGCTCGGGTTCACGACGTCCGCGGCCCACACCCACGTCACGTAATCGGCGAAGACGGGCCCGCCGGGCGGCCGCGCGCACGCGACCGTGATCGGCTGCCGGATCCCGACCAAGACCTCGCGGCGGAGCGAGTCGCCGCTCGAGCCGTTCACCGTGAGGAGCTTCGCGGGCGCGGCGCTCCGTCCGAGATCGACCGTGCCGTAGCGGCAGGACAATTCGGGCGGAATCGGGATCGCATAGTCCCAGATCCCGCGGCCGTACGTCCCGAAGCGGATCGCCGTGCCGCCGTTCACGGACTCGGCCGACCAGTGGATCGTGATCGGCGTCCCCGGCTCCGCGATCGTCTCCCACCGCCCGGCCGCGCGGTCGAAGCGATACGGGCCCGTCTCCGTCCCGGCGTAGACGTCGCCGCTCCCGTCCTCCGCGTACACGAGCGCGTAGACGAGCGTCGCCGGAAGCCCCGCGGTCAAGGGCGACCAGGTCTGCCCGCCGTCCGTCGTCCGCACGACGCCCGGCCCGCTGTAGCCCGAGCCGCCGATCACGGCCTCGAGCGCATTCGTGGGATGGACGTCGATCGCGTTCCCGTAGAAGTACTGCCCGGCGGGCGCGGTCGCGGAGACGGCCCACGTGACGCCGCGATCGGTCGAGCGGAAGATCCAGCCCGTGTCGTTGCACGCGTAGACGCGCCGCGGATCGCTTGGCGCGAACGCGAGCGCCGAGACGTAGTTCCCCCCGCCGATCTTGAAGTCGCGCGTCGAGTGCTGGACGCGATTCCACGTCGGCCCCGAGACGCGCGTGTACCGGTGGAGGAAATCGCCGCAGAAGAAGAACGACGCGGGATCGAGCGGGTCCGCCACGACCGGCGGCAGCCACGCGCTCCGCGCGCCCGGCGGGAAATCGACGAACGGGTACCAGATCCGCGCGTCGTCGCCCTCGGACACGAGAACGAAGCCGGGATACGTCGAGTAGACGAGCCCGAACGTTCCGTCCGAGGACGTGAGATGACCGTAGTCGCCGCTGATCAACTGCGTGAACGGCGTCGACGGCCCCGGGCCCGACGACGGCCGGAAGACGCCGCGCTGGTAGCCCTGGTCCTGCGAGCCCGCGAGGATGAGGTTCGGGTTCGACCGAGACGTCAGCGTCGAGTAGTACTGGCTGACGCCGAGCCCCTCGAGCGACAGATTGCGCACGGTCGCGACGCCATCCTTACTTTCGTAAAGGCCGCCGTCGGTCGCGACGAACCACCGCTCGCCGAAGGCCACCGTCGGGTCGGGCCACGCGTGGATCCCCGGGATGTCCGCGTGGAGTTTTCTCACCGGGTCGCCGTAGTAGTCGCCCCAGTTGTTGACCTTCGCGAACGTCTCGCCCCCGTCGGTCGAGCGGCGCGCCTCGACGCCTCCGTAGAGAACGAGGTCCGGATCGACGTTCGACGCGCAGAGCGACTCCCAGAAGTCCGAGATCGCGTGGACGAACGCGAAGCTCGCGCCCCCGTCCGTCGAGCGGTGGAGCCGCCACGCGCCGCCCGATTGGATCGCCGCGTAGAGCGCGGGCAGGCCCGCCTCCGACCCCGCGAGCACTGCGCGCGTCGCGGCCGCGTCGATCACGGTCTCGAAGGGGAACGTGAATCCCCCGTCGCCGGACCGGCGGAGCCTCCCTTCGTGGAGGAGATAGACGTCCGTCGCCGCGTCCGGCCCGGTCCGCGGCACCCACATCCATCCGTCGAATCCGGCGCCCTGCCAGCGCGTGGAAAAGGTCCTCCCCCGGTCGGTCGACGCGAGGATGACGGACGGCGTGCCTCCTCCCGAGACTCGCCCGTGCACGAGGATCGTCATCGCGGCGTCGTGAAGGACCGCCACCCCGCGCACGCGGACGAGCCCGGCGACGCCGGGCGGCGCCGACCACGTCGCGCCGTCGTCGCGGCTCGCGTGGAGCGCCCCGGCGTCGGTCGTCGCGACGAGGACGTCCGGCTCGCCCTCGACGTCGGAGGGAACGACGGCGACCTCGTGCGCGCCGCCGAAGAGGTTGTCCGAGAGCGGCGTCCAGCCCGTGCCCTCGAGCGTGCCGCGCCAGACGCCTCCCAGCGCCGACCCGCCGTAGAGGACGTCGCCCGACGGACCGATCACGGCGCAGTGCATGCGCCCCGCGAGGTTCTGGCTCCCGACCTCGCTCCACCGGCTCGCCCCCGCTCCGCCCGCCGCCGCGAGGAGCGCGCTCCGGCGCTCCATCTCGCGGAGCCCGTTCTCCCTCTCGATCGCCTTCCAGTCGGTGCCGGGCGCGGACTTGTGGACGTATGCCATCCACTCCTTCCGCGCCTTCTTCTGCCGCGCCTCCGCGCCGTCGTCGAGCCGGTGCTCGGTCGGCAAGGGGAGCGGCGATCCCGCCGCGAGCGGATCGAGAAGCGCCACGCGGTCGAGGCCGAAGACGACGCCGGCCGCGAGCGCGAAAAGCGGCAGGAGCGAGGCGAGAAGCAGGATGCGGCGATTCATGCGGCCAGTATGACTCGACTCGTCCGATCAGAAGTTGAGATTCAGGACGAGATCGCTCACGTACTTCACGTTCAAAGTCGACGTGAAGCCGGGGAATCGCATCGAGTTCGCCTGGTCGACGAACGTCCGCGGCAGCGGCTCGCCGAGTCCCGCGGCCGTGAGCCGCCGCGGCGAGAATCCTCCGGTCGTCGAGACGCCGATGAAGACGTGCCTCTCGTTGACGCGCGGCCGGCACGTCTCGCTCACGATCGCGGCGCCCCGCGTGATGCGGAGTTCCTCGAGACCCGGAAACGTGAGAAGCGCCGTCCACGAGCCGATCGACTTCGACGCGAGGCCGGGCGGGAAAGCGTCCACGTTTCCCGCGATCGACGTGCCGCAGGCGCTCGAGACGCGGAAGATCGAGAGCGTGGTCTGCTGCGCCCCCGGAGCCGCGCCGCACGGGCAGAATCGGGCGAACGGCTCGATCGACGCGGAGTCGAGCGGCTCCTCGAAGACGCAGACGTCGCCGCGCGGCGGCCTCGCGAGGACCTTCGTGACGAGGTCGAGCGGGCGAACCGCCTCGAGCAGGGTCGTCCCCGATTCGGGCGGGAGAAGCGGGCTCGGCACAAAGCCCGCGGCGGGGCCGACGAACGTGTAGGAGCGATCCGGGTGGAACGCGCCCGCCCGGTTGAAGCCCGCTGCGTGGTGGAGAGGATCGCAATCGTGATCGAGCGACCACGCGGCGAAGCGCTGCCCGCTCGCGCAATCGAGGGCGACGTCGAGGTGGCCGGAGAAGTGGACGCGCCCGCCGAACGCCGCGGCGCAGGGCGGCACCGCGCACGGTGCGTCCCCCGCCGCCGGCCGCACGAGGAGGTCGCCGTTCGTCAGGAAGCGGAAGACCTGGAGCGCGCGGCCGTCGGGGTCGGACTCGAGCCACGTCCGCGAGTAGAAGCAGCGGATGGGCCCGGTCCACTTGAGCGCGCCGGTCGAGGTGTCGAGAAGCTCGAGCCGCGAGACGAGGACGGAGCAGAGCGGCGGAATCGCGCCCTTTTCGGCCGGCCTGAGCCGCCCCCACCGCGCGAGGACGGGAAAGCTCGCGTCGAAGCCGCAGTTCGCCCAGCAGATCTCGCGCGACTCGATCTCGATCGGCGGGAATTCCGGCAGACGGGCGCTCGCCGGTCCCCAGCAAGGTCCGCCGTCGAGCGCGTCCGGTGCCGGGCACTGGGCGAGCGAAGGCGCCGCGACGAGCGCGACCAGGACGAGGCACGCCGAGATCGAGCGCACGGGACCGTCTCCCTCTCGCGATCGGACCGACGGAGCCCGGGGCGCCGTCGCAAGGCGCCCCGGACGGCTCGAGCGCGACCTCAGAAATTGAGGTTGAGCACGAGGTCGCTCACGTACTTCACGTTCACGGTCTGCACGAATCCGGGGAACCGCATCGAGTTCGCCTGGTCGACGAAGGTGAGCGGGAGCGGTCCGCCTGGTCCGCGCTGAGTGAGCTGGGTCGCCTCCCAGCCGCGCATGGTCGTGACGCCGAAGAACGAGTGGCTCTCGTCGGCGCGCGGCCGGCACTCCTCGGTCACGAGGCAGCCGGCGAGATTGACACGCAGATCCTCCTCGCCAGGGAAAACGAAGGGCGCAGTCCAGGAGCCGATCGATTTCGAATTGAACTCCGCAGGGCGTCCCCCTATGTCCGACGCCACCGAGGTCCCGCACGTGCTCGCGACCCGAAGGAACGACGAAGCGTACTGCCGCGGGCCGAAGGGGCTGCCGCAAGCGCAGAACTGCGAGAACGGATCGAGAGTCGCTCTTTCGATCGGCTCCTCGAAGACGCAGATGTCGCCGCGCGGCGGGCGAGCCGTCACTTTCGGGATGAGGTCGAGCGGCCGCACGTCCTCGAGGATCGACGCGCCGCCCTCCGGGGGAAGAAGCGGACTCGGAACGAACCCCGCGGCGGGGCCGACGAAAGTGTAGGACCGGTCCCGGTGGAAGGCGCCCGACCGGTTGAACCCCGGCGCGTGATGGAACATGTCGCAGTCGTGGTTGAGCGACCACGAGATGAACCGCTGGGGGCCGCCGCACACTTCCGCGACGTCGAGGTGTCCCCAGAAGTGAACGCGGCCGCGGAACGCCGCGGCGCACGGCGGCACGGGGCAAGGCACGGGTCCGGCGTCCGCCGTCATGAGCATGTCGCCGTTGGTCAGGAACCGCCACACCTGGTAGACGCGGCCGCCAGGATCGGTCTCGAGCCACGTCCGCGAGTACCAGAGGCGAATCGGCCCGCTCCACTTCACCCTTCCGCTCGCGGGATCGACGAGATTCAGCCGCGAGACGAAGACGCTGCAGAGAGGCGGGATCGCCCCTTTCTGCGCGGGACGGAGCTGGCCCCACTGCGCGATGCACGGGATCCGCGCCTCGACGTCGCAGTTCAGCCAGCAGATCTGGAGCGACTCCTGCTCCATCGCGGGGAAGTCGGGGAGCCGCGCGTCGGTCGGAGCCCAGCACGGGCCTCCGTCGAGATTGTCGGGAGTCGGGCACTGCGCGTGCGCCGGCGCCGGCGCGAGGACGAGCGCCGCGAAGGCGAAAACGACGAGAGCGGCGGATCGAATTCGGGTAGTCGTCATGGCATTCATTTCTCCTATCAAGCTGTGATGGCCATTCGACTCTCGCCCGGCCTCCTTTCTCTGCCAGAGTCGGTCAGAAGTTCAGGTTGAGGATGACGTCGCTCACGTACTTGAAGTTGAGGACGGGATCGAAGCTCGGGTACCGGAGCGCGTTCCCCTGATCCACGAAAACGCGGCCGAGCTCGTCGCCCACGCCACCGGCCGTGACCGAGCGCGCCGCGAACCCGCCCGCGGTCGTCACGCCGTAGAAGACCTGGAACGCGTCGCGCGGCCGGTTCGGCTCCACCGTACGGTAGCCGCCGAAATTGATCCGGAGGCTCTCCTCGCCCGGGAAGAGGGAGCCGTCGGTCCAGGCCCCGATCGACTTCGAGATGAAGCCGTCGGGGAACCCGCCCACGCCCGAGACGATCGACGAAGAGCAGTTCGAGAGCGCGTCGAGCGTCGACTGCACGTACTGGTTCTCGAAGGTCGCGTCGGGGCACGGGCAGAACGCGGTGCCGGCCGGAATCGCCGCGTTGTCGAGGCGCTCCTCGAAGAGGCAGATGTCGCCCGACGGCGGCATGCCGGTCACCTTGGGCGCGAGGTCGAGCGGGCGGAACGCCTCGGACGCGCTCGCGCCGACCTCGGGCGCGACGCCGGTCGAGGGGACGAACCCGGCCGCGGGGCCGACGAACGTCCACGACAGCGTCCCGTGGAACGAGCCGCCGCGCGGATACCCGGCAACGTGCGAGATCATGTCGCAGTCGTGGTTCAGGGCCCACGCGATGAACGTCAGGCCCGAGCCGCAGAACGCGGCGACGTCGATGTAGCCCGAGACGTGGATCTTGTTCGCGAACGAAGCGGCGCACACCGGCACGCCGCACGCGAGCCCGGGGGCCGCGACGAGCGCCGTGAGGTCGCCGTTCACGAGGTACCGCCGGACTTGGAGGTCGCGCCCCTCGTTCGACGACTCGAACCACGTCCGCGAGTACCAGACGCGCATCGCGCCCGACCACGCCGCCGAGCCGGCCGCGTCGAGGATGTCGAGCCGCGAGACGAAGACGCTGCAGAGCGGCGGGATCGGGGGCCGCTGAGCCGGGCGGAAGCGGCCCCAGCGCGCGCGGATCTCGCTCGTCGAGTCGAGCGTGCACGACCGCCAGCAGATCGCGAGCGAGCTTTGCTCGATGCCGTTGAACGCCGGGATCGTCGCGGTCGCGGGGGCGTAGCAGCCGCCGCCGTCGAGGCCGTCGGGCACCGGACATTGCGCTCGCGCGGCGCCCGCGGCGGCGAAAGCGAGGACGAAGACGGTTGCGACGACGATGCGTTTTCTGATCACGCGAGGGATCTCCTAACCTTTTTTGGCCGCCACCGAACTCGGACCTGGCGTCTCATCGCGACGCCCGACACGTGTCATCGGCGGCCGAAAAACGGCTCGAACCTCTTCGCAGGACGAGAAGAAGTCGGGGTTGCGGACTCTACGGGCGCTCGTCCTGGCTCGGGCCCACACCCCCCTTCTACCCCGATCCGGGGGCGCGGTGAAGCCATTCTTTCGGTAGGACCGGCGAGGCCGATCTTTCAGTAGAAGAGAAAGGGCCACCAGTTCTTCATGGGTTTTCCGTCGTCGTCTCTCTGGCGATTGTCGAGGCCCGGCATGTTCTGGCGCCAGTAGACGAGCCACGCGCCCATGCAGTCGGGAGCGAGGTCGCGGTAGCTCGCGAACGCGGCGTTCGTCCACGGCCGCGCGACGTCCCGCCCGCCCTCGCCGCTTCCGACGCGCCAGTCCTCGATCGTCGAGAGCGTCGGGTCGGCGTTGTCGAGATCGTAGTGTCGGCGGCCGTTCGGCGGGAAGTGCACGTTGCCGCCGAAGGCAACGTAGTTCTCGACGCGCCACGTCTTTTCGCCGTCGGTCACGACCGCGGTCCTCTCGTCGGGGTAGGAGATCCCCTTGCCCTCGCCCCACAGCGGGTAGAACGAGTCGAACGGGAGCCCGTAGCGCTTCCCGAGGTCGAAGCCCGCGTACTCGTGGAAGTACCGCGTGAAGTACGGGATGCACCTCGAGTGCGCCATCCCCTCGAGCGAGTGGCCGAGGTTTTCCATCGCGCAGCCGATCCCGCGCTCGTGATTGATGTTGTTGATGCGGACGCTGCGCCCGGTCCACGGCTGGTCTGGGTCGCCGCCGTTTCCGGCTTGCGCGAACTCGCCGGGCTTCCGGACGAAGCTCTCGTCGTAGACCGGCTTCAGCTCGACGCACTCGAGGCAGCGGAGGTCGCCCGTCGCCGCCGCGAAGAACCACACTTCGTGCACGAGGCCCCGGTCGATCATCTCGTCGAGGCGGAGGAAGCGCTTTCCGTCCGCGGGATCCGGCACGCCGTAGAGCTTCGCGAACCCCTCGGAGAAGAGCGCGCCGTAGTCCATGTTGATCCCTTCGGCGACGTGCTTTTTCACCGGAGACAGCGACGAGTTGCCGTCCGTCCGGTTCGGATCGCGGAGGTCGACCGTCTTGAAGACCTCGTAGCGGAGGAAGACGGGCGCGTCGGGGTTCGCGAAGCCGCGATAGCGGCTGCTCTCGGCGATGGCGTCGACGAGCCGCTTCGTCTGGACGGGGATCTCCCCGGGAGGCATGCGGTTCGAGAAGTTGAGGACGAGGAGCCTCGGGCGCATCTCGCGGATGCGGTCGTGGTTGCGGACGATCCACTCGTCGCCGTTCGCGCGGCTCGCCTCGTTCGGCCAGACGAGGGGCTCTCTCAGCTCCTGCGGCGCGGCGACCGCGAGCGCGGCGCAGACGGCGAGCGTTCCGACGACGGTCATGGCGGCGGGTCTCCCGCGGAGCGCCGCGAGTTATCGTCGGGGCGATGAGCTCGCTCCCGCCGCTCGTCCGGGCCCTCTCGCACGCGCGAGCCTACCCGCACGCGCCCGCTCGCGTCGAGGTCCTCGAGACGCACATCTCGTGGGTCCTCCTCACGGGCGGACTCGCCTACAAGGTGAAAAAGCCCGTCTCGCTCGGATTCGCCGACTTCTCGACGCTCGAGCGGCGGCGGTGGTTCTGCGAGGAGGAGCTCCGGCTCAACCGGCGCCTCGCGACCGACCTCTACCTCGCCGTCGTCCCGATCTCGGGCACCGAGGCGTCGCCCGAGGTCGAGGGCCGAGGCGAGCCGATCGAGTGGGCGGTCAAGATGCGCGAGTTCCCGCAGGAGGCCCGGGGCGACCGCGCGATCGCGCGGGGGGCGCTCTCGAAGGAGGCGATCGACCGGATCGCCCTCGACGTCGCGCGGTTCCACGCGGCCGCCGCCGTGGCGCCTCCGGACTCGCCGCACGGGACGCCGGAACGCGTCATGTCCCAAGTCGACGACGTGTGCGCGCGGCTCCTCCCCCGCGTCGCGGGCTCGCCGCTCGCGGGCGAGATCTCGCCCCTCCGCTCACGCGCGCGGGAGGAGGGCGAGCGGCTCCGCGGCGTCTTCGCCGCGCGCAAGCGCTCGGGCTTCGTGCGCGAGTGCCACGGCGACCTCCACCTCGGGAACGTCGCGCTCCTCCCGTCGGGCCCGGTCGTCTTCGACGCGCTCGAGTTCGACGAGAGCCTCCGGTTCACCGACGTGATGAGCGACGCCGCGTTCCTCGCGATGGACCTCTCCGGGCACGGGCGCGCGGATCTCTCGCGGCGGTTCCTCGACCGGTATCTCTCGGCCGGCGGCGACTACGCGGGTCTCGCCGTTCACCGATACCACGCCGCCTATCGGGCGCTCGTCCGCGCGCTGGTCGCGAGCATCCGCTCCGAGCAGGAGGGCGAGCTCGCGGGCGCCTTCGTCGCGCGGTACGCCGCGGTCGCCCGGCGCGCGCTCGAGTCGGCGCCGATCGAGCTTGCGATCATGCACGGGCTGTCGGGGTCGGGGAAGTCGACGCTCTCAGAGGAGATCGTCGAGAAGGAGGGCGCGATCCGGATCCGCTCCGACGTCGAGCGGAAGCGGCTTTTCGGGCTCGGGCCCACTGCGCGCACGGACGACGGGCTCGACCGCGGGATCTACTCGCGCGAGGCGACCGCGAAGACGTTCGACCGGCTCGCGCTCCTCGCGGAGACGATACTCGGCGCGGGGTTTACGGCCGTCGTCGACGCCGCCTTCCTGAGGCGCGCCGAGCGCGACCGATTTCGGGCGCTGGCCGAGCGCACGGGCGCGCGCTTCTCGATCGTCCACGCCGAGGCGCCGATCGACGTCCTCCGCGAGCGGATCCGCGCGCGCGCCGCAGCGGCCCGCGACGCGTCGGACGCGAGCCTCGCCGTCCTCGAGCGCCAGCGCGAAACCGCGGAGCCCCTCGCGGAGGACGAGAAACGGTACCAGGTACCGTTTCCGCCGGACGATCCCGCCGAAGCCTGAGCGCCGCGGTCGAAAACGGTGCCTGGCACCGTTTTCGCCGTTCTAGTCGCCGACGGCCGCGCGGAAGCGTTCCGCGAGCGCCTCGGCCGAGAGAGGGCCCCGGGATTCCGCCTCCGCGCGCGCCGCGAGGAGAAACCGCCGGAACGCGGCGTTCCGCGCGGGATCGTCGAGCGCGCTCCGGATGAGAAAGAGCGTGACCGCGCACCGCCCCGTCAATTCGCGCCGCGCCTCCTTCGCGTCGCGCGTCTCCGGCGCGAGCCCCGACTCGTGCAGCGAGAGCGCCGCCGCGACGTCCACCCGCCCGCCCTCCTTCCGCATCCGCTCCGCGGCGGTCTTCTCCCAGCCGTCGGGATCGACGTCGGGGCTCACGCCGAGATACGGGCAGAGCGACTCCACCGCGCCCGTCTCGGCCAGCTCCACGTCCCACGCGATCGCCTCCGCGACCGTGAACGGAAGCGGGCCGTAGTAGACCCGCGGCACGACGTGCGCGAGCCGGTGGATGAGGTGGTTCTCGGTCACCCAGCGGTCGTCTCCGGGCAGGCGGACCTTGAAGTCGCGGTAGACGGCGGCCGGCGGAAAATCCGAGACGAAGCCCGAGGCGTCCCGCGCGGCCTTCACCTGCGCGGCGCGCTCCGGCGTCAGGGGGAACGCGGTCTCGAGGCAGGAGAGCGCCGCGGCGTACTCCTTCGGGTCATCGGAGAGGAGGAAGACGATCGGGAAGTTCCGGACGGGCGGATCGTCGAGGGAAAAGTGCACCTCGGCGAAGCCGCCCATGTCGGGGTCCTTCACGTTCACGGCCGTGAAGATCCCGGTCCGCGCCGTGGCGAGCGCGCCCTTGTCGACCGTGACGCGAAGCCGCCCGTCGGCGCCGGCCCCCACCTGGACGCCCTCGCGCGCCGCGCTCTCGTCGCGGCTCGTCACGACGCCGTCGGTGATGGAGACGTCGAACTGCGACCCCGGCGCGAACCGCGAGAGCCCGCCCGACCCGGGCACTGACTCGAGGACGATCTCGCGCTCCCAGTCCGGCCGAGTGACCGGCGCCGCGGGCGGCGTCACCGTGAACCGGATCGTCCGCTTCCAGGGGCCCGGCTCGACGAGCCTCTTGCGCACGCGGCGGTGGGCAGCGACGAGCAACTTTGCGAGATCGCGCGTCCGGGGCGAGTCGAGCGTAGAGACGACAAGGAGGTCCGAGGGCTCCCGGTAATAGTGGAAGGCCGCCGCGGGGCCCGTCCGGCCGAGGCCGGTCTCGATCTCCCGCGAGCGCCGCACGACGTCCTCCGGCGCGGCCTTCGCGAACGCGTCGGCCGTCCGATGAGGCTTGCCCTCGACGAAGTACCGGACCTGCGCGCGGGCGTCCGGCGCGAGCGCCGCCGCCGCGAGGACCGTCGCCGCGGAGAACCGCAGGACATTTCTTTTCGTTCGCACGGTAAAACAATGCCCCAGACGCCATGATACACGCCACCCTCGCCGTGCTCGCGCTCGCGCTCCCCTCGGACGCGGGCTCTCCCCAGTGGATCTGGCACGCCGAGGAGACGCCGCCGCCCGCCGGGGCCGTCCGGTACTTCCGGAAGACCTTCGACGTCGGACGGGCCGACCGCGGCACGATCGAGATCGCCGCGGACGACGCGTTCGAGCTCTTCTTGAACGGCGACCCGGTCGGCGCCGGCGACGACTGGAAGCGCGTCCGGCTCTTCGACGTCACGTCGCGGCTCCGCTCGGGGAAGAACGTCATCGCCGTCCGCGCGACGAACGCGGCGGGCGACGCCGCCCTCCTCGCCCAGGCGCTCGTGGACGTGCGCGGCGGAACGCGCGTGGCGGTCCTCACGGGCCCGACGTGGAAGTCGAGCGCCGCCGCGCCGGACGGCTGGACGAGCCTCGCCTTCGACGACGCGGAGTGGACGGAGGCCCGTTCGCTCGGCGAGGTCGGGGCCGCCCCGTGGGGCGACGTCGCGTGGGAGAGCGGGTTCACGGGACGGTTCGCCGTGCCCGAAGGATTCCGCGTGGAGTGCGTCGCGACGCCGGACGAGACCGGCTCGATCGTCGCGCTCGCGACCGGCCTCGAGCCGGGGACGTTCCTCGCGTCGCGCGAGAACGGCCCCATCGTCGCCGTCGACCCGCGGGGCGAGCCGCGCGTTCGCGTCTACTCCGAAGACGTGACGAACGCCCAGGGCCTTCTCGCGCTCGAGGGCTCCGTGTACGCCATCGGCGACGGGAAGGACGGCACGGGCCTCTACCGCCTCCGCGGCGGCACGACCGAGACGCTCGCGAAGTTCCACGGCGGGATGGGCGAGCACGGGCCGCACGCTATCGTCCCGGGGCCCGACGGCCGCCTCTACCTCGCGATCGGGAATCACGCCGGCCTCGAAGGCGCGATCGATCCCGCCTCGCCCGCGTCGATCTTCGTCGAGGGCGATCTCCTCCTCCCGCGCTACGAGGACGCGAACGGCCACGCCGCCGGCATCAAGGCCCCGGGCGGCGTCGTCCTCGCGACCGACCCCGACGCGACGAAGTTTACGCGAATTGCCGGCGGCTTCCGCAACCACTACGACATCGCGTTCGACGCGGACGGCGAGCTCTTCACGTTCGACAGCGATATGGAGTGGGACGTCGGCGCTCCGTGGTACCGGCCCGTGCGGATCGTCCACGTCGTGCCGGGCGGCGAGTACGGCTGGCGGAGCGGCTTCGCGAAGTGGCCGTCGTGGTACTGCGACAGCCTCCCGCCCGTGGTCGAGCCGGGCCGCGGCTCGCCGACCGGCGTCGCGTTCCACGGGAAACCGGGGTTCCCGCTCTCGCATCGGGACGCGTTCTACGCTGCCGACTGGTCGCGCGGCCGCATCCTCGCGATCCACCTCGAGAAGGAGGGCGCCTCCTACCGCGGCCGCGAGGAGGTCTTCGCGAGCGGGAGCCCGCTCAACGTCACCGACCTCGCGGTGTCGGACGACGGTGCTCTCGTCTTCTCGTGCGGCGGCCGACGGACGCAAGGCGGGATCTACCGCATCGTCTACGCGGGCCCCTCCCCCGCCGCCGAGGCAAGTCGTCCGGTGACGCCGGTCGCCTCCGCCGAGACCGCGACCGAGCTCCTTGGACACGGGGACCCCTTCGTGAGGCGGCGCGCGCTCGAGGCGATCGTGCGCTTCGGCGCCGAGCCCGATCTCGACCTCGTTTTCCCTCTCCTCTCGGACGACGACCGCCACGTGCGCTTCGCCGCGCGCATCGCGCTCGAGCACGCGGACGTCGCGACGTGGCGCGAGCGCGCCCTCGCCGCGGGCGGCGCGAGCCCCCTCGCCGGGACCCACGCGCTCCTCGCTCTCGTGCGCGCCGACGCGGGCTCCGCCGCGGCGGTCCTCGAGCGGGCTGGCGCGATCCTCGCCGCGGGGCCCGACCCCTCGACGCGCCTCGACCTTCTCCGCGTCGTCGAGCTCGCGTCGCTCGCCCACGGCTCCGTGCCCGAGGAACTCCGGGCGCCGTTCCTCGCCCTCTTCCCCGGCGCCGATCGCCGCGAGACGCGCGAGCTGTCGCGGATCCTTTCGTTCGCGAAGGAGACGAAGGCCGGGGAGAAGATCGTCGCGCGCCTCCGCGCGGAGAGCGACGACGTCGAGAAGATCGACCTCGCGCTTT